>Ga0207684_10003478_pt1 | contig 15364 bp, 15 predicted proteins | sample KBSK5501metaG_FD_184342 | JGI IMG/M metagenome (GOLD analysis project Ga0207684, IMG submission 184342) | Corn, switchgrass and miscanthus rhizosphere microbial communities from Kellogg Biological Station, Michigan, USA - KBS K5-50-1 metaG... | ecosystem: Host-associated > Plants > Roots >...
CCTGTTATGATGGCAGGGCTCCCATGAACATCTGCGTCGTCGGAACCGGCTACGTCGGCCTCGTCACGGGCGCCGTCTTCGCCGACCTCGGCAACGAAGTCATCTGCATCGACAATCAGCCCGAGAAGGTCGCGGAGCTCAGCGCCGGGCGCATGCCGATCTACGAGCCTGGGCTCGAGGAAATGGTCGCGCGCAACGTCGCGGACGGACGCCTCTCGTTCTCGACCGACCTCGCCGAGGGCGTGCGGCGCTCGGTCATCGTCTTCATCACGGTCGGCACGCCGCCGAAGAGTGATGGCCAGACGGATCTCACCGCGGTCGGCGAGGTGGCGCGTGGCATCGCCGAGGCGATGGAGCGCTACACCGTGGTCGTGAACAAGTCCACGGTGCCGGTGGGCACCGGCAACTTCGTCCGCGAGGTCATCGAGCGCCACCAGAAGACGCGGGTCCCGTTCGACGTCGTCTCCAACCCAGAGTTCCTGCGTGAGGGCTCGGCCATCGAGGACACGCTGCGCCCCGACCGCATCGTGATCGGCGCCCCGACGCAGCAGGTGGCCATGTCGCTGCTCGAGCTCTACGCGCCGCTCGAGCGCCCGATGATTATCGTCGACGTGCCGTCGGCGGAGATGATCAAGTACGCCTCCAACGCGTTCCTGTCGGCCAAGATCTCGTTCATCAACGCGATCGCCAACATCTGCGAGCTGGCGGGCGCCGACGTCACGCAGGTCATGAAAGGCATGGGGCTCGACACGCGGATCGGCTCCGCGTTCCTGTCGGCGGGACTGGGATACGGCGGCTCGTGCTTTCCCAAGGACACCGACTCGCTCGTCGCGACCGCGGCCACGCTCGGTTACGATTTTGGGCTGCTGCGCGCCGTGGTCGACGTGAATCGGACTCGCGCCGCGCATTTCGTCGCGACGATCGAGAAAGCGCTGAATCCGCTGGAGGGTCGCGTGGTGGCCGTGCTCGGCCTCGCGTTCAAGCCGAACACCGACGACATGCGCGAGGCGAAGTCGATCGAGGTCGTCTCCGGCCTGCTGGCCAGAGGCGCCGTCGTCCGCGCCTACGACCCGGTCGCGACCGCCAACGCCCGGCGCCTTCTGCCGGAAAGCCTGGACTACCGCGACTCGCCCTACGACGCCGCGACGGGCGCCGACGCGGTCGCCCTCGTCACCGAGTGGAACGAGTTCAAGTTCCTCAACCTCGACCGACTGCGCTCGGTGATGCGGCGGCCACTCATCTTCGACGGACGCAACCTCTGGGAGCCGGAGCGGATGCGCCGCCTCGGCTTCGAGTACCACTCGATCGGCCGTAAGCCCGTCCTGCCGAACGCGTAGACCGCCGGGATGCGCGTACTCGTCACGGGCGCGGCTGGCTTCATCGGCAGCCACCTTTGCGCGTTCCTGCTCGATCACGGCTGCGAGGTGGTAGGGATGGACAACTTCATCACCGGCTCCCGCGACAATCTCAATCACGTCCGGGACCGCCACGGATTCGTGCTCATCGAGCACAACGTCACGAATCACGTGGGGCTGGAGGCCCCGCTCGACTGGGTCTTGCACTTCGCCAGTCCCGCCTCACCGCTGGATTACCTGGAGCTGCCGATTCAGACGCTCAAGGTGGGTGCGCTCGGCACCCATAACGCGCTCGGCGTCGCGCGCGCGAAGAGCGCACGCTTCCTGCTCGCCTCCACGTCGGAGGTCTACGGCGACCCGCTGGTGCATCCGCAGCGTGAAGATTACTGGGGCAACGTGAACCCCGTCGGTCCGCGGGGGGTGTACGACGAGGCCAAGCGCTTCGCCGAGGCGATGACGATGGCCTATCACCGCGTGCACGGGATCGAGACGCGCATCATCCGCATCTTCAACACCTACGGCCCGCGCATGCGGCTCAACGACGGCCGCGCGATACCGGCGTTCATGACCCAGGCGCTCCGCAACGAGCCTCTGACCGTGTTCGGCGACGGCTCGCAGACGCGCTCCTTCCAGTACATCTCGGACCTCGTGGACGGCGTCTGGCGGATGATGGAGCGCGGGACGAGCGACCCGGTGAACCTCGGCAATCCCCAAGAGATGACACTGCTGGAGCTGGCCAAGCGCATTCTTCGCCTGACCAACTCGCGCAGTGAGATCGTCTTCCGCCCGCTGCCCGTCGACGATCCCAAGGTGCGCCAGCCGGACATCACACGCGCACGCACGCAGCTCGGCTGGGAGCCGCGCGTGGACACCGACGAGGGCTTGAAGATGACGGCGGAATGGTTCAAGAAAAAGCTCGGAGGGAGGTGACCGCGATGATCGACGAGGAGCTGAAGGCGATCCTCGTGTGCCCGGCTTGCAAGGGCCCCCTCGTCTTCGAGGAGACCCGCATCATCTGCCAGGCGTGTCGCAAGGCCTATCCGATCCGCGACGGCATTCCGGTGATGCTGATCAGCGAGGCGCAGCCCTGGGCGCCCGGCGCGTAGGCGCCGGCGGCGCCAGCCAGGCGGTCATCCTCGCCGGCGGCCAGGGCACGCGCCTGCGGCCGCTCACGGTGGCGCGCGCCAAGCCGGTGGTGCCGCTGCTGAACCGCCCGTTTCTCGCCTATCAGCTCGCCCTGCTTCGCCAGCACGGCGTGACTGACGTGATTCTCGCGTGCTCGTACCGTGTCGACGACGTGCGCGCCGCGCTGGGCGAGGCCGAGCATCTCGGCGTACGCCTGCGCTACGTCATCGAAGCGGAGCCGCTCGGCACCGGCGGAGGCATCCGCAACGCGGCGGATCTCACGAGCGGCACCGTCTGGGTCCTCAACGGCGACGTGCTGACCGACGCCGATCTCTCGGCCATGCGGGCATTTCACGAAGCGCGCGGCTCGCGCACGACGATCTTCCTGCATCCGGTCGCCGATCCGCGGCCCTACGGCCTCGTCGAAGCCGCGGCCGACGGACGCCTGCAGCGCTTCCGCGAAAAGCCGGCGCCGACGGAGCCGATTCCGACCAACACGATCAACGCCGGCATCTACCTCATCGACGCCGCGCTGCTCGCCCGCATCCCACCGCGTCAGGTCGTCTCCGTCGAGCGCGACGTGTTCCCCGCGCTCATCGCCGATGGTGTCCCGTGCTATGGCTGGGCGGCGGAGGCGTACTGGCGCGACATCGGCAGCCCCGCCGCGTATCGCGCGGCCCAGATCGACCTGCTCACCGCACAGGTGAAGACCTCGCTCGCGCCGCCCGGCGAGCTGCGCGACGGATGCTGGATCGAGCCGAGCGCGTCCGTGGACGCCGGAGCGGAGCTCCAGGCGCCCGCCGTCGTCGGCGCCGAGGCCGCGATCCAGGCCGGCGCGCGCGTCGGACCGCTCACCGTGCTCGGCGAGCGCGCGAGAATCGCCTCCGGCGCACGCATCGAGGGCAGCGTGCTCTGGGAGCGCGTCCAGATCGGCTCCGGTTCCGTGCTGCGCGATTGCGTGATCGGCGCCGACGTCCGTATCGGAGCCGATGTCGAGATCGCGCCGGGCGTGATCCTCGAATCGGGCGCTGTCGTGCCCGACCACGCGCGCCTCATTCCGCCTTTGAGGACGGCCGGTTGACGCGGAGCAGCGTGTTAGACTGAGTCCGGTGAGTCTCGCCAGAATTCGCAACTTTTCTATCGTGGCCCACATCGATCACGGCAAGTCGACGCTGGCCGACCGATTGCTCGCCCTCACGGGCACCATGGACGCCAAGAAGGCCGTCGACCAGGTGCTCGACTCGATGGATCTCGAGCGCGAGCGCGGCATCACGATCAAGGCGCACACCGTGCGCCTGCTCTATCGCGCGAACGATGGTCAGGAATACACGCTCAACCTCATCGACACGCCCGGCCACGTGGACTTCTCCTACGAGGTGTCGCGCGCGCTCGCCGCCTGCGAAGGCGCGGTGCTCATCGTCGACGCCGCGCAGGGCATCGAGGCGCAGACGCTGGCGAACTTCTACCTCGCGTCCGACGCGGGGCTGACGATCATCCCCGTCATCAACAAGATCGACCTGCCGGCCGCCGACGTGGACGGCACGCGTGAGCAAATTCACGACACGCTCGACCTCGATGGCACCGAGGCCCTCGCCATCTCCGCCAAGCACGGCACCGGCGTGCCGGCGGTGCTGGAGGCGATCGTCGCGCGCATCCCGCCGCCGAGTGGCGATCCGAACGCGCCGTTCAAGGCGCTCGTCTTCGATTCCTTCTACGACTCCTACCAGGGCGTCGTGATCTACGTGCGTCTCAAGGACGGACGGGTGCGGCCGGGGACGAAGATTCTCTTGATGTCCAATGGCCGCACGTACGATGTCGCGCAGGTCGGCGTGTTCAGCCCCGACATGCGGCCGGTGGAGGAGCTGTCGGCGGGGCAGGTCGGCTACATCACGGCGGCCATCAAGCGCGTGGCCGACGCCAAGATCGGCGACACGATCACGGAAGCGGCGCGGCCGACCGCCGAGCCGTTCCCCGGCTATCGCGACGCCAAGCCGATGGTGTTCGCGGGCCTGTTCCCGATCGAGGATACGGAGTACGAGAGCCTGCGTGATGCGCTCGAGAAACTGCGGCTGAACGACCCCGCCTTCAGCTTCGAGCCCGAGACGTCGATGGCCCTCGGGTACGGGTTCCGCTGCGGGTTTCTCGGCATGTTGCACATGGAGATCGTGCAAGAACGGCTCGAGCGTGAGTTCAATCTCTCGCTGATCGTCACCGCGCCCTCCGTGCAGTACCGGGTGCTGACGACGGCCGGCGAGCTGCTGGAGATCGACAACCCGTCGAAGCTGCCGACGCCCGACCGCATCGAGGAGATGGAGGAGCCCTACGTGAAGTCGTCGGTGTACGTGCCGACGGAGTTCATGACCGCCATCTACAAGCTCGCCCAGGAGAAGCGCGGCGAGCACAAGTCGCTCGAGTATCTCGGCAAGCGGGTCCACATCCGCTTCGACTTCCCGCTCTCCGAGATCGTCATCGATTTCTACGACAAGCTGAAGTCGATCTCGAAGGGCTACGCCTCGTTCGACTACGAACTGGCCGAGTTCCGCCCGTCCGACCTCGTGAAGCTCGACATCTTGCTGAACGGCGATCCCGTCGACGCGCTGTCGATCATCGTCCACCGCGACAAGGCCTACGAGCGCGGTAAGGCGCTGGTCGAGAAGCTTCGTGGCGTGATCCCGCGGCAGCTCTACGAGGTGGCGATCCAGGCGGCCATCGGCAGCCGTGTCATCGCGCGTGAGACGGTGAAGGCGATGGGCAAGAACGTCACCGCCAAGTGCTACGGCGGCGACATCACGCGCAAGCGTAAGCTTCTCGAGAAGCAAAAGGAAGGCAAGAAGCGCATGAAGCAAGTGGGCCGCGTCGAAGTTCCCCAGGAGGCATTTCTCACCGTGCTGAAGAGCTGATGGACGTCCGCGAAGGCGAGATCCGCAAGACGGACGACGTGGCGGCGGCGCCGCCCGTGACGGCGGCGCGCCGGCGCAAGTCCGTCGTTCGCGAGTACGCGGAGGCGATCTTCATCGCCATCCTGCTCGCGCTGGTCATCCGCACCCTCATCATCCAGGCCTTCACCATCCCGTCCGGCTCCATGATGGACACGCTGCTGGTGGGCGATTACATCCTGGTGAACAAATTCCTGTACGGGCCCGAGCTGCCGCTGACCGACCATCGCCTGCCTGGCCTGCGCAGCCCGACGCGCGGCGACATCATCGTCTTCAAGTACCCCCAGGATGAAAAGCGCGACTTCATCAAGCGCATCATCGGCACTCCCGGCGACACCGTGCAGGTGCGCGGCGAGCAGGTGTTCGTCAACGGCAAGGCGCTCGTCGAGCCCTACGTTCGAAAGGTCGAGGGGCCGCTCGGTGACCGCGGCACCCATTCGAGCTACTGCGGGTACGCCTACGGCTGCGAGCCGACCGTGGTGCCGGCCGACTCCTATTTCGTCATGGGCGACAACCGCAACAACTCCCAGGACAGCCGTTACTGGGGCTTCGTCCGTCGAGAGAAGATCAAGGGCAAGGCCTTCTTGATTTATTGGTCCTGGGACAGCGATCGGCATTGGCTGCGCTGGTGGAGACTCACGCGCTACATACCGTAACGGGTGGCGCGAGGTCTGTTGTAGCGGGGCCTGTTGTAGCGGGTGCCGCGAGGCCGGCGCTTGTTGGAGCGGGGTCCGCCAGCCCGGCTTCTGTTGTAGCGGGGACCGCGAGCCCGGGTCAGGCCGTGGGTGGCCCGAGCGAGATGCTTGCCGGCTCCGTGCCGCGGTCTTCCGTTCTCGGTTTTTATCTGCACGTGCCGTTCTGCGTGCAGCGCTGCCACTACTGCTCTTTCAACACCGCGCCCCTCGACGCCGGACAGATGGACCCGTATCTGAGCGCGCTGCACGCCGAGCTCGATCTGCTCGGCGCGCTGGGCTGGGCGCGCGACGTGACCCTCGCCACCGTCTTTCTCGGCGGCGGTACGCCCTCGCTGCTCGAGCCCGAGGCGCTGGCGGCCGTGCTGGACCATCTGCGCACATGCTGGCCGGTGGCGCCCGACGCCGAGATCACGGTCGAGTGCAACCCCGAGAGCGTCACGCGCGAGCGCCTCACGCACTACCGCGCGGCCGGCGTCACTCGCGTGAGCCTGGGCGTGCAGGCGCTGGACGACGTGGTGCTCGCGACGCTCGGTCGGTTGCACGACGCCCGTGGCGCGCGCGCGGCGTTCGACGCGGCTCGCGAGGCGGGCTGCGACGACGTGAGCGTCGACCTCATGTACGGCCTGCCTGGCCTGGCGGTTGACGCGTGGACGGCTGGCGTCGAGCGGGTGCTCGACTGGAAACCGGATCACGTCTCGGCCTACGCGCTCACCCTGGACGGCGGCAGCCCCTGGGGGGCAGGCGGCGTGCAGAACCTGCCCGAAGAGGACACCGTCGTGGCACAGTACTGGGCGCTCGTGCGCGCGACCGCCGAGCGCGGCTTCGAGCACTACGAGGTCTCCAACTACGCCCGCCCCGGCCACCGCGCGCGGCACAACCTCGGCTACTGGCGGACGGCCGAGTATCTCGCCGCCGGTCCGGGAGCGTGTGGCTTCGTCGGCGACGTGCGCTATGGCAACATCAAGCCGCTCGCGCGCTGGCGCGCCGCGATCGGCAGCGGCACGCTGCCGGTGGAAACCGCGGAGCGGCTCACGCCGCGGCAGCGGCTGGCAGAGCGGCTGATTCTGGGGCTGCGCACGAGCGACGGCGTTCCGGTGGCCTGGCTGGAGGAGCGGATGGTCGGCGAGCCAGCCTTGGGGCGCCGGATCGAGGAGTGGCAGCGGGCCGGCCATCTCCTCCTCGACGGCGGTCAGGCGCGACTGACGGAGTCGGGCTTCCTCGTCTCAGACGCGCTGTTCGTCGACCTGCTGTAAAATCGGACAGATGGACGCGCGGCAACGGGACGTGCTGGTCGCTTTGATCCGGGAATACGTCGACTCGGCCGAGCCGGTCGGTTCGCGCGCACTCTCCAAACGCCACTTCCCACATCTCTCGCCGGCCACGATCCGTAACGTCATGGCGGACCTCGAAGAGATGGGATACCTCGCGCAACCGCACACGAGCGCCGGACGCATCCCGACCGACAAGGCGTACCGCTTCTATGTCGACTCGTTTCCGCCGCCGTCGCCGGCGACGTCGAAGTCAGGCGCCACACGACCGGCGCGGCGCTCGGGCATCGACGGATTCATGGAGCGCACGTCTTCGCACCTGTCCACGGCGACACGGCTGACCGGCCTCTTGCTCGCGCCCCCGCTGGCGCAGACGGTGATCGCACGCGTCGATCTCATGCCCCTTGAAGAGGACCGTGCGCTGGCGGTCGTGACCACCGACGCCGGCTGGCTCACCGTGCGCGAGATCGCGCTCGATCCGCCGCTGGCGGCGGAAGAGACTCGCGCGATCGGTCGCGAGCTCACGCGCCGATTCCGTGACCGCAGCGTCGATGAGATCGTGGCCATGGAGAGCGCGCCCGCGGATCCGCTCGACACGCTGCACACGCGCGCGCTCGGCGTCACCGAGCAGATCGTCGCCATGCTACGCGGGCGCACCCTCTACGTCAGCGGCGCCATCAACATCCTCGACCATCCGGAGTTCTGGGACATCGAGCAGACCCGCGCGCTCCTGCGCACCTTCGAGCAGAAGGAACGCCTCGCCGATCTGATGACCTCGCTCTCGGCGGACGCCGGTGTGCGGGTCACCATCGGCATCGAGAACCCCGTGGACGCGATGCGCGAGTGCACGCTGATCACTTCGACCTACATGTATCGTGACCAGGTGCTCGGCATCCTGGGGGTGGTCGGGCCGCGCCGGCTGCCCTACCCCGAGGTGATGTCGATCGTGAACGAGACGGCGCGGCAAGTCACGGAGGCGCTCTCGCGCGTCCGTCAAGATCTCTACCTTCCATCCTGAGGCCATGAGCGACGAACCGAGAGAACCCATCGACGACAGCGCCGCGCCCGGTGACACCGACGCGCGGATCCAGGACCTCGAGCGACAGCTCGCCGAGCAGAAGGATCGCATGCTGCGGGCCATGGCGGAGGCCGACAACGTCCGCCGCCGCACCCAGCGCGACGCCGAGGACCGCGTGCGCTACGCCAACGAGTCGCTCGTGCGCGAGCTGCTGCCCATCCTCGACAATTTCGAGCGCGCGGTGGCGTCGGCACGCGCGGCGGCCGGTGCCGACAGCGTGGTCGCGGGCGTGGAGCTGATCCAGCGCGAGCTGCTGCGCGTGCTCGAGCGCGCGGGCGTCGGCCGCTACTCCGCCATCGGCCAGCCGTTCGATCCCACGCGCCACGAGGCCATCGCGCGCGTGGTCAGCGTGGACGCGGCGCCGGATACCGTGGTGAGCGAGACGGCGCCCGGCTACACCCTGCACGGTCGTGTGCTGCGCCCGGCCATGGTCGCGGTCGCCGCGGCCCCCGACGAGGACGCGGCCTAGGTGGCGAACCGCGACTATTACCAGGTGCTCGGCGTCTCGCAGGGCGCCAGCGACGCCGAGCTGAAGAAAGCGTACCGGCAGCTCGCGATGCAGTTCCATCCGGACAAGAACCCCGGCGACAAGAAGGCGGAGGAGCGCTTCAAGGAGGTCAGCGAGGCGTATACCGTCCTCTCCGATCCCGACAAGCGCGCGCACTACGACCGCTTCGGCACCGCACCCGGTGCCGGCGCCGGCGGCGGGTTCGAGGGTGGCTTCGGCACGCTCTTCGAGGACATCTTCGAGAACTTCTTCTCCGGGGCCGGCGGCGGGCGCCGGGGCCGCTCGCGCGCAATGCGCGGCGAGGACCTCCAGTACGAGCTCAAGATCACGCTCGAGGAGGCCGCGGCGGGAGTGGAGACGAAGATCCAGATCCCGCGGCTGGTGCGCTGTGAGACGTGCAAGGGCAGCGGCAGCGAGCCCGGCACCCACAAGACCACGTGCGACACGTGTCAAGGCCGCGGCGAGGTTCGCATGAGTCACGGCTTTCTCACCGTCGCGCGGCCGTGCCCGCGCTGCGCCGGCGAGGGGCAGATCAACAAGAGCCCGTGCCGGGATTGCCGCGGCGAGGGACGCCAGCGCGGCGACCACGTGCTCGGCGTCAAGATTCCGCCCGGCATCGACGACGGCATGCAGCTGCGTTTGTCCGGCGAGGGCAGCAGCGGCGTGAACGGCGGCCCGGCCGGCGACCTGTACGTGCTCGTCCGCATTCGCGACCATGCGATCTTCACGCGCCACGGCGCCGATCTGCTCGTCGAGCTGCCCGTCTCCTTCACGCAGCTGGCGCTCGGCGCGGAGGTGGACGTTCCCATCCTCGGCGGCACGGAGAAGCTAAAGATCGCCGCCGGCAGTCAGCCCCACCAGGTCATTCGCCTGCGGGGCAAGGGCATGCCGCGGTTGCGCGAGCGCGGCCATGGCGACGCCTGCTATCGATTGCTCCTCGAGGTGCCGCACAAGCTCAACGCCAAGCAGCGCGAGGCGCTCGAGGCGTTCGAGGTGGCGTCCAACGAGCACCGCGGTCCGCTCGCCAGCGCGTTCATCGAAAGAATGAAGAAGCTGCTGGGCTGACCATGGGTTCCCGGTACTGGGAACTCACGGTCGCCGTCCCGCCCGACGCGTCTGAAGGTCTCACCAACTTCGTGTGGGAGCTGGGCGCCCTCGGCGTCGTGGAAGAAGAGAATTCCTCGGAGCGCGCACAGCTCCGCGCGTTCTTTCCCGACGTGGCGGAGCGCAGCGCCATCGTCAAGAGCATCGACGTCTATCTCGGCGCGCTGCAGTCGCTCGGCTTCGCACGGGCCGGCGCTCCGGTCGTGGCCGCCGTCGCGGACGAGGATTGGGCCCAGGCGTGGCGTGCGCACTTCGCCCCGATGGCGATCGGGCACCGGCTGCTGGTGGCCCCGCCCTGGGAAACGCCGCCGGACGCAGACGGCCGTCTCGTCCTCACCCTCGAGCCCGGGCGAGCGTTCGGCACGGGACAGCACGGAACCACCGCCGGCTGTCTCGAGCTGCTGGAGACGATCGTCGAGCGGGCCCGGCCCGCACGCGCGATCGATCTAGGCACCGGCTCGGGAATTCTCGCGATCGCCGCCGCCCGGCTCGGCGTGCCGATGATCCTGGCCATCGACTCCGATCCCGACGCCATCGCCGCCGCCACCGCCAACGTCGAGCGCAACGGGCTGGCCCGACGCGTGACGTGTGAGGTCGGCGACGCCGCGATCGTCGCCGCGGCCGCCGCACCGCTGGTGCTCGCAAACTTGCTCGCCGCCGCGCATCGCGCGCTGGCGCCCTCGTATGCGCGTCTCGTCGCCGCCGGCGGCACGCTGGTGGCCGGCGGCTGCCTCGACGGCGAAGCGGACGACGTGACGGCAGTGCTTGCCGGCCAAGGCTTTCAACGCCAGACGGCGCGGTCGATCGACGGCTGGACGACGCTCGCGTACGAGCATGCGCCGCTTCACGATCGCGCCTGAGCGGATCGTGGACGGCCGCGTGACGTTCGATGCGCTCGAGACGCGCCACCTCGCGCGCGTGCTGCGCCTGGGTCCGGGCGACACCGTCGTCGCCACGGACGGCGCGGGACACGACTACACCGTGTGCCTCGACGCGGTCCGCCCGCGCGCAACCGGAGTCGTCGTTGGCGTCGTCCAGGCGGCCGTTGAATCGCCGCTGGCGATCACACTCGTGCAGGGAGTGCCCAAGGCGGACAAGCTCGAGACGATCGTGCGCGCGGCCACGGAGCTCGGTGTCACGCGCATCGTCCCCGCGCTCGCGGTGCGCACCGTCATCCGGCTCGGCGAGAGTCGGGCGGGCGCGCGCCTCGCCCGCTGGCAACGGGTTGCGCGCGAGGCCGCCAAGCAGTGCGGCCGCGCCGTCGTGCCCGACGTCGCGCCGGCGCGCACCCTCGAGGCCTGCCTGGACGAGGCGCGCAACGCCGACCTGGCGCTCTGTCTCTGGGAGGACGAGCCGCGGCCTCTCGGCGTTGCGCTCAACGAGGCCAAGCGTCCGCGCCGCGTCGCCGTGCTCGTGGGTCCCGAGGGCGGCCTCGAGCGCCGCGAGGTGGAGGCCGCGCGCGCCAGCGGCTGGCAAATCGTTGGCCTCGGCTCGCGGATTCTGAGAGCGGAGACCGCCGGCCCGGCGATCATCGCGATCTTGCAGTCCCGCTGGGGCGACCTGGGTACGGTGTAATGACTCGCGTGAACGAGGGGGGGGTGGGGGGAAGCGGTACGGGTCCCCCCAACTCAATCGGTTTCGAGCAGTTCGACGCCGAGGCGGACGTCGGGATCCGCGCCTGGGGCCCGACGCGTGCGGAGGCGTTCGCCCAGGCGGCGCTCGGCGTGTTCTCGCTCGTCGTCGATCCCGCGACGGTCACCCCGCGCGAGACGCGGGAGGTGCGCGCCCAGGCGGGGAGTCCGGAGACGCTCATGGTGGCGTGGATCGACGAGTGTCTCTACGTCCACGACATCGAAGCCTTCGTGGTAAGCCGCGTCGAAGTCAGCTCGTGCTCCGACGGCGTCGTTCTCGGTCGACTTCACGGCGAGCCTCTCGATGCCGCCCGTCACCGGCTCACTACCGTGGTCAAGGCTGCGAGGCTTCACGACGTCGTGATCCAGGCGCTGGATAGCCGTCATGAGGTGAGGATCATCGTCGACGTCTAGCGTCTCAAAAACGAGACGGTAGCGGCTGAGGCGCGTGTCATTCTCGCGACAAAAGCTCGGCAGCCTTTGAGAACGCTCCCCATCAGGGTCAAGCAACTCAGCTATTTGGAAGTAAATGTAGCTATGGCACTCGGGTTGCTCTCTCTCCGCCGCGGTCATGAGACAGCACACCATCCGGAAGGCGGTCAGCCTGGAAGGTGTTGGGCTGCACTCGGGGAAGATGGTCCGGGTCACGCTTTCGCCGGGCCCGGCGGACTCAGGCATCGTCTTCCGCGTCGCCGAGCACGGCGATCCGATTCCCGCGGCGCCCGAGAGCGTCGTCGATTCGCACTACGCGACGACGGTCGGTCGGAACGGCGTTCGCATCCAGACCATCGAGCACCTCATGGCGGCGGCGGCCGGCCTCGGCGTCGACAACCTCGACGTTCGTGTGGACGGCGCTGAGCTGCCCGCGGCTGACGGCAGCGCCAAACCGTTCGTGCAGGCCATGCTCACCGCCGGTCGCGCCCCGCAGAGCGCACGTCAGCGTCCCATTCGCATCCCGCATCCGATCGGCGCGGGCAACGGCGGCCGCTGGATTCAGATTCTGCCCGCCGACACGTTCCGGATTTCCTATACGCTCGACAACGATCACCCGGCCATCGGCACGCAGGTGCTCTCGTGGACGCCGACGGAGGAGTCGTTCGTGGCCGAGTACGCGCCGGCCAGGACGTACGGCTTCCTGAAGGATCTCGGCTTCCTGCGCAAGAGCGGCCGCGCGCTCGGCGGCTCGCTCGACAACACGATCGTCATCGGCAAGAGCGCGACGCTCAATGGCCTGCGCTATCGCGATGAGTTCGTGCGCCACAAGGTGCTCGACCTGATCGGCGATCTGGCGCTGCTCGGCCGGCGGATCACCGGGCACGTCATCGCACGCAACGCGGGCCACGCGCTCAATTACGAGCTGGTCGTCGCCGTTCAGCGCGCCCTCGGGCTCGAGCGGCGCGCCGCCGTCCGCTCGATGGCGTCCCTCGTCCCCGAGCCCGCCGAAGCCCTCGTCTCCGCTCGCGGCCTGGCGACCACCTGAGCGTCGGGGGCCACGAAATGGCCCCCAAACCGATAAACGGTTCATCGGAGGCTCGCCTCGGCCTGGGGCGCTCCTCGATCCACGGACAACCGGTTACCTCTGCCGTCGGCGGTATAATGGCGCGTCCGCCGTATGAAGGCCCTGAACGCCCTGCGATGGCCCTGGTTCGCCGCGGCGCTGGCGCTGCTGCTGCAGGTAGGGGCCGCACCGGCGCACGCAGACCTCCGCATCAGCGACCTGGAGATCTACCTGAACGATCACGAGGTCACCGTCCGTGTCGTGCTGCTGGACGCCATCCCGCCCTCCTTCCACGAGGGCCTGCAGAGCGGCATTCCGACCCACGTCCGTTTCACGATCGAGCTCTGGCAGTACAACCGGCTCTGGCGCGACCGCCTCGTGCACAGCGTGCTGATCGAGCGCCAGCTCGCCTACAACGCGGTGACCAAGGAGTACAAGGTCATCGCCCTCAAGGGTGAGACGCAGCCGGCGTATGGCACGCGCGACCTTCGCGACGCCCAGCGCGTGTTTTCGGAAGTGCGCGCGCTCAAGCTCGGCCCGGCCGCGGCGCTGAACCCAACGGAGGTCTTCTACATCCGCGTGCAGGCGGAGGCGGCGCTCAACGGCGAGAACACCTTCGTGACGCGCATGGCCGGCACTGCGGAGCAAACCGAGCGGCAGTCGGAATACCGCACGATCCAGAGGATGCAGTAGGCCATGCCGTTGCTCTCGGAGACGAACCGCCGCAAGCGGAACCTGCTCGTCATCCTCGGGTTCCTCGTGCTCGTGGGCGGCCTCTCGGCGTTCGACCTGGGCTCCTTCGCGCCCGAGCTGCCGGTGGCGTCCAACATCGTGATCTTCGCGCTGTTCAACCTGAACCTGGTCGTCTTCCTGCTGCTGCTGCTGCTGCTGTTCCGCAACCTCGTCAAGCTCGGCTTCGAGCGGCGGCAGAAAGTCATCGGCGCACGGTTCAAAGCCAAGCTCGTGCTGGCCTTCCTCTCGCTCGCGGTGGCGCCGGCGATTCTGATCTTCATCATCGCGTCGAACTTCATCAACAAGTCGATCGAGGGCTGGTTCAAGCCGCAGGTGGAGCGGCCGCTCGACCAGGCGCTGTCGGTGGCGCAGACGTATTACGCGAACCTGGAGCGCACGACGCTGCGTCACGGCCAGCACATCGCCCGCACGATCGATCGCGAGAACTTTCTGGACGACGATCGCCGCGACGCACTCACCTCGTTCCTGGTCGAGCAACAGGATCTGTTGTCGATCAGCGCGCTGACCGTCTTCGACGCTCGTGGCCAAGAGGTCATCCATGTCAAGGACCCGATCCTCGGCGACCTCGCCACGCGCGAGCTCAGCGAAGTGCAGCTCAAGCGCGGGCTGGCCGGCCAGGAGGTCACCACCGTGCGCGAGCTGGCCTCGGGAGACCTGATCGAGGCGGTGACGCCGGTCTGGACGGTGCGCGGCCACGAGCGGCACGTGATCGGCGCCGTGGTGGTGGGCACGCACGTCACGGAGCGCCTGGAGGCCAAGGTGCGCGGGATCTCCCAGGCGTTCCGTGAATACAAGCAGCTCAAGCTGCTCAAGAATCCGATCAAGGGCATCTACATCCTGCTCTTCCTCCTCATGACGCTTATCGTCGTGTTCGGGTTCACGTGGTTCGGTCTCTATCTCGCGCGCGGCATCACCGGGCCCATCGAGCAGCTTGCGGAGGGCACGCGAGAGGTCGCGGCCGGAAACCTCGCCTACAAGGTCCAGGCCCGGGCCGACGACGAGATCGGCCTGCTCGTGGATTCGTTCAACCGCATGACCGATGACCTCTCGAGCTCCAAGCACCGCCTCGAGGAGGCGTACGTCGACCTGCAAGACAAGCACACCGAGCTGGAAGATCGGCGGCGCTATATCGAGACCGTGCTGGAGGCGATCACCACCGGCGTCGTCTCCCTCGACTCGCTCGGGCGCATCACCACCCTCAACCGCGCGGCCGCCCGGATGTTCGGCATCGCGGAGGCGGCCGCCATCGGACGGCTGCTCGAGGAGGTATTCACCGGACCGGAGGCGCGGGAAGTCATCGCGCTCGTGCAGCGCACGCGGCGTCCGAAGACCGGCAGCGTCGCCATTCAGCTGCACATGCGGCGCGGCGGCGTGAACCTCTCGCTGCTCGCCTCCGCCACCGCGCTGCGCGGT
>Ga0207684_10003480_pt1 | contig 15356 bp, 12 predicted proteins | sample KBSK5501metaG_FD_184342 | JGI IMG/M metagenome (GOLD analysis project Ga0207684, IMG submission 184342) | Corn, switchgrass and miscanthus rhizosphere microbial communities from Kellogg Biological Station, Michigan, USA - KBS K5-50-1 metaG... | ecosystem: Host-associated > Plants > Roots >...
TCGCGTTCGATAAAGCCGTAGATCAATGAGCTGGCATAGATCTGGCAGTGCGGATGCGGGTTCGACGTACCGACCAGCTCTCCTTTGTTCTCAAAGATCAAAACATGATTCACCTCTGGACGCGCACCGAGCTCCTTGTAGCGCTCCGCCCAAAGTTCGACCACCTGCAGCGCCTGGTCGCTGGTCAGATCGGCGAATGTTCTGCCGTGATCAGGGTGATAACAGACAACTTCGGCGGTGCCAAGAGCTGGTCTCCTCTGATAGAGCGGGTCGATTTCTCGGAGTATTTCCGGCGCGGTCCCGGGCTCGGCGAAGCAGGGCAGATCGTTAGTGAACCAGTACACTCCATCGTACTGTGGGTTCGTTCCCTTCAGGCGTTTGTTACCGGGGCAGAGCGCGCAATTGGGGTCATAAGCCGGTATCTGGCTGGTCTCGCTTTTTTTCATTTCACCGAGCCACGGGCGTTGGCCGCGATGAGCGGTATACAAGACCCATTCTTCTCGGAGCGGATGCCAGCGTTGTTCCCAGACGGTCATGATGAGAGGGACGGGGGTTGTGTTCGCTCAATTTCTCTACGCTGGTTTGCGAGGGGTGCACCAGGAAAATCGCGGATTTTTTTCGTTTCTCGAAAAAATACCCGAATTGAGAGAAGTAAAACCCGGCGGATTCGATGCGACTTGAGAATACTCGAATTTCGAGTAGTGTTCGAGTGAACATCCATGGCTGAACTTACCGCACGCCAACAAGAAGTGCTCGATTTTATCCGGCGGCAATTGCAAGAGAACGGGTATCCGCCCTCAAGCAGAGAAATCCAGGCGCGATTTGGATTTCAGAGTCAGACAGCGGCAATGAATCATCTGCGCGCGCTTGAGCGAAAAGGCGCGATCGAACGGACGCCCGGCAAGGCTCGTTCGGCGGTTGATCCGCAGCTGGTTAGAGCCCGCGTCAGTCTGCGCTCGATTCCCTTGTTTGGGCAGATTCCGGCAGGTATGGCTGTCGAGTCCGCCCAGCTTGCGGAAGGTTCATTAAATATCGATCCGAGCACATTTGGCGTGAAGAACGGAAAAAATCTTTTTGCGCTGAAGGTTCGCGGCGATTCGATGATCGACGCGCAGATTGCCGACGGCGACACTGTTGTCCTTGTCAATCGGCCACCGCGAAATGGAGACATTGTCGCGGCGCTTATCGATGGAGAATCCACGCTGAAACGATATACGGTCGAAAAGGGAAAACCGTACCTGAAGGCTGAGAATCGGAATTATCCGAACCTCGTGCCGGCTTCTGATCTGGTGATTCAAGGTGTGATGGTTGGATTGCTCCGGACGCGAGTTCGCGGGTGATAGCATCTGCCATCCCTTCAGGATGGTCTGCAAAAAAACGAAATATACCAGGGGTTCTCCCGCCACGGCGGGATCACCCCTGGCTATAGTTTGTCGTCGCTTTGCGACTCCTACCGCCCGAATCCTCCCTTGAATTGTTCAAGGTGCGCTGCAATCGTCGGGGCGTGCTTTCTTTGAAGAACTTACGGGCCGGTCTTGCGATTTTGTTGAGTATCTGGTTCGGGAATTCTCTAGCGGCGGAAGAGGTCGCAAAAGTCTTCGAGTATCAGGACGTCGTTAACAAAGCCCAGGCGCTGGCCAAACAACCGTTTGCTGCGCCAACCATGGAGCTCTCTCCGGATCTCCAGCACCTCGACTACGATCAATACCGTCGCATTCGCTTTCTGACGGACCATGCAATTTGGCCGGGGGCGCCGTATCGCCTCGGCTTTCATCATCCGGGGTATCGTTCTACGACACCTGTTTTGTTCCATGAAATTGAGAAGGATCGTCTTCGCGATATCGCCTTTTCGCCTGCCTACTTTTTCTATGAGTCACCAATCAACTTCAGTGGGCATGAACAATTCGTAGGTTTTCGCGCTTACGTCCCGGAGAAGCGGCCTGGGGTATTGGACGAATTCATTGTGTTCCAAGGGGCCAGCTATTTTAGAGCCGTCGCCAAAGGGGTTGATTGGGGGTTGTCTGCACGCGGTCTTGGCGTGAATACCGGGATCAGCGTGCCAGAAGAATTTCCAATCTTCCGGGAATTTTGGATGCGAAAACCGAACCCTGGAGACGATGCCTTGCAGTTTTATGCGCTGTTAGATGGGCCGAGCGTGACCGGAGGCTATCAATTCTCGGTCAAATACGGCGAGACAACGGTCGTCGATGTCAAAGCAACGGTTTTTATCAGGCAGAAACCTCAGGTGCTGGTCTTTGCGCCTCTGAGCAGCATGTTTTATTTCGGCGGTAACACAGTAAACAAACCGATCCTGAAACCCGATTATCAGCCAACCGGTAAAATGGATTTTTCCATGAACAAGACAGACTTCAACCGGCGCGAGTTCCGTCCTCAGGTTCATGATTCGGATGGGCTTTTGATGGATACCACTTCTGGCGAAAAGATGTGGGTACCGCTGGATAATCCGCATGCAGTCAGCGTCCGGCGTTTCTCCAGCGTCGTCTCTTTTTCGCTGGTTCAGCGGGACCGCGACTTGGACGACTATCTTGACCGCGAAGCTAACTATCATCGGCGGCCGACCGTCACTGTGCATCCAAAAGGCGATTTTGGACCTGGGTTTGTCCGTCTTTTGGAATTTCCGACTGCGGATGAATATACAGACAACATTGGGGTTGGCTGGGAGCCACAAGCTCTCCCAGAGCCGGGCGGGCATATCGAGCTTGCCTATCAACTGTTGTGGAGAGGAGACGAACCGGACACCGACCAGTTCCGCGTCGTTTCGACGAGTATCCGGCCTAACCCTGGTGCGAACGAGACGCGGTTCCTGGTCGAGTACGCCAAGCCGGAGAAAGGGGAGACTATCCCCGTAGCCGAGTTAAGGCCGCTGATTCAAACTGGTGACGGGGGACAGGTCAAAGATATCGAGTTCACGCCGACCAACCGGGGTTGGCTGATTGGGTTTACGGTGTTCAATCCAAATGCGTCTCGGCCGCTCGACCTTAGTTGCGTCATATTGCGCCGGGACGTATTTTGCTCTGAGAAATGGCAGTATCTCCTGAATATCTAGCCCTCCTTCGAACCGGTGTCCGCTCGTCGCCGGAATGGAAAGAGGCGTGGGACCGGATCAACGACTATCTGATCGCGTTGAACATGCCACCGAACGTCGATCGTGAGTTGATCCTACTGAATAGTTTCGAACGAGCTATTGCTCGCAAAAGGGAAGAACCGTTTGCGCCGGCGACACAGCTGGCGTTCGAAGAAGCGCAAAAGACGTTGGACCATTCGCTGGGACATTTTGTCCATGAAGAAGTGCCAGAAGAGCGCCGCTCGATTGAGGAACGAGTGCGACTTTACCTGGTTGAAAACATCGACAAAAGCCTGCTCAAAAAAGAACAGATCTCTGAGCAAGTGCAACAAGCACTTAAAGAAGTGCGGCTGCAACCTGCGCCTCGGTTGCAAGGCGCGAGTATCACGCCAAAGCCGCTTGAATTCTCCAGGGCAGGAAAAGCAATAATCCAGGCTGCTGATAAGCTGTCACCGATTGGCGCGAACCGGGTATTGGGGTGGGTGATAGGCCTGATAATTCTTGGGATTCTGATTTATCTGAGTTTATAGAGCTGCAACGGGCACGAGGCCGAGCTAAAGCTCGGCCCCACCGGTGATAGACCCTATCGCAATCGCACCCCGCCTTCCCCGTCGAATCTTGGCGTGGAACCTGCTTTTAAATCCAGTTGGTGTCCAAGATTCGAATGCACAATGCCTCCGGTTAGCTGGACTTTCTTTCCTTTTAAGCGTAGGCGGATTATAGGTTTCCGCGCGGCGGAATCCTTTGAACAATTCGGGGTTACGTGCGTCAGAGAAAAGGCACATTTTTATGAGCGGAAAAACCAGATCGATCAGCCTTGTTGAAGCCGGGCGTTCTGCAGCACTTCAAGAGGCTTTTCAGGCGGAAATCAGAAAGCGTCGCTGGAGCGTCGGGTTGGTGACGCTCGGTATTTCTGTTGTGGGAATTTGGTTAATGTCGGACATGTTGGGTGCGACAGGCTGGAGTGCCTTGGCCGTTGCTCAACTCGGGGTCTTCGCGGTACTTTTCACCGCCCTGGCGTTCGGATTTACCCAGGCATTCGTGGGGTTCCTCGCGCTCGCGGATGGTCACGAACCATATAAGATCACAAACACGCTCGACCAACAGACGCCACTTGCTTCAACGGCAGTCGTAATGCCTGTTTACAACGAGGACGCGAAGACGGTTTTTGGAAATATCCGAGCTCTCTACGATTCGTTGGGAGGACGCGGTGAATTGGAAGCATACGATTTTTACGTGCTCAGCGATTCCACCGATCCTGCTAAAATCGTCGAAGAAGAGATGGCTTGGGCAGATCTTTGCCGGCAGACCACTGGGTTTGGAAAGATTCACTACCGGCGCAGAAAACTTCCGGTAAATCGTAAGAGCGGTAATGTGGCCGATTTTTGCCGCCGGTGGGGGCATCGCCACCGTTACATGGTGGTGCTGGACGCCGACAGCATCATGACTGGTAAAGCGGTCTCCTCACTGGTCCGCATGATGGAGACTAATTCGCGAGCGGGAATTATCCAGACAATGCCGCGTTTGGCGAAGGCGGAGACTTTGTTCGGCAGAATTCAACAATTCGCTTCGCGTTTATACAGTCCGATCTTTGCAGCCGGTCTGAACTTCTGGCAGCAGGGATCAGGAAACTATTGGGGGCATAATGCCATTATTCGCGTCGCGCCTTTCCTGGCGAGTTGTGGTCTTCCTGGCTTGCCGGGGACGGAACCGTTGGGCGGTCGCGTGCTCAGTCACGACTTTGTTGAAGCGGCCTTGATGCGCAATACCGGCTGGGATGTCTGGTTTGCGTACGACCTGGAAGGCAGCTACGAAGGGCTGCCGCCCAATATCACGGAATATGTGAAGCGCGACCGGCGCTGGTGCCAGGGCAATCTGCAGCATATGTGGTTCCTGCTGGCGCGGAATGTTAAGCCGATCAGCAGGTTGCACTTGATTCAGGGCGTCTTGGCGTATGCGTCCTCTCCATTGCTGGCTTTGTTTGTTCTTTTGGGGGCGCTCCAGGCGATGCTGGCGCATCTGCATCACAAGTTGGAACTATTTCCAGCCGCTTCGGCGACTGTTCTCTTCTTGCTTACATTGGCCTTGTTGTTTGGGCCAAAGATCTTGAGTCTTGTCCACGTTTTTTCGAGACCTGAAGAAGTCAGGGGTTTTGGTGGAGTGAGGCGCATACTGGCTGGTGCTGTTTCGGAAACGTTGTTTTCGATCGTAGGCGCACCGGTGCTTGTGTGGTTCCACACCCGTTTCGTTTTGCGCAATCTGGCCGGGCAAACCGTGAGCTGGAACACTCAGTCTCGCGATGGGGGTACGGGCCCGCGCTGGTGGGATATCGTCCGAGAATACTGGCCTTTGCCGGTGGCAAGCATTCTGTTAGGCGGTGCAGCGTGGTGGATCGGTCCTGGGTATTTTGCGTGGATCTCGCCTCTCCTGATCGGATTGCTTTTGTCTGTGGTTGTGGTTCAAGTGAGCGGCCGTCATGGGATGTTGCGGGGGCTATTTCTGACGCCGGAAGAAATCGAGCCCAACCGTGAGCTTTCACCGCGAGCGAACCTCCAGTTGCGTGACGGAGACCAGTTCGTCAATGCAATCGTCGATCCCTTCTATAATGCGGTCCATGTCGCGCTTCAGCGTGAACGAGGTAACCGGTCTGCGGGGGTTGAGGAGTATATCTCGTCGCTGGCCGACAAATTGTTCAAGGGAGGTCCTGGCGCATTGAGCGCGTCCGAAAAACGCGCGCTCCTCGCTAACGGCTCTGTATTAGCGCGTTTGCACGCCCTGGTTTGGAAGACGCCTGCGCAGTTGTTAAATCCTGTTTGGGTGAAAGCATTGAGGCAGTACGCAGTTGGCAGAGCAGATGTACCGCCAATTGAGCCCTCAACGGCAGCGGCGTAGAGTAAACAACGCCGAGAACGCCGACATCGCCGCGAGCTGATAAGCATGGTAAGCGCACTGAAGGGCGGCAGTCCCTGCCGCCAAGACCCGCGCTGTTACCATTCGGATGCTAACGAGGATGCTTCTCCGCCAGAGGCGCTTCCAGCTCGACGCTGATGCGGCTGTTTGAAAGCGCTCGATGCTGGGCCCCGAAATTGATACCAATAGTCTGGTGACAGATTCGCGTCCCCAGAATTCCAGGCGAAGGCTGGACAGTCAGGTAGTCAATATCGAGCTTACACTGACGAGCATCATTCAGGGGGTCGCGCTTTCTTTTTTAACAGAAAATTCGCGTGTTCCCCTGACCCAACTCAGATTCGAATACTGGATCTACATGGTAAACGGCTTGCTGATCCTGTTTTTATTCTGGTCAAGATCTGTAGTGCACACCTTAACCGTAATCCGGTGGCCGATTGAGTTTAGTCACAATTTCCTCTATATCGGGTGCACGTTGTTTGAAGCGATTGCGTTTACCGAAGTTCAGGACCCATTTCTCTGGTATCTCTTTAACGCGATCTTCGCATTTGCGGTCTGGATCCTGTTCATTGTCGATACCCGGATGATCCAGAGGCAACAAACCAGGACAACTGAGTTAGGCTCAAGAATCATGAGCGACCAGCGAATAAACATCCGGCTATTGATACCAGGTTTTATCTTTTACCCGTCGATCGCAGCGTTCTCCATCGCAGTACGGCCGGACGTTTTTTTGGCAGGGCGAATGCACGTGGTTTTCGGAATCACTCAATTTCTGGCTCTATTGGCCTATCTGATTTATGTGCTTCGCTTTTTCGCGCTGCTTGCGCGCTTAATGGTGCCGGTGGACCGGGCTGATATAGTCGAAGGGCGGTCAAGCGAACGCTCGACAAAATGAGGAACGCGGTCTTTCTTTACACCCTTCTCGATGAAACGAGCGATCATTGGAGGGGTGGTAGCGATTGTTGCCATCGCACTCGGCGTTTTTCTTCTTTGGCAATGGAACCAGAAAGCGATTCCGGCTGGTCAGGTCGCGCCGGCAAACTCTGTTTTCTACGCTGAGGTTCCGCATCTGAATGAGACGGCCAAACGATGGTCCAAAACAGCTTTTTACCAGATGTTGGCCGAGCCGTCGGTGCAGCGCTTTCTGAAGCGACCTTTGGCAAAAGTGCCGGCAAAGATTCAGAATGCGTGGGCAGCTGTGGCAAGATTGCATCCGGGTGCTCTTTTTTTCAGTGCAATTGACCCTGACAAGGAGGATTGGGTCCTTGGCATCCAGAGTTCGGCCGGGCATATCGCGTGGTTGAAAGAGGTTGGGACGATAGGAACTAATATATTCGGCCGGCAAACCAAAGAATTGCCAGCTGCGGGAAACGCCGACTCAGACGATCTGGTTGCAATCAAGGCGGGGTCCTGGGTCTTGCTCGGGCGCCACGCTGATACCTTACGTCAGGCCATTGAGAACACGAAACGTGCAGGCGGCGGGATTCAATCGGCACAATCGTTTCAAGAATGTCTGGCGAATGTTCCTGCCGAGCGGGATCTCCTCTGTTTTCTGCAGAACGGTCCATCGTTTGATCTGAAGCAGAAAGTTCCGGGTCAACTCCTTCAGCTGCGTGGGACCGGCGAGATTCGTGCTGTCCTGGCAACTAGCGTATTCGAAGGAGCGCGCATCCGGGACACAGTTTTTACTTACACGGAAAACAATGAGAAATCGGTACCGTTTGAACGCCGGGCTTTGGCCATTACTAGCCCTGGAACGATTGGTTATCTCGCTGCGCGAGCCGGGTTATCAGGATTGTGGCGGCTGAGCGACCAGTTTGCGGATTCCTGGCCGATTGCGGAAACGTTGCGGAACTATCTCGATGAAGCTCGGTCTTTCGGAATCGATCCGGAAGATTTTGATAAGCTTATTTCGACGTTCGAAATCGTCGTGGATCGCGACGAACGGACCGATGGACTAAACATCCTTTTGCTTCTAAGGGTGACGGATCCGGATCGGTTTCAGCGCGTCATCGACGACGTAGCAAATCAAAAATTTCCCGATAGCTGTTCGAAGATCGATATTTCAGGAATACCTGCTTACAAGATGCAGTTGAACGCGCGCGCGTCCATCGTGTTTGGTGTGATCGGACACGAATTGTTGGTTGCCGGAAATGCCAACGTCTTTTCTGAGGCAGTGACACGGATGCACGCGGGCGTCGTCGGATTAGAAAGAAACGACCAATACAAACAGGTCACTGGTCTGGTTGCCCAGCCGGACGGCTTATTTGTGTATGTCGATGCTAAGAATGGATTCGAAAGATTCTACAACGCGTCTCGACCGATGCTTGCTTTTGGCGCTGCATTGATCCCTTCCCTGGCGGAATATATGGACGGCTCTGCCCTTCCTGAAACTGAGGAGGTAAGCCGTCACCTCAGTCCGATCGTGCTTTGCCGGCATTGGGTGAAAAACGGAGCGATCGATGAATCGGTTGGCCCCGTGACCGCGTACGAGGGCTCAGCCCTTTTGCTAGGCGCCGCTATCACAATGGGAATCTTGAAGTGAGTGTGAGTGCTGGTGTGAGTGTGAGTCGAGCAGCAGGAAGCTCGAATGTCAGACCTCGACGATATTCTAGATTCGAGCTTCGAGATTCCAGATTCCCCTCGTCGCTGGCCTTCCTTCTTCCGTTAGCGGCGTTTCCCGCCTCGCACTCACACTCAAAGCACCGGCTTCTTTTTCAACATCGCGACGAATGCTCGCGAGGCGGAGTTGTGGTTTCGGCTTCGTCTTTGGATCACGCCGATCGGCCGCCACATGTCGGCGGACTCAATTTCAACGGCAACCAGGCTGCCCAACTGGCATTCTTCCTCTACGGTCGCCGACGGAACAATCGAAATACCGTCCTCGATTTCGACTGCCCGCTTGACCGTCTCGATATTGTCGAACTCCATTGAGCGTCGAATGGTAACTTTGTTTGTCTTGAAAATTCGGTCGATCGCTTTGCGCGTCGGCTGATCAAACGCGAACGAAATAAATCGCTCCCGGTCCAAGGCGTTTATCGACACGCTCCGACGCTTGGCTAACCGATGAGTAGGAGGGCAGATCAATACGAGTTTATCTTTCCACAAGTTTTCCAGTGACAACCCCCTGCGCCGCACCGGAAACGCAACGAGTCCGAGGTCGGCTCCACCTTCAGATACTCGCTGGTACACCTGAGCGGATCGCAAGTACTCCACCTTTACATCCACTGACGGATAGGCTTTGCGGAACTGTTTCAGATTTCGCGGCAACTCGTGTAACCCGATACTGTAGACTGTTGCAATCACGAGTTCACCTGCAACCACAGACTGCAGCTCCTGCAAACGATCGCTAAGACTGTCGTAGGCGCGCAGAATTTCTTTGCTGGCGTTCAAGAACGCTCGGCCCTCGGTCGTGACAGAGAAGTGCTTCTTTCCTCGCTCGATCAGCGGTACTTTGAATTTTTTTTCAAGCGCCCGGATTTGTTGACTTACCGCGCTTTGCGTGATGGCATTCAGTTCGGCAGCTTTTGAAAAACTCGCCGTTTCGACAAGCTCGCAAAAGATCTTAAATGTTTCGATCTGCATTGACGGCCGTTGATCCTTGTGTGCGCACAGAATAAGTTCTGCTAATAGACCAGTCAATGGAACCTGAAGAGATTGCCGCGAATCTGGAAAAGGTGCGGACGACCGTCGCCGAGGCCGAGAAGAAGAGCGGACGCACCGCGGGAAGCGTTGAACTGGTTGCGGTGACCAAGACGCATTCTGCCGAGGTGGTGCAGCGTGCGGTCGATGCGGGTCAGCTTTTGTTCGGCGAGAACCGCGTCCAGGAGGCAAAAGCGAAGATTTCCGAGCTCCCGTCGAAGTTGCGGTGGCACTTGATCGGTCATCTGCAAAGCAACAAGGCGCGCCTGGCCTTGACGCTTTTCGAGATGATTCACGGCGTGGACTCGATTGATCTTTTGCAGCATCTGAACCGTGTGGCCCAGGATCTCGGCGTCTTTCCGCGTGTTTTGTTGCAGGTGAATGTCGCTGGCGAATCCTCCAAATTTGGTTTCCCGCCGCAAAAGCTGTGGAGCGAGGTCGAGTCCATCGTGCAAATTGATCGGGTCCAGATCGAAGGGTTAATGACTATTCCCCCGCTTGTGGCTTCTTCCGAGCATTCGAGGAAATATTTTGTGCAATTGCGGGAGCTTCGCGATCGCCTGGAGCGAGAGTTCAGATTCCCTCTACCGCATTTGTCGATGGGAATGACTGCCGACTATGGAGTTGCTATCGAGGAAGGGGCGACGTTGGTACGGGTCGGAACGGCAATTTTTGGAGAAAGGCATTAGGAATCCACCTCCGCCAAGGCTACGTCGGACAGGCCGCCGGAATTGAGGATGCGAGATGGCGAAATGGGAAAGACGAACGGGGAGCTAACCGACCGACTGTTTGCGCTTCACGCCCAATGCTTTAACAACGTCGGGCAAAGGCAGGCAGTTGATGACGTCTTTGCTGGTCAGCCAGCCTTTTCGGGCGGCTTGAATGCCGAACCAGAGATCCTGCAAACCGCGGGTGGAATGGGCGTCCGGATTAATGGAACAGAGTACGCCCTGTTCCGTAGCGAATTTCCAATAGCGCCAGTCCATATCGAGCCGCCGGGGATTTGCGTTCAACTCGATGATCGTCTTCGTCCGAGCGGCGGCTTGAATTATATCGGCAAGATTTACCTGATAAGGTTCGCGAGAAAGAAGCAAACGTCCCGAGGGATGTCCCAGCATGGTGACGTACGGATTTTCCAGCGCTCGAATCATTCGGTCCGTCATCTCTTTTTCGGGCATTGTGAATGATCCGTGGATGCTGGCTACCACGAAGTCGAATTGTGCCAGGATCTCATCCGCGAAATCGAGGTTTCCGTCCTTGAGAATGTCGCATTCAACGCCGGCAAAAAGCTGGAAATCTTTTCCAAATTTCTTGTTTAGCTTTCTGATTTGTTCGACCTGCGCCAGAAGCTGTTTTTCGTCGAGACCATGCGCTTGAAACGAGCTCTTGCTGTGATCCGCTATCCCGAGATACTCCATCCCGAGCTCTTGCGCGGCTGTGGCCATTTCTTCGAGCGTATTACGGCCGTCGCTCGCGGTTGTGTGATTGTGAAATGTGCCGCGCAGGTTGTGTAGCTCGATTAGTTTTGGTAGTGTTCCGTTTTCTGCAGCCTCAATCTCCCCAAGATTCTCGCGCAGTTCCGGCGCGATATAGTCGAGCCCCAGAGCACGATAGAGATCTCCTTCCGTATGAATTTCCGGGATTGGTTTCGGAGGCTTTTTTGAATCAGGTAGTGGCCCGAGCCGGTACTCATTGAGTGTCCAGCCGTTTTGCAGAGCTCGTCCACGGAGAGCGACGTTATGATCCTTGTTGCCAGTGAAATAGCCCAGAGCAAACGGAAATTCTTTGTTTGCCACTACGCGGAGGTCGGCCTGTATGCCGCTTTTGAGCAAAACACTGCTCTTAGTCTCGCCTCTGGCCAATACGCGATCGATTTCTTTGTGAGCAAGGAAATGGTCGGTGATCCGTTCTGGCTCTTTTGTAGCAATCAACAGGTCAAGATCGCCAATGGTCTCTCTTCCCCGCCGGAAACTACCACCGGCGGCGATCTGAGAGACAGCGGGATGATCCTTGAAGTGAGCAAGTAGTTCATCCGTCCAGATTTTCGCGTCGGAGAGCAGGAACCGTCCGGACCGTTTCCGTCGTTGCTCGATTGCGCGCAAAAGATTTGCGGCAGTCTTTTCTCCAAATCCGGCCAACTCGGCAACTCGTCCATCCACACACGCTGCCTCGAGGTCCGCAATGGTGCGGACATTAAGCCGTTCATAAAGGGCTTTCACTTTCTTGCCCGCCAGGCCTGTGAGCTCGAATAGCTCAAAGATGGTCGGTGGAAATTCGGCGTGGAGCTTTTCGAAGTATTCCAGCTGTCCAGTCGTTACGTATTCAGAGATTTTCTTGGCTATCGCGTCGCCGATACCGTCCAGCTCTACCAGAGTGTTTTCCTGGACGAGTTGTTCGAAATTACCGGAAAAAGTCTCTAGAGCTCGGGCGGCATTTGTATAGGCTCGTATCTTGAAAGGGTTTTCACCCTTCAACTCGAGTAGTCGCGAAATCATTTCCAGTAGCTCAATCGTCTGTTCCTTATTTTTCATCTCGCGCTTTCTACTGATGAGTCGATCCCGCGGCTGGTAACCCCTGAATGCGTGTTCCCGTTACGACGCCGTGCCGGGAAAACCAGCCTTCATTTACTTCCAAGGCGAAAGCAATTTGATCGGAGGTGCTCGGCACAGGGGTTTCGTCGAAAGGTCGGAGCGATTTGATCTCAACGATTTTTCCTGCTGGATCAATATATGCGATTGAGAGCGGGATTTTGGTGTTCCGGCTCCAGAAAGCGGCAGTCTTTGGATGGTCAAAAATAAAGAGCATGCCATGGTCATCAGGCATTGAGTCACGAAACATAAGGCCGCGCTCCGAAGTCAGGGGTGTATCAGCAACCTCCGTATTTAGAACGTTAGACTTGATGTGCAACTGCACGGTGGCCAGACGAAAGGCGTTAGGGGTTTGCTGTTCTTCGCAAGCCGCCAAGCAGCAGGCCAAACACAAGCCAATCAATCTCGCGGACCAAACTAGCGTGCCAGCAAACGAGAAAAGCCCATCGACGTGCGACAAAGTTCGAGGGGTACCGAAGGGTATCTTTACAGTGAACAATCTACACATCAAGGAAACCATGACCTGACCTTAATGCTCCAGCGCGCGCTTAATGTCCAACGCCTGTTCCAATGCTTCTTCCGGGGTGGGTTGGAGGACACAGTAGTGCCCCATTTTTCTACCTGGACGTCCCTCGAGCTTCCCGTAGAGATGCAGCTTAGCAGATGGCCGGGAAAGGATCGGCAGCAAGCTGGGCGGCTGGCCGTTAGTCCAGAGATCACCCAGCAGGTTTACCATCACAACCGGACTGAGCAGGGCGGTGGAACCGAAAGGCAAGCCACAGACCGCCCGGAGTTGCTGCTCAAACTGGCTGGTGACGCAGGCATCGAAAGTATAGTGGCCAGAGTTGTGCGGTCTGGGCGCGAGCTCGTTTACCAGCAGCTCGTTTTCTTTGTTAAGGAAGAACTCCACAGCAATCAAGCCCACGACTCCAAGCGAAGAAGCGATTTCTTCGGCTATCTGCTGGGCGTGCGATTGGATCGTTTTGCTCAAGCGCGCCGGAACGATCGTATAGTCCAGGATGTGCCGTGTGTGGACATTCTCGGCGACGGGAAAGGCTAAGACCTGTCCCGACTCATTGCGTGCGCAAACGACCGAGAGCTCGCACTGGTAATCGATCCATTGCTCGACTACCGCCCGTCTCGCCATTAGAGCGAAATTGGGAGTATCGCCTGGACGGATCTTAACTTGGCCCTTTCCGTCATAGCCGAAATCGGCGGTTTTCATCACGGCCGGTTTACCGATGCGTGTGATCGCCTGGTCCAGTTCAGTTTGGTTTGTAACGACCTCGAACAAGGCGGTCGGGTAACCGTTCTTTTTGAGAAACGTTTTTTCCCGTTCGCGATTTTGACAAATGTGCAAAACCTCGGAGCGAGGGTGTACCGGTTTCTCTTTGGAGATCCGATCGACGACAGCGGCCGGGATGTTTTCGAACTCAAAGGTCACGACGTCGACCGAATGAACGAACTCGTCGATCAACGAGGCATCGGTATACGCTCCCGTGAACTCGCGATCAGAAATCTGCCCTGCCGGACTGTCAGGGGACGGCTCAAACGTGTGGACACGGTATCCCATTCTGCGAGCGGCGATACCGAACATCCGCCCGAGCTGGCCGCCTCCGAGCAAACCGATTGTTGACCCTGGTGGAATCATTGCGAGTGCTAGTTTGAGTGCGAGTTAGTTTAGTGCAAGGCTACCACTCACACTCAAACTAGCACTAGCACTCATAATATGTTGTCTGACTGGGAAATTAAGGCGCGGTCGCATCGCTGTTCTCGGACACAGGAGAAGTTTCAGGACGGAGAGACGATTTATACCCTCCTGTTTAGAGATGGCGCAGGATTTCGGCGCGAGGACGTCTCGGAGAAGGCGTGGCAAGCGCTCCACGGTGAGCCTGCACCATTCTCATTTTGGAAGTCGAAGTACGAACCGCCGCCTCCGCCTGCACCGGAGCCGCTACCGAAAGAATCGGTCGAGGAGTTGCTTCGCCGGTTGATTCAAGAGGACCGCCCTGAACATACAAATACGCGGTACGTCCTTGCGGTGATGCTTGAGCGAAAGCGCACATTGAAGCAGGTCGATACACAGGAAAGCGGTCAGGAACGAATTTTAATTTATGAGCACGCAAAAACCGGAGAGGCCTTCCTGATTGCCGACCCGCGCCTGAAACTCGATCAATTAGACGCAGTGCAAGAGGAGGTGCTGGGTCTTTTAGGAACGCCGACATCGCCGACATCGCCGGCAGCGCCGGCAACTGAATCGTAGCGGAACAATGCAGCTTCTAACCAACACCGAAAGCTTGAAAGCATCCCAACGCGCATCGTCCGATGTCGGCGTTGATGGCATTGTTGGCATTCCCTTATACCTCGCCCCGATGGCAGGGGTGACGGACTCTGTCTTTCGCAGGCTATGTAAAGAGAACGGTGCGGACGTTTTGGTGACTGAGTTCGTCTCCGCTGACGGAATTCTCCATCGGAATCAACGGACCCGGGAAATGATTGGGTTTCGTGAAGAAGAGCGGCCGATTGGTGTCCAATTGTTTGGAGCCGATCCAGAGAGGATGGCGGACGCCGCTAAGGCAGTGATGGATTGGGCGGCGCCCGATTTTGTGGACCTGAATTTCGGTTGCCCGGTGAATAAGGTTGTCTCGAAGCACGGGGGCTCTGCGTTACTGAAGGATTGTCCTTTGCTCGAGCGGGTTGCTTCCGCGGTGGTTAAGGCGTTGGATCCGTTTCCGGTAACGGCAAAGATCCGGTTGGGTTGGAATCAAGAAATGATCAATGCAACAACGACCGCAACCATCCTGGAGCATTGCGGGATTCGAGCGGTTGCGATTCACGGCCGAACCAAGGAACAAGGTTATTCCGGTGAAGCAGATTGGAAGGTAATTGCCGAGGTAGCCTCAAAAGTAAAAATCCCGGTGATTGGCAACGGCGATATTCGTAGTGTAGATGACGTGGTTCTGCGCCTCGCCACTACAAAAGTCCGAGGACTCATGATTGGACGAGCAGCGATGACTGCGCCTTGGATTTTCCGGCAGGCGAAAGTCTTCTTGAGCACCGGGGAAGTATTGGCTGAGCCATCTCTCGAGGAGCGTTGGGCTCATGTGCTAAGGCACTGCCGAATGGCGGTCGAA
>Ga0207684_10003483_pt1 | contig 15351 bp, 16 predicted proteins | sample KBSK5501metaG_FD_184342 | JGI IMG/M metagenome (GOLD analysis project Ga0207684, IMG submission 184342) | Corn, switchgrass and miscanthus rhizosphere microbial communities from Kellogg Biological Station, Michigan, USA - KBS K5-50-1 metaG... | ecosystem: Host-associated > Plants > Roots >...
GTCATGTTCGTAATCCGGGCGTAGGAAGCGGTATAACGGTTGAGTTGACGCGGCGGCGCGAATCAAAGCACCCTTCGCCGCACCAGGTTAGTTGAGAAACAAGCTCCCGCCGCTCGCGTCCAACGATTTGTTCGGCAGCGGCTTCGTCGGCAAGACGAGAGCTTCAGAGCAATCGAGCCCCTCGAATTCCTGACGAGGCTGAGTCGATTCAATCGGACTTCCGGCAACGTAGCGAACCTGTCCGACGCCACTGCCCGTCAACCGCGCTAATGTCGATGTCCTCCGTGAACTCTCGCTCGCTTACCTTGGTCGCAATGAGGCGCCACTTTCCCTTTGCGTCCGGTGCCGGTCCGTAGGTCTTGGTGTTGCCTTTCCAGCCGTCGGAATAGGACGTGCCATACTCACCGTCGCTGCTTAGCGAGACGTACACCACTTATTGAGTCGCGGGTCGAACGACTCATAAGCCTCCGTCGTCACTGACGGAGTGTTGGGCTCACGCGAGGTCAGAGTGTAGGTTAGTTTGAGCCAGCGGCCCGCGAGGCCCAGGGAATAAATGGCGCTCTCGTGGGCGGGTTGGCGTCCGCTGCGCGCAAGGTCGCACGACCACGCACCGAGCAGGAATCGGTCCGATGACCAGTCGGGACCCACCTGAGGTGATTCGGCGTGAGCGGCGAGTATTGCAATTGCAGCGATGACGCAGACTATGATCATTCGCACGATAAGCTCTCCATGTGATCGTTTTCGCGCAGCTCACCAAACGGGGTGCGATCACTGATTCCGCCGTCTAACGGTTGAGTTGACGCGGCGGCGCGAATCAAAGCACCCTTCGCCGCGATTATACGCGCCCTAGATCGTAGCTGTCAGTAAATCTTCAATGCTCCAAATCGTTTTCGTGATTCCCTGAGCCATGCAAGGCGTGCATCTTAGCGTCTGGTGATAGCGGCAAAGATTATGATATGCGATTGCCAGGCTAATCATCGCCCGATGGTTGCTCAACTTTTTTGAATAGCTCAACGTCAGTCTAGTAAAGCGGCGAACCATCATTCTCAATTCCAAATTGAACCGCTCAACGTGACTTGTACTAACGCGATCCATATCAGGACGGCCAAAGATTGCCTTTTCCCGAATTGCTGTCACTTTCCTTGGCGAGTAGCGAGTATCATAGTCGTCGTTGTTCGCATAGGTTTTGATTTGCTGTGCAAAGCTAACCCTGTCTCCTAGCGTCAACGACAAAGCAAACGGATAGCAAACCCACCCGTCAGCCGAAATCTGATACTCGCCACTCGTCGCATCACTCAACTTTTCCGCAAACTGAACTGTATTGGTTTCGTCGCGTTCGCCCACATGCCAAGCTAACACAACTTTGGAATTTCTTTCGAGCGCGATGTAAGTCCACTTGCTACCTGCTGTTTCGTCCTTGATGCCTTTGCGCTCTTTCCAGCGGTCGTGACACTTCACGTAAGACCAGACCTCATCAATGGCAACGTCCTGAACAGGAATATCTTTGATCATCTTTTCCATTAGACGCTCGCACTCATCTCCGGCGAGCACTAACAGATTAAGAATGGTTCGCTTGTGCAAACCCGTCACTCTTTCGACGCTGGCAACCGCATTGCCCTCAAGCAAAAGATGCAAGGCCATCACAGCCTTATCAAGAGGGATGCGCATATCATCGAGCGGCCGATCCTGTTCTTCGCTGAATGTCTTTTTGCATTGCTTACAGCGCCAGCGCTGGATTCGCTTCGGGCCAAACTTTCCGAACCGTTTACATAACGAACTGCAATTGTGACAAACCATCTTCGCGACCTTGCTTTCTGACGCGAGCGGATTCACAATCAATCTTGTCTGAGGATCGGATGCGATCCGTCGCGTCTGGTTTTCAATGGGCTTTATCGGTTACAGCCGGTAAGGCCCTTTTCAATCTGCTAGTATGCTATCTCAGATAGCATACTATGTCAAGTGATATCCTCCTTGACAGAGCATACTATGTCGGATAGCATAGCAAGTATGGGAAAAGTCAAGGAAACCGTCTGGCTGTGGGTATGCGAGCGATGCGGCTATAAGTGGCTACCGCGAGACGCGGACATAGAGCCTAAGCGTTGCCCCGGCTGCAAAAGCCCGTACTGGAACAGACCTAGACAGGCTAAGAAGCGCCGGGATTCAAAAACGAAAAAGGCGCCCGACAGATCGGCTTGAACCGACTTTGCCAGACGCTTAAATTCGAAACCGAGAATACGTTACCAGAAGTGCTGAAACCAATCAAGGACGAGTAAGGATATCGACTAGCTTATCGACAACCTCCGTGACCTTAGCAGGCTTCAGTTGACCCGCAGAGTAGTAAATCAAGTTAGCGTCTCCAGTGAATAGTCTATTTGCCCGTATATTGGATAGTTGGCTGAGCTTGCCAGATGAGAAATCCGCATCTGAAACGGGGATCGAGTCGCTGTCCCGCAGAGATTTAGTTATCATGCACAGAATTAGATCGTTGCCAGTTAAGCCTGCGAGAACCAAAGCTGGCCTTCGTTTGGAATCTGAGAGGTCTGAGAAGGGAAAAGGGAAGACTACAACTTCGCCTTTTACAAATGTGCCCATGCTTCGTCTTCTTCTGCGGTGTTCCACTCCCGGCTCAAGACCCGTTCCGAGGCAAACATGGTCAGCCGAGAACTGTCTTCTGGAGAGCTTGAAACGCCGAGACCGTATAGTGCGGGGTTGGTGAGAGTGATTTCGTATTCACCTTCTAGAGTCTCGCGCGGATCGTAGTTCCGGACTTGTATTTTGTTTAGCTGTTCGGCAGTTGATTTTGACGTAATAGTGATCGCTTGATTCATTTTTCTTTGTGTCTCCTTTCTGGGTTCGTTCCCTTTTCTCCGGTTAGCTCTTTTTGCTGAATAATGCTTAGCCCGTCACGCTTGGTTATTACTGCTACATCGATTGCTCCGCCCACCCCCCTTATCCCGATACTCAAGTTTTGAGCGGTCGTAGTTGTTCTGATTAAGAATACTGCCAAATCGATGCAATCCTGAAGCGGCAGAACTTGAAAAGGTATAGCTAGTTGCAACTGACCTAGCGCCTTCTGAAATACATCGAACCGGACGGCCGGTGCGTTTAGTTCCTTCTTTGCGATCTCAATTACACGGGGATCGTATCCAGATATCAGTCTACCCGTAAGTTCATTTTGGCCGCCAAACGTCATCCCAAAGTCGTCAGGCGACCGCTCCTCAGGCGTTGGACTGTTGGGGATGATGAATAGATAAACCGAACCATACGGCTTGTCCTCATCGAATCCACCTACGACAAACGTCATACCTGGGCCGGGATGCGCGGCGGGCATTTTAGCTTGCCAATGTTTCAAAAAGAAGTCGCTGAGTCGCTGCGAGAAATCGGCAACGGACAACCGCTCGGACGGCAAATCGACTTCAAATTCAGGGACAAAGCTCTGCGGAGTCCGCAAGTCGCTTGTCGTCGTTCCTATAACTGCATCCCCAAACGTGACCGCGCCGATCCATGTGTTAGGCTTGGCGAAGGTCAACAGCTTAGTGGCGTTATCAAAGTTAACGGGTATCTGAACCTGAAAATTAGGCGTCGCAGGATTCGCCTGCAATGTAGCTGTAAGCGTCAATCTACTGTCGGCCGCTAATACGATCCCCTCTGAACCTTTAACAACGATTCCTAATGACATTATGAGGAAGCTCCAGGAGCTATGCGGACGCAGTTACGGGCACAGCCTCTACCCGTTAAACCATTATAGCCACTTCCCCGCCTAGTATGCCAATCTGCCCCCAAGGTAAGTTCGGCTGGATAAAGAACTGCGTGACGGGTTAGCCCGGACTGTGATATTTTCAGGCTGTTTTGAGTGCAAGCGAAATCGGGTGACTCTCGCGCCCGTAGTGTCCCGCCCCTGGGTGTCTCCGGAGGTGAAAAGCGAAAGTCATTCGGCTTTTCTTGATATTTTCGGCTATCAGTAGAACTCCGGCATATAAACGATCGTCTCTTCACAGGAACTGGCCCGTTTGAGCGAAGAAAAGCAAAAGACGGAAAGTGCCGTTGTCGATCTTGAACGCGCGCGCGCTCGGTTGCGGTCGCGCATAGGTAAGGCTTCTCCTGAGTCTCTGGTCCACGATCTGGAAACCGTCCGCGGCTTGCTCGATCAGGGTTTGACGATCGAAGCGCGATCACGCCTCAACTCGCTCCTCGCGCAGGCGCGAAATCAACCGACACTGCTGGCACGGGCGCGTCGTGCACTATCGATTGCCCTCGAGATGCAAGGCCAGTATAGCGAGTCACTCGAAGCCGTCGCGATGTATGAAGCTCCAGAGGCGCGCGCCAAGTTTGATGCAAACCTGAGCGCGGAGCTTCGTGTGCAAATTGCGATCGCTCACAACTACAACGGCGACCATCCCAAGGCGATTACGCTGCTGAAAGCCACGCTTCGTGATCTTCCTGAGGAAGGCGCTGAGGTCGGCGCGGTTTACGCCGCGCTGGGGCGCGTGTATCGCAGCATCACCGAGTATCCCATCGCGCGCGATTATTCGCACCGCGCATTGGAAAGCTATCGGCAAACCGGAGATTGGCGCGGTCTGGCGGAAGCTTACTTCGGCCTGGCACTGACCGACGTGCACGAAGGACAGTACGAAGGCGCACTCGAAAATTTCGGCCAGGCAATCAAGCTGGCCGGTGATCACCCGGCGAGTTACTTACTCGGCAAGATTTACGCCAACATGGCCGGCGCGTGCTGGTTCCTGAAGCGACCGCAGGAAGGAATTCACTATCTTGAGAAGGCGATCGGTTATTACGAACGGACCGATCACAAGAATAACGCTGCCGACGCCTATAACAACCTCGGGATCAATCTGGTGCTGATTGGGCAATGGGATCGGGCTCAGGAAGCGCTTGAACGCGCGCTTTCACTCGCCACAGAGGCCGACGATCGCGGCGCCGAGATGCCAATGATTCTGGACTCGCTCGGCGATTTGCGCATGCTTCGCGGTGATTTCGAAGAGTCGCGCGGTTACTTGGACCGTGCAGTGGCCCTGGCTACGGAAAAGGGAAACAAATGGTATGAAGGTCAAGCGCAGCGCACGCTGAGCCGTTGTTATCTCGCGATGAAGCAGGGCGCTGAGGCGCTGGAGACTGCGACGAAGGCTCTGGAACTGGCCGAACTGATTGGCGATCGTCAGGCGATTTGTGAATCGCGTCTGCTGCTTGCGGAAGCATCGCTTGAATGTGGCGATCCGGAGGAATGTGTCGCGAACCTTCAGAGCCTGGCACAGTTGGTAACCGATTCACCGGCCGACTTACTGATGGCGGGGGAAGCCCAGCGTCTGCACGGCCTATTCGAGATGTCTCGTAATGACGCCGCGACGGCTGCACAACACTTTAGGCGCAGCGTTTCAATTTTCGATCTACTGGGCGACCGTTACCGCAGCGGTCGCGCGCACTACGAGCTGGGGCGGGCATACGCGCTTGCCCAACCCGAACGCGCCGCAGAACACCTTTCGCGGGCGGTGAATATCTTTCGCGAGTTGGGCGCGCGTTTGGACCTCAACAGGGCGGAGCAAGCGGCCGCCGCTCTCGATGAGACGATGCCGCAGCAGTTGCGGCAGCGCGATACAGTCATACAACTGTTGACTTTGCGCCTGGCCGAGGCGGTTGCCTCGCGCGAGCTGCTGTTGCGCGAGCTGGCGGCAGTCGTTCGTCAGGAAACAAACTCGCGTCGCGTAATGATTGTCGAGCCCGAAGACGGACGTCAGCGCGTCGTCATCGCGCATGGTTGGCGCAAGGATGAAGCCGATGCATGGGCTGACGAGTTTGCAGGACTCAGGAGAGATTCTCAACGCGAGGCGTTCGCCCAGAAATATGACGTGGCCATCATCAATCTCAAATCAAGCAACGCCCCCCCGGCAACCCTGCTGATTTTGCCCAGCGATCGCGCGAAGCTCCCGGGCGGTCTTTCCCTCGATCCCTTGCTTAGGGTTGTCGAGTTAGGAATGGATGTCTGCGCCCTGCGCGCGCGCAGTCATGGCGGGTCAGACACTGAAGAAGAAAGCGCACTGGCAGGAGCGAGTCTGATGCCGGGTTTCATACATTCCAGTCCGGCGATGACGCGGCTGGTCGAAGAGGTGCACAAAATTCGCTCGTCCGACGTGACCGTGCTCGTGACGGGTGAATCGGGCACTGGTAAAGAACTGGTCGCGCGTGCTATCCATGCGCTCTCGTCTCGCCGCGACAAGATCTTCGTGCCGTTCAATTGCACTGCGGTGCCGAAAGAACTTTCGGAAGGTTATCTTTTCGGCTATCGCCGCGGCGCGTTCACCGGCGCGGTGAAGGATTCGGCGGGTGTGATTCGCACTGCTGCCGGAGGCACATTGTTCCTTGACGAAGTCGGCGATTTGCCGCTCGACGTTCAGCCGAAGCTTCTGCGATTCTTGCAGGAGGGTGAGATTCAACCGCTCGGCGAGCAGCGCCCGATGAAAGTTGACGTACGCATCATCGCCGCGACGAATACTGATCTGGAAGAGATGGTCGCGCAGAGTCGCTTTCGCGAAGATCTGTACTATCGGCTGAACGTAATTCGATTGCGAGTTCCGCCTTTGCGCGAACGACGGTCGGAAATTCCTACGATCGTTAACTATTACGTTAATCACTATTCGGCAAAATTCGGCCGCCGCGAAATCCAAATCACGCCGCAGGCAATCGATCTGCTAATGGTCGCCGATTGGCCAGGCAACGTGCGTCAGGTCTGCAACGAAATTCAACGTGTCATTGCGCGCGCTGAGGATGGCGCGATCATTACGCCCGAACAACTTTCGCCTGAGTTGCGCCACATTGGAACTCCCGTTACACCCCCTGGAAGCGTCACACCGATTGGGACCAGCGCTACGGGTCTATCGGTTACCGTTCCCCTGCAAAACGTCACGCTGGCGGACGCCCTGGCAGAAGTCGAGCGCCGCATGATTGCGGAAGCTTTACGTAAGCACAACGGCAACATTTCGCGCGCGGCGCGCGAACTCGGCCTAACGCGCCGGGGTCTCTATCTCAAACTCGAGCGCCACGCGATGAGCGCCAGCGCTTAGTAGGTATCACTGCTCCACCGCCCTTTTCCGCAACTTTCAGTTGCCACGAAGCGTGTAAGTCGATTGCCCGGCACGTGCCGTTGCTGTTCGGTGCGACTGGCGTGTATCCTTCTAAAGAACTTCGTTGACGCTTGGTTGTATTAAATAGCGAGCTGACGCATGGTCGCGAAACTCAACCTTTCGAGCAATCCCTTTCGCAATCGCGCACTGCCGTGGACTGTAACGACACTGGTGACGGTAATTGGGATCATCTGCCTTGTACTTATCGCGAAGTGGACGTTTCAAACTAACGCGCAGACTCAGGCCGCCGAGCGAGATGTTGCTGAGCTGCGAAAGCAATCAGACGCGCTGAACCGGCGCGCTGAGGAAATCAAGATCGCGCTCACCCCTGAGCAACAGCGAACGCTCAAATCTGCCCATATACTGGTTGATCGCAAGCGATTTTCGTGGTCACGGCTTTTCTCCGATTTGGAATCCGCTTTGCCGGGCACGGTGCGTGTCGCGCGAATTGTGGTCAAAGAGGTCAGTGCTCAGGACGACCGCACCGTGGCTAACCTCGATCTCACGGTCGTCAGCAAGAATCCGGCAACGATTACGCAGATGATAGAAGATATGGATCGCCAGGGAGTGTTTCACGCCGAATTGGTTTCGCAGAACCTACAGCGCGGCAAGGGTGAAGGCGGCGCTGAGTATGAAATGAACGTGCACTACGCACCGCGCGCCGGCGCGGCCAGCGAAACAGGAAGCAACCGGTTAGTTGATACGGCCGCTGGTAACGGGAAAACGCGATGAGTCAGGATCAGCCAATGCAAGGTCGTTCGCTGGCAGCTCGTCAGCCGATTCGCGTTCGCTTTGATCAACTGAAGCGGTCGCCGGGATTAAACGTGATTGGAATTCCTGAGCTGGTCGGTCTTGCCGGTGCTGCGCTGATTGCGTTGATTACGATCTTCGCGTACTTCTACTTTCTCGTCCCAGCGCATTCGCGCCTGACGTCGGCTCAGTTAGAACGCGACCGCCTGCAGGGCCAGCTGCGCGCTTCACAAACAAATTTCGACAAGGATGCCAGTACCAAAACAAACGTCGACAAGATCAATGCGAGCCTGGAAGACTTTGAGAGCAATTGGCTGGCCGCGGCTGCGGCAGGTCGCATGTCGCTCTATAAGGAGCTGAATACTCTGATTCGCAGCAACGGGCTGCGCAATACGGCGGGGCCGACCTACTCACCGCTTGAGCCCGTTGGCTCCAAGAACCTGGTGCAGCCCACCGCGAGCGCATCACAGCAGAGTAATGCCAAGTGGCAAACGATCTATCCCGGCATCGCTGTAACGGTCACTGTCGAAGGTCTATATCAGAACGTACGTCATTTTGTGCGCGACGTCGAGACCAGTCGGGAATTCCTAATCATCAACGCCGTCGAGCTTGAAAGTGTCACCCAATCTGGCGCGTCGCAAGAGTTACCCGTTGCGAGAAATGCACCGTCGGCATCAGGCGGCGGTGCAGCCGCACCGCCAGTTACGCAAACGCCCGGAACGCGCGCCACCCTGGTAAGTTTACGGCTTGATATGGCAACGTATTTTCAACGCCCCGGCATTGAGGGTGCATCCACGCCTTAGAAGAGCCATGCAACTTTTTGATCCAAATAACCCCAACGAGAAAAAGAAAATGATCGCGGCCGGTGGGCTCGGCGTCGTGGCTATCATCGTCCTGGGTTATGTCTTTTTGAGTGGCAGTTCCAGTAAGCCGCAGCCAAATCGCAATCGCGGCGTGGCCCAGCCTCAACTCACGGCCGTGAACAATTCGAACAAGTTACCGCCCGCGGACGCGACACCAGACGAATCAACGAATCTACAGCCAATCGTCGATAGCTGGTCAGTGCCTGCAGTGCCTGAGGCTAATCGCAATATCTTCGCTTACTACGAGCCGCCACTACTCCCTGTGAAGGTACCGCCGACGCCGACTCCGACGCCGGTGCCACCATTGACAGTGAATTCCCTGGCGCCGTCAAACGTATACGCGCGCACCGCGGATTTCAGTCTTCAAGTGATGGGAGATAAGTTCACGCCGGCTGTGCACGTCACGATCGACGGCCGGGACTTGCCGACTCGTTTCATTAGTGCACAGCAAGTAGCGGCGACTGTGCCTTCCGCGCTGATCACGAATCCAGGCATGCGGCAAGTGATGGTGAGAAATAACGACGGCAAGCTTTACTCGAACACCATAACATTAAATGTGACGCCACCCCCCTTGCCTAATTACAACTACATCGGCATTATCGGCAAGCCGCGCTTCAATGACACGGCTGTTTTGCAAGACAAGAGCAGCAAAGAACTGCTGAACGCCCAGAGAGGTGACGTACTCGGCGGACGCTTTCGAGTCAACAGCATCTCTGAACGAGAAGTCGTACTCGTCGATACAACTCTGAAAATCCGACATACGATTCCGTTTTCGGTTGACAGCAGCACGAATCCTCAGCTTAGGCCGCCGGTGCGGGTAAGCGACGAGGAGCCGCTGCTGTGAATTGCAGATTGCGAATTTCGGATTGCGGATTAAACCGGCACATGAGTCAACTTATTTTCTCAAATCGCCGTCCTGATGTTCGGGCACGCAATCGGCAATCCACAGTTCCCAATCCGCAATCGAACGAGCGCGGTTACACGCTGGTGGCTCTGCTAGTCGTAATGTCGCTGCTGGCTTTGTTTGCCGTCGCCCCAGCTCCGAATGTGCGACAGCAAGCGCAGCGCGAACGCGAGAAAGAGGCGATCTTCCGCGGCGAACAAGTCGCTGAGGCCATTCGCTCGTACTACAGATTTCGGGGCGCTCAAGGCGTGAATTCATTGCCCAGCTCGATGGATCAATTGCTGGAAGGGATTCCGCGAGGTACCAAGAAGCTTCAGATTCTGCGCGCGGAAGCGGCGCGCGATCCGCTTTCCAGCACGGGAGAGTGGAGACTGATCGGCCCGACATCACAGGATTTTGTTCAGTTCGTGCGTTCGCTAACTGTTTATGGCGGAGGCGCACCGCCCACGCCGCGACGAGACCTCGCCACGTTAGCCAGTTTGATCCCGCAAATGACCAACGTCCTCGATACTGAATCCAGCAATACTGCGCCCGGAGGCGAGGATACCTCAGCGAATGCTTCCGAACCCTTCCTCGGAGTCGCCAGCCGTAGCCAGCGCAACTCTGTCATGACTTACTACGGAATCGATCGACACAATGAATGGATCTTCACACCAATGTTCAGATGAGAAGTCGCTTAAGTTCCGACGTTAGTCACAAACTCAACCACTCTTAGTTCAGATCGGCAACGTATCGTCGGCATCTCGCTTTCATGTCAAGCAACGAAAAAAGAAGAAGCGTTGATCATCGAAGCGCTTGTCGGACATCATTCATCACTCCGATCGCGCAGCTTGGCTCGGTAACTGCGTGTGAAAATATTTCATGCTACGTGTAATAAATTGTTGACAATGATTGAATTTAAGTTTATATAGCAAGATGTTGTGCGCCGTTTTCTCTAGACCACAAGAGTTACAGCAACACACTATCTTGTGGTCACAACATGTAAGCTGAAAAGGAGAAAGATATGGCAACTAAGAAGAAGGCCGCGAAAAAGGGCGGCAAGAAAAAGGGCGGCAAGAAGTCCGCAAAGAAGAGATAGCTCGTTCACTCAGGGAACAACATCGACCACGTTCAAGTGGCGCACATCATTTGAGGCCTTGAAGGCCCTTTCAGAAGGAACGGCGAATGCCCAACAGCGCGCCGTTCCTATTATTTTGTTCCACGTGAACACTGATCGTCTTGCACGTGCAGTTCTCTGGCACTATTCTCATTTTCAAGTCGCTCGCCACATCTTCGATGGCAGGAAAGGATCGCTCAGGTGCGAGAATCTGATGAAAGACCTTGGGGCCGATACGAAGTCCTGGAAGAAAGGCCGGGTTTCAAGGTTAAGGTGCTTGAAGTAAGACCTGGCGCCAGGCTCAGCCTGCAGCGTCATGCCCGACGTGGGGAACACTGGGTTGTAGTCGAAGGCGTCGCTGATGTGCTATGTGGCGAGCAGGAGCTGCAGCTACGTGAAGGCGAGCACATCCACATCCCACCCTCAACAGATCACCGCCTTGGAAACAGTGGCAACAGTCCGCTCGCGATTATTGAAGTGCAGCTTGGGGATTATCTCGGCGAAGATGACATTGTTCGACTCGAGGATGATTATCAACGGAAGTAGTGCCCAGCGGCCAAAACAGGATGATAAGTGTCGCGCTCGTTGAACCGGAGATTCCGCAGAACACCGGCAACATTGCGCGGCTTTGTGCAGCAACCCGGACACCGCTGCACCTCGTCGGCGTTGCGGGATTTCGGCTGGATCAACGCGCCGTGCGTCGCGCGGGACTGGATTACTGGGAAGAGGTCTCTCTCTATCGCCATCGTGATATCGATGCGCTATATGGATTCTTACCTCACGCGCGCTTTGTTTACTTTTCAACGAAGGCCGCGACGCCATATTTTCACTGGCGTTTCGATCGAGATGATTGTCTGGTGTTCGGTCGAGAGACACGTGGGCTGCCGGAAGATATCTTACGGAAGAACTGGGACCGCTGTCTGACTATTCCTATGCTCAATCCGAACGTTCGCAGTCTGAACCTGGCGAACTCAGTTGCAATCGCCCTCTACGAAGCGCTGCGTCAAACCGCGGCGTTCAATCCCGTGTAAAGAATCGTGATCGCATGAAAGCGCTAACTCGATTGAGCGGTGCGATTCACCTGGAATTGTTCTGTTCCTCGTCCTCGGTTTCCTCGTCGTAGATCTTGTAGCCGGTCGAGTCGTCATAGTAATAGCTTTCCTTTGGGGACGCCGTCCCGTCCCGAAATGGTTTCTCGTCATCGATCGGCGTCGGTTGATCCTTATTTGAGCTGGAGTTTTGCGAATTGTTCATTGTGATCAATCATTCCGATTGAATGAGTTTGAATCTTCCCAGAGTATACCCGATTACCGACACGCGTCTTGCCGGCCTTTCCCACGCCGAACAGGTTAAGCGTCTGATCGCAGGAGGCGCTACGCTGATTCAACTCCGCGATAAACACGCAACGCCGCGGGATTTCTATCGTGAAGCGGCAACTGCTCTACGCCTGGCTCGCTATCATAACGCGAGATTGATCATTAACGATCGCGTGGACATCGCGCTGGCGCTGGGAGCTGATGGCGTTCATCTAGGCCAGTCAGACATTCCAGCCAGGGCCGCACGTCGTCTGCTGGGCTCAGCGGCGATCATCGGTGTCTCAACTCATAATCCGACGCAGGTCGCACTCGCTATCGAAATGCCTGTCGACTACGTTGCCTTCGGTCCGATCTTCAGGACAGAGACTAAAAAAGATCCAGACGCTCTTACTGGCTTAGAAGGCTTACGATCAGTCCGTAGCCTCATCGATATGCCACTCGTAGCCATTGGCGGAATCACTCTCACTAATGCAGCTGGTGTCTTTGAAGCTGGCGCTGACGCTGTGGCGACAATCGCCGGCCTCGTTGGCGATCCTACAAGAATCAGCGAAAAGATGCGTCGAATGCTAGTAGAAGCCCTAGATTAGGCCTCCTCAGGCAGTTCAACATTTTTTGCTTGCGTTTAGCCAAACCATAAGCGAGAATGGTTTCGCCGCAAAATCTGTAGCGGCAAGTCCGCTGCTTCCCTCACATTAACCGAAACTTCGAATCTTCTGCTAATAACCAAAACGGAGCGTCGCTCGCATGAGCTTCTTCGATCTGCCGCCCATCATCGAACGTATGCTGCTGGTCTCTGACAAGATCAGCGACTTGAATTTCTCTGTCGGTCAATTACCGCAGGTGGAGATCAACGGAAAGCTCACACCGGTCCAACCGCTTGGCTTGCAAAAGCTCACGCCGTACCAAACTGAGATCATTGCTATGACTTTGCTTCAGGAAAACTCTGAAGCCGCAGAACGTCTCGTGCAGACAGGCACGGCCGATCTTAGCTACTCGCTGCCCTCGCTGGCTCGCTTTCGTGTCAACATCTTTCAGCAACGCGGCGTTTATTCAATCGTAATGCGCGTCATCCCGACTGACATACCGACACTCGGGTCGCTTGCTTTGCCGTCACAGCTGGCCGAGATTGCCGAACTACGCAATGGCCTGGTGCTGATCACGGGACCAACAGGCTCGGGCAAGAGTTCGACGCTAGCCGCGATAATCGACATTATCAACGAATCGAAACACTATCACGTAGTGGCGATCGAAGATCCGATCGAATATCTTCATACGCACAAGAGCTCAACGATCAACCAGCGCGAAGTCGGCCATGATACGAAGGACTTTCCCTCAGCTCTGCGCGCTGCTCTGCGGCAAGCGCCAAAGGTAATTTTGATCGGCGAGATGCGTGACTACGAGACGACCGAGATTGCTCTGGAAGCTGCGGAGACCGGGCACCTTGTGCTGTCAACGCTGCACACCATCGATGCTTCAAAAACCATTGATCGGATCATCGGACTCTATCCCAAGAGTGAAGAGGCGGTAATTCGCACCCGGTTGGCACAGACTTTTCGCTATATCGTCTCGCAGCGTTTGATTCCTCGCGCTGACTTTCGTGGACGCATTGCAGCGGTTGAGATCTTGAGATCGACTCCGCGTACGCGTGAGTACATCGAAAATGGCGAGACAGAAGGCAAGTCGCTTCTCGCCGCCATGCGTGATGGGAAGCTCGATGGAATGCAGGACTTTGATAGTATCATCAAAGATCTCATCGAACGAAACGTGGTCACGGTAGAAGACGGACTCGGGTTCGCGACTAATCAGAACAATTTGCTGCTTTCGCTCAAGGGTCTCACCTCCTCGGAAGATTTCATCAGAACGCAGTCGCAAAACGTGGTCAGAAATCAGGTCCCGCGTCACCCCGTCGCCCTTAGCTAGACCTACTGAATGACAATCGACGCTCTGACCCAGTAACTTCAAAGACAGCCATGGTTCTTATCTGCCCAAAATGCGAAGCTCGGTTACAACTGGACGAAGCGAAGACTCCGTCACAGCCTTTCAAAGTTCGTTGTCCTAAATGCCAGGCGAGCGTCAACGTTCAACAACCGGCGACGGCCAGCGAATCACCCAGCGAGGCTATTCAGTCAACCGCTGTCATGGCGGATCGGAATTCGCTTTACGAGCGACCTGTCAGCGCGCCACTCTTTAACGCAAATCCCAAAGACGCTGACGCGGCTTCAAAGAGCGAAACCGGAGCTGTCGGTCTGAACGATGTCGCGAAGCTTTTGGCCGAGACTTTGCGCCGCGCGGACGGACCTTTCGTTAAAGGTCGCGGCGTGAAGAGGCCAGCCTGGGATCGTCGTAAGGCTTTGGTTTGTTCCAGCCCGGCATACCGCGAAGCAATCGCCCGCTCGCTCGCCGATGACTACGAAGTGTTTGTCGCTGAGAACGCGGCGCAAGCCCTGGGACGGATGAGGGAAGACCGGATTGACGTTGTCGTTCTGGACCCGAATTTCGATCCGCTTGAGCAGGGCGTCGCCTTTGTGACGCGGGAAGTTAAGTTGCTGCGTCCGTCCGAACGCCGTCGGTTATTCCTTGTCTATTTGATTTCAGGCGTGCGCACGATGGATTTGCATGCGGCTTTTCTTCACAACGTTAATCTTGTGGTCAATCCTTCCGATCTGGATCAATTACCGGAAGCCCTCGAAGTATCTATTCGTCACTACAACGAACTCTATCGCGACTTTAATCGAGCGTTGGAAGTAGCTCCTATATAGCCGATCGACGAGCCCAATTGGATCACTGCTGCGCGCAAGGGTTCGTGTTGCTGCATGAGTTTGAGGTAAAGCGCTTCATCGCGATTCGCCTTGGCCTGGAGGATGCGAGCAGCTAATTGCTTGTCTCCCGGTTTCCAGCGCGCAATTTCAGGAATCATGGCAAGGACCGGAGCGAAACTCTCGAGCACGTGAAGTTCCGCCGTATTCCGTTGTTCACCTTTTCTCCCCAGGACACCCTCGACGAAGTTAGCTGAATGGGCCCGAAGTTTATGCGCATCGCCGTCGAAGTCGCGCGCCATGCGACGTTGAACTGCGAGGCCAACGTTGCGTACTTCGAACCGATCCCATTCGCTAACCTCCTGGCGCAGTTTCCCTCGCGGCATCTCAAACAACAGGTGACCCACGGCAAGTTTTTTCAGGGTGCGCGAAGGTGTGCGGTACGCTGGATTCGCCGCAATCTTCTCTTCCTCGGTCAGCGCTAACTTCATCAATTCCGGCCGGACAGGGCGAAAACCGAACTTGATAAAACC
>Ga0207684_10003484_pt1 | contig 15350 bp, 27 predicted proteins | sample KBSK5501metaG_FD_184342 | JGI IMG/M metagenome (GOLD analysis project Ga0207684, IMG submission 184342) | Corn, switchgrass and miscanthus rhizosphere microbial communities from Kellogg Biological Station, Michigan, USA - KBS K5-50-1 metaG... | ecosystem: Host-associated > Plants > Roots >...
TACGAGGAGAAGGTCGACGGGTGGCGGATGCTCGCCAACAAGGACGACGACGTCGTGCGCCTGGTCAGCCGGAACGGCGTCGACCACACCAGGCGCTACCCCGACGTCGCGGCTGCGGTCGCGCGCCTCAAGCTAAGACGGTAGTGTCAGCAGACCCACCGCGAGATAGGCGGCGCGCCAGAGTTTTCAGCACTGCGCCCTTCTTTCGGCCGGCTTTCTTTGGACGCTGGCGCTTGGCGCGTGCCTTACCGGCCGTCTTCCCGGTCTTTCTCTTTTTCATACGGTCCTCCCCGGTGCTTCTCTTCATAGTTATATTCCCGACGGGCGCGGTGAGCGAGCGGCTGCTGCTGGACTTCGACGCCTTCTTCCTCGAACACCGGCTGTGCGGCGACCTCGACGCGGGCGTCGATGAGAGTGGTCGTCTGGATCGCGTGCGACTGCGGGGTCATGGTGGCCCGGCGAGTTGACGAGGACGACCATGTCGCCTACGAGGACGGAGAGAAGTGATGCCGTTCCGCGCTGCACTGGCCGCCGCGCGAGGTGGCCGCCGACTCGGCCGTCGTCGAGGCGTACCTGGGCAGTCTCGATGACGCCGTTGTCTGAGATCCGCGTCGTGCATCTCTTCCCGCCGCTGCTCGAGGCGTTCCTCGCGCTGCTGTCCGAGCTGTCGGACGACGACTGGCGGCGCCCGACCGCGTGCGCCGGCTGGTCGGTGAAGGACGTGGCGGCGCACATGCTGGCCGGCGACCTCGGTAATCTCTCGCGCCAGCGCGACCAGTGGCCCTCTGGCATCGTGCAGCGGAACGCGGCAGATCTGGCCGTCCAGCTCAACGCCCACAACGAGCGCTGGGTGCAGGCCGCGCGCTTCGTGAGCCCGCGGGCGCTGCGCGCGCTGCTGGAAGTCACGGGACCGCAGGTGTGTGCCTACTTCGCCTCGCTGGATCCGTCGGCGATCGGCGAGGTCGTGAGCTGGGCGGGCCCGGACGCGGCGCCGGTCTGGCTCGATCTGGCCCGCGAGTACACCGAGCGCTGGCACCATCAGCAGCACATCCGCGACGCCGTCCGCCGCCCCGGGCTGCGTGAACCGCGCTTCTTCGAGCCCGTGCTCGCCGCGTTCGTGCATGCGCTGCCCGTGACGTACCGCGACGTCGACGCCGAGGCGGGCACCGTGGTCGCGCTGACGATCACCGGACCGGCCGGCGGCCGCTGGGCGCTGCGCCGCGAGCGCACCGCCTGGTCGCTGGTCCCCGGCGTGAGCGGCGGCGCCGCCGCGGAAGTCGTGATCGACGAGGATACGGCCTGGCGGTTGTTCACGAACGGCCTGGATCGGGCGCGCGCGGCGCGCGCGGTCGATCGAGATCACCGGCGATCGGCGACTCGGCGTGAGGCTGCTCGACGCCGTCGCAATCATCGCCTGAGGCCGGGGACGATACGCCATGACGACGAGTCGCCGCGCGCGGCTGGAGGATGTCATCGCCGGCAGCGAGCTGGTCTTGCCGGTGCGGCGGCTCGCAGCGGACGGTGTGGAGGCGTGGAAGCAGGTCGTTGAGCGCGGGTACGAGGGCTACGTCGCCAAGGACGAGACCAGCACGTACGCGGCCGGGCCGACGCGCCGGTGGTTGAAGGTGAAGCAGAACGGCTGGACGATCGGCGACGAGCTGTGGACCCGACGAATCAGCGTGGAGCGGTGAGCGACCGGCTCTTGCTGCTGGACTTCGACGCGTTCTTCTACACCGCCTGTGTGGTGATCTCGACGGTGGCACGTCGAACGAGAGTGGCTGGCATTACTGCCCGGTGCGATACTCCGACATGGTGGCTGGACTGAACGAAGCCTCTGTCTGACACGGAGGGTGCTGTGATCAAGAGCCTGCTGTTCGGAGCCATCGTCGGCGGGGCAGTGGTGTGGATCTACGGGGACCGGATGCGCGACTACATCGACGACGTCACCATGAACGCGCGCGAGCGTGCGGCGACCCGCCTGGAGGGGGCGGCTGAGCGCCTGCAGGGCGTCGCCGATACCGTCGAGGAGGGGCTCACTGGGACGGTGCGGCGCGTGAGCTGAAGTGCCCGCGAAGAGGGCAGAGCGGCCGATGGACGCGTGGCGCCGTGATCCGACGCCTGCTCCTCGGCCTCGAACGCTTCTTTCTTGAGCACCCGCTGTGCGGCGACCTCGACGGCGGTCCGTCGGACGAGCGCGCGAGCCTCGCGTGCGTCGCGTGTGGCGCGCGGATCGAGCGGCCGATGGGGACATTGTCGCGGTACATGCCGGTCACGACGTTGCCGAGACCGCCTCAGCAGTAGTGGATCGCCGTCTTCTACGAGGGGCACGGCGGGCACGAGGCGCTCGCGCTGCTGGGACGCCGCAGGCGCCGACGCCGGGCGAGCGGTCCAGCGCCCGGCGTGGAGCATGCTTCGACGACTGGCCCATTGAACACCAGCCGCCGGGAAGTTCTCACTCCAGCGTACGACCAAGAAGACGTGAGGTTGTACTCTCACGGCGCGTCGTCAATGGTCTCGGCGGCGTCACGAAAACGTGCCCGTTCGCTATCGGCCACGCCAGGCTGAGCGGCGAGATCGCGTAGCCACCGGCTGAGGACTGGAGCGTCGTCGGGCCGGAGCATCACCATCTGGCGATCTCCTCCGATCAGGTGGCGGTCTGACCGTGCCCTCCTCAACGCGTCGATGACGTCCGATGGGAGGAGTTGTCGGCGCCGACTCACCGGGCTGTCCTGGCCCGTGGTGACGTCGCTCGCCCGCGCCGGGATGTCGGCCGCTCCAGGATCGCGTCGATCACGGCGAACGGCAGCGCGAAGACCTTGGGGGGCGTGCTCACGGCTGTAGCGGCGCCGTCGGTGACGCGCTCGCCGGCCTGACCCGCCGCGCCGTCCCGTAGCCGCGGAACGCGCCGAGCCGGCCGCCGTGTGCGTCGATGCCGCCGCCGTGATCGTGTGCCCGTAGGTCGAGCCCTTGACCGCGCGCCGCCGACTGTCTCATGATCCGCCCAGCGCCCGCCCCGGCAGCGGCCTTGCCGGCCCAGCCCACGGAGTGTTCGTGAAGCGCGTCGAGAACTACCTCATGGACAGCGTCACCGGCGGAACAATCGCGGTGCTCGCTGTCCTTGCGGCCTGTCTTGTAGCCATGATGCTGACCGCGTTCGCGGCGGCGGCTGCGGGCCTCGGCGTGGTGTTGCTGTTGGCCTCGTGGATAGGCACGAAGAGTCCCGCGCTACCCGCGTTCCGCGCCGTCGCCGCCGTGTTCATCCTGGTCGCCGTCGCCTGGCTCGGCCGCGCGCCGGTCAGGCGGGCGATCGAGCGTGCGCTGGTGTGGATGGTGCCGCCGTGATGAGGAAGCTAACGAGCGCGCCCGCCCCCCCAATGGCTCGACAACTGGCCCGCGGCCGCTTCCGCACCAGCCGACCGATCAGGAAGTAGCCGACCACACACGCCGACCGTCAGGTAAGTTCTCGATCCGCCGAAAGACTTAAATGCGGCACGGACCCTGCACCGAATAGTCCAGCGGGAAGGCACCGATCATGGCGATCGATGTAAATCACCTGTTAGCTGCGCTCCGCGAGCTTCATGGCCTGGACCGCGAGACGATCGCGGCGATGGCGGTCGAGCGGAGCCGCCAGCACAATGTCACGCTGATTCAAGCCCTCGCCGACGTGTTCGCTGAGGTTGCGGGCCCAGACGCCGCCGACGAGCGCGTGTAAGGTCGTCCGCCACGGCACGCGGAGAGTGCCGGCCCTCACGAGTAGGAGGGGGGCAATGAAACGCTTCGCTGCCTGCCCACACGCGAACCCCGGCTACATCATCGTCGACACGCTGTGCGACAGGGTCGTAGCGCTCTATGCAGACCACCGTGCGGCTGAGCGTGCCGCGGCGCGCTTGAACGGCGAGCCCGTGCTGAACACGACTGCGAAAGTGTTTCGCAGCGCAGAGGAGGTCGTGGACGCGATGATGAAGTACCGGCAGCTCGCCGAGCAGAATCGGTAAGCTCCGTACGCGCGTGATGCGGAACGTGCCGGGTCTCGCCCGCTCGGAGATGTCGCTATGAACACGTCCACCATCGCCGAGGTGGACCGTCTGCTCCACGAGCTCCGGTCGCCCGCGCCGCTCACCGACGAGGCGCTCGTGGCCACCGTCCTCAACGTGCTCGGTCAGGTCGCCGGCGATGTCACGAAGCTGATCGAAGACGCCAAGACAGCCGAGCAGGCGTTCGAGCGCCTGGCCGCGGTCGACATCGCGGGCGTGTTCTACCGGTGCGCCACCGCGTTCGCATCCGTGCGCCGGGTGCGGGAGTTGCGCGCGGCGGCCAGGAGAGCGCCGTGAACGGCGTACGCCGACTCGTCTGCGGAGATCGCGCATGAGATGCCCATCGTGCGGGCTGCTGAGGTTCGTCGCCGGGCTGTGCTCGCATGAGAAGTCCACGTACGACGGCAACTGGTCCGACGGCAACCGCGCTGCGTGCGACTTCTTCCACCGGCAGATCGTGCGGACCCAGTCGCCTCGGACGCCGACGCCAGCGGCAGAGGCTTCTCGCCCGCGGCGGGATGCCGAACGGACGTCGGCTCGCTAACGGCGCCCGCCAGGATGCTGGTTCTGATGATCGCCGGCTGCGAGATCCGCTGGCCGGACTGGAGCTGTCCGCAGCTCGCGGGTCTTACCGCTGTGGAGCAGCCCCCGAGCTGGCGCTCGGCGCGGGGGACGTTTACTGGATGGAGATTGTTCGCACGTGCTGGGCAAGGACGAACGCGGCGACCTGCCTCATCTGATCGTCGGTCGCGAGGCCGACGCAGCCCTGCGTCTTCACGAAAGGGTCCACCAGAGAACCGAGCCAGCGCGCGGCCCGGGGCGGACCGTGAACGCCGAGGGCGTCGCCGGTGTAGCCTGCCGCTGCCTGTCTCGCCGTCGGATAGCCGATCGGGATGAAGAGGCCGTACTTTTCGGAGTCGCGGGGCACTCCGAGCTTGTACGTTCCGAGTGGCAACCGCGCATCCCCTGCCTGGATCTTGCCCGGGCCGTTCCGTGCCAGTCGGACCTTGAACGACTTCACCTCGCGGCGCTCGTAGCACAGCGTGACGCGGCGCTCGACGGACGTCACGATCAGCTGAGCTTCCCGCGTCGTTCCGCACGGTCCCGCGCCGGCCGGCGCCGCGGCGTGCGGCAACAAGACAGCGACGGCGAGCGACCCCAACCCGACGGCGGCCGCGCGGCCGGGACGCCGTCCGGTCATGGCCAACGCCTCTCATCGCGGGGCGCGAGCGATACGGCCCCGGGCAACCCTATCAGGTGCTTGCGGATGCAGTCGTACTCCTGCCAGCCCTTGCCCGACAACGGACTGAGCGGCGAGTCGCCGCGCGCGACCCCGGTAGCCGGCACCGCAGTCTCGCTTACTGCGGCCTACTTTGCTTCACACTTGCTCGCAGCGGGACGCTCCTCGTCGTGCCACATCCCACCCGCGTTCACGCAGTCATCCCGATTCGTGTACTGGCTGAAATCTCGGAACGTATCACTCGATGGGCTCGCCGAGGGCGAGCTGGATGAATCGCTCGACGCGTTGGGCGCCGTGGTCGCTCCACCGGGTTCCCTCAACGCGGCCGGCGGGTTCGTCTCGCTACCGGAGTAGTCCGGCCTCGTGCCGGGACCGCCGGATCCTTGCAGAGGGCTGTTCGGCCTCGTGCTGCCAGGGGCGCCGCTGCTGAGCTGCGCAGCCGCAATGGCCGGGGCCAGAGTGATGATTCCGACCAAGAGCATCAGGATCAGCTTCTGCATGTGACGTCCTCCCTCTGCTCGAGTTGTTAGTAGTCGGGATCGCAGCGGCGGGTGAGATCGTTCCACTTGCCGCCCTCGGCGTCGCAGGCAACCTTGCCGTTCAGTTTCGGCGAGGCGCTCGGTTCGGTGGCGTCGACCACGGCGACTTCGAGGGTCTGCCCGACTTGCAGTTCCGCGAGATCCGTCGGATCAGCGCGCAGTGCGATCATCCCCGCATCGGTCCCCAGCAAGAAGCTCCCGTGCTGAGGATCAACGGCTAGGATTTCCCCGTCGAATCGATCACCACTCGCAGCGTCACCATTCACCGCTGTAGCGGCAATCCGGCCACCGCCGTGAGTGATCATCCATCTCATTCCAGGTGGGGCAACCGCCCCAGCCGGAGAGGCAGCGACTCCAAGGAGGGCGAAGGCTATGAGCGTCTTTCGGATCACTTTGATGCCTCCTTTTGCCTCATGAGCGCCGCTTAGGAGTCGTGCAACATCGATGCCATCGGACCGATTCGAGACGTTGACAAGATTGCAGAGGCGCATCGAATTGACCTTCCTTCGATGATATCTTTTACAGCTACGTGATCGGCTGGCGTGGAGATGGTGATGTCCCGCTGATTCCGGAGCCGCGCCCGGCGCGTGGGGCTGCGCGCCTGGCTCTCTACGTTCAACGGCCACAGTCCCCGACATCCAGCCAGCGGCTGAACTGACGAGCGCGCCCGCCGTCCGCGCCGACCAATTCAACCCAAATTCACGCCAATATCATTGAGCGCGCCCGAAATACGGATGCAAATACGGACAGCGAACCACTCACGAATTTCGAGGCGCGATCTGAGCGCCTCGAAATTCGTGCGACCATACCGCCAAATATTCGTGGCCTAGAACGCCTGTGTCCTGCCCCGTAGCCATCGGAGTCGCTCTTTGGCGACCGACACGAATTTCGTGGCTGCGCCACGGAATTCGAACGGTCCCGATGGAATTTCGTGGCGAAGTGCCACGAAATTGCGCGCGGAAGGGTCTGACTAGGTCCACCGTATTTACTCCCGTATTTCATCATCGCCTGTGAATTTCCAATGAAATACCGAAGCAGGCGGTGTCACTGGCGAGCCAATAGGCCACACACACTCGGCGCGGCGGGAGCGGAATCATTTCACAAAAGGCGCGCTGATTCACGGCGACGGCCATGTCTGCCGTGTGCGTGTAAACGCCTGCGGCGCCAAGGCGACGTCGAATAACGTGCAGACGCTACTCAGGCGTGTAGAGACCTTGGCGGATCAGTTCGCTGGTCCAGAGGCCGTAGCACCCGGTGTGGACTTGGTACGTCTTATCGGTCTTCTCGGTCCAGTCGAGCTCATACAAGACCTCAGCGCGATAGATCGTCTGATCGCAGACGGAGCACGTCTCGCCCTTGCCGAAACGGGACCACAGCTTCGGAGCGTGCTCACGCGGCAGCTCACCGGCGTCGAGTCGGCGTCGGATCTTGTCGACGAGCGGGACGCGATTACGCTCCATGGTTCCCCCCAGCGGGAGAGGCAGCCTACCATAGTTCTGCCAGCGTGGGACAGTCGGTCCTCGCACCCCCATGAGCAGATCGACGCCCCGTCATGTCTGGCATGGCCAGATCGGTCACGAGCGCACGCCGATGGGCACTGTCGGGATTCGTTGGGGGTACGGTCAGGTGCGCTGGCGGCGAACCGACGCCAAATGCGCTACCAAGGCGTCGAGTTCGATGGGCTTGAGAAAGAACGCGCGGAATCCGTCGAGTACCGCCGCCTGTTCCTGACGATCGTCCCCGCTGATGGCAAAGACTGGCACCTTCCCCGCGTGTCCACTTCGCAAGGCACGAAGCTCGCGCAAGAACCACCACCCATCTTCGCCCCGCATCTTCAGATCGACGACAACCGCCTCGAACGCCTGCGTCGTGGCGAGCCGAATGCCTCCCCGCGCCGTGTAGCTGCCGACGGCCGCGGCGCCGCGGACGCCGAGGTACGCGACCAACATGTCGACGGTGTCCTGGTGGTCGTCTACGACGAGGACGGACAGACCGTCGAGCGCACTGTGTGTCCCGGGGGTCTGCTGCTCCACGCCCCTAGGCTACGCGAGTCACACGTGTCCGCGATAGATCGGGTCGCGCAGCCGTCCCTCCATGATCTCGCTGTAGGTCACCTCGACGCTCAGCGTGGCTCGAGCCACGTGACGCCGCGAGAGAGGCGGAAATCATGGAACGGCGATGTACTGCGCTCGCGTCCGCGCCGCAGAAGCTCTTTGGCCGTCCGCATACCGAGACCCCATTCGACGGTGCCTCTGAAGAGCAACTGCCGCCCAACGCGCTGCGCGACGAGGATGCCCGCGAACGTGGACGGCAAGCCGAGGATGCCGCCGAGCACGATCGTCCCTCGAGGCGGATCTTGCACTTGATCCAGCTTCGCGTCGGCCCGCCGCGGCAGAGCAACTGCTCGTCCTTCGCGACGAGTCCTTCGTAACCGCGTTCCTTAACGACGGCCCATGCCGCATGTCCGTTGTTGGGCAAACGACGTGCAGCGTAGATCATTCGAGCGTCGGCGATCTCCTCCTCGAGCATATGCCGACGCCGGTGCAGCGGAAGGCCGCGAACGTCGCCGCCGTGAACGTGCAGGCAATCGAACGCCATGAACACCGGCGGCGTACATGGCTCGCCGGATCAGAGTTGCCGAGCAGATGAAACTGCGAGATGAGCTGTTTGTCAAAGACGCAAACCTCGCCATCGAGGATCAGTGTCGGTGCTTTCAGCGCGGCGATCGCAGCGGCGAGCTCTCGAAACCGCTCAGTGTGGTCGACGGCGTTACGACTGACGAGGCGAACCACGCGACCATCCTTGTAAGCGATCATTCGCCAGCCGTCGTACTTCTCTTCGTAAACCCAGCCAGGCCGGTGAAACGGCTTGGCCTGGATCGGCGCCATCGGGGTCACAACCGGCGGCGATTGCGTAGACACCGAGCCAGATTATCGAACGTGCGTCAACGCGGCTGGCTCTTAGCCCCGGCGCCGTGGCACTGCCCTGTGATCAGCAGGACCAATGGATGTTGCCACTGGAGCGGTCGTCGGTACTTAGCCACACGACGGCGTATCCCTCCGCTCGGAGGCGCTGGTCGACTTCCGACGGAACGCGACGCTCCGCGGCCGGTCGCACCTCCGGCTCGTCGCGTCGACGCCGATCGTAGATGACTTCCACGTCCGGCTCGTCTCGGAGAATTTCACTGAGCGTGAGGAAGAGTTGTTCATTGCCGCGCTCGACAATGAAAAGCTTGCGAGGCATTAACCGTTTTCGGTCTGCAGCGCGCGTGCCAATGACGCCGGCGCCGACGTTCTGGCGGTGCCCGCTATGCTCGAATACGATCTTGACGCGAGAGGCGGGCGCCATCGGGACGACGATTAGCGCCAGCCGCCCACATCTTGACTTGCTTGTTACGTCGGAGTAACAATGACCCGCGTTCAGCGAATGGCGATGCGAGTAAAGGAATGGCGCGAGCGCCGCGGCTTCACGCAGGAGCGCCTTGCCGAGAAGGCCGGAATCTCGCGCGGCTTCCTCGCGCGGCTGGAGATGGCGCGGCATGATCCCAAGCTCTCGACACTGGAGAAGATCGCCAAGGCGCTGAAGATCGATATTGCGAAGCTGCTGAAGTAAACAACAGCCCCGCGCGGCGGCAACCGACCCGTTGCCCTCTTCGTCCAGCCGACGCAGGAAGCACGCTGATGGAGCCTGAGGCGTTCGATGGGCGCATCGTGCACGTGCGAACGTATCGTCGATTCGGATTGCGCCCGACATGGTCACGAGCGTGCTGCCGGTGGAGCGCCTCATCGAGCGAGGCCGCCTATGAACAGTCAGCAGCAGATCGAGTAGGAACGGAGCTGCCTATCCTGGGAGCAGCAGAAGGAGTTGTTCTGGAAGCTGGTGCGCCTGCACCCCGAGGACGGCCGGCGACTGGCGCCGCCGCCGATGCTGATTTGCGATGTGCACGACTTCTTCCTGCACCCGGAGTCGCCGGCAGCACTACAAATCGTTACGCGGTTGTCGCTCAGGCCGCCCTCCACTGAGAATGTCGTCCGAGGCCGCCTCGGACGACGCCGACATCGGGTCCTCGCGGGACTTCAGTAAGTGCTGCTGATGCTGAATAACGGTAGTCGGCTCGCTGTTCGCCGGCGTGCGGAGAAACTCGCTCTGCTGTTCGAGCCGCCGGACGATAGATAGGGAAGCCGAGGGCGGCGCGGAGGAAACGGGCGCGGGCGTCACTCGCGGCCACGTTCGGCGAGCACTACGTTCCTTGTTCTTTTGGCGGGCCCATTTCCTCCTGCCACACTCCGAAGCACTCGGCGTGCAACACGAACGTGAGCGCGGCGAAGGCGATGTCGTATTCGGGACTGCCACGCGCGATCGACCGGCCGCAGGAGTCACAGAGCTTGGGCGTAGTGTTGTAGCCAGCCTGAACCCTGGGAAGCTCCTGCCGATTCACGAAGCGCTGGATTCGCTCGCGCAAATGCCCGACTTGCCTATCTGATGTCGAGCCTCCGCGTAACGTGTGCCAACGCCGTTTTCTCGTGGCGATGATGTCCCGTCGCGATGCCTCGATCCGCGCCACTGAGCGACGCACGGTATCCGCAGTTCGGGCGTTGATGTAGTCGGCGATGTAACTGGTGTCCATATGCCGAATACTACTTGCTCGTTTCATGTTTCGCTGACCGGAGGAAGAAGTGCCTCAAAGCTCCCGGGCGAGTCCCGAGACGGGTTCGTTGTGACGTGTTGTGACGTCGAGCGTGCGCCGAGAGTATCCGAGCGCGCCGAGAGTCCGCTCAGTCCACTAGCCAAGCACGACCGATCAAGCAGTTACGTCTAACTACCTGATCGGCCGTACCCTCTGCTAGCGGTTCGTAATCAGTAGATCGGTGTCTCACGTTGGTCGCCGCTGGGAATAACGGGACCAATACGGGCCGGGGTGTCGGCCGTGGCCGGCAGAATTTCGTGGCAGCCGCCACGAAATTCGTTGGATTCCGATCATTTTCGGGGCGACGTGCCACGAAATTCACCGCCAGCTAACTACCGTTTTGCCCCGTATTGGCTACGCCTGGCGGTGATGAGACGATCGTCGGGCACCGTGCGATCGCCCGCCCACGAAGCCCCACGATTGAAGGCCGGCGGTTCGCGACGTCTGGCCAGCGGCACGCCAAGAGTTAGCCGCTCCGTCGGTGCTCGCGAATCGCGACGAGCACGCTTTCGGCAATGAGCCGCGGTCTCTCACCGATGCCGTAGATTTCTGGCCCGTCGATGCGTGGGTCCACCTCGACGACTTTGGCACCGCCTGCCACGGGCACACCGTCGCGAGTGAGTCCGCGTAGCACACCATCAAGTGGCGCAACCAACACCAGCGAACTGATCGCCGCGACTTCTTGGCCTCTCCGTACCGTATCGCCGATACGCGCCTTCGTGCGGAAGACGCCGTCGATCGGCGCGTAGACGTAGCGGTCGCGACCGTGCCCGGCAATCTCGCGAGGTTCACCGCTAAGTGGGCGCGTCTTGCCATGGGTGATGACTTCGCCGAGACCATGCCAGCTAGTCTCGATCACCACATCGGCGTGTCGCCCAGCGACAAGATCCGGCCCCACGCCGATGGTCAGCGGCGCTAGCCCGTGTTGTACCTCCGGACGCGAATGCTTCTGGATGCGCGCGTCCACGAGTACAGTAGGGCACACTCCGGCGACCAGTGAGCCGATGTCGCGCACGTACACCGCGATGGCTCGGCCCGCGCCCAAGGCTTCCCTCACTCGGACAAGATCGTGCGCGCGTACGGCGTGCACACGATCAAGAATCGCGTGCCCGTCGAAGACGGCGTCGGCGAACGACATACCACGCCGTGTTGTCATCGGCGTCGGGCCGTCGTTGATCACTACTCTGTAGCCCGCGGTGAACAGCCGATGCGCGACGGCGGACCCGACATCCCCAATGCCGCGGACGACGATTACCATTGCCGCCAACTCTACCGTGGGCCAGAACATTCACGAGGCTCAGCTTTCGCTGGCACCCGCGCCATGCTGAGCGGGCGAACATCCGATAGGTGCTATCGGCGCCGAGCCGTTGACACGAGACTCCGGCTCAGTAGCCTTTAATCTTTCCGTCGTAATCGCAATAGGTTCGGACGCAGAGATCTACCATGTAGCTTCGCTTGGCGTCAGCTGAAGGTCAAACCCGCCGCCCGCAAGGAACGTTACACCACGTCCTTGCTACGTCGCTCTATCCACGCGCCGAGACTGCCGCCGAAAGTATCGGCGACGACATCGATCACTGACGAATAGCGGGTGGGAAGGAAATACTGGACGGTCTCCATCGCGAGGCTGTAGAGGGCGACGGCTCCGACAACCGTGATCATTGTCGTGGTGCCTCGAAAGGGCCGGGCCTGCCGGAGCACCCGATGAAGGCCCCACCCAAGCGGAACGAAGAACGCGACATTCGCGACGACGTCGGCGATGGCGATGCGGGGGGATCGTAGAGCGAACTCACGAAGATATCCCCGGCGGATATGCGTTCCGCTCATCGGCATGACGAGGAGCGCGGTGAGCGCCACAGTGTAGGTGACCGTGCCGATCAGCGGCCGCAAGCGAAATTGGCGCACGCGTGCGTTAGTGTGGTCGGCTCATCCCGAGGAATCAGACGGCAAGTCGCGGAGCAGGGCTGCGAACACGCCGATTCGATCGCAGTGTCAGAGTCGAGACTGCCCGCTCGTCGTGCCCGACCAGCGAACCGCTCGCAGCCGGCATGGCCATGCGGGGACTGAAGGGCGGGAGCGGGAGGTGAACTGCTTCTCGTAGGCGATCACTGCACGCTCACCACAGCGGGCGCGTTACCAAGGCGCCATTCTCGGTCTCGGTGAATATGGGGCCGGCCCGCTACGGACCAGCGACGTGGCTGCTGGCGCTGCACGAGCGGGTCAAGCGATTGCTCGGCTGCGAAGAATGCCGCCTGACTGTGCAGATCGATCCCTTCCCGTCCGAGGACGCCGTCCATACCGAAGTCCTCCGGATAGATTGGTCGCCGTAATTCATCCCAATCGAGCAACGCGGAGACGAACCCGGATACTGCCACCGAGTAGGGAGCGATGATCGTCGCACCGCTGTCGTTACGCGAAGTATCGATGAGAATTCGGCCACGCCGTTTGCCTCGACGGGGATCGCGGCTGAACAGCCGAGGTTCGCGACGTATGGCCTGCTTCACGATGGTGTCAGCGACGCGACGCACGTCGTCGAATGACGCGCGCCCTTTTATTGGAACGAGGACGTGCAAGCCGTGTCCGCCTGACGTCTTTACCCATGCCGTGAGTCCGCACATGGCGAGGAGATCGCGTAACAGGAGCGCGGCGTTGCGCACCTCGCGAAACGCGATCGCTTCGGGATCGAGGTTGAACACCATTTGAGTCGGCTGCAGAGGCGCAACAGCGGTGCCGTTCCAGGGGTGAAACGACAGACAGCCAGAGTCGACTAGCGCCGCGAGAGTACCGCTGTCGGGTATCGACAAGTAGCGCTCCATCCGCCGTCCGCCGAAGCCCACCAGTTGATACGTCGGCAGCCGACTTGGCCATCCGGGCGGCGTCGTGCGCGCGAACCGAAACTCCTGCGTGGACTGATCGGGAAGCAGAACGGCGCTGATCGGGCGTCCTCGCAGGAACGGTACTATGCGCGGCCCAACCTTTATGTAATAGGCCAACAGCTCCGCCTTGGTGGGCCCCTGATCGCCGAGAACGCGACGCTCCGGATCGGTCAGCACCACGGTATGACCACCGACTTCGAGCAGACGATGGGTCAGGTCACTCCCCCCTTTCTTCCAGGACACGTGAGCCCAACGACGCAAGGATGGAGCCATGCGCAGTTGGACCAGCGGGCGGCTCAAAAGTCGAATTTCATTGACCTCCCGGCCGTCGGACTTGGGCCTTTCGGGAACGAGCTACCGTTTTGGGACAGGCGGATACCCTTTCGGTCTCCGCGGACCAGGCGAGAGCGTCTGGTTGCCGATTGACAGTTGGTTGGCTAGCGACATATCCTCCAGATCCGGCGTCGCATCGCGCCTCGACTCCGGCTTTTGTCTTTTGCCGGAGATTGGTTATGCCTCAGCATGCAGCATTTATTGCGGTTCTATTTCTCGAACGGCCTACGTGTTTGGACTGCGCCGCCTCAAAAACAGGCCTCACGGTAACGCAAATCGATCACTATCTGACGATCATCGGAACATCGTTAGAAGTACTTCGTTGGGACAATGAGCGGTGTCGAGTCTGCGGGAATGTCCGCCCGGTCTGCTCGATACAGCGCCCCTCGGATTTGACGCGCCCCGGCCCGGCCCGTGGCAGCCATGCTGGAGGAGACGATCTCTGGGCGCGCGCGCGAGCGCTCGTGAACCTGCACGAAGTTCCGAACATCACCGCGCGCGAAAACGTGGACGCCAAGCCATGCGGCCTGCTCTGCGGCAGGCCGTTTGTGCCTGGTCGCTATTGGTATGAGGTGCGATTCTCGACCCGATCGTTCTGGCTGGACCGCGACTGCTTCGCGATCTGGGAAGAAGAAATGAGAAGGGCGAAAGAACACTAAGCGTCGCGGTGGTTCAACGTTGTCGAGCCCGCGGCGGGTCTCGAAATCAGCGGAGTGCCATCAACGTAACGCGAAATCTGCTCTCGCTCGCCTTTGTCCCCGGCGTGTTTGTGTGTCGCCAGGGAATAACGGGACCAATACGGGCCGGGGTGTCGGCCGTGGCCGGCAGAATTTCGTGGCAGCCGCCACGAAATTCGTTGGATTCCGATCATTTTCGTGGCCCGCAGCGACTATCTGCCGCGTTTAGCGGTCGTGCAGGCATCGAACCACGCCCAATAACACCGGCGGTGGAGATGGAGCACCCGGCCGCTGACAAGCCGCACGCAGTATTCCAAATCCTTCGAAGCGATCCGCTCGTCGCAGCCGTCGCACCGCTCTGCCGAACCGGCGGCCATGTAATCGGGAGGCCGCGGCCCGGCCGATAGCAGGCCGGCGTTCATCTTCGCTCGAATCGCCGCGTCGAGATCGAGGGCCATGCGCATTCCCCGCCGTCTATCGGTGGCCGGCGCCCGATATGCGCCTATTCCGCGCGCGAGCCACGTGACCAGATCGAGTCAAATTCGGTCGAATATCGGTGAGCGACCGGCGAATACGGAGGCAAATACGGACGGCTGAACCGCCGCCGCGCGCGGAATTTCGTTGCAGGCTCGCTACGAAATTCCGGCCGGCGAGACGTAATTTCGTGGCGCCGCCACGAAATTCGGCGCGCGAGCGCTCGGTACGCTGTCCGTATTTTCGACCCATTTTGGAGGTCGCTTCCGGATATTGGCCGTAATTGACTTCCCACACGCCGGAACTGCCGAAAGACGACCGCCGACACCGCGGAGACGGCGGCACTCGTCAGCGCGCAATATTGGATCGACCGCCGCGAAACGGCATAGCAGCAGTCTCGGCCCCCGTGCCGCGTCCGAAGCCACCGTCCAGCGTGCGAACCGGCGGTCATCCTCGTTACGCGTTCTTGATCTTCTTCCCGACGTCCTTGACT
>Ga0207684_10003487_pt1 | contig 15346 bp, 9 predicted proteins | sample KBSK5501metaG_FD_184342 | JGI IMG/M metagenome (GOLD analysis project Ga0207684, IMG submission 184342) | Corn, switchgrass and miscanthus rhizosphere microbial communities from Kellogg Biological Station, Michigan, USA - KBS K5-50-1 metaG... | ecosystem: Host-associated > Plants > Roots >...
GTCCACATCGAAGGCGGTCACATCGACAGCGGGGGGCGGCGGATCAATCTCGACGAGATCCGCAACCACTCCGTCGAGATCGGCTTCGCGATCAAGTTTTAACTCGGAGGGGGCGTCACACAGGCGCGCCTCCGGCGCGACGGCCCCCTCCGATGCCTCCCCCAGGATCGATTGCGCCGGCAAAGCCGGCGCTCGAACCTACGCGGGGCGGTAGATCTCGCTCCCGCTCTTCCTGAACTCCTCGGCTTTTTCGCGTAGACCCGCGACCACCGCAGCCGTGTCTTCGCCGATCCCGTGGGTCGCGGCGTAGTCGCGGACCTCCTGGGTGATCTTCATCGAGCAGAACTTCGGCCCGCACATCGAGCAGAAGTGCGCGACCTTGGCGCCCTCCGCGGGCAGCGTCTCGTCGTGGAACTCGCGCGCGGTCTCCGGATCCATCGACAAGTTGAACTGGTCCTCCCAGCGGAACTCGAACCGCGCCTTGGACAGCGCGTCGTCCCACTCGCGCGCGCGCGCGTGCCCTTTGGCGAGGTCGGCGGCATGCGCGGCGATCTTGTACGCGATCACGCCGTCCTTGACGTCCTTGCGGTTGGGCAGCCCGAGGTGCTCCTTGGGCGTGACGTAGCAGAGCATCGCCGTCCCGAACCAGCCGATCATGGCGGCGCCGATCGCGGACGTGATGTGGTCGTAGCCCGGGGCCACGTCGGTGGTGAGCGGGCCGAGCGTGTAGAACGGCGCCTCGTGACAGACGGCAAGCTGACGGTCCATGTTCTCCTTGATGAGATGCATGGGCACGTGGCCTGGCCCCTCGATCATGACCTGGGCGTCGTACTCCCAGGCGATCTTCGTGAGCTCGCCGAGCGTGTCGAGCTCGGCGAACTGGGCATCGTCGTTCGCGTCGGCCTGGCAGCCGGGGCGTAGCCCGTCGCCCAGCGAGAACGCCACGTCGTAGGCGGCCATGATCTCGCAGATCTCGCGGAAGTGGGTGTAGAGGAAGCTCTCGGTGTGGTGGGCCAGGCACCACTTGGCCATGATCGAGCCGCCGCGCGAGACGATGCCGGTCACCCGCTTGGCCGTCAGCGGCACGAAGCGCAGCAGCACGCCCGCGTGGATCGTGAAGTAGTCCACGCCCTGCTCGGCCTGCTCGATGAGCGTGTCGCGGTAGAGCTCCCACGTCAGGTCCTCGGCCTTGCCGCCGACCTTCTCGAGCGCTTGGTAAATAGGCACGGTCCCGATCGGCACCGGGCTGTTGCGGAGGATCCACTCGCGCGTCTCGTGGATGTTCTTGCCGGTGGAGAGGTCCATCACGGTGTCGGCGCCCCAGCGGGTCGCCCACGTCATCTTCTCCACTTCCTCCTCGATGGAGGAGGCGACCGCGGAGTTGCCGATGTTGGCGTTGATCTTCACGAGCGAGTTGCGCCCGATGATCATCGGCTCGGTCTCGGGATGGTTGACGTTGGCGGGCAGGATGGCCCGGCCGCGCGCGATCTCGTCGCGCACGAACTCCGGGGCCAGGCCCTCGCGCACGGCGGCGAACTCCATCTCCGGCGTGACTTCACCCCGCCGGGCGTAGTGCATCTGCGTGACCCGGCGCCCGGGGCGCGCGCGCAGCGGTCGGCGGACGCTGGCGAACCGGATGCCGCCGAGGGCAGGATCCTCGTCGCGCTCGCGCCGGTAATGCGAGGACGGTCCCGGGAGCTCTTCGACGTCACCACGGCCCAGGATCCAGGCCAGCCGCAGCGCGGGAAGCCCGAGCTTCACGTCGAGAAACGCCTCGGGGTCCGTGTAGGGCCCGCTCGTATCGTACAGGCGCAGTGGCGGGTTGCCGCCGGCGAGCGTGATCTCGCGCGCGGGAACACGGATGTCTGGACGAGAGCCGGTGAGGTAGATCTTGCGAGATGCCGAAGCCATCGTGTGGCCTCCCTCCGCTGGTATTAACCAGGTCAGGTTCATGCGGTCGGCGGCGCCAGCCGCCCTCTCAGCCCGGTTCCCCGAGCTCCCGCGTTGGTGAGCGCAGAGTACGCCCGCCCATGGTGGGCGGTCAAGGCGACCCCAGGAACTCCCGCACCTTGGCCAGCATCGCCCGGGGGCTGAACGGCTTCGACACGTAGGCGTCGGCGCCGGCGGCGAACGCCTTGACGTCGTCGCCGCTGAGCGCGTACGAGGTGACGACGATGAGCGGCGTCGCCCGGAGCGCGGGCTTGGCCTTGATCTGGCGGGTGGCCTCGTAGCCGTCGATGCCAGGCAGCTGGATGTCCATGAGGATGAGGTCGGGCGCCCGGGCTTCCGCGAGCGTCACCCCCTCTTCGCCCGTCACGGCCTCGATCACCTCGAAGCCGCTGTTGGTGAGCAGGTCGCGGAGGATGCGCCGGTTGTCCTCCTGGTCATCGACGACGAGGATCGTTCGGCTCATGACCGCGCGCCCTGACGCGCGACGGCGACCTGCTGCTCGACGTGGACGGGCACGGTGAACGAAAAGGTCGACCCCTCACCGAGTGAGGACTCGACCCAGAGCCGCCCCCCGTGCATCTCGACGATGCGCCGTGAGATGGCCAGCCCGAGCCCGGTCCCGCCCTTGGCCTTTGCGCGCGTGGTGTCGGCCTGCTGGAACTCCTCGAAGATCTTCTCGCGGTCGGCCTCCGCGATGCCTGGGCCGGTGTCGGTCACCGAGACGACGTAGGCGTCCGGGGATGTGCCCACGCGCACGACGACCTTGCCGGCGTCGGTGAACTTGATCGCGTTGCCGACGAGGTTCAGCAGAACCTGGGTCAGCCGCCGCTCGTCGCCCTGGCCCAGCGGCAGGTCCTCCGCCAGGACAACCTCGAACCCGAGTTGCTTCTCGCTGGCCAGCGCCCCCACCTGAGTGGCCACCGTCTGCGCCACGCCGTCCATCGAGTACGGCGTGAGGGCCAGCGTCAGCTGACCGGCCTCGATCTTCGAGAGGTCGAGGATGTCGTTGATGAGGCCGAGGAGATGGCGACCGCTCTTGTCCACGCGCTCGAGCACCTCGCGCATCTTGTCGGGCACGTCGCCGTAGATGTTGTCAGCGATCAGCTCGGTGTACCCGATGATGGCGTTGAGGGGCGTCCGCAGCTCGTGGCTCATGTTGGCCAGGAACTGCGACTTGTGCTTGCTGGCGATCTCGAGCTGGTGGCCCTTGTCCTCGATCTCGCGGAACAGCCGCGCGTTCTGGATGGCGACGGCAGACTGGGTGGCGAACGTCCTGAGCAGCTCGACAACCTCGGGGGAGAACTCGCCGGGCGTCTTCTTGTTGACGGTGAGCCCGCCGACCAGGCGGTCGTCCCTCAGCAGCGGGACGGCGAGGAGCGCGCGCGTCCCCGTGCGGAGCAGCACGTCGCGCAGCGGGCCCCGGTACGCGTCCTCGTTGGCGATGTCGGTGATCTGGACCGGCTCGCGCGTGACCGCCATGCGCCCCTGGGCGCCCTCGCCCCTGCGAATCGGGGTCCGCCGAGCCACCGCGACGACCTCCTCGTCGAGATTGTCGGTCGCGCGCAGATGAAATTCCTGAGCGTCCTCGTCGTACTCGTAGACCGTGCAGGACTCGGTGCCGGCGAGCTGGTTGGCGCGGGCGACGATCGTGTTCAGAACGGTCTCGAGATCGAGCGTTGAGCTGAGCACGCGGCTGACCTCGCCGAGGGCGGTCAGCTCGTCCACCGAGCGCGTCAGCTGGGTCGTTCGCGCCTGCAGCTCGGTGAAGAGTCGCACGTTCTCGATGGCGATGACCGCCTGGTCGGCGAAGGTCTTGAGCAGCTCGATCTGGGTGTCGGTGAACGGCAGCGCTTGTTCGCGAAGGACGTTAATGGCGCCGATCGCGACGCCGCCTCGCAGCATCGGGACGGAAATGATGCTGCAGTAACCGATGGCCCTTGCGCGCTCGGCAATATGTGGGTACTCCGTGCCGCTCTGCGCGTCCGCGATCGTGATGACGCGACGCTCGAGGATCGCTTGAGCCGCGACGCTCCTCCGCCCTGGGGGTGCGGGATAGGCGCTCCGGAGGACATCCATGCGCTCCGGCGTGGAGCCATGTTCGGCGACGAGGGTGATGATCTCCCCATCGAATCGGAACACGAGGCCGTACAGCGCATCGCACAGCCGGGTCGCGCTGGCCGCGATAGTGTCGAACACAGGCTGGACGTCAGTCGGCGTGCTCGAGATGACGCGCAGGATCTCGCTGGTCGCCGTCTGCTGTTCGAGGGTCTCGGTCAGCTCACGATTGCGCGACTCCAGCGCCTTGAAGAGCCGGACGTTCTCGAGGGCGATGACGGCCTGGTCGGCGAAGGTTTTGAGGAGCTCGACGTGGCCGTTGGCGAAGGGACCGGCCTCGCTCCGAGTGATGACGATCGCGCCGATGGGCTTGCCGTCGCGGAGCATCGGCACCGAAAGAATGCTCCGCCAGCCGCCGGACAGCGCGATCTCGCGTGGATACAGCGGGTCAGCGAGCATGTCCTCGATCTGCGCCACGGCGCACGTGAGGATCGTCCGACCCGAAGCCTGATCGCGCTGCGGCGGTCTTGGATGCATCTGCTGCAGGACGTCGAGCACCGCTGGCGGGTAATTGTGATGGGCGACGAGGTGCAGCAACTCGCCATCGAACCGGTACACGGCACCCATGCGCGCGCCGCAGAGGTTTACCGCGTTGGCTACGATGGTGTCGAACACCGGCTGGACGTCGGTCGGCGAGCTGGAGATGACGCGCAGAATCTCGCTCGTCGCCGTCTGCTGCTCGAGGGCCTCGGTGAGGTCGGCGTTCTTGGCCTGCAGCTCACTGAGCAGCCGCGCGTTCTCGATGGCGATGGCCGCCTGGTCGGCAAAAGTCTCGAGCAGCGCGATCTGGCTGTCGGTGAAGGCGCGGACTTCTTCTCTGAAGATGAAGATCACGCCCAACAGGTCATCCACCCGAAGCATGGGGACTGCGAGCGCCGTCCGCAGGGGGTGTAGCCGAGCGACCCCGGAGGTGTACTCGAGGTCGCTCTGCGCGTCGAGCACGTGGACCGTGCGTCGTTCGAGGGCAGCGCGTGCCGAGCCGCTCTGCCGTCCGGGAGCGATTGGATTCTGCTCGAGGAATGCCCTCACCTCGGGAGCCACGTTGTGGGTCGCCACGACGCGCAAGAACTGTCCATCGAAGCGGAAGATGCTGGCCTGCTTGGCGTCGCACAGCCTGACCGCGTTCTCGGCCAGCGTCTCGAAGACCGGCTGGAGATCGAAGGTGGAGCGCCCGATGACCTTGAGCAGCTCGCTCGTGGCCGTCTGCTGCTCGAGCGCGACCCTCAGCTCGCGGTTGCGCGACTCCAGCTCGGTGAACAGGCGAACGTTCTCGACAGCGATGACGGCCTGATCGGCGAACGTCTTCAACAGCTCGACCTGCTTGACCGAGAACGACCCGGCCCCGACGCGAGGGACGGCGATCGCTCCGATGGGATGCCCTTCACGCAGCATCGGGACCACCAGAATGCTCCGGTAGCCAAGGGCTCGGGCGAGAGGGAGGGACGGTGCCGGAACTCCCGGGTCGTTCTCGAAATCCCGTACCTCGACGATGGTCCGATCCAGGATGGCCGTGGCCACCTGGGTCTCGCGGCTCGGAGCCCTCGGATACATGCGGCGAACCGTCTCGAGCCCCTCGTCCGTCCAGTTGTGGTGAGCGACGAAGTGGATCAGGTGGCCGTCGAATGTATACACACCGCTGTGGAGGGCGCCACAGAGCCTCACGACGCTCTCCGCAATCGTATCGAACACCGGCTGGACATCGGTCGGCGAACTGCTGATGACACGCAAGATCCCGCTCGTGGCCGTCTGCTGCTCGAGGGCCTCGGTGAGATCGGCGTTCTTGGCCTGGAGCTCGCTGAGCAGCCGCGCGTTCTCGATGGCGATGGCCGCCTGGTCGGCGAAGGTCTCCAGCAGCGCGATCTGATTGTCGGTGAACGGCCGGACCTCGAATCGGTAGATGATGATCACGCCCAGCAGCTCGTTCGCCCTGAGCATGGGGACTCCGAGCAGCGTCCGGGTCGGCGTCGGGTCGGCCTGGTTGATCTGATACGTATACTCGGGGTTGCTCTGGAGATCGTGGATGTGGATAGTGCGTCGCTCGAGGGCGGCGTGACCGACAGCGCTCTGGCGTCCCGGAGGAATGGGATGCCCCTCGGCGAACGCTCTGCGCTCGGGAGAGACGTTGTGGGTGGCGATGAGTCGTAGCACCTCACCGTCGAAGCGCCAGATCAACGCTCGTTCGGCCTCGCACAGCCGGACCGCGTTCTCGGCCAGGGTCTCGAAGACCGGTTGGAGATCGAAGGTGGACCGGCCGATGACCTTTAGCAGCTCGCTGGTCGCCGTCTGGTGCTCGAGCGCGACCCTCAGCTCGCGATTGCGCGCCTCCAGCTCGGTAAACAGGCGCACGTTCTCGATGGCAATGACCGCTTGCTCGCTGAACGTCTGGAGGAGCGCGATCTGCTTGTCGGTGAAGGGTGTCGGCTCGCCGCGCCAGACGCTGATCGCGCCGATGGGAATCCCTTCCCGAAAGATCGGAACACTGAGAATGGATCGCAGGGCGATCCAATCGCGGAGCGGATGGGTGTACTCGGGATCGAGCAACGAATCCGGCAAGTGCACCACGCACCGCTCCAGGATCGCGCGCCCGGACGTCGTGTCGCGCGCGATCGGGCGCGGATACGCTTCCTGCACGGCGGGGACCCTCGCCGGATCCACACCTCGTATCGCCGCGAGGGTCTGCTGGTCGCCCTCGGTGAGCACGACGACGCTGAAGGCGGCCTCGCAGAGCCGGCGCGCGCTCTCCACGATCGCGTCGAAGACCGGCTGCTCATCGGTGGGGGAGCTCGAGATGACGCGCAGGATCTCGCTCGTCGCCGTCTGCTGCTGCAGGGCCTCGGTGAGGTCGGCGTTCTTGGTCTGTAGCTCGGTGAGCAGCCGCGCATTCTCGATGGCGATGGCCGCCTGGTCGGCGAAGGTCTCCATCAGCGCGATCTGGCTGCTGGTGAACGACCGGACCTCGTGCTGGTGGATGGTGATCACGCCGAGCAGCTCTCCCGCCCTGATCATTGGAATCGCCAGCACAGTTCGGATGGGGTCGACCAGTTGTCGCACCCCAAACGTGTACTCAGGATCATTCAAGGTATCTTCGATGTAGATGGTACGACGCTCCAGGGCTGCACGGCCCGCCGCGCTGCCGCGTCCGGGTGCGATGGGATTTTTCCTGGCGTAGGCTTCGAGCTCTGGGCCGGAGTTGTATATGACCGCGAGCCGCAGACGCTCACCGTCGAAACGCCAGATGGCAGCGTGCTCGGCCTCGCACAGCCTGACCGCGTTCTCGGCCAGCGTCTCGAAGACCGGCTGGAGGTCGAACGTGGACCGCCCGATGACCTTGAGCAGCTCGCTGGTCGCCGTCTGCTGCTCGAGCGCGACCCTCAGCTCGCGGTTGCGTGCCTCCAGCTCGGTGAACAGGCGCACGTTTTCGATCGCGATGACGGCTTGATCGGCGAAGGTCTTCAGAAGGTCGATCTGGCGGTCCGTGAAGGGCCGGACCTCACGACGCCACAGGCCCATCGCGCCGACGGGCGCAGCGTCTCGGAGCAGCGGCACGGCCAGCACGGTCCGAAACTCTCCCTGCCAGGGCATGGCGCGGTATTCCGCGTCATGCCGGATATCATGGATATGAGCAACCCGCCGATCCAGGATCGCGCGGCCCACGGCCGTCTCCCGGTCGGCAGGTTGCGGGAACTTGTGGCGGGCGCCCGCGACCTCCGGCTCGGTCATTCCGTAGTGGGCCTCGAAGGTAACGACGTCGCCGTCGAATCGGTGCAAAGCGGCGAACATCGCTTCACAAAGCCGCGACGCGCTCTCGACGATGGTCTCGAAGACCGGTTGGACGTTGGTCGGCGATCTACTGATCACGTGGAGGATCTGACTCGTCGCCGTCTGCTGCTCGAGCGCCTCGGTCAGCCGCTGGTTGCGGTCCTGGAGCTCCTGGGACAACTGCGCGTTCTCGATAGCGATGGCCGCCTGGTCGGCGAAGGTCTTGAGGAGAGCGATCTGCTTGGCGGTGAACGGCCGCACCCTGGTGCGGCGGATGGCGATTGCGCCCAGCGCGGTACCGTTCCGCAGCAAGGGGATGGCAAGTATCGTCCGAACCCCGGTGGCGCGTTGGACCGCCTGGGCGTCCGGGAACTCTGTCTTGGCCGCACGGGCCAGGTCGTGTGTGTGGACGGCTCGGCGGTCGACCACGGCTCGCCCGACGACCGAGCTGCGATTGCGAGGGAAGTCCCACAGCTCCCCCTTCGCCCGGAGGCGACCGTGCTTGGCAATCCAGCGGATGCGATCTCCCTCGACCCGAAAGATCAGCGCGTCATTCGCTTCGCAGAGGCGGGCGGCGGTGCGAGCGATAGCGTCGAGGACCGGCTGGACGGTCCCAGGCGCGACTTGCCGTCGAGACTTGCTCGCCCGCCCGGATGCCGTCCGCTTCATCCGCCCGAGCTTATCGCACGGTGCCCCGTGCGGCCACTGGCCAGGTCTCCTCGACCTTACCGCCGCGCACACCGTAGAGCTCGTCGACCATGTTGCTCACGACGCAGCAGTGGTTGGGAACGACGCTGACCACGTCCCCCACGGCGGGCCGCTCCTGACAGGCGGTGAGATCCACCACGCCGTGCTCCTCGGAGAGATGGACGATCGCCGCCTCGGGGTATTCGAGCACGTGGCCGAAGCCTTTCACCGTGTACTGATCGGAGGTCAGCACCTTGGTGCCGCAGTCGATCACGGCCCTGGTGTCGGTGGGACGGCTCACAATGGTGCCCCGCACGCGCATGGCGCAGTCGTCCCACGTCGCCCAGCCGGAGGCCACGGCCATCGTGTCGTTGAAGATGCACGTCCCGGCGCGATGCTCGGTGAGCATCGGGAAACGGTCGACCGTGGCGAGGGCCGGCGTCCCGCCGCCGGAGACGACAGGCACGGGGATTCCGGCACGCTTGAACAGCTCGAGCGCTCGCTCGAAGAACACGCGGGTGTCGGGGTCGCGGTTGGGGAAGGTCATCAGGCCCTCGAAGCGCAGACCCCGGAGCTTCGAGCCGGCGCGGGCGAGCTCGAGGGCCGCCTCGGGCGTCTGCACCCCCGTGCGCGCGAAGCCGGTGTCGCACTCGACGAGGAACGGGATCTCGCGGCCGTGGCGTGCCGCCGCCTGCGAGAGCCCGCGCGCCACCACGTCGTTGTCGAGCACGACCGCGAGTCGCCGCAGCCGCGACGCCAGGGCCATGAGGCGCTCGGTCTTCGCGGCCCCCAGCACGTTGTAGGTGAGGAGAATGTCGTCCGCCACCTTCGCCTCCGCGAAGACCTCCACCTCGCCGATCTTCTGGCACGTGATGCCCACCGCGCCGGCCGCCATCTGTCGCCGGCCGAGGGCGGGGATCTTGTGCGTCTTCACGTGCGGGCGGTTGGCGAGGCCATGACGCGCGAGGTGTGCCTGCACGCGCCGGATGTTCGCCTCCATGATGCCGAGATCGATGGTGACGGCGGGGGTGTCGAGGTCGGTGACGAGCGACATGCATCGACTCCTTACGAGGACGATGGGCGCGCGCGGCCCGCGCCGGTGACGAGACGGAGGAACGCCGGCGACAGCCGCGGGTCGAGCGTGTCGCGGATGCCGTCGCCGAGCAGGTTGAAGGCGAGCACGGTGATCGTGATGGCCAGGCCCGGGAAGAGCACGAGCCACCACGACGGGATCAGCGAGGTGATCGCGTCGGCGAGCATGTTGCCCCAGGTGGGCGTCGGCGGGGGCACGCCCACGCCGAGAAAGCCGAGCGCGGCCTCGATGACGATGGCGACGCCGAGATGCGTCGTCGCCAGCACCAGGTAGGGCGCGACGCATTGGGGCAGCACGTGCAGGGTCATGATGCGCAGGGCCGAGGCGCCGCTCGCGCGCCCGGCCTCGACGTAGGCCATCTCGCGCACGGAGAGGGCCACCGAGCGGATCACGCGCCCCCCGAAAGGGACGCGGGTGACGGCGATGGCGACGATCACCGCGGGCAGTCCCGTCCCGATGGCCATCGAGATCGCCATGGCGAGGATCAGATCGGGGAACGCCTGCAGCACTTCCATCACGCGCTGGCTCACGAGGTCGAAGCGACCGCCGAGGTAGCCGCAGGCGACGCCCCACAGGGAGCCCGTCGTCGTGCCCAGCAGGACCGCGGAGAACGCCACGAACAGCGACGTGCGCGCGCCGTAGATCACCCGCGACAGCGTGTCGCGGCCGACCTGGTCGGTGCCGAAGAGCGCCTGCGCGTCGGGGGGCTTGTTCATCCGCGCGAAGTTCGCCTTGAGGGGATCGCGCGGCGCGATCCAGGGCGCGAACACGGCCACGAGGATGATCGCGAGCCCGACGAGGCCAGCCGCGACCGACAGCGGGTTGCGCCGGGCGAACAGCCCGAGCTCGCGCGCGATGGATCGATCGCGCACGGCGATCGGCGCGTCCACGATGACGGTCGCGGTCTCCGCGGTCACGGCTCAGTAGCGGATGCGCGGATCGAGCCACGCATACGAGAGGTCCACGAGGACGTTGACGAGGACGAAGATCGCCGCGTAGAGCAGCACCAGGTTCTGCACCACGATGATGTCGCGCTCGATGATCGCGGTGACGAGCGCGCGCCCGAGGCCGGGCACGCCGAACGCCTGCTCGACGGCGACGGAGCCGCCGAGGACGAAGCCGAGCAGCACCCCGGAGATCGTGATCACCGGCAAGATCGCGTTCGGCAGCGCGTGGCGCAGCACGATCGCCTTCTCGTTGGCGCCCTTGGCCCGCGCCGTTCGCACGTAGTCCTCGCGGATCACCTCGAGCAGGCACGAGCGGGACATGCGCGAGATGTAGGCGCCCTGAGCGAGCCCGAGCACGATGGCGGGGCCGATCACCTGCTGCAGGTTCTGCCACGGGTTCTCCCACACGTGCACGATGATGATCGGCGCCTTGTAGCCGAACCAGAACAACAGCGCGAGCACGATGAGCAGACCCAGCCAGAACCCCGGCACCGCGATGAACACGATGGAGACCACGCGAGCGACGGCGTCGAGCCAGCCGTTGGGCCTGACCGCGCTCGCGATGCCTGCCGGCAATCCCACCAGCCAGGAGATGATGAGCGCGAGCAGCGCGATCTCGGCGGAGAGCGGCCCGCGGTGGAGGATGAGGTCGCGCACGGTATCACCGCGGAAGAACGACTTGCCGAGCTGTCCGCTGGCGATGTCGCCCAGCCAGTGCACGTACTGGACGGGCAGCGGATCGCTGAGCCCGAGGTCCGCCATGATGCGCACGCGATCGGCGGGCTGCATCCGCGCGTGCCCCTCCACGCCCAGGATCGCCACCAGCGGATCCCCCGGCAGCACCCGCAGCACCACGAAGATGATCATCGACACGCCGAGGAGCGTGCCGAGGGCGAAGATCGCCCGTCGGGCGAGATACTTCCTCACGAGCTCGTCGTTCTGCGGCCGTCCGTGTTACGTGGCCATCCAGACCTGATCCCATCGGACCACGTCGTAGATCCCGAAGTAGGTTGACGGGTTCTGGCCGCGGACCTTGTTGTACCAGGCATCGTAGATCTGCTCGTAGGCGACCGGGATCAGCGGGGGATCCTTCTCGAGCATGTCCTCCGCCCGGCGCACCATCGCCGTGCGCTTCTTGGTATCGAGCTCTTTCTCGATCTGCGCGGCAAGGTCGTGGAACGGCTCGTTGACCCAGCTGCCGTAGTTCTGCGGTCCGTTCTTACCGTACCAGGCCGAGAAGATGTCCGACGGGTCCATCAGCGTCGACACGATGGCGCTGATGGCGAGGTCGAAGTTCCCCGCCGCCGCCTCGTCGAACCACACCGACGTCTGGACGACCCGCAAGTTCGTCTCGACGTTGATGTGCTCCTTGAGCATGGCCTGGATCGCCACCGCCCACAGCTTGAACGTCTGGATGTCGCGGACGACGAAGTCGAGGCCCTTGAGGCCCTGGCCGTAGCCCGCCTCCGCCATGAGCTTGCGCGCTTCCTGGACCGCGGGCTTGACGTCCTTCTGGTAGCCGAGCTTCTTCTCGAGCTCGGCCTTCGGCGTCGACATCTCGTGGAACGGGTACACGAAGCCGCCGATCTGCATGGGCGCCGTGTCCTTCACGACCTCGATCAGCGCGTGGCGATCCATGGCGAGGTGGATGGCCCGGCGCACGCGGGGATCGGCGAGGGCCTTGTTCTTCTTCTCGTTGCACCAGAACGCCTGGATGACGCTCTGGTTGAACGCGGCCGCGGTGACGCCCGACATCTCCTTCGCCTTGCGCCAGGAGACGGGGTCGAGCAGGCGCGCGTAGTCCACCTTGCCGGCGAGGAACGAGGAGCCGAGCTCCGGGGAGAACGGGAACATGTGATAGACCTCGAGCTTGTCGACGTACGGCAGGCCCTTGTTCCAGTAGTTCGGGTTGCGCTCCATGATCCAGACTTCCTTGTCCTTCCGCTGCACGTGCTTGAAGGGCCCGGTGCCGGGATAGTTCATGACCTGGCGCAGGTTGCCGCCGTTCTCCTCGAGCGTCTTCTTGCGGACGATGATGTTCCAGCCGCTCGCGAACGCCCCGAGCATGTAGGCGCGTGGCCTCGGCTCGGTCATGCGGAACTCGACCTGGTGCGGGTTGACGACGACGATGTCGCCGACGGTCGCGAACAGCGGGGTGCGCGGGATGACCACGCCCTTGGGCGGTCGGGCGATGCGCTCGTAGGTCGCCCGGACGTCGTCCGCGGTGAAATCCGCCCCGTCATGGAACTTCACACCCTTGCGCAGGTAGAACGTGTACTTCTTGCCGTCCGGCGAGATCTCGTACTTCCACGCGAGGTCGGGGATGATGGTCTGCCCGTCCTTCGGATCGCGGCGGAGGAGCGTGTCGTACATCGGGCTCTGCGGACCGATGTTCGCCACCGTGCCGGATTGATGGACGTCGAAGTGCGCGGGCGCGTTGTGGACGGCATAGCGGAGTGTCCCGCCGCGCTTGGCCGCGGGGTCGGGGCGGATCGGTGACGGGGTCTCCTGGGCGCGCGCGGGCACGGCCGAGAGCCCGGGGGCGACGACGGCGGCGCCGATCCCGATGGTCCGGAGGAACGTGCGACGGCTGACGGCCGGGCGGTGAGAGCGACGCTGCTCTGACATAGGGTCCTCCTGGGGCTCGGGTGCGCGTGTCGCGAGACGGACCGAAGGTACGCCGTCGCCGCCGCGACGGTCAAGCCGTCCGCCAGCCGGACACCGCGGGCGCGCGGGCCATGCTATCATCCGCTTCACCGAGCCAGGCGCGATGAAGATCTGCTTCTTTCACCTCATGCCGTACCGCTTTCTGCCGGAGGACTTCGAAGCCCGTTACCGCTCGGTGTGGGTGGACGTGCCCCACAGCCTCTACGACCCCGAGAAGGCGAGCGGGCTCTACCACGAGTACCTCGACGAGCTGGAGTACGCCGAGCAGGCGGGATTCGACGGGCTCTGCGTCAACGAGCATCACAACAATGCCTACGGTCTCATGCCCTCGCCGAACCTCATGGCCGCGACGCTGACGCGCCGGACCTCGCGCGCGGCCATCGTGGTCCTCGGCAACAGCCTCGCCGCCTACAACCCGCCGCTGCGGGTCGCCGAGGAGTTCGCGATGCTCGATCTGCTGAGCCGCGGGCGCCTCGTGGCGGGGTTCCCCGTGGGCACCTCGATGGACATGAACTTCGGCTACGGGATCAACCCCGCGACGCTGCGGGAGCGTTACTACGAGGCGCACGATCTCGTCATGCAGGCGTGGACGCGCCCCGACGTCTTCAGCTTCAACGGCAAGTACACCCAGATCCGCTACGCGAACATCTGGCCCCAGCCCGTGCAGAAGCCGCATCCCCCGGTGTGGATCCCCGGCGGCGGGAGCGTGGAGACGTGGGAGTGGACGGCGCAGCTCGACTACGTCTATTGCTACCTCTCGTACTTCGGCTACAAGCGCGGCAAGGCCACCATGGACGGGTTCTGGGACGTCGTCGGGCGGCTCGGCGTCGAGGACAATCCGTATCGGGCGGGCTTCCTGCAGCTCGTGTGCGTGGCCGACACGGACGCCGAGGCCGAGCGGCTCTACGCCGAGCACGTGCACTACTTCTACCAGAAGTGCCTGCACGTCTGGGAGGGCTTCGCCGAGGCGCCGGGCTACCGCTCGCTGAAGACGATGCAGGCCGGCATCCGGCCGCAGGTCGGGGCCGAGGCGCGGAAGATCCGCCAGTCGCTCGACTGGGGCAAGTACGTCGACGCCGGCTACGTGATCGCGGGCAGCCCCCAGACCGTGCGCCAGCAGCTCACCGAGTGCATCCGGAGCCTGCGCGTCGGCCATCTCATGGTCCTGCTCCAGATCGGCAGCATGCCGAAGGACCTCACCCTCCACAACACGGCGCTGTTCGCCCGCGAGGTGTTGCCGCACGTGCGCGACCTGTGGCCCGGCTACAAGGATCGCTGGTGGCCGAGCCATGCCGGCTGATCGTCTCGTCCCGATCCGTGACGGCGCCGTCACCTTCCGCGTGCTCTCGGCCGGGCGGGGCGCGCCGCTCGTGTACTTCCACTCCTTCCACGAGCGCGGCGGCTGGTCGGACTTTCTCGAGCGGCTGGCGGCGCGGCACACCGTGTACGCACCGCAGCATCCCGGCGCGGCGGGATCGACCGGCGTCGAGACGCTGGACGACCTCCTCGACCTCACGCTCGCCTATGACGAGCTGCTCGAGGCGCTCGGGATCGAGGGCGCGGCTCTGGTCGGCCACTTCTTCGGCGCGATGGTCGCGGCCGAGGTGGCCGCGGTGTTCCCGCATCGCGCGCGCGGCCTCGTCCTCGTGTCGCCGCTCGGGCTCTGGCGTGACGACGCGCCCGTGGCCGACGTCGTGATCCTCCCCCACGACGATCTGATGTCGGTGCTCTGGGCCGACCCGGGGTCCGAGGCGGCGCGGCGATGGTCGACGCTGCCCGAGAACGACGCGGAGAACGTCGCCGCGCAGATCGAGTCCGTCCAGCGCCGGGCGGCCATGGCGAAGTTCGTCTGGCCGATCCCCGACAAAGGCATCCGCAAGCGCTTGCACCGGATCACCGCTCCGACGCTCATCTTGTGGGGCGACGCGGATCGCGTGAACCCGCTGCCGTACGCCGACGAGTGGCAGCGCCGCATCAAGGGCGCGGCCTTATCGGTGCTCGGGGGCGGTCACATGGTCATCCACGAAGCGCCGGACGCCGCGGCGTCCGCCGTCGAGGAGTTTCTACGATGAAGCCACACGCACCTCTCTCAGGCCACCCACGGCCGAAGCCGGCCTCGCGGCAGCCG
>Ga0207684_10003490_pt1 | contig 15343 bp, 12 predicted proteins | sample KBSK5501metaG_FD_184342 | JGI IMG/M metagenome (GOLD analysis project Ga0207684, IMG submission 184342) | Corn, switchgrass and miscanthus rhizosphere microbial communities from Kellogg Biological Station, Michigan, USA - KBS K5-50-1 metaG... | ecosystem: Host-associated > Plants > Roots >...
CATCACGCAGATGGGGCACGAGCTCGCGACCAAGCTCGGCCTCGCGCTGTTCGGCCGCGCGACGAACCGGCACTTCATCTGCTACAGCGGCTTCGAGCGCTTCGACGCGCAGCCCGAGCCGGTGCGAGAGCGCGCTGCTTCAGGCGATTCTGGCCAGATCGCGTAGCACCGTCGGCCCGGCGCGGCGCTCGACCTCGGCCAGCAGCGGCTTGTTCCAGCCCAGCATGAACAGCGCCTCGGCGACCACGAACATCGGGCCGACGAGCAGGCCGACGATGTCGTCGACGAACGCCGGCTTGCGCCCCTCGTACCAGTGCCCGACGAACTGGATCACCCAGCCGACGAGGAACATCCCGAGGCCCCAGCCGAGCCAGCCCGCGACGCTGCCGTAGGCGACCTGATGCGCCAGCAGCATCAGCACGCCGACGCAGCCGCTGGTGGCGATGCCGAGCATCAGGCTGCCGCGGCTCAGGTACCAGGCGGCAGCCAGCGCGAACGCGACCCACGCCGGCGACAGCGCCAGCCCGCCGAGCCCGAACGCGGGGCGCGCCAGCAGCACGCCGACCGCGAACACGATCATCGGCACGCCGACGAAGTGACTGATGATGTTGCGCTGATCGCGGTGGTACTCCGCGTACTGGCTCAGCAGGTCGACGGCGTGGCGCATCGGAGTACTCCAGGATGATGACGGCGTTGCGACAATGTTATTTCAATCGGGCCGTGCGTGGCAGGCCGGACAACCCCGGAACCGGGGTCCCGCCGTGCCGCGCTCCCTGCAACCGGCCATCTTTTGCCTGGCGTTCTGCCGGGGATTGTCAAGGGTTGGGATGAGCATCAAGGGCGACAAGCATCCGCCGGATGGTCGAGCAGCACGGCATGATCGAACCGTTCGAGGCCGGGCAGGTCCGCCAAGCCCCCCCGACGGCCACCGCAACGTCAGTTACCGCACCAGCAGTTACGGTTATGACATTCGCTGCGCGCCGGAGTTCAAGGTGTTCACGAACATCTACAGCACGGTCGTCGACCCGAAGGCACCGCCTGATTTTTGCTTTGCCGTTTGGTTGGCGTGCTGTTCTCGACGCGGTTCGACCGCGCTGAGCGAAGGCTCGAGGACGCGCTGATGCGCTTCAGCGAACATGTGACGGCGGGCGGGTCTTGCAGGACGCCGGCGACAGTCTGCTGGCCGCGTTCGGTACACGCATGCGCTCAAGGTTGGTCACGGTGCAAGGGCCTGCTCGACACCTCGCCCTCGACGTCGCCAAAGGCCTCGCTTTCGATAGCCAGCTGGCCGGCCGCGTCGTTTCTGGATGTCGCCCATGTTCATCGTCAAATTTAATGACCGCTTCGAGGCAGTCCATCCGCTCAGGCGGCCGGCGGCACCCGACCCATCAGCGACCTTCGTTCGGCTCGATGCGCCGCCGCGAAGCGGACATTCGGTCGGCTCACTCAGGGCGTAGCGGTCGAAGCGCGCGCCGAGCGCCCTTGCAGCCATTGCAGGCCCGCCAGCAACGCGATCGATGCCACGATCAGCAGCGTCGCGACCGCCGTGATCGTCGGGCTGAGCGACTCGCGTACGCCGCTCCACATCTGGCGCGGCAAGGTGCGTTGCTCCGAGCCAGAGATGAATAGCGCCACGACGACTTCGTCGAACGAGGTTACGAACGCGAACAGCGCACCCGACGCGACGCCGGGCGCGATCACCGGCAGCATCACGCGAAAGAACGAGGTGATCGGGCCGGCGCCCAGGCTCGCCGCGGCACGCATCAGGTTGTGGTCGAAGCCCGAGAGCGTGGCCGTCACGGTGATCACGACGAATGGCGCGCCGAGCGCGGTGTGCGCCAGCACCAGCCCGGTCAGCGTGTTGAGCAGGCCGACGCGCGCGAAGCAGTAGTAGATTCCGACCGCGCTGACGACCACCGGAATGATCATCGGCGAGATCAGCACGGCCGTGATCGTGGCGCGGGCCGGGCAATCGCGGCGCGTCAGGCCGAGCGCTGCCAGCGTGCCCAGCACCGAAGACAGAACGGTTGCAAAGAACGCGACGATCAGGCTGTTGCGCAGCGCGAGTTGCCAGACCGCCGAGTCGATGAACTCGCGATACCACTGCAACGAGAACCCCGGCATCGGATATGTGAAGAACGGCTCGGCATTGAACGAGAGCGGCACGATCGCGAGGATCGGCGCGACGAGGAACAGAAGCACGACGACGCAGAAGCCACGCAGTGCAATCGCGCTGATGCGTTGAAAGCTGGTCATCGCCTCACCCCATGCGCAGTTTGTCGATGCCGACGATGCGGTGATACACCGCATAGAGGATCAGCACGAGCACCAGCAGCGTCGCACTGAGCGCCGCAGCCATGCCCCAGTTGGTGACCTGGCTCGCGAAGTACGCGATGAAGTAGCTCAACATCTGGTCCTGCGCGCCGCCCACCAGCGCCGGCGTGATGTAGTAGCCGAGCGCGAGGATGAACACCAGCAGGCCGCCGGCGCTGACGCCGGGCAGGCTCAGCGGCAGGTACACGCGCAGGAAGGCCGACAGCGGCGGCGCGCCGAGAGACGCCGCCGCGCGCATGTAGTTCGGCGGGATGCCCTTCATCACGCTGAAGATCGGCAGCACCATGAAGGGCAGCAAGATGTGCGTCATCGCGATCAGCACGCCGATGCGGTTGTGGATCAGCTCCACCGGATGCGCCGGGTCGACAAGGCCGAGCCAGCCCAGCAGGCTGTTCACCACGCCACCGCTTTGCAGCACCACCACCCAGGCCGTGGTTCGCACCAGCAGCGACGTCCAGAACGGCAGCAGCACGAGCAGCATCAGCCTGCGCGCGGTCGCTGGCGGCGCGGTGGCGATCCAGTACGCAAGCGGGTAGCCGAGCAGCAGGCAGATCAGCATGACCGAAGCGCTGATCGCAAAGGTGCGCACGATCACGTCGCGATAGATGGCGTTGTCGTCGCTCGCCTGGCGGATCGAACCTTGCGCATCGCGCTTCAGGTCGATCGCGGCAAGAAGGTAGAAGTCGGTCTGCTGCGGCAGCGCGCGTTGGATCACGCTCCACGTGGCGGGGTCGGCCCAGCGTTCGTCGATCTCCTTCAGCTTCTCGATCGCGCTGGTACTGGTCGGGTCTGCGGCATTGACGTCGCGGGCGGTCTTCAGCATCAGCGAACGGAGGCCCGACTGGTAGTAGTTCAGGCGCTTCGCGACCTCGGCAACCGCCTCGCGAGGGCCTGCCCGCAAGTCGGCGACCAGCGCATCTGCCGCGTCCGCCGTCGGCGCGGCATCGTCGTGTCGGCCGGCCAATGCAGCGGCGGTCTTCGGCAGCACCGCCGAGACCTCGCGGTTGTCGACTGCACGGGTCAGCAGGATCGCGATCGGCACAAGGAACACCGCCAGCAGAAACAGGAACAGCGGCGCGATCAGCGCCAGCGCCTTCCAGCGCCCGATGCTGTGCAAGCGTGCGAGGCGGCGCTTCGCCGCCCGCTGCTCGTCAGCGACTGCGGCTTGCAGCACGTCAGTCGTCAGGACCGTGTTCATCGCCAGAGGCTTCGTTCGACCGCGTCAACGCGCGAGCCACTTGTTGAAGCGCTCGGTCAGCTCCTCCTCATGGTCGGCCCAGAACTGCGGCGACACCACGAATGAGTTCTTCACGTTCGCCGGTGCATTGGGCAGGTCGGCCTGGATGCTTGCCGGCACCTTGCTCATCGCGGCCTTCAGCGTCGGGCCGTAGGAGATGTACTGCGACTGCGTGGCCATGACCTCGGGCTTGACGGTGAACGCCACGAACTGCTGCGCGAGGGCGAGGTTCTTCGTTCCCTTGGGAATCGCCCAAAGGTTGAAGTCCAGGCCCTGCCCGTCCCAGACGATCTTGAAATGCTTGCCGCTGTTCTTCACCGCGTCGTAGATGCGGCCGTTCCACGCGGTCGTCATCACCACCTCGCCATCGGCCAGCAGTTGGGGCGGCTGCGCACCGGCGGTCCACCACACCTTCACGTTCGGCCGCAGCTGCTCGAGCTTGTTGAACGCACGGTCGACACCGGCCTTGGTGCCCAGCACCTTGTAGACGTCCTTGGCTGGTACGCCATCGGCGATCAGCGCGAACTCGAGCGTGGTCTTGGGCGACTTGCGCAGCGCACGCGGGCCGGGAAACTTCTTCACGTCCCAGAGATCGGCCATGGTCTGCGGGCCGCCGTTCGGGAACTTGTCGGTGTTGTAGGCGTAGATCGTTCCGAACACGATGGTGCCGACCGCGCAGTCGTAGGCCGCACCGTCGATGAACTTGTCCTTGCCGCCGAGCTTGCTGTAGTCGACCTTCTCCAGCCAGCCTTCGTCGCAGCCCTGCAGCGCATGGCTGGGCTCGACGTCGACCACGTCCCAGGTCACCTGCTTGGTCTCGACCATGCCCTTGATCTTGGCGGGCGAGCCATCCCATTCGTCCTGCAGCACCTTCTTGCCGGTCGCTTTCGCGAAGGGCTCCATGAAGGCCTTTTCCTGGCTCTTGGTGTACGCGCCGCCCCATGAGGTGACGGTCAGCGTGTCCTGCGCCATGGCAGGCAGCGCGCTGCACAGTGCAGCGGCGGCGCAGAGGGTGATGGACTTGCGGTTCATGGCGAGGCTCCTGTTGATGGATCCGGATGTAGATGCAGGCGGAACGAAAACGCGTTTCACTGAAGCGGCAGCGCCTGGCACTGCGCGGCGTCCCAGCCGACGGTGAGCCGGGCACCGGGCCGCAATCCCGGCAGCGCGGCGTCGTTCGGCACCTTCATCAGGAATTCGGCCGAGCCGCACGTGTTCAGGCACAGGCGGGTGTGGTCGCCGTGGTAGACGAGATCGATCAGGGTGGCCGGCACGGCGTTGAGCGTGTCGCTCGGCTCATGGCCCTTCGCCAGCAGCCGCACTTTTTCGGGCCGCAGCGACAGCGCAGCGGGCTGCCCTGTCGTCAAGCCGGCGGCTGCGCGCGTCTTCACGACAGTCCCGTCGCCGACCCGCAAGCTGCAGTGCCCCGCCTGCACGTCGACCAGGCTGCCGCGCAAGGTGTTGCTCTCGCCGATGAACTGCGCGACGAACAGGTTGGCCGGCGACTCGTAGAGCTCGGCGGGCGGTGCCAGCTGCTGCATCACGCCCTGGTCGAACACGCCGACGCGGTCCGACATCGTCAGCGCCTCGGATTGATCGTGCGTCACGTAGACCACGTTGATGCCGAGCCGCCGGTGCAAGGCCTTGATCTCGAGCTGCATGTGCTCGCGCAGCTGCTTGTCGAGCGCGCCGAGTGGCTCGTCCATCAGCACGAGCTTGGGTTCGAACACCATCGCGCGCGCCAGCGCGACGCGCTGCTGCTGCCCGCCCGAGAGCTGCGCCGGCTTGCGCGCGTCCATGCCGACGAGCCGGACCATGTCGAGCGCGCGCTTCACCTGCTTCGCGATCTCGATGCTGTTGAGGCCGCGCATGCGCAGCGGGAACGCCACGTTGTCGGCCACGCTCATGTGCGGGAACAGCGCGTAGTTCTGGAACACGACGCCGATGTTTCGCTGATGCGCCGGCACGTGGTCGATGCGGCGGGCATCGAGATGGATCTCGCCGGCGGTCGGGCTTTCGAAGCCGGCCAGCATCATCAGGCTGGTCGTCTTGCCGGAGCCCGACGGACCGAGCAAGGTCAGGAACTCGCCCTGCGCAACGCTGAGATCCAGGCCGCGCACCACGTAGTTCTCACCGTCGTACGACTTCTTCACCGAGTCGAAGCGAATGAATTCGGCTGTGGCCATGGAACCTCGCGAGATGGCCGGACAATCAAAGTCCGTGCCTTCAATGTATGACCATACAACTACGAAGTCAACGGTTGTTTAATGTCTTGTGTGGTGGTACAAACCCGACTCAAACATAAGAACGACTCAAACAATCGAGACATGCATGGGCTCATTCACTGACTTTCGTCCGGTCGACGGCGGTGCTGCGATCTACCAGCAACTGGCCGACGAGATCCAGCGCCGCGTCACCGAGGGCGAGCTGAAGGCCGGCGACCGACTTCCGCCGCAGCGCGAGTTCGCGCGCCTGGTTGGCGTCAACGTGACCACCGTGACGCGCGCGTTCGCAGCGCTGCACCGACGCGGCCTGGTCTCGAGCCGGCCCGGGCGCGGCTCGGTGATCACCGAGCCCACCAGCGCGATCACGTTTGCCTCCGCGCCGGAGACCGATACGGGCCTGGTCGACCTGAGCGTGAACCGGCCCGCCACCAGCGGCTACCTGGAAGCGCTCGCACAACTCCTGCCGCGTCTGCCGAAGGACCCGCGCTACGCCGCCCTGCAGGACTTTCACGCACCCGAAGGGCCGGCGTGGGCCCGCGAAGCGCTCGCGGCATGGCTGGCGCCGACACTCGGCGTGCACGATGCCGCTCGTGTCGTCATCGCCCACGGCGCCCAGAGCGCGCTCGGCTGCGTGCTCGGCGCGATCGCGCGTGCCGGCGACGTGGTGCTTGCCGACGCGATCACCTACCAGGGCGTGGCCGCGCTGTGCCGCTCGCTCGAGATCGAGTTGCGGCCGGTCGCGATGGACGACGAAGGCCTGCTGCCCGACGCGCTGGACGCGGCCTGCACCGAGCACCAGCCGCGTGCGCTGTTCGTCGTGCCGTGCCTGCACAACCCGACCGCCATCACGCTGTCGGCGGCGCGGCGCGAGCGCATCGTCGAGATCGCTCGGCGCCACGAGATGCTGATCGTCGAAGACGACGTCTACCGCCCGCTGGTCGACGATGCACCGCTCGCGTTCGCGCAACTCGCGCCGGAGCGCACGATCTATGTCACGAGCCTGTCGAAGACCGTTGCGCCAGGTCTGCGCTATGGCGCCGCGGTCGCGCCGGTGGCGATGGTGGCCGACATCGCCGCGATGCAGCGGGTCGCGTGCTGGAGCATCAGCCCGCTGAACGCGCTGATCGCGACGCGGCTCATCGAAGACGGCACGCTGACGCAGATCATCGACGAGCAGAAGGCCGAATTGCGGCTGCGCCAGACGCTGCTGCGCGAGTGTCTCGCCGGCTTCGACGTGCTGACCGGTGAGGCCTCGACACATGCCTGGCTGCGTTTGCCCTCGCCGTGGCGCGCCAATGCCTTCGTCGCGGTGGCGCGCGAACGCGGCGTCGCGGTTCTGCCGGCCGACGCGTTTGCGATCGGCCAGCACGCCGTTCCGCACGCGGTGCGCATCAACGTGGCCGCGGCGCGCTCGCGCGACGGCCTTCGGCGCGGGCTCGAGCTGCTCGCCGACGTGATGCGCAGCGCGGAGCGCCACGTGTCGAGCCGGGTCTAGGGCCGCTGATGGCTGCCGACCTCGACGTTGAAATCGCGATCGTCGGCGCCGGTGTGATCGGCCTTGCGATCGCGCTGCAACTGCTGGAAGACGGACACGAGGTCATGCTGATCGACCCGAACGAACCCGGTTCGGGCGCCTCGTTCGGGAACGCCGCAACGATCGCCGACTACGGCTGCGTGCCCGTCGGAGGCCCGCATGTGTTGCGCTCGCTGCCGCGCCTCCTGCTCGACAGTGAAAGCCCGCTCTCGCTGCCGCCCTCGGCACTGCCGGCGATGCTGCCGTGGCTGCTGCGCTTCCTGCGCGCCAGCATGCCGAAGGCGACGGCCGCCGGCGCCGCGGCCCTCGCGCCGCTGCTTGCGCACGCCGGCTCGGCGTGGGAGCGAAGGTGGGCCGCCTTGCAGTGCGAGGAGCCGGTGCGCCGCGAAGGCTGCCTGTATCTCTATCGAGAGGCGCCTTCGCCGAACGACTTCGACTTCTGCGTGCGAGCGCGCCACGGCGTGCGGCAGGAGATGCTGTCGCCCGCCGAGGTGGCGCGGCTCGAGCCAGCACTGGCGCCACTCGAGCGCCACGGCATCCTTTTTCCGGAGGCGATGCACATCGACTCGCCGGCGCTGCTGATGCAACGCATGTTCGCCGCCGCGTTGCGCCAGGGCGCGCAGCACAGTCGTGCGCAGGCGGTTCAACTCAAAGCCGATGGGCCAGGGGCCAAGCTCGAACTGCAGTCCGCCAACAGCGCGCCGCAATCGCTGCGTGCTCGCCAGGTCGTGATTGCAGCGGGAGCCCATTCACTGGCGCTCGCGCGCCAGGCGGGCGAATCGGTGCCGCTCGATACCGAGCGCGGCTACCACGTCGAATACGCGCTCGACTCGGTGCCGATCCGTCGGCCGGTGTGTCCTGTTGCGCGCGGCATTTATGCCACGCCGATGACGGGCCAGCTGCGCGTGGCCGGCACTGTGGAGTTCGGTGGCGTGGCGCGGCCGGCGAACCCGAAGCGGTGGGCGCTGCTCGACCGCGGTGCGCGCGAGCTGTTTCCGTCGCTGCCGCGCCCGAGTTCGCAATGGCTGGGTTTTCGCCCCTCGCTGCCCGACTCGCTGCCGGTGATCGGACGCGCGCGTGACACGCCGGGCGTGATGCTTGCTTTTGGCCATGGACACCTTGGCCTCACGCTCGCCGCCGTCACCGCCGAACTGGTGGCGGCCGAACTCGCCGGGCACGCCGACGCGAAAACGTTGGCACCGTACTCACCGCGCCGTTGGTCTCGCTGAGCACGACCACGCTGCGACGAACCATCGATCATGAGCTTTACCCACACTGTCGCCGGCAGCGTCTATCGGTTCGACGACCTGAAGACCTTGCTTGCCAAGGCCACGCCGGAGCGCTCGGGCGACCAGCTCGCGGGTGTCGCGGCACAGACGGCGCTGGAGCGCATGGCCGCGCGCCTGGCGCTCGCCGATCTGCCCTTGCGCACATTCCTGAACGAGCAGGTGGTGCCGTACGAATCCGATGAGGTCACGCGGCTGATCGTCGACACGCACGACGCCGCGGCGTTCGCGCCGATCGCGCACCTGACGGTCGGCGGCTGGCGCGACTGGTTGCTGTCGGCCACGACCACGAGCGAAACGCTGGCCGCGCTCGCACCGGGCGTGACGCCGGAAATGGCCGCCGCTGTCAGCAAGCTGATGCGCAATCAGGACCTGATCGTCGTTGCGCGCAAGTGCCACGTCGTCACGCGGTTTCGCAACACGATCGGCTTGCCCGGCCGCCTCGCGGTTCGGCTGCAGCCGAACCACCCGACCGACGATCTGCGCGGCGTCGCCGCGTCGATGCTCGATGGTTTGCTCTACGGCAGCGGCGACGCGGTGGTCGGCATCAATCCGGCGAGCGACAACATCCCGGTGCTTGGCTCGATGGTGAACATGCTCGCGGACGTGATCGCGCGCTACGAGATCCCGACGCAAAACTGTGTGCTGACGCACGTGACGAACACGCTGCGGCTGATCGAATCAGGCGTGCCGGTCGACCTCGTGTTCCAGTCGGTGGCCGGCACCCAGAAGGCCAATGACGGATTCGGCATCAACCTGGCGCTGCTGCGCGAGGCCCGCGACGCGGCGCTCTCGCTGAAGCGCGGCACGGTCGGAAACGACGTGATGTATTTCGAGACCGGCCAGGGCTCGGCGCTCTCGGCAGGAGCGCACCACGGGCTGGATCAGCAGACCTGCGAGGCGCGCGCCTATGCGGTGGCACGCGAGTTCAAGCCCTTGCTTGCCAACACCGTCGTCGGCTTCATCGGGCCGGAGTATCTGTACGACGGCAAGCAGATCATCCGCGCCGGCCTCGAAGACCACTTCTGCGGCAAGCTGCTCGGCCTACCGCTCGGCTGCGACATCTGCTACACGAACCACGCCGAAGCCGACTCGGACGACATGGACACCCTGATGCTGCTGCTGGGCGCGGCCGGGGTGAACTTCATCATGGGTGTGCCCGGTGCCGACGACGTGATGCTGAACTACCAGAGCACCTCGTTCCACGACGCGCTGGTGCTGCGCGAAGTGCTGGGATTGAAGCGGGCACCCGAGTTCGAAGCGTGGCTCGAGCGCATGGGCATTGCCGACAGCGCCGGCCGGCGACTGCCGGCGAACCCTCGCCATGCATTGCTCGCCGGCGTCGGCGCCGCGAGCCTCTGACCGGAGAGATGCACATGAGCAACGGCATCCGACACGACCCGTGGACCGAGTTGCGCCGCCACACGCCGGCGCGCATCGCACTCGGCAGCAGCGGAGACAGTCTGCCGACCGACGAGCTCTTGCGCTTTGGCGTCGCGCATGCGCAGGCGCGCGATGCGGTTCACCTGCCGATGGATGCCGATGGCCTGCGCATCGAGCTGCGCAAACACGGCTTTGACGACGTGCTCGAGCTCGAAAGCGCCGCCCCCGATCGCCCCACCTATCTCCGCCGTCCCGATCTGGGCCGGCAACTCTCGGCGCGCAGCCGGCAGGTGCTGAGCGATAGACAAGCGACGAGCTGCGATGTGCTGTTCGTGGTCGGCGATGGTCTGTCGGCGACGGCCGTGCACCGCAACGCGGCGGCGCTGCTGGTGGAACTGCGAGCACGCCTGGCCACCGCGGGGCTGCAGTGCGGGCCGGTCGCGCTCGCGCACCAGGCGCGGGTCGCACTCGGCGACCCGATCGGCGAGGCCCTGAACGCCCGCTCGGTTCTGGTGCTGATCGGGGAGCGCCCGGGGCTTTCGTCGCCGGACAGCCTGGGCGCCTATTTCACGTGGGCACCGCGGTCCGGATTGGCGGATTCGCAGCGGAACTGCGTGTCAAACATCAGGGCACAAGGGCTCTGCGCGGCTGACGCAGCCGACAAACTGGCGTGGCTCATGGCAGCAGCACGCAGACTGGGCGCAAGCGGTGTTGCACTGAAGGACGAGAGTAGCGACGCATCCGGCCGCGTCGAAGACGTAGTCGCAACAGCGGCACTGGGGGCCGGTGAGTAGAGTAGGAACAGAAACGGAACCTGCCAACGCTGCTGGCCGTGACAACGCGAAAGGGCACTGCAAAGCTGCGCAGAGGGAGCACCGGCCATCGACCCTGAGCGGTCTTTCGAGGTCGTCTGGGCTGCTACCGCAAGCGGTCGCTCACCGCTTGCGGTAGCCCGGTTCTCCAGGCGCCTGAACGTGCCGCAGAGGCCAGCGCCTCGTCGCGTCCGACCGCGGTCTGCATCAGCACATCGCCGCGCAGCGTCTTGTGGTCGTTCAAGTCCTCGTAGCCACAGCACAGCCCGGCCCGTACAGACGATGCGCCAGCGGATCGCGCAGGCCGTGGCGGATGCATTCGGGAGCGCGCGGATCGGGGATCGCCGCGGCAGCCGCGCGGCTCAAGCCCAGGTGCTGATCCACCTGGCGCAACAGCAGCAGCTCGCCGTCGCTGCTCAAGTCCCCGCTGCTGAAATCAGCCTCGATGACACGCCGCCCGAAGCGCCCGAAACATCCGGGCTGGCGGTTCGGCCGAATCGAATCGCCGTCGGTCCTGAGGACGACAAGTTCGCGAAAAGCGCCCTGAAAACGTCTTGTCACACAAGCGCCGTAAGGTGAGAAGGCGGGTCGGGTTGCGTCGACCGCCAAGCGGTGCCGCGGTGCTGCCGGACAACGTCAACTCATTGAGAGGAACGACACCCATGCGAAATCTCATTCACCCGCTCGTGGTCGGCTGCACGCTGCTGGCTGCCACCGCGGCCGCCATGGCTGGCACGTCGCCGTTCGACATGAAGTCGTCGGGCGTCATCGCGATCGCGGTCTACGGCGACTCGCCGTACGGCACCACGCCCACCGACGACTCGCAGTTCAAGGCGACCCCGGGTTTCATCGATTCCATCAACGCCGACCCGAGCGTCTCGCTGGTGCTGCACGTGGGTGACATCCATTCGGGCAAACAATTCTGCACCGAGGCTTACGACCGCTCGATCTACGCGCTGTGGAGCACGTTCCGTGCACCGCTCGTTTACACCCCCGGCGACAACGAATGGGCCGACTGCCACAAGAAGACCGAAGGCGGCGGCGCGTACAACAAGCTGACGGGCAACATCGACTACGTGCTCGACGGTTCTGGCAACCCGATCGACTATGCGTACGGGAACCCGGTCGACAACCTGCAACTGATCCGCTCCATCTTCTTCGCCAACCCTGGCTACGCGATCGCTGACCGCAAGCTCCTGCTGAGCCAGTCCCAGGCCTATGACACGGCCCATCCGAGCGACGCCAAGTACGTCGAGAACGTGATGTGGGAGCAGTCGAAGGTGCTTTTCGTCGCCCTGAACATTCCGGGCGGCTCGAACAACGGCAGCGACGTCTGGTATGGCGCCCCGACGATGACGGCGCAGCAGTCGCAGGAAATCACCGAACGCACCGGCGCCGACCTGCGGTGGCTCGACGCCGCATTCCGGCGTGCCGCGACCGATGGCGCCACGGCCGTGGTGATCCAGTCCCAGGCCGACATGTGGGACCTCGACGGCAAGCCGGCTTCCCACATCGCCAACTACAAGGTCTTCATTGACAAGATCGCGACCTTGTCGGCCGCCTTCGGCAAGCCGGTACTGATGTTCAACGGCGATTCGCACATCTACCGTTCGGACAACCCGCTGGTGCCGGGTTCGCTGTGCCGCACCGAGGCGTCGGTGCCGGGCGCGCCTGATGTCGCGTGTGCCGATGATGCCTACGCGAACCAGCCCTTCGGCTACAACGTGCCGAACTTCCATCGCGTCGTGGTGCATGGCAGCACCAGCCCGCTGGAGTGGCTCAAGCTCACGGTCGATCCGCGCGCAAACGCCGCCAATCAAGCGAACGCAGTCGGCCCGTTCAGCTGGAAGCGCGTGATCCAGCAGTAACGAAGGACGGCAGTCCTGAAGCCAAGGTGCGCGTTGCGACGGCGAGTGCGCGCGGTCACGATCAGCAGGCAATGGTCATCGTCGGTGCGAGCCATGAAACGAGGTGACGCGGGCAGGGCCACGGCCATCGACCGACTGGCGCAGGTGTAGGCCTATGATTTGACCCACCGACTCGCTGGTCGGCGATCTTCCGATCGACGCGCGCTCCAACCTGCCGACGACTTGCCCACCTCCATGCCTCTCAGTCGATGGCGACTCCGGTTGTCCACGGTCATCGCCTCGACCTCGGCGGCATTGGCGCACGCTCCCGAGAACGCGGCCTACGGATTGATGTCGTTGGCGGCGCTGGGTCCGTCCTTCGGCCCGGCCGCGATGGCGATGACACTGCTGGGCACCGTCGTGGCCAACGTCATGGCCTCGACCCTCGGCGCGGGCCGGCTCGTCTGCGGGCAGCGCGCCTCACTGTCCCTGTTGACCGCCGGCCTGGTGGCGGCGCTCTCCGCGAAGCTCGGGCCGCAGGGTGCGGCGGGCTTCGGCCCGGTGCTCTTCTTCGTCGGTCTCGGCGTGGTCTGTGCCGGTGCGCTTCAGATCGCGTTCGGCCTTCTGAAGCTCGGCACCCTCGTCAAGTTCACGCCGCACCCGGTTCGGGTCGGCGTGACGAGCGGCGTCGGGCTGCTGCTGATCATCAATGCGCTTCCCGTGATCGTCGGGCACAGCTTCGGAAGCCGGTGGGACGTCGCGGCCGAACTGCCGAAGGCCGGCGCCACGCTGATCGGGATGTGCGCGTTGGCAGTGACCTGGGCGGCTGCTCGGATGCGCCGCGGCCCGCCTCCGGTCCTGTTCGGTGTTGCCGCAGCGGCGCTGCTGCACGCGTTGCTCTCGCAGGTGCTGCCGGTCGGTAGCCTCGGCGGGTTGATCGGCACTCCGGTACTGCCCGGAAGCTGGCTGGAGCAGTTCAGCCGGTCGCTGCCCGACAAGTCAGACCTGTTGAATCGCTCCGTGCTTGCGCTGGTGGGTTCTTACGCGCTGACCGTGGCGGTGCTGTGCAGTCTCGACACGCTGCTGGCCGCCTCGATCATCGACGGTCGCCTGCGGCGTACTCGCGACGCCAATCGCGAACTCGCAGCGCAGGGCCTGGCAAGCATCGCTTCGGCGCTCGTCGGCGGACAGGCGGCTCCGCCGTCGATTCCGCGCTCGCTCGCTCTGGTGACGCCAAGCGAATCCCGGCGCCACATCGTCGTCGGGTACGCGCTGGCAATGCTCTGCCTGCTGCTGTTCGCGCCGCAGCTGGTGGGGCTGTTGCCGAGCAGTGCCGTGGGAGGCGTGCTGCTCCTGCAGGGAGTGCAGATGGTCGCGCCGTCGTTTTGGCGTGCCCCTCTCGATCTCGCGCGGCTCGCCAGGCGTCGCGATTCGCGCCATGACCACGATGCGGGACAGCCACGCGTGCTCGCGGCCAACTGGGCCGTGGAGTTGGCCGTCGCGCTCAGCGCCGCCGTGTTCGGGCTCGGGCCCGCGGTGCTGATCGGAGCCACTTTCGCGGTCCTGCTCTTCGTTCGCTCCAACATGCGCGATGTCGTGCGACGCCAATGGTCCGGCGAAACGCGTCGCTCGCTGAAGGCACGCCCATCCGCCGTGGTGGACGTGCTGGCCGAGGAGGGGCGTCGAATTGCATTGCTCGAGCTCGAAGGTTCCTTGTTCTTCGGCACGGCCGACGGGTTGCGCGCGCACCTGGATGCACTCGAGGACGTGGCCGACACCGTGATCCTCGACCTGCATCAGGTGACGGAAATCGATGTCACGGCAGCGCGGATCCTCTTCGAGACCGCGCAGCACTGGACGCGCAACGGCCGGCAGTTGGTCTTTGCCGAATGGGGTGCGGGCGACGCGCGTCGGCGCGTCATCGAAGTCGTCGGCACGGCTGCCGAGCGCTCGATGCTGTTGTTCGTCGACACGACCGATCTGGCCCTGGAGCGCGCTGAAGACCGCTTGCTCGATCGGTTGAAGCGGTCAGGCGACTCGAACGGAATCCTGAGCTTGGCGCAGACGATGCTCGGCCGCGATCTCGATGCCGATGAGCTGGCCATGTTGTCGGCCCGCGTGCGCACACTGCATTTCCGGCGCGGCGAGATCCTGTTCACGATTGGCGATCGCGGAGATGCGCTGTACGTCAGCCTCGCCGGCGACATCGGTCTTCGGATTCCCGGCGGCATGCGCCGGCTGGCTTCGTTCGCGCCAGGGGTGATCATCGGCGAGATGGCGATGCTGGCTCGCGGCACGCGCTCGGCCGAGGCGGTGGCCGAGTCGGACGTCACCGCGCTGCAGCTTCCGGTCGAAGCGTTCGACCGGCTGATGAGCGAGCAGCCGGCGCTCGCCGCGAAGCTGTTGAAGAACATGTCGCTTCACCTGGGCGATCGCGTGCGCATCTTGACCGGCGACCTGGCGCGCTGGGTGTCGCGCGCTGCAGCGGGCGGGCCGGCTGCGACGCGGGCTTCAGCGCAATCGCTCCGGCCGGAGTCCGAATCGATCGACTAGCCTGGATGATCGAGCGTCGATTCGGCCGGCTCTGCCGTGCCGATATCAGACCACTTCTTCGTGTCGAAGCGAAACTCGGCCACCGCGCAGGTGGGCATGTCGACGATCCCGCTCGACAGCCGATGAGCCAGC
>Ga0207684_10003491_pt1 | contig 15343 bp, 13 predicted proteins | sample KBSK5501metaG_FD_184342 | JGI IMG/M metagenome (GOLD analysis project Ga0207684, IMG submission 184342) | Corn, switchgrass and miscanthus rhizosphere microbial communities from Kellogg Biological Station, Michigan, USA - KBS K5-50-1 metaG... | ecosystem: Host-associated > Plants > Roots >...
GTAACGGCTTGAAATGTCGATCCACTTGCGTTTGCGCACCGCGTCGATGCCCGACCAGTCGCGCTCCAGCGGCTTCAGCGCTGCGCGCTGCGACGGCTTCAGGTCTTGCCAGCGCACGCCTTCCTCGATGCCTGGCTTGGCCGGCGGCGGTCCGCCAGGCTGCGCGTGTGAGGCACCGGCGGCGATCAGTCCGAGCGGCGCTCCGAGCGTGCACGCCAGCACGAAAGCGCGCAATGCGGCACCGCGCAGCGGGCTCATGGAGACGGGCGCTTCGGGCTTCATCGCCGAGCCGCTCACTCCCGCGGCGTCTTCAGGTATTCCGCGAAGCCGGCGTCACTGTAGGCGGCGGGCGGCAGATCGTCGGTCAGCAGGGCTGCGTCGATCTCCGCCGCCGTGGAAATCTGGGCGTCGTTCTCGAGCTGCTGGATCAGGATCAGGCCACCGATCAGCGCCAGCACCGGCAGCGCGCCGCCAGCCAGCTTCAGCCACCAGCGAGGGCCACCGCCGAGGATCGCCGCGCCGCCGTTCGAGCCGACGCGCGCCGGCGCCGTCTCGGCCTTGCGCACGGTGCGGGCACGCGCCAGCGCCTGCTCGCGCGCGATGCGCAACCGCTCGGTGAGATCGGGCTCGAGCTCCTGCGAACGCTCGCTCAAGCGCGCGGCAACGCGCAGTGCAAAGCGGCTTTGCAACGTATCGGCGGCGGCCGGGCTGATCATGGCCCGCGAGGATGACATGGTGAGGCTGTTCATGGCGAAATTCCCTTTGCCTGCAAGGCCTTGGCCAAGGCATGCACGGCCCGTGAGCAGTGCGTCTTGACGCTGCCTTCCGAGCAGCCCATGGCGGCGGCCGTCTCGGCGACATCGAGTTCCTCCCAGTAACGCAGCAGGAAGGCTTCGCGTTGACGACCGGGCAGCTGAGCCACTTCCGACTCGATAGCCAGCAGGATCTGAGCCCGTGACACCGAGTCGGCCGTGCTCTCCGAGGCGAGCGTTCCGCCCATCGCCTCCAGCGTTTCGAGGATGTCGAAATCGTCGTTGTCGCCGCCGGGCGACTCGAAGTCCGAGAAATTCTTGACGACGCTGTTACGCACCTTCTGGCGACGGAACCAGTCCATCGTCGCGTTCGACAGGATGCGCTGGAACAGCAGCGGCAGCTCGGCAGGCGGGCGATCGACGTACTTTTCGGAGAGCCGGATCATCGCGTCCTGCACGATATCCAGCGCCGCGTCCTCGTTCCGAACCGAATACAGCACCCGCTTGAACGCGCGCTTTTCGATGCTCTTGAGGAAGTCGGATAGTTCTTTGTCGGATGCCAAGAGAGGAGTAGCCCCGGTCTGCGGCCGAGAGAAAGTCGGGCGCGATTATCTCATCGGCGTGCCTTGCATCGCGAAGCGGGCCGCGCCCGTGCCGAAGGGATGCCATAATGCTGCGTTGCAAAACAGATATTGCCGTTGCTCACGCAGCCCGACCCGGGTGCTGATGCCAAGCGGCCCAGGTACCACACCCGTCTCACAAGGACGCGGAAAGGTGCACCGATGGTTTTTCGTCAGAGAAATTCGCAAAGGTTCCAAGTCATGGACATCTCCCCCGCGGAGCTGAAGCGCGCCGCTTCGGCCCAGCCGCAAACCAATCCCCCCGCCGAGCCGAACGGCTCCGAAATCCTCGTCAAGTGCCTTCAGGCCGAAGGCGTCAAGTTCCTCTGGGGCTACCCCGGCGGCGCGGTGCTCTACATCTACGACGCGCTGTACAAGCAGGACACGATCGAACACGTGCTCGTGCGCCACGAGCAGGCTGCGGTGCACGCGGCCGACGGCTATGCGCGCGCGACCGGCGAGGTCGGTGTTGCGCTCGTCACGTCCGGCCCGGGCGTGACCAACGCGGTCACCGGCATCGCGACGGCGTACATGGACTCGATCCCGATGGTGATCATCACCGGGCAGGTGCCGACCCCGGCGATCGGGCTCGATGCCTTCCAGGAGTGCGACACCGTCGGCATCACGCGGCCGATCGTCAAGCACAACTTCCTCGTCAAGGACGTGCGCGAGCTCGCGCTGACACTGAAGAAGGCGTTTCACATCGCACGCACCGGCCGGCCGGGTCCGGTGGTCGTCGACATCCCGAAGGACGTGTCGCAGAAGACCGCACCGTTCTACTACCCCGAGCGTGTCGAGATGCGCTCGTACAACCCGGTGCGCAAGGGCCATGGCGGGCAGATCCGCAAGGCGGTGCAGCTGCTGCTCGGCGCGAAGCGGCCGTACATCTACACCGGCGGCGGTGTCGTGCTCGGCAACGCGTCGGCCGAGCTGCGCGAGCTGGCCGAGGTGCTCGGCTACCCGGTCACGAACACGCTGATGGGGCTGGGCGCGATGCCGGCCCGCGACCCGAAGTTCCTCGGCATGCTGGGCATGCACGGCACCTTCGAGGCGAACATGACGATGCAGAACTGCGACGTGCTGCTCGCCGTCGGCGCGCGCTTCGACGACCGCGTGATCGGCAACCCGAAGCATTTCGCGTCGGTCGAGCGCAAGATCGTCCACGTCGACATCGACCCCTCGTCGATCAGCAAGCGGGTCAAGGTCGACATTCCGATCGTCGGCGATGTGAAGGACGTGCTGAACGAGCTGATCGCGCAGATTCGCGAAGCGCAGACCCGGCCCGACAAGCAGGTCCTCTCGGCCTGGTGGAGCCAGATCAACGAGTGGCGCAAGCGCGACTGCCTGCGCTTCAAGAACAGCACCGAGGTCATCAAGCCGCAGTACGTGATCGACAAGCTCTGGGAGCTGACGAAGGACCGCGACACCTACATCACGAGCGACGTCGGCCAGCACCAGATGTGGGCCGCGCAGTACTACCGCTTCGACGAGCCGCGCCGCTGGATCAACTCGGGCGGCCTGGGCACGATGGGCGTGGGCTTGCCCTACGCGATGGGCATCAAGCTCGCGAAGCCCGAGTCGGACGTCTTCTGCATCACCGGCGAAGGCTCGATCCAGATGTGCATCCAGGAGCTGTCGACCTGCCTGCAGTACAAGACGCCGGTCAAGATCGTCTCGCTGAACAACCGCTACCTGGGCATGGTGCGGCAGTGGCAGGAGCTCGACTACGAAGGTCGCTACTCGCACAGCTACATGGACGCGCTGCCCGATTTCGTCAAGCTTGCCGAGGCCTACGGCCACGTCGGGCTGAAGGTCGAGAAGCCTTCGGACGTGGAAGGCGCGCTGCGCGAGGCGATCAAGCTCAAGGACCGCACCGTGTTCCTCGACGTGCGCACCGACCCGACCGAGAACGTCTGGCCGATGGTGCAGGCGGGCAAGGGCATCTCGGAGATGCTGCTGGGGTCCGAAGACCTGTGACGCGCTGAACGTCGGGGCCTTGCGGCGCGTTACCGCGTGCCGCGAGACGTCGACGGGAAGCGCCGAAACGGCTTCGGCGTTTGTTCTGATCCACTTTGAAGGAGAGCGTGGCCAAGGGCCGCCGGTTACCGCCGTCGGTCTGAAGAGCGCGCTGAACCCACATGAAACACATCATTGCGCTGCTGCTCGAGAACGAGCCGGGGGCGCTGTCGCGCGTCGTCGCGCTGTTCTCGGCGCGCGGGTACAACATCGAAAGCCTGACCGTCGCGCCGACCGAAGACCCGTCGCTGTCGCGCATGACGATCGTGACGACCGGCTCGGACGAGGTGATCGAGCAGATCACCAAGCACCTGAACCGGCTGATCGAGGTCGTGAAGGTCGTCGACCTGACCGAAGGCGCGTTCACCGAGCGCGAGCTGATGCTGATCAAGGTCCGCGCCGTCGGCAAGGAGCGCGAGGAGATGAAGCGCATGGCCGACATCTTCCGCGGCCGCATCATCGACGTGACCGAAAAGAGCTACACGATCGAGCTGACCGGCGATGCCGGCAAGCTCGACGCGTTCCTGGAGGCGATCGACCGCGCCGCCATTCTCGAAACCGTGCGCACCGGCACCAGCGGGATCGGTCGCGGCGAGCGCATCCTGCGCGTCTGATCCATCCCGCCCGTTTTTGAATTCGAAGGAGATAGAAGCATGAAGGTTTATTACGACAAGGACGCGGACCTGAGCCTGGTGAAGGGCAAGAACGTCACGATCATCGGCTACGGCTCGCAAGGCCATGCGCACGCGCAGAACCTGAACGACAGCGGCGTGAAAGTCACGGTCGGCGTGCGCAAGGGCGGCCCATCGTGGGCGAAGGCCGAGGCGGCCGGGCTGAAGGTGGCCGACGTCGGCGACGCGGTCAAGCAAGCCGACATCGTGATGATGCTGTTGCCCGACGAGCAGATCGCCGCCGTCTACAAGAACGACGTCGAGCCGAACATCAAGCAGGGCGCGTCGCTCGCGTTCGCGCATGGCTTCAACGTGCACTATGGCCAGGTCGTGCCGCGCGCCGATCTCGACGTGTGGATGGTCGCGCCGAAGGCGCCGGGCCACACCGTGCGCAGTACCTACACGCAAGGCGGCGGCGTGCCGCACCTGATCGCGGTGCATGCCGACAAGAGCGGCAAGGCGCGCGATCTCGCGCTGAGCTACGCGACCGCGAACGGCGGCGGCAAGGCCGGCATCATCGAAACGAACTTCCGCGAAGAGACCGAGACCGACCTGTTCGGCGAGCAGGCCGTGCTGTGCGGCGGCACCGTCGAGCTGATCAAGGCCGGCTTCGAGACGCTGGTCGAGGCCGGTTATGCACCCGAGATGGCCTACTTCGAGTGCCTGCACGAGCTCAAGCTGATCGTCGACCTGATCTACGAAGGCGGCATCGCGAACATGAACTACTCGATCTCGAACAACGCCGAGTACGGCGAGTACGTGACCGGACCGAAGATCGTGACCGACGCGACCAAGGCAGCGATGAAGCAGGCGCTGCGCGACATCCAGACCGGCGAGTACGCGAAGAGCTTCATCATCGAGAACCGTGCCGGTGCGCCGACGCTGCAGTCGCGTCGCCGCCTGACCGCCGCGCACGAGATCGAGGTGGTCGGCGAGAAGCTGCGCGCGATGATGCCGTGGATCAAGAAGAACCGCCTGGTGGATCAGTCGCGCAACTGATGGCCACGGCGCTGGCGCTCGGCGCCGGCGCCGACTCGCGTATCCTTCGCGCCGATGAACGAAGATCCCCTGTCCGCCGAGGATTCCAACCCCGCGCCCGCTGATCTTCGGCCTCGCCGCAAGGGGCTGTACGTGCTGCCGAACGGCATCACACTGGCGGCGTTGTTCTCGGGCTTCTATGCGGTCGTGATGGCGATCAACGGGCGGTTCGAGCTGGCGTGCATCGCGGTGTTCGTCGCCGCGGTACTCGACAGCCTCGACGGGCGCGTCGCCCGCATGACTCACACGCAAAGCGCGTTCGGCGAGCAGATGGACAGCCTGTCGGACATGGTCAGCTTCGGCGCTGCGCCGGCGCTGATCGTCTACATCTGGGCGCTGAAGGATCTGGGGCGGTGGGGCTTCGTCCCGCCGTTCGTCTACATCGCCGGCGCGGCGCTGCGGCTCGCGCGCTTCAACGTGAACATCGGCGTCATCGACAAGCGCTTCTTCCAAGGGCTGCCGAGCCCGGCCGCGGCGGCGCTCGTGATCGGGCTGATTTGGGTGGTCGACGACGTGGGCTACAAGAACGTGTCGACGATTCCGCTGCTCGCCTGGACCGCGTTCGCGGTCACGCTGTATGCCGGGCTGACCATGGTGACGAACGCGCCGTTCTACAGCTTCAAGGTGGTCGGCGCACGGCGCACGGTGCCGTTCGTCGTCCTCGTCGCGATCGCGCTCGGGATCGCGGTCGTGATGCTCGATCCGCCGCGCGTGCTGTTCGCGATCTTCTGTGCGTACGGGCTGTCCGGGTATGTGGTCTACGGATGGCGCCGCATGAAGGGCAAGCCGGCGAGCGTGATCGCGGTGTCGACCGACGAGCCCGACGAGCAAGGCCTGCATCGCTAGCGGGCCAGGCTCATACGCAAACTTTCGTGCTACATTCGCGCCCATGACCTTTCGTGCCCCGATCGCGCTAGCCCTGCTTCTAGGAGAACCACGGGTTCGCTGATCGACCACGTCTGCACGTTTTCGCACTCAACGGCCCGTATGCAACCTGCAGCGGGCCGTTTGTCATTTCTCGTGCTGCCGGTTGTGAATCCACCGAATCCACCGGGAGCACCACCGCCATGATGTTGAAGCAACCGCAAGCCAAGTACCGCGCCTTCGCGCCCATCCACTTGACCGACCGCCGCTGGCCCGATGCGGTGCTGACGAAGCCGCCGATCTGGCTCAGCACCGATCTGCGCGACGGCAATCAGGCGCTGATCGAGCCGATGGACGTGTCGCGCAAGCTGCGCATGTTCGAGATGCTGGTGAAGGTCGGTTTCAAGGAGATCGAGGTCGGGTTCCCGTCGGCGTCGCAGGTCGAGTTCGACTTCGTCCGCAAGCTCGTCGATGAACAGCGCATTCCCGACGACGTGACGATCCAGGTGCTGACGCAGGCGCGCTCGCACCTGATCGAGCGCACGTTCGAATCGCTGGTCGGCGCGCCGCGCGCCATCGTGCACCTGTACAACGCGGTCGCGCCGGTGATGCGCAAGGTCGTGCTCGGCCTGGACGAGGACGGCATCGTCGCGCTGGCGGTCGAGCACGCGACGCTGATCCGCGATCTTGCGGCGAAGCAGCCCGGAACCGACTGGCGCTTCCAGTATTCGCCCGAGATGTTCTCGGGCACTGAGCTCGCGTTCAGCCGGCGTGTCGTCGATGCCGTGACCGAGGTCTGGGCGCCGACGCCCGAGCACACCTGCATCATCAACCTGCCGTCCACCGTCGAGCATTCGACGCCGAACGTCTTCGCCGACATGATCGAGTGGATGCATCGCCACATCGCGCGGCGCGACGGCGTGGTCCTCTCGGTGCACCCGCACAACGATCGCGGCACCGGCACCGCCGCTGCCGAGCTCGCGCTGATGGCCGGCGCCGACCGGCTCGAGGGCTGCCTGTTCGGCAATGGCGAGCGCACCGGCAACCTCGATCTCGTCAACGTTGCGCTGAACCTGTACACGCAAGGCGTGGCCCCACAGCTCGACTTCTCCGACATCGACGAGGTGCGCCGCTGCGTCGAGCATTGCAACCAGTTGCCGGTGCATCCGCGTCATCCGTATGCCGGCGACCTGGTGTACACGTCGTTCTCCGGCTCGCACCAGGACGCGATCAAGAAGGCATTCGCCGCGCGGCGCGACGGCGACGTGTGGGACATGCCGTACCTCCCGATCGACCCGAAGGATCTCGGCCGCAACTATGACGCGGTGATCCGGGTCAACAGCCAGTCGGGCAAGGGTGGCATCAGCTACCTGCTCGAGACGGAGTATGGACTCGAGCTGCCGCGCCGCTTGCAGATCGAGTTCAGTCAGGTCGTCCAGCGGGTGATGGATGAAGAGGGCAAGGAGCTGACCGCGGCGCAGCTGTGGCGCATCTTCGAGCTCGAGTACGGGCTCGGCGACGCGGGTGCGGCGAGCGTGTCGCGGGTCGCGATCGTCGACGATGCCGCAGGGCATGGCGTCCAGGTGCGTGCCGAAGCCCGCATCGGCGACGACGTGCTGACGGTCCAGGGCAAAGGTCGCGGGCCGATCGATGCGTTCGTCGACGGTCTCAATGCGCAGATGGGAATCGCGGTGCGCGTGCTCGACTACCACGAGCATGCGATCGGCAGCGGCGCCGATGCGCGCGCGGTCGCGTACCTCGAGTTGCGCGTCGGCGCGGCCGAGACCGTGTTCGGCGTCGGCATCGATACCAACATCGTTGCCGCGTCGCTGAAGGCGATCGTCTCGGGGCTCGCGCGCGCGAAAGACGCGGCCTGCCCACGCCGAGCAGCCGCGCCGGTCACCGCCTAACATCCGCAGTCAACCGGCGCCACGACAACATTCGACAGGAGCATCCCGATGGCCGACAAGCTGATCATCTTCGACACCACCTTGCGCGACGGCGAACAATCCCCCGGCGCGTCGATGACCAAGGACGAGAAGCTGCGCATCGCGCGCCAGCTCGAACGCCTGAAGGTCGACGTGATCGAGGCCGGCTTCGCCGCCTCGTCGAACGGCGACTTCGAGGCGGTGCGCTCGATCGCGCACGCGATCCGGGACAGCACCGTCTGCTCGCTGGCGCGTGCGAACGACCGCGATATCTCGCGCGCCGCCGAGGCGCTGCAGGGCGGGGCGTCCACGCGCATCCACCTGTTCCTCGCGACCAGCCCGCTGCACATGGAGAAGAAGCTGCGGATGACGCCGGACCAGGTGTACGAGCAGGCGCGACTGTCGACGCGGTTCGCTCGCAACCTGTCGGGCGACGTCGAGTTCTCGCCCGAGGACGGCTACCGCTCCGACCCCGACTTTCTGTGCCGCGTGCTCGAGGCGGTGATCGCGGAAGGCGCGACGACGATCAACATCCCCGACACGGTCGGCTACGCAATCCCCGAGCTGTACGGCCACTTCATCCGGCAGCTGCGCGAGCGCATCCCGAACGCCGACAAGGCGGTCTGGTCGGTGCACTGCCACAACGACCTGGGCATGGCGGTCGCGAACTCGCTGGCCGGCGTCAAGCTCGGCGGCGCACGCCAGGTCGAGTGCACGATCAATGGCCTGGGCGAGCGCGCCGGCAACTGCTCGCTCGAGGAGGTCGTGATGGCGGTGAAGACGCGCCGCGACTACTTCGGCCTCGAGCTCGGCATCGACACGACGCAGATCGTGCCGGTCTCGCGACTGGTCTCGCAGACCACCGGCTTCGTCGTGCAGCCGAACAAGGCGGTGGTCGGCGCGAACGCGTTCGCGCATGCGAGCGGCATCCACCAGGACGGCGTGCTGAAAGCGCGCGACACCTACGAGATCATGCGCGCCGAAGACGTCGGCTGGGCCGCGAACAAGATCGTGCTGGGCAAGCTCTCGGGTCGCAACGCCTTCAAGCAGCGCTTGCAAGAGCTCGGCATCGAAATGGACTCGGAGGCCGAGATCAACGCAGCGTTCGCGCGCTTCAAGGATCTCGCCGATCGCAAGAGCGACATCTTCGACGAAGACATCGTCGCGCTCGTGATGGACGAGGCGGTGGTGGCTGAGCATGAGCATTACCGCCTGTTGGCGCTCTCGCAGCATTCCGAGACCGGCGAGCAGCCGCACGCGAGCGTCGCATTCGCGGCCGGCGAGGTCGAACACCACGCCGAAGCCGACGGCAACGGCCCGGTCGACGCGAGCCTGAAGGCGATCGAGTCGCGTGTGCAAAGTGGGGCCGAAATGCTGCTCTATTCGGTCAATGCGATCACCAGCGGTCGTACAGACTCGCAGGGCGAAGTGACGGTGCGCCTGCAACATGGCGGGCGGGTCGTCAACGGCGTGGGAGCGGACCCGGACATCGTCGTGGCGTCGGCCAAGGCGTATCTCTCCGCGTTGAACAAGCTGCACAGCAAAACCGAGCGCGTGGCTGCACAAGGGTAACGAAATCGTGACTTCTTGAGCAGTCTGTACAGTCGCCAGTGGTGACTTGAGGAAGAGCGCGTAAGTTTTTGATCTTGCGCGGTTTTTTTCTATGCCATACACTCGCGCCCACTGGCGCAAGAAGGACTGCTGTGACCCCCCTCAAGAAGTTTGTGACAACCGGCATCTTCGCTCTGGTCGCAGCCGTTTCGCTCGCGTTGCCGTCCGTTGCCAACGCCGCGGAGGGCGTAGCCGTCAAGAAGAAGACACAGGCGAGCGCCAAGGCGATCGCCTCGACACGCTCCGCCAAGCTGGCCGGCCCGCGCTCGGCACGGCGCGTCAGCACTCGGCACGTTGCCTCGGTTGTTCGCGTCGAATCCGCCCGGCCGTCGTTTGGCCAGCTCTACGGCCTGCACGGCATAGCCGACTCGCTCGATCTGAAGTCCAGCGTCGCGCTGGTGCTTGACCAAGACACCAACGAAGTCCTGTACAGCAAGAATTCGCAAGCGGTGCTGCCGATCGCCTCGCTGACCAAGCTGATGACCGCGCTGGTCGTCACCGAAGCGAAGCAGCCGCTTGACGAGGTGCTGACCGTCACCGACGACGATATCGACACCGAGAAGGGCAGCCACTCGCGCCTGAGAGTCGGCACGCAGCTGACCCGCGAGGAAATGCTGCACCTGGCGCTGATGTCGTCGGAGAACCGCGCCGCGCATGCGCTCGGCCGCCACTACCCGGGCGGGCTCGACGCGTTCGTGGCGGCGATGAACCAGCGCGCGCAAAGCCTCGGCATGACCGACACGCACTATGTCGAGCCGACCGGGCTGTCCAGCCGCAACCAGTCGAGCGCGCGCGATCTCGCGGTGCTGGTGAAGACGGCGCATGAATATCCGCTGATCCGCGAGTTCTCGACCTCGCCGGAATACGCGGTCGAGCTCGGCAACCGCACGGCCCAGTTCCACACGACCAATTCGCTCGTGAAGAGCCCCATGTGGGAGATCGGCCTGCAGAAGACCGGTTACATCACCGAGGCCGGCCGCTGCCTCGTGATGCAGGCCAAGCTCGCCGGGCGCCAGCTGATCATGGTGTTCCTCGACTCGGCCGGCAAGTATTCGCGTCTCGGCGACGCGGAGCGTGTGCGGCGCTGGATCTCGACCGAGTTGCCGGCGCACCCGCCAACGGCGGAGGTCGTGGTGAAGGCCGCCTCTTGATCCTGACCTGACAAAAGAAACGAAAGGCGCCCTCGAGGCGGCTTTTGCGTTGTGGCGCCGCCGCTCGCGTCGTCAGGCCGCGCGGGTGGTGTTGCTGCTGCCGTTGTGGCGATGCCCGAGCGCCTCGGAGATCTGCGCCGCGGTCGCCTTCAGCCGCTCGAGCCAGCCATCCTCGAGCCGGTCTGCCGGCGCCGAGATCGACAGCCCGGCGACCAGCTTGCCCTGGTCGTCCAGGATGCCGGCCGCCATGCAGCGCACGCCGAGCTCGAGTTCCTCGTCGTCGCGCGCGGTGCCGTACTGGTGGACCCGCGCGAGCTCGCGTTCGAGCGGTGCGAGCTCCGTGATGCTGTTGCGCGTGTGGCCGGCGAGCCCGGTGCGTGCGGCATAGGCACGCACGCGCTGCGCGTCGTCCTGCGCGAGGAAGAGCTTGCCGACCGACGTGAGATGCAGCGGCGCTCGCCCGCCGACTGCGCGAACCACCTGCATGCCCGAGCGTTCGCTGTAGGTGCGCTCGATGTAGACGATCTCGTCGCCTTGCCGCATCGAGAGGTTGACCGGCTGATGCGTCAGCTTGTGCAGCTCGCGCATCGGGCCGATCGCCGCCTCGCGCACATCCAGCCGTGCCTTCACGAGGTTGCCGAGCTCGAGCAGCCGCATGCCGAGCCGGTAGCTGCCGGCTTCGGGCCGGTCGACGTAGCGACCGATGGTCAGGTCGTTCAGGATGCGGTGCGCGGTGGACGGATGCAGCCCGGTCTGCTCGCTGATCACCTTCAGCGGCACCGGGTCGGGGTGCGCGGCCAGCACGTCGAGCAGGCCGAAGGCTCGCTCGAGCACCTGGATCGTCGGGGTCTTGGCTTCGTTCTTGGCCATGCTGCCGGTACTTCTCCAACGGTTGCGTCTTTGATCGAGGCTTCTGATCGAGCCTTGGGCGATTTTGTATCGCGAAAGGTTTGACTGCAATCCGGGAACCGAAATCACCGCCAGCTGTTCAGTCGGCATCCAGCGCGGCGACCGCCTGCAGCGCGCTGCGAATGGCGCCTTCGAGGGTCGCCGGGTATGGCCCGTCGACATAGTCCGCGGCGGCCTGCAGGCCCGGTGCGATGAACGACGACGGGCGCGGCAGTCCCGGCGTGCAGCGGAACGTTGCTCGCTTCTCGGTGAAGCTGCGTAGCTCGCGCAGCGTGGACCCGGCCTGCAGATTCAGCCGCTGGCGCGCCTGTTGTTCGGTCGCAAGCACCGTCGCCGGCACGCCGCGCTCGACCCAAGGCGCGGCGCCGCTGACGACGAACGCGAGCACGCCGTCGTGCCCGCCGAGTCGGCCGCGATCGAATACGAACTGCGCCGGCGCGATGGCGTTGTCGGCCGGCAGCGCGAGCATCGGTTCGGGCAGGCGCGCGCCGTCGGCTTGCAGGTACACGGTGACGATGGGTTCGAAACACAGCGCCGATGCGGACAGTGACCACTCCGGCGAGATGGTCTCGGTCAGTCGCGCGGCTTCGACGGAAGTCGTCGCGAGCACGACCTGATCGAATGGTTCGTCATCGACCGACCAAGTCCCCCAAGTCCCCCGAGTCCCCCAAGTCTCATTACTCAGGCGCGCCAACCGGGCGACGCGGCGCGACAGTCGCAGCTCAGCGCCGCGCTGCGCGAGCCACGCGGCGGCCGGGTCCGGCAACAGTTGACTCAGCCCGGCGCGCGGCAGCAGCAGGTCGGCCGAGCCGGGGCCGGAGAACAGCGCGTCCTTCAGCACGCGCAGGAAAACCGTCGCGCTGGCTTCATGCGCCGGCGTGTTCAGTGCAGCGACACACAGCGGCTCGATCAGCTCATGGCGCACCGCGATGCCCAGCCCGGCCGTCAACCCGGCGACGCTCAAACGCGCATCGCAGCGAAAACCCCGCATCATCCAGCCTGTCGCGGCCGCCAGCAGGCCCAGACGATCGCGCAAACGCCAGCCGCGATGGCTCAGCACGCCGCGCACGAACGCGAGCGTCGGTGCGCCACGTGGCAGACGCAGGCCGATGCCATCGGGCCCGACCAGCGTCAGAGGCAACCGTTCCAGCACATGCTCGGGATCGATGCCGACGGTGCGCATCAGTGCCAACGTCGCGCTGTACGCGCCGATCAGAATGTGCTGGCCGTTGTCGAGCATGAGGCCGTCGACCGCGACACTGCGCGCGCGACCGCCGAGTTGCGCGGCCATCTCGAACAGCGTCACCGCGTGGCCGCGGCGGGTCGCTTCGACGGCGGCGGCGAGCCCGGCCCAGCCGCCGCCGATCACCGCGATGCGCTTGTGGGCGGCCCGAGGGCCTGGCGGCTTCGCGTCGACCCGCCGGTCAGCCATTGCGCCAGTTCGTGCGCATCGCGATCCAGAGCTTGCGCAGCGGCGTCAGCGACGTGCGCTGGTGCAGCACCTGGAAGCCGCTCGCCTCGATTTCTCGCAACAGCGAGCGGTAGATGTTGGCCATCATCAGCCCCGGCTTCTGTGCCGTGCGGTCGGCCTCGGGCAGCAGCGCGAAGGCTTCGTCATAGGTCCGGTGCGCACGTTCGGCCTGGAACTTCATCAGCGCGGTGAAGCGCTCGCTGTAGCCGCGGTTCAGGATCTCCTGCGCCTTCACGTCGAACTGCTTCAGCTCCGACACCGGCAGGTAGATGCGGCCGCGGCGCGCGTCGTCGCCAACGTCGCGGATGATGTTCGTCAGCTGCATCGCCAGGCCCAGGCGGTGCGCGTAATCGACGGTCGCGGCCTGCGTACGGCCGAAGATCGACGCGGCGACCTCGCCGACGATACCTGCGACCAGATGGCAGTAGCGCGCAAGGCCGGCGAAGTCGAGATAGCGCGATTGCTCGAGGTCCATCTGGCAGCCGTCGATCACCGCGAGCAGGTGCTCGGCGCGGATGTCGTAGGTCTGCACGTGCGGCATCAGTGCCTTCGTGACGGGATGCGCCGGCTCGCCGCGGAACGCGGTTGCGACCTCGCTGCGCCACCAGGCGAGCTTGGTCGCGGCGACGCCCGGGTCGTTGACCTCGTCGACCACGTCGTCGACCTCACGGCAGAATGCATAGAACGCGGTGATCGCAGCGCGGCGCGGCGGCGGCAGGAACAGGAACGCGTAGTAGAAGCTCGAGCCACTCTTGGCGGCCTTGTCCTGCACGTACTGCTCGGGTGTCATGCAGACTCCTGCGCGACCGCCGCATGATCGGCGCGCATCGAGAGGGCGCGCCAGAGCAGCAGCGGCGCATCCCATCGGCGCAAGGTCGGCCGTTGCGAGAGGCTCGCATAGCGCGAGCGTTCGATCTTTTCGAGGATGCGCAGGCCGCCCTGCACGACCAGTCGCAGCTCCCACCCGGCGCGCCCCGGTATGGCCAGCGCAAGTGGTGCGCCACTGCGCATCAGTTCGCCAGTCCAGGCGACGAGTTCAGCGACCAGCGCGCGCGCTGCCGGCGTGTCGGTGCGCACCAGCAGTTGCGCCGGCTCGACGCCGTGCCGCATCGCGTCCGTGGCCGGCACGTACAGGCGATCGCGCGCCGTGTCGACGCTCAGGTCCTGCCAGAAGTTCGCGAGCTGCAGCGCCGTGCAGATCGCATCCGACTGGCGCAGCGCCACCGGGTCGGTGATGCCGTACAGGTGCAGCAGCAGCCGTCCGACCGGGTTCGCCGAGCGGCGGCAGTAGTCGAGCAGCTCGGCCCGATCGGCATAACGTTGTTTGACGACGTCCTGCTCGAATGCGCTGAGCAGATCGGTCAGCAGCGCGATCGGCAGCCGGTGCTGTTGCAGGCTGCCGCCCAACGGCTCGAAGACCGCCGCCCAGCGTGACGAGGGCGCGCGACCGGCGGCTACGGCGAGCAGGTCGGCACGGTAGGCACTCAGCTCGCGCAAGCGCATGTCGGCATTCGCGTCACCCTCATCCGCCAGGTCGTCCGCAGTGCGCGCGAACCAGTAGATCGCCGCCACCGCGGGCCGCAATGCGGGCGGGCAGAGGAACGAGGCGACAGGGAAGTTTTCGTAGTGATCGACGCTCACGGGGGCGATTGTCCACGCTGGCAAGCGTCGTCCGTGCGGCGGGAGCTTGTTTGACAGGTCGGGGGCGGCCGAATACATTACTGACCGATTGGTCATTTGCGAGTTCCGTCATGCTTGATGCGCGTCGTGCCCTGTTGTGGCCCTTGGTCAGTGGAGTGGTCGTGGTCGCGCTCGGCGCATGTTCGAAGACCGAGCCGGCACCGGATCCGGTGCGGGCCGTGCGCACGACGGTGGTCGCCGCGCAAAGCGCCGGCGGCGCATTCGAATACGCGGGCGAAGTGCGGGCGCGGACCGAATCCCGCCTGAGCTTCCGGGTCGGCGGCAAGATGGTCAAGCGCCTGGTCGACCTCGGCGACACGGTCAAGGCCGGCCAGGTGCTCGCTCAGTTGGACCCGCAGGATCTGCGCCTCGGGCAAGAAGTGGCGCGTGCGGCCGTCTCGGCGGCACAGGTCAGCTACGAGCAGAACGCCGCCGACTTCAAGCGCTACAAGGACTTGCGCGAGCAGGGCTTCATCAGCTCGGCCGACCTGGAGCGGCGCGACACGTCGTTGAAAGCGGCAAAAGCCCAGCTCGATCAGGCCAAGGCGCAGGCGAACGTGCAAGGCAACCAGGCGGCTTACTCGAGCCTGCTCGCCGACGCGAAAGGCGTCATCACCGGCGTGGACGCCGAG
>Ga0207684_10003494_pt1 | contig 15332 bp, 14 predicted proteins | sample KBSK5501metaG_FD_184342 | JGI IMG/M metagenome (GOLD analysis project Ga0207684, IMG submission 184342) | Corn, switchgrass and miscanthus rhizosphere microbial communities from Kellogg Biological Station, Michigan, USA - KBS K5-50-1 metaG... | ecosystem: Host-associated > Plants > Roots >...
CCTCCAGAACAATATGATTGAGCCAATTAAGGCTGGGGCATTATAGAGGCTGTCGCGCCTGCATGACCAAACATTGGCGGAGCGATCTATCGCTGCGTACTTGGCAACTACGAATGGCTAGAGTAGGCTTTGCCTCTTATGAAAATGGCCTTTAGCCGAGCTGCTTCGTCACTCTTATTCCTGCTTTTTCTTTCCTTCACCAGCCGGGGAGCGGCCGCAACTTTCACAGTGGAACAAGTATTGAGTTCGCCATTTCCTTCCAACCTGGTGGCGGCTTCGCGTGCCGGCAGGATGGCATGGGTATTCAACGCCAAGGGATCTCGCAACCTGTGGATCGCCGACGTTCCCAGCTTCGCCGCGCGTCCAGTAACCCACTACAGCGGTGATGACGGACAGCCAATTGCCAGCCTGCGAATCACACCAGATGGACGCACGCTGGTGTACGTCCGCGGCAGCGAAACCAATGAAGCCGGACGTGTCGCCGATCCAACCAGCGGCGTGTCATCGCGTAAACAACAGGTTTGGGCTATGGAGGTGGATGGCGACAGTCCACGACTACTAGGAGAGATGGGTTGCGGCGAGGAAGAATGTGAAGATGTCGAACTCTCACCCGACGGACAATTTGCAGTCTGGGCAACACGAAAACAATTGTGGATTGCGTCGGTTTCAGGCGCCACCTCCTCTCATCAATTGACCGATCTGCGCGGCGAAAATTCAGCTCCCAAATGGTCTCCGGACGGACGTCAGATCGCCTTCGTAAGTGATCGCGGCGGGCACAGCTTCATCGCAATTTATGATTTCGGCCGCGACAGCGTTCACTATCTTTCCCCCAGCGCCGATCGCGATCTTTCACCTCGTTGGTCCCCTGATGGACGCCGTATCGCTTTCATTCGAACTCCCGGCGTCCAGGACAAACTTCCACTGATCCCGGTCCGAGTAACGCCTTGGGCAATTTGGATGGCTGATGCGGCAACGGGAAACGGCAAAGAGATCTGGCACAGCGGAAATCAGCCCAATGATTCTTTCCCCCGGCTGACGGCGAACTCTTCGTTCTACTTCGTCACGGATGACAAACTTATTTTTGCCTCCGAGCAGGATGGATGGAATCACTTGTACTCGATCTCCCCGACAGGCGGATCAGCCACTTTGCTCACACCAGGGGTGTTTGAAGTGGAAGATGTCGCTCCCAGCTTTGACGGACGCTCTGTGCTCATTTCTTCGAATCAGGGTGATGTGGATCGCCGTCACATTTGGCGCGTCGGCTTGGAGACGGGAAAAGCACAGGCTTTGACGACAGGTGAAAGCATTGAATGGAACCCGGTAGAAACAAGCCAGGGTAATTTCGTAGTTTGCTTCGCTTCGAATGCAACCGTTCCCGCGATGCTTTATCGGGTGACCGCGCAGGGCAAAGAGATGATCGCCGCCGCTGCTCTACCCGCAGACTTCACGTCGAAACAGTTGGTCGTACCGAAAGCGGTGGTTTTCAAAAGCGAAGATGGCTTAGACATCCATGGTCAACTGTTCACTCCTCCAGGCAGAAGTCAGCCCGGTCCAGCGCTGATCTTTATGCACGGTGGTCCGATGCGGCAAATGCTGCTCGGCTTTCACTACATGTACTACTACCACAATGCGTACGCCATGAATCAGTACTTGGCGAGCCAGGGCTATGTCGTACTGTCAGTGAATTACCGGCTTGGGATTATGTATGGACGCGCTTTCCGCGAAGCTGCTAACGCCAGTTGGCGCGGCGCATCAGAGTACAAAGATGTGCTTGCTGGCGCGAAATTCCTACAAGGTTTATCCACCGTGGATCCGAAGAAAATAGGACTGTGGGGCGGATCATATGGTGGATATCTGACCGCGTTGGGACTGGCCCGCAACTCGAATCTTTTCGCGTCAGGAGTAGATCTTCACGGCGTGCACGATTGGTCCGTATTCCTTCCACGCTGGGAAAAGCGCCCCGGCGCGCCAGACAGCAAAGAAGCGGAGAAGTTGGCGTTTGAATCTTCACCCAACGCCTCCGTGGCAACGTGGAGGTCTCCCGTGTTGCTGATTCATGGCGATGATGATCGTAATGTCCCCTTCGATCAAACCGTGGACCTGGCGCAACGTCTGCGTGAGAACCATGTTCGGTTTGAGGAACTCATCTTCCCCGATGACATTCATGATTTCCTGATGTGGAAGAACTGGGTGCGCGCATACACTGCGACGGCTGATTTCTTCGCGCGAACGCTCAAGCAAGAAGGACACTGATAAACGGCCCGGCATTCGCTTAGGTTTGCCAGCTAGAAGCAGAAGGGGAAACACGCGAATGAAAAGACAAGGGACGCCAGCATCCAAAGGATGCCGACGCAGACACACAACAGGTTCAATTTCCGTGCTCGACTCTGTACAATGTTGAGTGCCGCCCAAACCATTCCAGCTAGGAACACATAAAAATACCCGGTCTGGATGGGTTCACGCCAGCGTACAAGCCACCATGTTCCTCTTTTTGGGTGACGTTCATCTTTACCGGAGGCATGTAGTTAACCCACACCGAGTGGCCAAGCGCACGCTCGAACACCCCCGGCAGCGCCAACGGCAAGTTTCCGACTCCAACGGAGAAGAACAGCAGAAAGCAGACCATAAACAAAGGCCCGCGAGAGACTACGGCGTCATGGGGTTTTTTACGGAACAGAAAGTACGCAGCGATGACAGCGATGATTATGTTGATAAAAGGAAAACAAGCTCTCTCGAGTGTCCATTCGCGCACTGCTCCGCCCCTTTTTGTGGGCACGATTTTAGCGAGTCGTCATAACTGTCGTAATATCGCCATCTCTAACAATGTCGGCGGTGTCAAGCGGGTTTCGGGCACACAGCGACGTGTACTCGAAAACGAGCGCCATTTCGCTCTCGTGGATTGTTTGCCACGTCCAACCAAAGGCTCGCTCGCAATCGTTGCGGTCAAGAACTCAGTCCGACCCAACCATCTCTTCGATCACAACTGCGATCATGATTACTATTTCGAACTCCCCTGCGAAGGGGAGCGGGAGGCCCAATCATTTCAGCGGTGATCTACTGCACACCCTGGCGATTTCCGGGCTCTCCCGCGTGCGCACCGAGTTTTCTCAACTGTTCGTAGTCCCATCCCTTGCGCCACATCCAGTAAAGTCGAACGGCTAGCTTGCGGGCGATCGCGACCTTGGCGATCCGTCGTTCCCGTCGCATCGCCGGGTGCAGAAACCGGCGACGCCAATCGGGATCGCATCGCACGGTGATTTGTGCCGCCTCCACCAGCAGGAAGCGCAGCAGAGAGTTGCCTTGCTTGCTGATGTGTCCCAGCCGCCGCCGATCACCGCTGGACTCTTCGCAGGGAACTAGTCCTACATAGCTGGCGATCTACTTGCCCGAACCAAACCGTTCCGGTGTTCCGATGACCAACTCGAAAGCCAGTGCGGTCAGCGGACCTACTCCCGGATGCGTCATCAACTGCCGCGTCACCGGCCGCTTCTCCACTTCCTGCTCCAGCTCTCGCGTCAGTTCCTGGATCTTGGGCGTCAGTTGATCCAGTAACTCCAGCAGATCTTGTCGCCGCCGGCTAGCCCACGGAGCTAGTAATAACGATTCCAACTGGGCTCGCCCCGCAGGTCGCCATAGTGCCTTCTTAAGTCGTACCCCTTCGTTCAGTGCCACCACGTGCAATTGGTTCATGATGCGCGTGCGCATCTGAACCATCCGGTGTCGATGCCACAACAGTTGTCGTAAGTCGCGATTTTCCCCGTTGGGTACCCAGATGCTGGGGAAGCGATCTTCCACCAGCAATGTCAGCAGCAGTTGTGCATCTTGGCGATCCGTCTTTTGCTTGCGTACCCGCTTGCTTCGGATCTCGGCCGCATCTGCAATGTGCAACTCAAACTGCAGTTCTCCTAGCAAGTGCTCGAACCAGCGCGGGCGTGCCCGCTCGCCTCCATCCCCACACACACCTTCACGCCGCGCACTTTGAGATCGCGGTAGAACTGCTCCGCTTCCTCGCGGTGCCCCAGTCGCCGTTCGTTCCATTCACCACTTTCGCTATCCAGAAACGCAATTCGTTGGAAGCCCGGGTGGTAGTCACAACCTATAATCAGCATGTTCGGCTCTCTCCTTTCTCCCGAGCCTTTTGGTTGGTTGGCACCACCAAAGTCTACTCGGGCGTGGGAGCCGACATTGTTATGGAATCATTTCATCAGTAACCGCTGAACAGGCCCTTGATGAGATAGGTAGTAGATAATTATTGACCTTCAAGGCGTCGGAGGCAAAGTCAGGGTTGCGCTGGCCTGTACTTCAGCGTCGCCAGCTTCCGACGGCGCTTCGGCCCACGTCGCTTCCTTCACTACTGCCGGCAGTTCGATGCGGAAGATGGCCCCGCCTTGGGGTCCGTTCTGACACAGGATTTTCCCCTTGTGTTCCTGAATGATTCCGTAACACGCACTCAATCCCAATCCGGTCCCCTGACCGATGGGCTTTGTAGTGTAGAAGGGATCGAACACACGGTTAGGTTCTTGCGCGCCAGGACCATCATCGGAAAACTCGAGCTGCACAAACTGATCATGACGGCGTGTGCTCACGCTGAGCACACCTCCAGTTTGCGCCATGGCTTGTAGCGCATTATTCGTGATGTGGAGGCACACCTGCAAAAGTTGATTGGAGTCGCCCAGTATCTGCGGCAGGTCAAGAGCCAGCTCCGTGTGAACTTGAACGTTCCGGGCGCGCAGTTGAGGTTGAGATAGCTTGACCGCGGTCTGGGCCAGGGCATTCATATCCAGCAGGACTTTTTCCGCCGGTACCTGTTGCGCGAAGCTGAGCAGGCTGGAAACCAAACCCTTGGTGCGGCGTACCTGCTGAGCGATCTTTTCTGCCAATACTCGCTGTTCATTTTGCAGCGGTGTCTCCACCAGCAGATCCGCATAACCCAGCATTGCGGTGAGCGGATTGTTGAGTTCGTGAGCCGCTCCGCCTACCAGTTGTCCGAGGGAAGCAAGCTTCTCCGATTGCAGAAGCTGTGCCTGGACTCGTCGAAGATTCTCAAATGACTCCTGGGATGTCCGCAGTAATCGCAGGAGTTCACTATCGAGCAGGTGTTGCTTAATAAAAACCATCGCTCCCATTACCAGCATAGTTGCCAGTGTGACCACGAGCCTGAAGGTGCTCACGTCGGGAGGTGTGCTCGGATCGAATACTGACCATGCTGCGAAAAGGGGCAGAGAGAAGATCGCAACCATTCCCAGCCGGGCCACCCACACTCCGTGGCCGGGGGAGAGCGGAGCGGGCATCTGTTTGGGTGACAGATCAAGCGCCAGAAGTCCCACTCCAATAACCCACGCCATCGAAGCCACCAGGGGCACGTCGTAAAAACTACCGGTGTAGTAGGTGTGTCTTTCGATTCCCCAATTCGCCACGTAGGAACTCAAGGCGTAAACCAGGCTGGCGCCGAACCAATGCGCGTAAACTGTCCTCCACGCACCTTTGCTTCGGGTCCAAACCAGTGCCAGACCGGCGAGGAATACCATCTTCTCCGTCAAATAGAGAACGTTGAGCGCATGCTCGTAAGTGGTCTCATTGGTGTGGGCATACTGCCAGGGGATGACGGCAAATAGATACAGGTACAGCCACCAGATCAGGAGCAACGCGAAGTCAAGTGATCCAAGACGGGCGGTGCGGTCATCCTGCTCCACGTGTGGTTGTAGCGCGAGGGCCGCCATCATGGGCACGATGTGCAGGAAGAGCACTACGTCCCCGACAAATGGGTTCGGAACATCTCGACGCAGGATGACTTCAAAATATGTCCAGAGAAGTTGGTACGCCAGCCAGAATGCTACTCCCAACGTCATGAGGGCCCAGAACAGACGAGTTCGGCCGCGTGTAACTGCCACGTTAGGCAGAAGCGAAAGGGTGCCGCAAAGAAGGAGCGCGCATTGAGTGAGGTCGCTGAACACAGTCAGCGCAAACGTCTTCCGCAACACCAATGACGCGATGGATTGGGCAACTACCAAGCCAGACGCAATCAGAATGCATATATGCGAACGCTTCGTCATGGACACCCGTGCGGCAATTCTAGACACCAAACTAGACAAAGAAACGTTACTTCCGTAATACCCGGTGACAGCAGCAGTTAAGGGATCGTCCCGGTGTGTCGAGCCATGAGCAAGTTTCGGCTTGCTCTTCGGTTAGGATGGCAATAATATCCGTGGCGACACCCCTGTTCTGCGGTCGCACTCGATTGCCATTCCGTCCGCTTCGACACCGATTCCTGTGGCGACTCCGAGCCCCCGTTGGCCCCGGTGAAATACGCCGCATCGAACGTTGGCTAGCCACCGCTCGCGTCTTCCTAGCCATTTCATTCCTGGTGGCGGTCTGGATGGATCCGGGCGAAATCCGCTATTCCCCGTGGGCTTATTGGTTATTAGGCATTTACATCGTCCACGGTGTCGTAATCATGTTGTTGTTGCGCATACGGCACCAATCCACTGCTTCATTTCGCCTGCTGGTTCACGCCGCGGATGTAGTCTGGCCGGCGCTGATTTCCACCTTCACCACCGGCCAAGGCAATCCATTCTTCCTTTTCTTTGTGTTTGTTCTGGCAGCTGCCGCATATCGCTGGGGATTGTGGGAAACGGTGGGAACCGCTGCGGCCGCGGTCTGCCTGTTATGGGGCGAGAGCCTCATCTTTCATACCGGCTTCCTTGAGTGGGCGGATCGATTACTTCTACGGCGTAATCTGCCCCTGCTCCAGATAGATGTTGGCGACTTCGAGCCTAAGCGGCTTTTCATGCGCTCGGCTTACCTATTGGTGATGGGACTTCTCCTGGGATACTTAGCCGAGCAACAAAAGCAGCTGCGCGCAGAAAAAGCAGTGATCGCGCGCATTCTCGGCAAAGCTCGAGTCGAGTCGGGCCTGACTGGGACGCTTCAGGAAATCGTAGGAGAATTGTTGACTATGTACGGTGCAAGCTATGCCTTGGTGGCATCGCAGGACACCAGCAGCCACCATGTGTATGTAGGCAAAGTTGTGTCCCAGGCCGAAGCCTCACCTGTTCTGCATTGGCTGGAATCATCCCCCTCCGATCACGAGACATACTTGTACGATTGTCCTGCGGAAACTGTTTATGTTTGTCCGGCCAAGGCTTCCTCAGCGTCGACAGTTGTGGCATTGGATAAAACTGGCGCCAGGCTACGTAGCATTTCTCCAACATTACTGGACAGCTTGGCCAAACAACATCAGTTCCAGTGTGTAATGGCAGTTTCCTTTATCTTTGGACGGGAGTGGTGGGGGCGCATTTTTTTCCTGGATCCTTCGTTGACCGCGGATCTCGAAGAGGAATTGCGGTTCTTGCAAGAATTGGTGCGGCAAGTGGGACCAGCCGTCTACAACGTTTACCTGTTACGCCGTTTGCGATTGCGGGCAGGAGCGGTGGAACGTGCGCGTTTTGCTCGCGAGCTGCATGATGGCGCGGTGCAGTCACTCATCGCTGTGGAGATGCGAGTGGATGTGCTGCGTCGTCAGTCGGTCAGCCAGTCTGGAGGGGTAACTGACGAATTGGGAAGGATCCAGGGATTGCTTCGTGAAGAAGTTCTCAAGTTACGAGAACTGATGCAGCAGATGAAATCGCTGGACGTGGACTCCCGCAAACTGCTGCGTTTTTTGGAAGACACAGTAGAGAGGTTCCAACGGGAAACCGGAATTTCTGCCCGCTTCGTCTCCGAGATGATCGAACTCAACATGCCTCAACCGGTATGCCGGGAGATTGCCCGCATCGTCCAAGAGGCATTGGTGAACGTGCGCAAGCACAGCGGAGCCCGCCAGGTGCTGGTCCGATTCAGTTCCGCTGATGCCAGATGGAATCTGGTCATCGAAGACGATGGGCGCGGTTTCCCCTTCTCCGGCCGTCTTTCGCAGGCTGAACTTGAAGCGATGGGTAAAGGTCCATTAGTGATCAAAGAGCGCATTCGTTTAATTGAAGGCGAACTCACGATAGAATCAAATCCGGGCCGGGGATCCCGACTGGAAATCCGGGTTCCGCACAAGCGGGAAGCAGCGTATGGATAACAGAAGATCGCAGCCCATTCGCATCGTGATTGCCGACGACCACCCAATTTTTCGGGATGGTTTGCGCCGCCTGTTGGAAGCAGAAGCCGATCTTAAAGTAATCGGCGAAGCGAGCGATGGCGTCGAAGCGGTTAAGCTGGCACGCCAACTTAAACCCGATATCCTACTGTTGGATTTGGCCATGCCTCGCAATCCTGGATTGGAGGCGTTGCGAGAATTGAGCTCTGGTTCCACGAATTCTGTCCGCGTCATTTTACTCACGGCCGCTGCCGAGAAAAATCAGATCGTCGAGGCGTTGCAGTTGGGAGCCCGCGGCGTGGTATTGAAAGATTCTGCTACCCAACTCTTACTGAAAAGTATTCATACCGTCATGGCGGGAGAATACTGGGTGGGGCGCGAAAGTGTCTCGAATCTGGTGCAATACCTCAGAACACTGGTGCAATCTTCTGGCGAAGAAGCGCGGCAAAAGAAATTCGGTCTCACGCCGCGAGAGATAGAAATCGTATCCGCCGTGGTTGCCGGTTATTCCAATAAAGAGATTGCGGAATACTTTAAGATCAGCGAAGATACCGTTAAACACCATCTCAGTAACATCTTTGATAAGCTAGGCGTCTCCACAAGGCTGGAATTGGCGTTGTTTGCGGTCAATCAGTCGGTACCGCTCAAGACGATAGCCTGAGCCGTATGGCACTTTCGTGCCATAGGTTTTCCACAGGGGGGCTATTGGCAGAAGGCGATCATCCATCTACCATAGTAGCCTCAGTACAATTTGAGGACGTTCCACGGCAAGTTGGCCGCAGGATGAATGTGTTCTCAGATGCAGCGGGAGGCGCTAATGCGCAAGGAGGGAAGCCCGTGAGAAGTGTTCTACGTCAACTGTGGTCAGATGAACGCGGTCAGGACATTGCTGAATATGCAGTGATGCTGGCCGTCATTTTAGTGATCGTGGTGGGCACGATCCGTCTAATTGGGTCCAATGCCAACACCGTCTTTTCGTCGGTTGGAAGCGCTATCCAGTAAACCCGAGACTGGGTGGTGTGACAACGTTTGCCGACGAACGGGTCCAGCCCCCGCAACCGAATTCCTTTCTGTCCTGATTTCCCAGCGTGCTACCCTCTTACCCGATGCGTGAGCCCAAAGCTCACGCATTTGTTCTTCTGGGAGACTACTTCAGAGGTGCGGTGTGCGCGACCTTGTCTGGTGTCACTCCGGGAAGCCGAATCAAAAAGGGGAAGAAGGGCGTGACCTCGAATGGCATTTTTTCCCGCGGGGAAAGAATGGCGACAGGTTTCGTCTTCACCAACTCAATGCGATTGCTCCACGGGTCCAGTTGGACGCGGCCGCCAAGCGGCAAGGCGGCGATCTGATCAGTTCGTCGCACTTCCAGCTGGGGCGCGGAAGTCAGCAGCGCGGACATGCGTAACGACTTGCCATTTGCCAGGCCGTTGCCTAGATGTGGACGAATAAGGTTTTTGAGCTCTGGGGCACGCTCTTGCAATGCTTTCAGGAAAAGTCCGGCATTGGCAAGTTTGTCTTTGTAAGGCGAGTTGGTGAGCAGTTCCAGCGCCTTCTTGTCGGCCGCGTCCTCATCATTGGCGTTTCGGCCGAAGTCAAGACGCTCAAACGTATCCTGATCAGGAAAAAACATGCGATCGTTGAAAGCGAGCTTGGTATCCAACCGGTGACCCAAAACAATGTGGCCGAGTTCATGAGCCATCACCATTGCCAGGGACGCCTCATCGGGCAGTACGTCAAGCAGACCACGGCTCATAACGATCGTATGTCCTATGGTGAAGGACTCCAGCGGCGATGTCAGCAGCACGCGGGTATGGATCTCAGGCTGGATCTCGAGGTTGTTGGTAACTACGAGGTTGTTCACCACCGTTTGCAGGACTTTGTCGACTTCACCTTCGGGCGCAATCAATCCAACCTTCTGAAGTCGTTCGACGGCGTTGTTCTCAGCTTGACGTTCCCATAGCCGCTCACTCTCAAGGGGTGCCGCATCTTGTGCGGTGTTGCTTTGATCATGCACCGTTTGCGGGGCGTCCACCAAAATCTGAGTAAATTCCTCGTTGCGTCCAATGCGCTGCAGGTCATACCCCCAGAGCCGGGTTTGAGCTTTAAAGCGCAAGCTTCGAGTCATTCGATAATGCAGATCGGATTCTTCGCTATAAACGTAGGCCGGCAACCACAGACCAGGACGCAGGTTCAGCCGCCAACTGTCAAAATGTAGATAGTAACTGTTGCGCGAAGCGGCGGTGTACGTTCCGTTGAAGCGGACAATATTGTAGTCTTGATCCTCCACCCAGATTCTTCCGGTAAATCGTCCACCGCTGGCATGCTTCTTGGGCTCTACGTCGACCACGAGGCAACGGACTTCTCCCAGGAATTCTCTCCTGATAAACCTGAAGTCGTAATACTTGCGCTGCATGTCTTCGTCAAGCATCACCATTTGCGCAAAGCCCAAGGGCAAGAATTTCATGGAGTACAGGCTAGTCAGCTTGGAAAAGACGCGAGTGCGAAACCCAGCCTGACCCAGGAAGGAACGATCTTCGGTTCCTTCGCTCAAATCGATTCGACCCAGAAAATACTGATCACTTGCAGGTACCATGCCCAGTTCTTTATCTGACTTCAGGTTTTGGATATAAGTCTCGACCAGAGGATGCAGATGGCGCATTTGCGCGGTGAAGAAATGCTCGCGTTCCACGACCTTGTCGATGACCTGGTCAAACGATGCAGGACTAGGCGCCGGCACACTCAACTGGGGAGCTGCGGAACCTTGGCTGGGCAAGGGAACGCTCTTGGAGTCGCTATCCTGGCCCACAGCACACACAGAAAAAAGAAGTAGAAAAGCGAAACACGGAAGAAAGGCGGTCCTCGGACTCCCCATAAATACCCCTTTTCGAAATTGCTTACGTCAGGCTAACTGAAACACGATATGCAGCACTGCGGTGGAATCAGCGGGCTGACCGTCCCGCAATGCCGGCTTAAAGCGAATCTGCTCCGCGGCCCGGGTGGCTGCTTCGTCCAACCCGTAACCCAGTCCGCGAACCAGCCGCACGATGCGCAGTCGCCCAGAAGATTCGAAAACGACTTCCAGCAGTACTTCTCCTTCGATACGCAGCTTTCTAGCTTCCTCCGTGTAGACGGGGGTTGGCTTTGAGACAATTTCCGCAGGCACTAATTTGGCAGGAGTAGGCTGAACAGCCTTGCCTTTGAGCTGGGTCGTGGAAGCCGCCTCGGTATCCCCGAAGCCGCTTTGCCTCACCGTTCCCCGAGTGGCATTCACCGTCCCGCTTCCATCCCCGACAGCGACACCGTTGCCAAATCCGGCGCTTGCGACGACCCCACGAGCGCCTCGCGAACCTCCCGTGCCATTGCCATACCCAGGCCCCGTGGGCAAATCAAAAGATCCCTGTTGCGCGATGGTCACCGGTCGGCCATTGTTTTCGCGGGCGGGTACGCCATTCGGATCGCCAAACCCTCCGGTCTGCACGTGTTCCGGCGCCCGCGCCATGGTTGGGGTCGCCGAACTTCCCCTGGAGAAAACATTGGTTTTCACCAATTGTCGGGGTATCACCGGTGCAGCCGGTTGCAGAGCTACAGGCTTGTTTGCGGCGACCTCGATTTTGGGCGGAGCTGGTGGATCATCGGGTTGGACCTTCGCCCTTATCTCAGGGGGAAGGCGTAGAACAGCTTGCGATGGAATCTGTACGACCGCAGGAGGCTTGAACAACCGCACCGGTTGGGGCTGATGATTTACCGGAGGCGGCGTATCTACTAATCGGACAAAGTGGTAATCGTGTACCGGTGGAGTCAGAACATGCGGATGGATGACCCCAACCCAGGCGAACAGTAGAAGGAGAAGACCCTGGGCCCCCATGCTGCCCACGAATTCTATCCATGGTGGGCGCCGCTCAGGAAGGGGGCAGAACAGGACGTTGAGAGGAGCTTGAGGCATAATACGGGTCCAATGTTCAACAACCGGGGAAAGCTGCTTTCTTCCTCAAAACCCGAAGAAAGTGCCCAGAACTCATGGCCTTATGGGAGACGCCAGGAGCTGGTCAAGAGGTGGCTCGGCCGTGAAAGTCCGCTGACAGACCTTTCAGAGGGAAAACCGAAGCCAGGGCTTGTCAAGCAGCTACATACCCTTATTAGCAAACATATTATCAAAAGCGGTGACGAGAAAGACAAGAATTTGTATCTTCCTGTTAACAATAGCCCATCCCGCAAGGATCAACAGGCTGCATCTGGAAGGATCAACGGGGTGGGCTGTCGCTGCTCAGCAGCGCACGACATTCGGGCTGCGAATACCCTTGGTGGCATTTCGGGTATCTACGACGAGTTGTGACTCACGCACGATGCGGCCATAGTCATAGTCGGAGTGATCGGTGACGATAAGTACGCAATCGTATTGGCCAAGATTCTCCAGCGGGGTGCACTTCATTTGCAAATCGTATTTGCGTCCCTTGCCAACCATGGGGAAGTAGGGGTCGTTGTAGCTGACTTGCGCGCCTTCCTTCTGCAGCAATTCGATAATGGTCAGAGCCGGAGACTCGCGCAGGTCGTCGATGTCCTTTTTATAGGCGACTCCGAGCACCAGCACTTTCGCCCCGTTGAGCGCCTTCTTGCGCTGGTTCAACGCGCTGACCACCGAGGCCAACACGTGATAGGGCATGTTGATATTGATTTCGCCGGCCAACTCAATAAAACGGGTACGGAAATCCCACTCCTTGGCCTTCCATGAAAGATAAAAAGGGTCAACCGGAATGCAGTGTCCACCCAAGCCTGGTCCCGGATAGAAGGCTTGGAATCCAAACGGCTTAGTGGCGGCCGCGTCGATTACCTCCCAGATATCCAACCCCATACGTAACGACAAGAGTTTCAATTCATTAACCAAGGCGATGTTGACGCAGCGATAGATATTCTCCAGAAGCTTCGTCATTTCGGCTGCTGCCGGAGAAGACACCCGCACGACTCGATTGAAGATTGCGCCATATAGGGCGGCAGCCAAATCCGAGGCTTGCGTGTCCAGGCCTCCAACCACCTTTGGAATATCCCGCCGCGCCACGGTCTGGTTGCCTGGATCCTCGCGCTCGGGAGAAAAGGCAACGTAGAATTCCTGGCCATTCGATGTTCCGCTACGAGCTGCCTTTAAGCCCGTCTTGTTGCCCTTTTCCAGAATGGGGATCAGCACTTCCTCGGTTGTGCCCGGATAAGTCGTGCTTTCCAATATCACCAATTGACCAGCGCGCAGATATGGGGCGAAGGCTTGTGCAGTGTCGGTGATGTAGCTGAGATCGGGCTCGTGATACTCATTGAGCGGGGTGGGAACGCAGATGATAATGGCATCCATCGCCGACACTCGCGTGTAGTCTGCGGTGGCTTCAAAACCATGCGCCCGCGCTTCCTGAATCTCGGTCGCCGGGATGCGGTAAATATACGATCCACCCTGCGCCAGGGTGGCCACTTTGCGTTGGTCAATGTCAAAACCGGTGACCGGGAATTTCTGCTCAGTGTAGAGCAACGCCAAGGGTAAGCCGACGTAGCCTAACCCGATCACGGCAACCCGCGCCTGCCGGGCTTCAATCTTGGTCTTCAGTTCAGAGAATAGCGTGGTGGAGGCTGATTGGGTGGTCATGATTGGAGTCTGTGAGATTTTAGCACGCCCGATCCGGCTCACTGGTGGGCAGCGCGCACCTATCAGGTTCCCAGATTGCCGCTTGTTTTGGGACTTATTTCGCGTAATCCTCGATTACTTCCGTCATCTGCCAAGGAGTCGCGGATCCTGGGCAAAAGTGGTAGCGAACGATAATGACAGGTCGGAAAACCGACTTGTTCACTACTGGAGGAGCAAACTCCAATGATGCGTAAGGCCAGGATCAGCTTGGTGCTCGCTCTTTTGGCATTGGCGTTGCTTGCAACTTCGGGGCGGTTTCTGGTGGTGAATCAACCGCGGCAATCGGACGTGATCGTGGTTCTGGCCGGAGAAACGGAACATCGGCCAGCGCGCGGAGTGGAATTGCTCACCCAAGGTTATGCGCCTCGGCTGATTCTCAATGTCCAAGAATCCAAAATCTATCAATGGAACGAGGCGGAACTGGCGCAGAAATATGTAGAAGCGTTGGGACGGGCGCAGTCCATAACAATCTGTCGCATCGACGGACTTTCTACCAAAGAAGAAGCCATCGACAGCAGACGCTGTTTACAGCAGGTTGGCGGAAAAAGCGTTCTCCTGGTCACTTCCGACTATCACACCAGGCGGGCACTCAGCATTTTTAAGCACGAAGTCCCCGAACGCAATTTCAGCATTGCGGCAGCGTTTGATGCACGAGAGTTTGGAGTGCGGTGGTGGCAACACCGGGAATGGGCGAAAGTAAACCTTTATGAGTGGTTGCGCCTGTTGTGGTGGGAACTGGTTGATCGCTGGCGTTAGTATCGTTGATAACTAAATCGCAAATCCTGTCCCCGGGAAAGCAATTGACCGGTATTGTGGTACCAGTTAGGATGACCTCAATACTTTGAAAAAGTGGGGTCTGGAATGTATCCGTCAAGCCTGCGCAATATTTTTTGCTGGAGGCTGCTGGCGATAATGCCGGCATCATTGCTGGGCGCCAATTCCGGGGCGGCCATGCTTTATGCCCAGGGCGCAGCCTGGCTTAACGGGGACAGCGTGCCGCGCACTTCCGCGGTTTTTCCTGGCGACCTGGTGCAGACCAAAGCGGATGCAGTGGTTCATATCAACGCCACGGGCTCGAGCGTGATGATCCTGCCCGATTCGCTGGTGAAATATGAGGGCAACACGGTGTCGCTGGAGCATGGAACGGTAAAAGTGGCGACATCCAAGGCATGAGCATTCGGGCGGGAGAAGTGGCGGTGCAGCCCGCGAACGCAAATGGTGCGACGGATTTTGATGTGAGTGATGTGGATGGCACCGTCCATATCGCCGCCCGCAAGGGCGATGTGAGTGTCAGCAACGGAACTGAGACCGCCACGCTGGCGCAGGGCGAGCAGACGACGCGGGATGATCGGAATGATTTCCAGAAGCAGAAAAAGACGAGGAGAGCGGGCGGGGCAGTTCCCGCCGCCAGCGGTCCTCTGTTGGATTCTCCTTACGCCATTGGCGCAGGCGCCGGAGCCGTTGGCGGACTCATGCTATGCGTGCTGTTACAGGGAGATGAGCCAGCCAGTCCCGTAGACCCGTAGATCCAACCTGCTGGGCTACGCGCGGTGCCGAGTCGAGCTCAATTCTGTTTTAGAATGTGTG
>Ga0207684_10003495_pt1 | contig 15330 bp, 12 predicted proteins | sample KBSK5501metaG_FD_184342 | JGI IMG/M metagenome (GOLD analysis project Ga0207684, IMG submission 184342) | Corn, switchgrass and miscanthus rhizosphere microbial communities from Kellogg Biological Station, Michigan, USA - KBS K5-50-1 metaG... | ecosystem: Host-associated > Plants > Roots >...
CACAGTCTACCTCCTCAGACGCCATTTTCATGCGTAGTGGTGGTCCGCAGGACCATGATGATTTATCCAAACTACGCCGCGTAGGAGAGCAGGTCGGTCAGGTGGTCGAGCAGGACACCGGGGACTTTTACGCGGTCCGCGGCGCAGGGCGATGTCGGAAAACGAAGGTGGGTCCATAAGCGGCGACGGACCAACGCGAGGGCATCGGCAAAGGTCGGAGTGGTTTTCGTGTACCACGCCGTCTGGCGCAGAGCAAGCGGAGGATGGGCAGACATTGTTGGTTCATGCGCCGGGAGTGTCACGACTGAGTACAGCCCCATGAGCGCTGGGGTCGTGCGCAGAATGGCCCGAGGCGACCACTGCCGCTGCGTCTCGACGCCCAGATGCGTGTGCGCTTCGTGGAAGGTGACCTCGAACTGCCAGCGCAAAATGAACCAGGAGATGATCTGCTGCGGCTCGACATCCAGATCGGTGCACAGCAGCGCCTGAGTGCGGAACTTTCCCAGAGGATCACGAATCAACACCCACCGAATGGGGACCGGTGGAAAGCCGGTGGAATACCACACCGCGGTCTGCGAGAGCGCCTCGATTGGGCGATCCCGCTCGCCGTACCAATGGTCCATCGTGAGGGGCATCCACGCTGCTTCCTCATCGGTTGCCTGGATGGAAAGATTGGGGAGGCGCTCGCCCACCACGCGCGGCCGCCCGGTATGCCCCGGTCGCCGCACTGGTGGTGGCGCGAACAGCCGCGCGTCCAGCCGCAAACGCGCCACCACGGTGGCCACGGGGCGAACCGCGTCGAGCAACTCAAGTGCGGCGTAGCTACGGTCTCCCACCACGACCAGCCGCCGCTGTGGCGCCCAACGATGGATCTGCCGGATCATCTGTCGTGCCTAGGTGGTCAGTGGTTTGTACCTGCGGCGACGCCCGTGGGCAGTTCCTTCAGAAGGGGCAAGTACGCTCAGGAAGGGTAAGGCCCAGACGCGACCAGCCCAGGGAATGGGAACCAGCAGCATGGCGCACATCCAGCGCAAGCCGCGCACTTTGACGAAATGGCTGCGGCTCGAGCGCACCGGATCGCGATAGATACCAGCTGCGCCAATCTTGCGACCACGTCGGCGCTCAATCGTTTCGTCGATCCCCACGACCAAGGGTCCCGTCGGTACAAAGGCGCTCATGAGCAGGCGCAAGAGGATGTGGCTGGCGCTCAGGCTCGACCACTTTGCTCGATTGAGCACACGATGATAGGTCTGGAAGGTCGGCTGTTGCGCCAATCCAACCGCGCGCAACGCCGAACTGACCATGCGACGCACGATGCGCCGCACACTTGCAAGACAGCCTACAACGAGGGCATGGACGCGCGCCTGACGAACCCGCGTCCGCGCCAGAGGTTACCATAATAGCAGGCATAATGGGTAGTCCCATTCGCCCTGGCCCTGTGACTCCCCCGTAAGAGACCACGTTTTCACTGGCGACCCGACTTGGTGGAAGGTCCGTCCACAGTGGACGACGCAGCCGCTCCACATTGCGCGTGGAGCGACCGCGGTTCGAGCGGGTGCGTTGCGAGACGCGATGAGCCGCCGAACTCCTGACGCCGGTCTGGCGAAGACCTCCGACGGCGCGCTTCATGCGTTTCGGAGGGCGGGCTGGAGGGAATCCGGCGCGAGAACAGTCCCGGCGCGACACGATCGGCGAATGATCGGTGCTGAGCAAGCGCTGGCGGTGGAGGCAGACGGCACGAGGCCGTGTGCGCCCGCCTGGGAGGGTACCTGTTTGTTAGCGACATCTGCCCCATGGAAGTCTGGCGCGCGCTGGTTGTCGGTGGCATTGTTGGGAGGCGTCGCGCTCGGCTACGCCGGGGCCGCTACTCCGAAGAACGCAAGCGCTGCGACCGCTCTGGCGACGACCTATGTCACTCCCGCCGACCCCCTTGACTCCGCGATGCGTCTGAGCGCGCCGCATAAACTGCCCAGGCCGAAGCCGCCCGCTCCTAAAGCAAAACCAGCCTCTGGGACAAAATCTGGGTCTGGCTCCGGATCAGGCGCCACCAGCAGCGCCTACACTCCTGGCGCCTACAACCCCTGGGCCGCGCCACCAGGCCATCCTTCATACGCGCTGGCGGACTTCGCGGGTGACCCGTACTCCTCAGTCTATGGGCAGTGCGTCTGGTACGCCTGGTACCGCCACCGCAGCCTGCCACTGCTCCAGCTCGGCGTCTCCGGCCAGTGGGTCGCCAACGCGCGACGGCTGGGTCTGCGCGTCGGCTACGCGCCCTGGGTCGGCGCGACGGTGGTCTTTCAGCCAAACGTGCAGGGCGCTAGCTCCCGTGGGCACGTCGGCGTCGTCGAGCAGATACTGGGGGGCGGCTGGTTCCTCATCAGCGAGATGAACTTCTATTTCAACGGCGGCGGCTTTGGGCGCGTCAGCTATCGCTACGTCCATGTCGGCGCTGGGGTGGCCTTCATCTCCTGACCCCCGGGCTGATACGATTGCCATCACCGCCACTGGGGCTATGTGCAGGGGCGCGATCTATCGCGCTCGTTGCGACCTGTCACGCGCGCCTGTCAGAACGAGACACTCAACAGCCGGTCGGCGTTCCCCAGAGCGCTGTCCGCGGTTTTGCCTGCGCTCGGTGTGAGTGTGACACCGCGCGGCTGATGGGTATACAATACATGGAATCACAGCGCCAGATGGCTTCGCGCCGGGACTGCACAAGGCGCGCAGACGACGGGCTTCGCACAATGGAGGTTGGCGGCTAATCGCAGAGAGGGGTGGGGCGGTGAACACGCGACTTACCTGGCGTCGTGGCATGCACGTCACACTCATCGCCGTCACGCTCGTGGCGATTTCTGGCGCGAGCGGCGCGCTCACTCCCGCGCAGGCGGCCCCGCGCATCCCGCACAACCCGGCGCTGCTCAGCTCGGTGGAGTTGAACGAGGCCAGCATCGACGGACCGGCGCTCTACGCCTCCGCGCCACGTGTCGCCGGCGCGACGCTCGCCTGGACCGGCACAGATCAACGCCTCAACGTCATGAAGAGCGCCGACGGGCTCCACTACTCCGACAAGCGTACGCTCGACGAGGTATCGGACATGCGCCCGGCGGTCGTGCATCGCTCCGCCGACGCCGACGACGCTGTCGCGCTCGCCTGGATCGGCGCAGATCGCAAGCACTCGATCAACATACTCTACGACGTGTATGGCTCGTCTCCCAAGAAGCTGACCCTGGACGAGACCAGCGACAGCCCGCCCGCCCTCGAGATCCGCGACTACTTCCTCTATGTCGCCTGGCGTGGCCGCGACGCAGCGCACACGCTCAATGTCCTGCCCATCGAGATCGCCGACAAACTCAACGTCGGGCAGAAGGCGAAGCTGAGCGACTTCAGCAGCCTCGCCGGGCCGAGCCTCTGGTGGGATACCAAGAAGAACGAGATGCTGCTGAGCTGGACCGCGGTTGATCCGGCCCGCCGCCTGCTCATCGCCACCTCGCCCGACGCTATCACGTGGACCGTCCCGGAGAACACGCAGTTTATCGAGACAAGCGCGTTCTCGCCGCGTCTGATCGCCGCCAGCGCGGAGGACATGGCGCGCCACGTGGTCGTCTGGACCGGCACGGATGGCGCGCTCAATCTGCGCTACACGGAGAGCTTCCCGCAGTGGCAACTGGCCGGCGCCAAGACGACCTTCAACGCTGCGGTCATGGGCGCGCCAGCGCTCGGCTATTCCGGGCCGAGTGGACACGTCCTGCTGGCGTGGACGGGAGCGGGCGCTAACCATCACCTGAATGCCGCGATAGGTCTTGTGCCGACCGCGGCAGACTGCGCCGCCGAATCGGGCGTATCCACCGTCTCCTCGGACCTGCTTACGCACGGCAATACCGCGCGCAAAGAGGTGGCGCTGACCTTCGACGTCCCGCGCAGCGCGGTCGGCAGCGCGGGCAGCCTCATCCAGACGCTGCACACACGTGGCGTGGTCAGCACGTGGTTCCTGACGGGAACCTGGTCGCAGGATCATGTGGCGCTGGCGCGTCTGGCGGTGAGGGACGGCAATGAGCTTGGCGATCTCACGGTGGATGCGACGAATCTTGTCGCGCCGCAGCGCTCCGACATGTTTATCTGTAGCGCGATCGCGCAGGGCGAGGCGATGGTCCTCAGCACGGCGGGGAAGACGACGCGCCCGTTCTTCCGCCCGCCCGGCGGTCTCCAGAATGACAACGTACGCAAGCTGGCCGCGCAGATCGGCTATCGCACCGTGACCTGGAGCATCAACCCGCGCGACGACCTGAGCGCGACGACACGCGCGCAGATCGTGAGCCGTGTGCTGACAAGCGCGGAGCTGAAGAATGGCGCGATCATCCTGCTGCACGTGAACGGCGCGAATACCGCGGCGGCGCTCGGCGACCTGATCACCGGGCTGCAACGGCGCGGCTTCAAGCTGGTGACCCTCGCCCGACTCACCAGTTAGAGGGTGTACAAGAAGGGTGATACGCTGAGGGGATCGGCCGCGCCACCTCGTCATTCCTGGGCGGCCATGGAGTCCCATGTCCCCGGCAAGCTACCCCAGTGACCTCAGCGATCGTGAATGGTCCCTGCTCGAACCCTTGCTCCCTGCGGCCAAGCAGGGAGGACGCCCTCGCAGCGTCGACCTACGTCGGATTCTCAATGGCGTCTTCTATCTCCTGCGGACGGGCTGCGCCTGGCGGTATGTGCCACGCGAATACGGTCCCTGGTCCACCGTCTATCACTACTTTTACTCCTGGCGTCGGGCTGGCGCCTGGGAGGGCATTCACCGCGTCCTGCGTGAGCGCGTGCGCCGCGCGGTCGGACGCGAGTCCACTCCCAGCGCGGCCATTATCGATCGCCAATCGGTCAAGACGACCGAACAAGGCGGGCCGCATGGCTACGACGGCGGCAAAAAGGTGAATGGCCGCAAGCGGCACATCCTGGTCGATACGCTGGGTCTGCTGCTCAAGGTGGTCGTGCATCCGGCGAACCTGCAGGATCGGGAGGGCGCGCGGCTCGTGCTGGCGGGCCTGCAGCGCCGCTTCCCGCGCCTGCGCCATCTATGGGCTGACCAAGCCTACACCGGCCCGATCCTCGACTGGATCAAGCAGCAGGTGGGCTGGACGGTCGAGGTCGTCGAGCGGTCACCTCGCCGCGGGTTTGTGGTCACCGCCGACGGCCAGTTCCAGCGGGTCGCCTTGCCCAAGACGTTCGAACCCTTGCCAAGAAGATGGGTGGTCGAGCGGACACTGGCATGGACCAGTCGCTACCGCCGCATGAGCAAAGACTACGAGCGCCTGCCCGCTACAAGTGAAGCGCTGGTCTATCTCACCGGCATCCGTCTCCTCCTTGCTCGCTTGACTCGAGACCAGAGATGACCCTTCTTGTACACCCTCTAGAAACCGGTGCGAACCTGAGCGAGCTAATCGCATGCAGTTGACGAGTTCGTTGTCTGACCTCTGGACGTTGCGCGGTGCGATTGTTCCTGATGTGTCGTCACTTTCTCCCACCCTGCCACGTAGACAGTAGGAGCGTGGTCGACCACGCAAGAGGATGCCGAGCGGAAACAGTAACGAAGGAGCGCCACATGCGCCAGCGAGTCCTGCGACGACAAGACGGTATTATCGGCGGCGTCTGTGGTGGCCTGGGCGCCTACTTCGGCGTCAGCGCCTGGTGGTTTCGCCTGCTCTTCCTGTTTCTCTTGCTGCCTGGTGGGCTGCCTGGCTTTCTGCCGTACGTCGTTCTCTGGATCGCGATGCCCAGGGCGAGTCGGTATGAGTAGCTCGGCGAGATGACCTCGCCGCCGCACGGAAAACCAGAGACACATCACGCCAGAGTGACCTGCCAACACCAGGAGCCGAGGCGGAATCACGATGGATGGCCTACCCGGTGGCGGGCTACTGAGCGCTGAGCTGGGCGACCATGACGAGCTACGGCTCCAACAGCGCGGGATTGGGCGCGGTATCTGGCGGGACGATCAGCAGGGGCAGCTTGATGTGCTGCAACGCCTTCTCGACGGTCTCACCCAGCGCCCCTCGGCCAGTCGCCGCTGGCTTCGTCAGCGCCACCAGATCGTAGTCGTCGGCAAGCAGGATCAGCGCGTCCTCAATCGACCTCGCGCTGGGCAATGACCAGGTCACCTCCAGCTTCAGCCCCTCCGGCGTGGCGTCCTGTACCCGCTCGGTTAGCGCGCTGAGGTAGTTCTCGGCGGCGCTGGCGTCCTGCCCCTCCGCGACCAATCGCATCAGATGCAGCGCGCCCGGCTCCGGCGTGGAGAGCGCTGCGACGAGATACAAGGTGGGAACGAGCGCGCTTTCGGCGGCCAGGGAGCCATCCAGCGGCAGCAGGGCGCGCACTGAGCGTCCAGAGCCATCCGTCGCGCCTAGCGATTGGTCCTCGCCCGCGCGCAGCAACAGCACGGGAATCGGCGCTTCACGCGAGACGTGTTCGGCGACGCCGCCCAGCAGGCGCTCCAGGAAGCCGGTGCGCCCGTGGCTGTTGAGGATGATGGCGTCGGCGTTCTTCTCGCGCGCGACCTCCACGATAGTCTGGCCGACGCCTCCGGAGCGCGTCTCACTTTCGACCGGGACGCCCTCGCCCGCGATGACGGTGGCCACGCCGTCGAGATAGCCCTGCGCGCCCTCGGTGTCGGAGGTGATGGTGTAGGGAGAGAGCGAGGCCGCTGTGTACTTCGTCACCTCGGTGGCCGTGTCGAGCACTTGCAGGAGGATGACCGAGCCGCCCATGAGGCTAGACAGGCGGGCGACGACGGGAACCACACGCGCCGCTTCAGGCGACCCATCCAGCGGCGCCAGGATGCGCTCGAACATCACACGATCTCCTTGCTTGTGGCGCGTTTTCACCGATAGCGCTCTATATTCCAAGGCGCATTGTACGCCGCGCGCGCTGCGCTTGCCCAGTCATACCAAATTCGCCTGGGCGTTGTCGCTCGCCGCCCCTACGCCCGTTAGGGAATGAGGGGGTCCCCTGTGACGTTCTCTACAGGTCATCTCATACAAGTCTTGCGACTTTATCAGCGCGCAACTCCAGCCAACGGAGCAGATCGCGAACCTTGCGTCAGACGCTTTCGCTCGCGTATGACCGCCCCCACGTATCCCCGCGATCCTGTTCAGCCGGCGCCCGCATGAGCCATCCTGCTCCGACAACCACGAGGGTCAGCGCCGCGCCTACGAGGACGGCTGTTGGCGCGCTAAAGCGGCTGGAAAGCCAGCCCATCAACACATACCCGAGTGGAACCGTGCCATCGATGAAGAGCACGCTCACACTCATGACCCGCCCGCGTACCTGGTCCGGCGGCGCGACCTGCGCCAGCATCGCATAGCGCTCAACAAAGAGGGTCTCTGCGCAGCCCACGCCTGCCATCACCGCGAGCGCGAGGGGAAAGCTGCGCGTGAGCGCAAAGACTGCTAGCAACACTCCAAAGATTGCCCCATCGAGCAGTATCCTGCGGATGGTCGGGCGGCGGGACGTCCAGGCCAGCCAGAGCGCCCCTAGCAGCGCCCCAACGCCAAGCGCCCCAGAGAGCGCCCCAAAGCCTGGCGCGCCGACCGCGAGCACCTCGGTCGCGAAGAGAGGCAAGATGACGTTGAAGTTGGAGCCGAACAGCAATCCCAGACCGACGACGGTCATCGGCAGCAAAAGCGCCGGCGTCCGCCAGAGGTAGGCGAGCCCCTCGCGCAGACTGTGCCAAACGCTCACCGACTGCCCACGAGACGACACCAGATGAACGCTCGACTGGACATGCAACTCGGAGATCTGTATCAGCGCCAAGGCGAGGATGACTGCCAGATAGCTGACCGCATTGAGCAAGAAGAGCGTAGCGACACCACTGACGGCGATAAGCACTCCACCGAGACCGGGCCCCACGATCCGCGCCAGATTGTCGAGCGCCGCGTTGAGGGCGACGGCGTTTGGCAAATCCTCACGCCCCACCAGCTCGACGACGAATGCTTGACGCGCCGGCTTGTCCAGGCTGAAGGTGACGCCCAGGAGAAACGCGAGCACGTAGATCTGCCAGAGCATGATCGAGTGACTGGCGACGAGATACCAGAGCGCCAGCGCCTGCACGAGCGCGGCGGATTGAGTGAGCAGCAAGATGCGGCGCTTGGGCCAGCGATCCACGAAGACGCCGGTGAAGAGCGAAAACAGCAGCACGGGGAGGAGTTGTAGCGCGCCGACCACCCCGAGTTGGACCGGACTGTGCGTGAGGTCGAGCACGAGCCACGCCTGCCCGATGCTCTGCATCCAGGCGCCCATCACCGAGATGAGTTGACCGCTCCAAAACAGGCGAAAGTTGCGCTGCCGCAACGCACGAATCGCGCGAAAGGGGTCCTTCTCCGATCCCGAGCGAACGCTGCTTGTCACGACGATTCTCCACGAGCGCACGCGACGTGCAGTGATGTAGAGACGTAGAGAGCATACCGCTACGGAGAAGGCCACCACCGGTGGGCGGCAAAATCGGCGCGGCGGTCCGGTGAGCTGCCCGAGTAGCACTCGACCGTCTCATCCTGCTCTGGGCGCTCGTTGCCTGCATGCGGACACGTCCGATCCTCGGCGCGGAAATGGTCGCGGCGTCCACCGGGCCGGTCACCTATCATAGTGACGCGATGTACTACAACCACTATGACGCGCAGCTCGTCCTACGTGGCAAGAACCCCTACGAGACTAACGACCTAGCCGGCGCCATGCGCCAGTTTCGTATCCTCGGCTATACGCCGCTCGTGCGTGGACGCTTCGGCGACCCGCTGCGCCCGCCGACGGCGGCGGAGATCGACGCGGTTGGCCGCGAGTATCTGGCGGATCCCAACCATCCTCCCGCCGAGATCGACCCACGCACGCTCCATTCCTATCCCGCCGGCGCCATGCTGGTCAATGTTCCCTCGGTCTGGGCCGGCCTGCCGAGCGTCGGACTGGCGCAACTCCTGCTCTTTCTGGGGCTGGGAGTCGGCGTCGTCGCGCTGGCGCCGGGATGGTCGCGCGTGGCCGTGGCGCTGCTGTTCCTGAGTGATCCGGACACCGTGCGTCGCGTCGCCACTGGCGACTTCGATATCTGGTGGGTGGCGCTGCTGTCCTGCGCATGGCTCCTGCGCGAGCGTCGCGTCGCCTCCGGCCTGCTGCTGGGCGCCGCCTGCGCCATCAAGCAGACCGCCTGGTTCGCCGCGCCATTCTACCTCGTGTTCATCTGGCGCGCGTACGGCGGGCGGGAGGCGTTGCGGCGTGGCGGGATCGCGCTGGCGGGCTTCCTCGCGCTCAACTTGCCGTGGCTGCTCTCGCCGCGCGCCTGGCTGACGAGCCTGACGCTGCCGATGAGCCTGCCGCTCTTCCCGGAGGGCGTAGGTGTCGTCGCGCTCTCGCTCTCCGGCGCATTCCCATTGCCGCCATCGTGGGTCTACGGCGCGCTGGAGCTAGCCGCCCTCGGCCTGGCGCTCGTCTGGCAGTGGCGCTCGCACAGCGCGCATCCACTCGCCGGGTTGGCGCTCTCGCTCCTGCCGCTCGTCTTCGCCTGGCGCAGTCCAGGGCGCTACTTCGCGCTGCTGCCGGCGCTGGCGCTGGTCGGGTGGGCGCTGACGGAGCGGCCGTATGCGCGCGGCGCCATCATCCCGGGAGGCGCCCAGGCGCGCGCAGGACAACGCTATCGTGGGCGCCGCCCCAGCAGCACAGCCAGCGTCTGGTCGTTCCCATTCGCCATGGGATAGTAGCCTACAGCGATGGTGGTTCCGTCGGGACTTGCCGCCACGGCGGTCATCATCTGCTTCCCAGCGGGACTCAGCGGCGGCGCAGACTGCTGTCCCCAGGCGCTGCCATTCCAGTGTTCGATGAGCGGCGTGGGCTGCTGAAGATTGTAATCGCTCCGGTCGTCGACTGCCCAGACCTCGCCAGCGGCGCGCGCTGCGACGCCGAGCAACTGATCCTGGTTGGAGGGCGGATCGTCTGCAGTAACGAGAGTCCAGCTTGACCCGTTCCAATGCTCCACCAGCGGGCCACCAGTAACAGTGTTTATGCGGTCGAAGTATGAGCCAACCGCCCACACATCGTTGGCCGCGACGCCGCTGACGCCGAAGAGATGGTTCTGCTCCGCGCTGGTATTGGGACTGGATATGATGCTCCACTGCACACCATCCCAATGCTCGATTAGTGTGCTTATCCCATTCAGACCAGCAGAGCCCACCGCCCAGACATCATTTGACGCAATCACGGTCACTGAGGCAAGAGGACTGCTGAGCATTTTCACGCCAGGCATGGCGTTGGGACTAGGAACCACGCTCCACATTGTCCCATTCCAATGCTCGGTCAGGGAGGCGAGTTGACTACTACTCGCGTCGAAATATGATCCGACCGCCCAGACATCATTGGCGGCCCTGCCTGCCACCGCATTGAGCTTTTCCGCAGGGAGTGGCGCCGCACCAGCGACGATGCTCCACGCTAAGCCGTTCCAATGTTCTATCAGCTTTTCGTTGAGGGAGGTCGCAGGGTTGATATAGTCGCCAACGGCCCAGACATCATTGCTCGCGATTGCGGTCATGCCAAGGAGTTCAGATGAAGGATCAGCGCTCGCAGGATCTGCGGCAACACTCCAGGTAGCGCCGTTCCAGTGCTCGATCAAAGCGAAGTGGGCGCACCCGCAGCCTTGCTTTGGTCCTCTCGGGACCGGTTTCCCCGCGAGCGATCCGGCATGTTCCCATTTCTGGCCTGCGGCCCAGATATCACTGGACGAGTCGCGGCGGTGGCAAAAAGCTCGTTCCCCACTGCGCCAGGATTCGCGGTGGTCATCACACCCCAGTAGGCGCAGGGCTGGCCGATCTGGCAGGCGATCTGGCGTCCCCCTGGCGCGGCGGGGCCAGGACGTGTCGCAGGCATTGGGCGTGGCTGGGCGGCCAGCGCGGCTGCGCCAATGAGCAGCGCGGCGACCAGACACACGGCGGCGAGGGGATATCGGAGAACGATGAAGCGACGCATGATTCCCTCCCACGTAAGCGTGCGCGCCTACAGGATGCCTGCGTGGTTCTAGCGCCTCAGTTGAGGAACCCAATACACCTCCAATACACCTCCAATACGCCTGTAGAGCGGCTCAACTATAGAGGAAAGAAGATGGCGGCGTCAAGACTACCCTCGAGCATCTGATCGCGAGAAGCGTAGAGCGCGTTACAGTGTGCGCAGGGCCGCCGGCGCTTGCAATTCGCGCGTCACGGACTAGAATAGCGGCATACTTGATCGTCACTTGTTGAAGCGCTGGCGTCGGGCGAGGCAAGCGCGTCTTTCTCTGACACTCCACGGGGGCTAAAGCCCCATGGGTTCTCAGGCGACGCATGTCCCAACGGACGACGTTGACGCCTGACGGCGGTATCCCCGCCGACTGTACGGATGCCTGGTGGGAGGAGCAGGCGCTTATCGAGCCGTACAGAGAGGTATTCTGGCCCCAGCGGGCAGAACCGGCAACGAAGAGGACTGCTGGCTGAAGCCGCCGCACGCCTCACCACTGCCGCTCAAGCGGCGAGGCGTGCGGCGGGCTAAAGCCCAATCATGTCAGGTCGCGCATGATGACATCTCATCGTGACGAGGCGCAGGGCTTCTGGAGCGCCTTTGGCCGTGTGACGCTGGCCGCCGCCTTCGCGACGATCCCGCGCCTGGCCTTCGCGCTGGAAGTTCACGGGCTGGAGCATGCACGCGCGCAACCTCCGACCTACCTCGCGATCTCGCACAAGCGCGACCTCGACACCATGGCGCCGCTGGGGCGCATCATCTTCCATCGCGGCTGGGCCGCGCTCGTGGGCGAGGTGCGCTTCGCCATGCGCTCGGACTCCTTCGAGCCAGGCTTCCTCGCGCGGGTCGTGGCCGGTCCGCGCTGGTTCATCGAGTTGCTGCGTCTGGTTCGCCCCATCAGCGTTGGGCCGATCCTGCGCGGGTTAGGCGTCTATCCGCTCACAGACTACTCGCAGCGCCCCGGCGAGACATGGCTACGCGAGTATCTGCGTGTCGAGGGCGACGCGCGCGTCGGCGCAACGCTCGCGCCGTGGATGATCCAGACGCTGGCCGATGCGACGGGGAATGATCCCAGCGCCGTCGAGCGACTCATGCTCTCGGGACTGCTGTCGTGGCGCTTTCACGGTCCGCTGCAACCACGTATCGGGCCGGATGTCTTCACCGGGGGCGCGCGGCGGCGGGCCGAGCGACGGGTGGTGGAGACGGCGAAGGCGGAACTGGAGGTGATCGCGGGCTGGGTGCGGCGTGGCGGCTCGCTCTACGGCGCGCCGGAGGGCCGGCTCTCGCCAGATGGGCGGATCAGCCCGATCACCTCGGGGCTGCATCGCATCCTGCGCGAGGCGCCAGCGGAGACGCGGCTGGTCCCGATCATGATCGTCTACGACTTCATGACTACCCACCGGCGACGCATGTTCGTCACCCTCGCGCCACCCATCGAGCGCGTTCCGCAGATTCCGCAACGGGCTTTGGATGAGACGCTGCGGCAGACCTGGCTGCGCTCGGCGCGCTTCACCTGCACACAACTTGGCGCGGCGTTCCTGGTCCGGCGCGCAACGTCGGACCCCAATGAGCTGTTCACACTGGAGGAGTTCACCGGCGCGCTCTGCCAGGAAGCGGAGGCGCTCGTGGAGCAGGGGCGACAGGTGGACCGGCGGCTTTTGACCAAGCGTGGCGCGCGTGAGCGTGCGCGAGGCTTCCTGGCCTTCGCCGCGCGGCGCGGATACGTCCAGCGCGTGGGTCGCTGGCGCTGGCTTGCCACGCCGGGTGATCTGAGGGTGGATGTGCCGGCGTGGGACGTCGGCTACCGCGACTTCCCGCTGGGCTACGCCTGGAACGAATATACCGAGATGATCGCGGTGAGCGAGCCGCTCGCGCGTCCCTGCGCCGGATAATGGGCATATTCTGAGATAGATGTGATGTACGAAATGACATGCGCAATCGTAAGAGGTGAACCATAGATGAGCCGGAGATCACCTATCGCTACTTCCGCCTGCCACACCAGTTCTCGCACTTTCTCTCCGATCCGCGCCGCTGCGACATCTGCGGCATGGTGCGGGGTGTATACGACTACTCGCCCAGCGCGCCCAGCCGCTTTCCCTGGCCAGACAGTGGCGACCCGACAATCATGCCTTGCTTCTACTTCATCAATCAGGAGATCCTGCGTGGCTTTGGATCCGACACTGGGAGTGTGCGCCTCGCGGAATTGCTGCTCAACGCCGGTCAGCCCGGCAATGCTGAGACCGAATATGTGCTCGAAGGCGACGGCGGCTACCGTGGTGTCGGCTACTTGAGCGCCGAGACCCACCTCTGGCTGCCGGGCAGTGCGGCGTGGGACCCAACACAATGGGAGCCAGAAGCATAACAGTCAGGCAAGCTCCAACGTCCGCAGCCGCGCCAACTCCGCTGTGAACTCGGCCTGCAGCGCGCGCTTGCGCTCGGCGGGCAGGAAGCTGTAGCGCACGCCGTTGAGCAGGATGGCGTCAATCTGGTCCAGGCTCAGGCCGAACGCCGTCGCTAGCAGCGCCACCTCGTCGTTCAGCGTCGTGTTGAAGAGCGGCGGATCATCCGCGTTGATCGTGATCGGGACGCCAGCCTCGTAGAGCCGCCGCAGTGGGTGCGCCGCATAGCTCGAATAGACGCCGAGGCGCAGGTTGCTCGTCGGGCACAGTTCCAACGCGACATCGTGCGCGCGCAGGTATTCCACCAGCGCGGGGTCCTCGATTGAACGTACGCCATGTCCGATGCGCTCCGCCTCCAGCGCGCGTATCGCTCCCCAGACACTTTCAGGCCCTCCCGTCTCGCCGGCATGCGGAATGCAGTGCAGGCCAGCCTCCTGCGCGCGCGCGAACTGTGGCGCGAACGGCTCCGGCGGATAGCCAACCTCGGCGCCGCCCAGCCCTAGCGCGATCACGCCCTCGCCCATGCCCTCGATCGCGCGCGCCAGCGTGTACTCCGCCAGCGCGTCGCGCCGCGCCTCCGGCGTGATGTTGCGCACGATGTCGAAGATCCAGGCGATCTCGACGCCGAACTCCGCGCGCGCGTGGGCGCGTCCCTGCGTCAGTCCGGAGAACTGCGTGTCGAACGGGACGCCGAGCGCCTCATGTGTGCTGGGCGAAAACGTCACCTCGGCATAGCGCACATGCTGGCGGGCCATCTCCGCGCCGAACTCGTAGGCGATCAGTTCGTAGTCCTCCTCCGTGCGCAGGCAGCGCGTGATGGTGAGGTAGATCTCGATGAAGTGGTCGAAGTCGCGGAAGGTGAACCATGCGCGCAGGCCATCCACCGAGTCGGCGGGCAGCGCGACGCCGTTGCGCTGGGCGAGCGTCAGCAGCGTCTCCGGCAGGATCGAGCCTTCGAGGTGAACATGCAGGTGCGCCTTAGGCGCCGCGCGCAGGTAGGCGAGGGTCGCTGCGGTTGACCATATGGCTGACATGTGGTGGATCTCCTTTTCGCTCACTGCGCCTTGTTCGCCTTGTGCGTCAGCCCCTGAAGGGACGTGTCGCGGCTACGAGCCAGATGGATGGCGCCTGTACGTGTATGCGCCTTGCAGCGAGTTGCATGCAAGTGCTGCGGATTGCATACAGTTGCTGCAGATTGCATGCAAGTGCATGCAGATTGCATACAGTTGCTGCAGATGTTGCGGATTGTCCGCCTTCTCCCTCTCCCTCTCCTTCTCCCTCTCCTCCTCCTTCGCATTCACCTTCACTTTCTCCTTCGCATGCGCAGATGTCGCCGCAGGCGACCGTTGAGACGACGACAGTGATGGCGAACATCTCCCCCCAACCCCCTCGGGGGAGTTGCGCACGCGTATGGATGCTGCGCGAGAGAAAGCAGAAGCGGCGAGGAGCATGGAGAGCGACACCGCACAGAACTGGGCGTTCCTCCCCCCAAGAGCATACACAGCCGGACATCGGTATGGGAATCCAGCCTCCCGATGACCCTCCTGTCTGGAATCGTCCGCGTGTGGCTGTGGCGCAGTTGGAACCGACGGCTCTACACTGCTCAGCGATGGCGTGCTGGATCGGGATGATTGGACGAAAGCGAGGTGGGCGCGATGGCAAGGCAAGCGCGAGCAACGGCGGAACACATGGCGGAGCGGGCGGCTCCCACCAGCGAGACGCAGGCAGGCGCGCTCTTTGGCCCTGGCGAGGCGACGCCAGGCGTGCGCGGGCTGTCCGGACGCGAGGGCATGCCGCGTCAGTGGGCCTAAGGCGCCAGTTACAACGTCGGGCAGCGTCCACGCGGGACGGAGCAGACCAGCTTCGAGCAGTTGCGCAACCTCGCCGCACTCTACGATGGAGTCCAACTCTGTGAACACTCACTAATGAA
>Ga0207684_10003496_pt1 | contig 15328 bp, 16 predicted proteins | sample KBSK5501metaG_FD_184342 | JGI IMG/M metagenome (GOLD analysis project Ga0207684, IMG submission 184342) | Corn, switchgrass and miscanthus rhizosphere microbial communities from Kellogg Biological Station, Michigan, USA - KBS K5-50-1 metaG... | ecosystem: Host-associated > Plants > Roots >...
GAGGAGATTCGGAGCCAACTGCTCTCCATGAGCGCCGCCACCGCCGATCGCTTCTGCGTTCCCAGCGAAAATTGGTGTTGCGCAGCCTCTCCACGACGCGCGCGGGAACACTCCTTAAGTAGCAGATCCCGATCCGTACGTTCTAGGAGTGGAATGAGACCCAACCCGGCTTTCTGGGAGCGGATCTCGTGGCCCATTGTGGCTTCCAGGCGGAAGGGGGCTACCTGTACACGCTGACCCTCACCAATGTGGCCACGGGATGGACCGAATGCCTCCCCCTCTTGCACCGGAGTCAGTAAAGGGTTCTGGCAGCCATTCAACACGCGAGAACGCTGTTCCCGTTTCCGATCCTTGGGATTGATACCGATGACGGTGTGGAGGCGCATCAATGAGGCAATAATGGCGAATTGTGAACAAGAACAGATTACCTTTACGCCGGGACGCCCCCTCCTGAAAGATGATCAGTGCAATGCCCTCGCAGAAGAATGGAGTGATTGTGCGCCAAGTGATCGGCTATGATCGCTTCGTTGGTGAACACGCAAGCGCGGCAACTCACCGAACTGTACCGCGCGTTGCGACGGTCCCGTTAACTGATGCGCAACCCTCCATGAAATTGCTGTCCAAACAGCGCGATGGGAAAAAAAGTGCGCTACATCTTCGATGCAGCCAAGACCCCGCTGGAACGGTTGCTTCTGTCAGGCGTCCTGCCGGCCCAGAAGCAGCAAGCACTGACCGAGGTGGCACACACGCTCGACCTTTTCCGTCTCTTCCAACAACTAGAGCAGTTGCAACAGGCCGTCTTCCGCTGTGCTGTCAGTTGCGCTCCTTTCGTTTCAAACACCCCATCTGTTCCCATTCGCGTCTTTTCCGTAGAACGTTGTACAACAGGACACGCTCCCACCGAGAGGAGCGTTACCGGTCCGGCAACCGGGTTCCATATCCTGTACCGAGAGCAGGAGAGGAGAAAACGCATCCTGGGCTGGCGGCGCTCTCAGAAAGCCCCCCTTGAAGGAGAGCGGGAGCAGATCCTGTCCTGGCTGGTTGCCAGCCCCGAACGGAGCGGTGGAGAGATCTTCCGGGAGTTGCAGCGCCTCTCCCCTGGACGCTATCAACCGTTGCAGAACCGCACCTTATAGCGCGGTATGCGCAAGATCCGTGTCCACCCGGCTCGCACACCTTTGAGGAGCAGTGACAAGCAGAAGTGCTTCGTAGACCATCGCCCGCGCCAAGCTCGCCTGCAGAGAGGACAGCCAGGAGTTCCTGGATGCCTGTTGAACAAACCGCCGGGTAAGATTTTTGGTGGAGCAATGCACCACTTCTCCGACTTTGTGGGTGCTGACTCCGGCGACAAACATCTCCGTGAGTCCTTGCGCCACCTGGGGTTCAGAACGGCTGTAGCGGTTGAAGACCTGGGTGTGGAACTGCCCTTCCCGGTCGTCTTCGGACTTTGATCTCCTCGAGCCGACCGGTCGAGGTCACAAGATCCAGCGTGTAGGTGCCGTTGCGATAGCCTTTGCGTTTGGGACTGCATGCTCCCCAGGCAGCTCCAATGAAGGCATCGAGTTCCTCGCGCATCACCAGTTCGATCACCGTGCGCACGGCACTTTGAGCCAGGACTTGCAGATGCTGATGAAATGCTTGCTGCTCGGGCAGTGGTTGGGAAGATGGCTCCGATTTTGAAAGGGGTGTCGGCGATGTGGTACGCTTGTGCTTGGATACAGGCATAGTTCCCTCCGTAGTGAGTGAGATTGGAAGCAAAGCAACACGCTCTTCCAAAGGGAAGAGTCTATGCCTGTAGTATCTATTCTCCTGAGGCTCTTTTCCTCCCTTCTCTTGCAACCTGCTCCACCCTGTGGAGACATCAGCCGGTTCTCTCTCATCACGCGTTCTTCCTGCTGTGTCCAGTGAGGTCTGTTGGCAGATGGGCCGAGGCTCGATAAGCGGCATCGATGTGGCCCCTGTCCTGCGCCAAGATCACATCAAGCAACTGGATGGCCTCCAGCCGGCTTTCTTCTCCCCAATCCTCCCTGAACCACACGTTGCGGCTACACTCAATCAGATCTTGCACGACCCGTTCCCAGAGGAAGTAGGTGAGGGCCACCCAATCAATCTCCGCCTGTCCGTATCCTTCCCAAAACGCAGCGGCGTGTGGGTGCCTGACAAAGATGAAATCGCGCTCTTTGGGGGCCAGCATCACCTCATCCCAATCGATCACGAACACCCGACCCGCTCGATCACGGATCAGATTTCTTGCGTGCAGGTCGCCGTGACAGATGACCGAGGGCAAGGTTCGCGACCGGAGCACCCCTGCCAGCTTTTCCAGGGAGGTGAGCACCATGTGGATCGTGGACTGATGCGCCACCCAGGAGGAGCGAAGCGCATGCTCAATGGCACCTCCGCCTTCAGCATGGGCGTGTTGGGTCTCAAAGGCATGAACCCATTGAATGTACTCCCTGGGATCAAAGGTCTCCTTTCGGAGTGACTCAAAGCCTACACGTGGCAGCATCACCTGGTGAATCTGTTTGAAGATGCTTCCCACCTGCTTCCACTGCTCGTTCGTCATCCCGGTCAAACTACTGTCCCCGGAGATCCAGGGATAGACGATCACGGTCCAATCCGAGAGCACGGTCCACAACGCCCCACTGCGGGTACGAATAGGAGCCACGACCGATGCGATCCCCTGATCGTTGAGATAGCGAGGAACCAGACAGCGCGGTTCATAGAGCGGTCGCGACGTGACTTTGAGCAAATGGGCCGTTCCCCGTTCGCTCACCGCACGATACACCCCGGCGTCGTAATCATGTCCGAGCGGAAGAAACTCAAGCGTGACGAGGCCCAGATCATACTGGTCCGGCAAACAGGCGCGAAGATATTCCTCTGCAACCCTAGGTGGTTCTCGCATAGCTCTGCTCATCCCATCCTGTCTTCACTTTCTCGGCGCAAAGTGGTCCTAACTCTATAGTATGCGAGCCTGAGCGAGCAACGCAAGATTATTCGTCAAAAGGCATGAGTCACATTTGTCCACGAAGTGATGAGCAGTTTTTCTCTTTACACAACTTTCGCTATGGCATGTGAGCGTGTGAGCTGCAGCCGCTTCTGTCTCATCGACGAGGTACCCGTTGTAGCCGCGGGTGATCTGCATTTGTAAGTCTGTGACGCGGGTCCCGACAACCGGTTGCTTTTTCCACATCGCCTCGGTCACCGTAAAGCCAAAGCCTTCGCGGATCGAGCGTTGCAAGATCACACTGGAATAGCGCTGGAACGCATTGACCGCCTCGTGGTCGATGATGGCTGGATCGGACAGCAGAAGGATATCTGCATCTCCCTGCACGTAATTGCGCCGCAAATCGGCGAGGATCTCCTCGGCTTTCACATCGTCTTTCGCCTCCAATGCGCCGACTAGTGCCAGCTGGACCGCTGGCATCTGCTGCTTGACCAGGCGGTAGATCTCAATAACCTGCCAGGGATTTTTCCAGACGCCAAAGCGCGAGACTTGCGTGATCAGCGGGCTTCCCACACCCAATCGTGCCACGACTGGACCCAGGCCGCTCACCCCTCGTTCCATTCCTCAAGTACGGCTCTTCAAGCAACGCCTCGATAAGCAAACAGGCGCACTTCTAGTCCTACCTCAGATATGCTCACTCCATTTCCGTCACATTGACTCCACTCGCGAATCCGGCCAAAATGCTTTGTCAATCGCCCAGAGCTTCATTGAGGGTATAACAGGCCCTGATCAACGCCAGGTGGGTAAAGGCCTGTGGGAAGTTTCCCTCTGCTTGCCCGGTCGGACCGATCTCCTCCGAAAACAACCCCAGGTGGTTGGCATAGGTAAACATCTGCTCGAGATTCTCTCTGGCCTCCTCGATGCGTCCCGCCCGTGCCAGGGCCTCGATATACCAGAAACTGCAGATGCTAAACGTCCCTTCCGTGCCTTTGAGCCCATCGTCGGCGGCCTGATCCACGCGATAGCGGTAGACATGCGGGGCATGCGTCAGTTCCTTCTCAATGCGATCCAGCGTCTTGAGCATGCGCGGGTCGGACGGGGCGGTGAAGCCGGTCAGCGAGATCAACAGCGCGCTGGCGTCAACGGCGTCGCCGCCATAGTACTGCACAAAGCTCTGCTTTTCCTCGCTCCAGCCCTTGTCCATGATCTCCTTGAAGATGGTATCGCGCACCTGGCGCCATCGCTCCAGGGGAGCAGGCCACCCCTGGCGCTCCATCACGCGGATGGCGCGTTCGAAGGCCACCCAGCACATGACCCGCGAGTGCAGGAAGGCCCGGTCGCCTCCTCGCACCTCCCAGATGCCCTTGTCGGGCGTCTGCCAGTTCTTGCTCAGCCACTCCATGATGCGACTGATCTGCTCCCATCCGCGGTAGTAGAGCCCTCTGTGCTCGAACAACAGGAACAACGCATCGAACAGCTCCCCAAAGACATCCATCTGCAGCTGTTTGGCCGCGCCATTGCCGATGCGCACCGGCCGGCTCTGGCGGTAGCCATCGAGGTGGTCCAGGAGAATCTCGGGCAGCTCCGTCTCCCCGCGAATGGTGAACATGGGTTGGATGGGTTGATCGGGCTTGAGCTGGACAAAGCGCGCCAGCACCCAGTCGGTGAAGGCATTGGCTTCATCCTCGAAGCCCAACATGGTGAGACTTTGCAGCGTCAAGCCGGCATCACGCAGCCAGGTGAAGCGGTAATCCCAGTTGCGCTCGCCCCCGATGCCCTCGGGCAGGCTGGTCGTGGGCGCGGCCACCACCGCGCCGGTGGGCGCGTAGGTCAGCAGCTTCAAGGCCAGCGCCGAACGATACACCATTTCGCGCCAGCGTCCCTGGTAGCGGCACTGCTTGAGCCAGTTGCGCCAGTAGTCCTTGGTATCCGCCAGGACCTTCTGGAACATTGCGGCAACCTGCTCGGGCGTCGTCACCTCGGGGGCTTCGGCGCTGCGCAGCACAAAAAAGGCCCATTCATCTTCGCCCAGGGTGAACGACGCGCGCGCCCCCCCCTGGCCGTCAGCCTGCACAGGGACGGTGGAGAAGAGCCCGAGCATGAGGTTGGGGCTGCGGAAGACCATGCCGCGCTCGGCGGGTTCTACCGTATGGGCATCGCGCGCGTAGTTAAAGGCGGGACGGCATGTCATCTCGAAAGAGAGCGAGCCATTGACGACGTGGACTGCCCGCACGATGCCATGTCGATCGGTGGGACTGGTCGCCTGTTGAATGGGCATGAAATCGGTGACTTCTCCCACCCCGCTTTCCGTCAGAAAGCGGGTCACGAGGATGTTGGTATCGGGCAGATAATGCTGCTTGTAACTCTCGACCGGCGTCTCGCGTGGCTCGATCTGGAAGTACCCCCCCTTTTCGCTGTCCAGGAGCGCGCCAAAGACGCTCGGAGCATCGAAGGCGGGAACGCAGTACCAGTCAATCGAACCATTCTTTCCCACGAGCGCGACGGTGTGGAGATCGCCAATGATCCCATAGTCTTCGATGGGCAAGTAGGTTCTCACGGGGGGGGTATTTTGCTTTTGCTCAGCAGTTGTTACCATGTGTGTGTCCTTTCGTGTGGCACTGTTTAAGGCCCAGTGTTAAAATAGAGGCGCGGCTTTCGCAAAGGAGATAACTCCGGTCCGGTTTTGCTTGACTGAGCCGTCTTCCGGGCTCAGTTAGCGGCACAGTTCTGTTATAGGCAGAGCTTTTAGCGAGAGAACGCCCGGTACTCTGCCGATATTATGCCACATCAGCGGGAAAACTGGACCGATAAAACGGGTTATTGGCACGGTTCAGCTTTCCTTTCTCGAAACTGTGCCGCAGGTATCTCCTGTGCGGCTAGACAGGTTCTTCCTTAACTCAGAGCCTATTACAATTACTGTTCTAGTATACTTGCTCGGAAACGATCACACATCCTCAAAACATACCATTTTTGGAAGTTGTGTGCTTTACCTATTACACAGTGTGGTTGGCCCATCTAGTGCATTTATACTAGCAGTTTGTCGGAGAGCGCATTGCCTCACCAGGAATCTGACTTTGCGTTCTTCATACAACGCGCCAGTAGCAATGGTTGACATTTAACACCGCCCAAGCTGATTTGCAAATTCACCGAACTGCCTAGTTTCCACTGCCCTGCGTATGTACTTACGCCTGAAGACCTGCCCGCACTGGAAGCGTATGAGCAGCAACTCCTCGCACGCATCGAGATCGGCAAGCAGGCTGAGAACACTTACTGGACCCTCATCAACCAGAGGAATCTCGATGAACGGGTCCGGCCAGCGATTGCGATGCTCAAACAAGGGCAGACCGTGGCGAAAAGCGAGAAGTGTGAGCTGGAGTACACCCCAGAGGAATGGGATCAGCGACAACAGGAGGAGACACATGAGTGAGAAAACCTGGGAGCGGAACACATCCGGGATGGTAGGGTAGCCCATACTCATCATCGCAAGGAGGAAAAACGGAAACGGGTGGATGAGGCGATCCCGTCTCCTGCGAGAGCAGCAGGCGATTAACTTCAATTCTGTAGCGAGAGCAGCTGGAGTCAGCAAAGCGTATCTGTACGACCAGTCCGACCTCCGTGAGCGGATCGATGCTCTCCGAAAGCCTGCAATGGAGCAGACGGTACCAGAACGTGCAGCCCGTCCCTCTCCTGGCAAAACCGATGGAAGTCGCGATCTGGTCATCCTAGCCAAAGACCGCCGCATCAAGGAGCTGGAAGCAGAAAATCGACAGCTCAAAAAACAGGTGCAAGTGGCCCTGGGCAAGGCATACGATCAGCTCTAAGGGGGCGGAAAGGTGGCCTGCTCAGCTGGAGTCGCCGAATCGGTCCTCACGTCACCGCGCCTTTCGATCGTGAGCTGTCCCCCTTTGTATGCCTGTCAGCCGTCTGCCGCGGCGCCGCGACCGCGTCCCCTCCGGTGCGGGCCGAGTTCCCCACACCACCCCGCGTCAAGGCCGCGCAGGAGGTGGCAGATGGGATGAGTGGGCGCGCTCGCCTTGGCCTTGACGGCCGGGTGGTACACTCGGGGTGCCCGCACGGGAGGAAGCATCTTTGTTTACATCGTTGACGGACCTATGAGCGTGGAGACGAGATAACTTTCGACGCCAGGTAGGGAAGGCGTCCTAGATGGTCCTTTGCCCTCAACCTTCTGCTCCTCTGGAGCAATTTCATGACCGCCGAAGCGGCGCACTTAGACATACTTACGCTTACCTCCTCTGCGTCTGCTGAGGAGACAAGAGGTTTTCCTATTCTGCGACAACTGATGCAGCCACTGAATTGTTGGCAAAGCCCAGGGAGTCAAATTTCAAATTTGCCGCTATATCGAGACCGGGAATGGTGTCCGGTAAGGTGAAGAGCGAAGTGGTAGCGGCCGCCAGCGCATAGTTTATCTCTTCGTTTATAGAGCCACTCAAAGGACTGAAAGCACTCAGAATGGGAGCGGGAAGTGTTTTTAGCTCATCAGGCAATAGCAAGTCGAGGGAAAGGGGCTCAGTTAGCCCAAAGCCCAACATGGCCTTCTTCCCGCTTGCATCTGGGTGAAGGTGGAGGCCAATCTTGGGACTATGGAATGAGACTGAGACGGGAACATCCTCCCACCGACCAAGGGCCTTTATGACCACCGATGCTTCTACATGCACATCAGCAGTGCCAGAAGCCTTCCCATTGACAATACTGATAGCCGGATTTGATACGGTAACTGATGCTCTTACCCTCCATGCACCGAACCAGTTCCCAGCACTATCTGAGATAGTTTTGGTAAGAGGAAACTCAGGGCGGGATTTGATCAAATCGTTGAGCCCTCCATCACTGATGGCTGCCAGGACGAAAGGTTTTTGTATACCGGGCAGAGAAATATCCGGCGCAATACTATCGCCGGAGATGCCTAGCTGCGCTTGTACCTGAACAACACGATGGCTTACTGTCAAACTGATGAGATCGACAGCCAGGTCGATCAGTTGCTTCAAATCGGGCAGCGGGAGAAGCATCAATCCATTCCCATACTTAGGAATGATGATCCTGTTTAAAGCAGATACCACGAACTGCTCAAGCTCAGCCTCTACCGGCAGGGCCACCAGGGAAGTGAGAGTAAACTTGCCTCCGTTAAGTTCCAGCTTACCTGAGAACCGCAACTGATGGAGTGAGACGTCGGTGAGAGCCTGACCGCGCCTCCCGTTTGTGAAGTCGTAAGCCGTGATTCGAATTTCCGGGAACGTCACTAAAAAGTTTTCATTGTCTCCGGTGTAGGACAGATCCAGGACAGGAGCCTGTTTGAGTGAGCCCACAACCTCCATATTCATGTCTGTCAAAGGTTTTGAAAAGGAAAAGTGGTCTGGCTCGCTACTATAGTAGCGGGAAAGGGCGAAGTTGAAGAAGGCTTCGTCTGCATACAGTACGGTATTGTTGGTCATGGTCCCTTCCTTTCTGTATTGAGATCCGTTCTAGACAGGTGGAATCTTGTACTATCGATCCTACAGCGAGAAGCCAAAAGGTCGGTCCATCACGCACACTCCTTTGCAAGGAGATAGCCACAGTGACAAAACCACCCATGCGCATCCTGTGTGTGCAGTCACCGTGAGTAACGTCTGGCAAATGGCCTCCTGCAACGCTTCACGTGTGCGCGCTCCCGCTCGGCGCAGGAAGGTCTGTTAAATGTCAACTATTTAGGACCCCTCGCATTGCCTCATGGAAGAATCTTACCTTGAGAGAAGAGGATGCCTCATGGGAAATCTTACTTTAACCGAGTTGTACCTGACCCGTTGACTCATGGAATGTGGGTCATTTACGCTTGAGATATATTACTATCCAAAGCCTCCTCGTGGCAAGCTACCCTCAGAAATATCAGGGAGTCTGAGGGGCTATGCTCCGAAGCCTGGGTCCAGGGGGCTGGCCCCAATACCGTTCAGATAAGAAGAGGTGACCGTGCATTGCCTCACCAGGAATCTGACTTTGCGTTCTTCAAGAAAAACCCCCTCTTGGATCATCGTTGCGTTTTCAACCATCCCGCCGCTTCACTAATTCCCCCTCGCTGAAAAGACAGGAAGCCCCTATAATGCGTTTCAAGAGTCAGATTCCTGGTGAGGCAATCTGGTGGGAAGTATCTGTCATTTCGCCAGAGGTGTCTCGCACAGGGTTTGTGCAAGGGAGGCGATCATGAGAGAAGGAATGAGTCTTCAAACCAGACGCGAATTCCTTCAGCACATGCAACCGCAGTATCGCGAGGCATCGTCGGTCAAGAAGAAAAGCAAACTGCTTGATGCCACGACGCGCATCAACTGGATACAATCGCAAGTACGCGATGTGGCTCCTCAATCATGCAGGAGAGGTGCAACACTCACCTCAGCGCCCACGTCCACGCCATTAAGGGCCAGAAGTCCAACACGCGCTGTTCCTGGTCTGGCACGCCGCAAACCGTATCTGCGCCAAACGTCTCATCCCTTTTCTCCCCACGCTGGTCGAAGCGCTGGAACGGCATGAGCATCTCCACCTTACATCGGCTGGCGGCGGACCCACAAGGACCCTTTTGAAGGAGAGTGGGAGCAGATCATCTCCTGGTTGGTAGCCCATCCCGAACGGAGCAGCGGCAACGTCTTTCGGGAGTTGCGGCGCCGCTCCCCAGGACGTTATCACCCCTTACAAATCCGCACCCTTCAGCGCGGGATGCGGAAAATCCGAGCTCACCTACTGGAAACCTTGGAGGAGCACTGGCAAGAGGAAGTGATCAAGGGGACCATCACTCTCGCCAGTTTCCGCTGAAGGTCCACCAGCATATCCTGACCACTGCCAATTGAGCAACCCCCCGGGTTAGATTTGGTGAGGCAATGCGCCACCACTCTAGATGAGCCAGGATTGGTGGGGCGGGCTTCGCTGTAGCCCATGTACGACGTGCGAGCGCTGCCACTCCATGCCGGACGGTCAGGTTCATCCGTTCAATAAAAGCGGTGTTGAGTCGTCCAGAGAGACCCAGTCCGAGGCCTCGTGGCCGTGAGAGCGGCGCTTGTTCCAAGCCGCATCACGGGCGTGACGCGCACCAGCTTGCGTCGCCGGTAGTTTTTTTCACCTGGCCGTAGATCAAACCCGCCGCCACCTGCCACTGGCGTGCTTTCCGCCCTTGGTGACCCACCGTGAGCCACTGTCCAAAGTGGGCCGTCAGCGCATACAAGTACAAGTTGAGACCATCGCTGGTGAAGAGCGGGAGACAGCTAGGCGGCCAGGATTTGTCGCAGAGAATGGATGACCGTATGCGCCGCGCTTTGCGTGCGGGGACCCAGATGGAGGACTGGAATGACCTTTGTGAGGGGATCGATGGCCAGCCAAAGCCAGAGTACCTGCTTGTAGCAGCGTAGCCTGGCGCGCAGTTCGTCCAGCTGCAGGTGCGGGAGCTGGAGGTTGCGAGATGCGAGCGCTCGTACAAGATCTGAGCATGCTCGCCAGCGCGGGACAGAAAGGCTGGTGATAGTCGCTTGCCGGTAGCCGAAGATCCTCTCAGCGGCGGAAGGGTCCAGCCCAAAGGCTCGTGCAGTTAGCACCACTCCAATCTGCTGAGAAGGGGTTTTCAGACGGTATAATGGGGTGTGGCGACGAGCAGTGAAGGTGGTGCGGCAGGCCTGACAGCGAAAGGTCTGGATCCGCTCAGCATAGCCATGCGTGCCATCCCCGACCAAGGCGTGGATGTGGGCATCAGTGATCCCGGAGTAAGGGCACGTTCGGTTCGGGCAGGCGAAGCCCTCAGTGTTCACCCGCTTGGGTGCGCCTCGGCGGCTTTTCACCTCACGCCAGGGGCGGACAGGCGCAGGCACAGGCCCCACAACTGACGAGTGGGCGCAGGAGAGACGACAGGTGGGGCAATCGTGTGGGGAGCGTGGCTTGAGGAGGCGTTGGACAGTGGAGCGCATCTTCGCTGCTGCTGCCGACTGGGCAGGACCATGATGGGGCCAGCAAAGGGAACACAGCCGCGCGAGAGAGAACAGGAGGACGAACAAGAGCAGGAGCAAGAACACATGAAGAGCCATAAGAATCCTCGTCGCTTGAAATTGGGATAAGGGAAACTTCCTTATTATAAGGAAGAATAAAGAGAGTCGAAAGGACTGTCAAGCGGTTGGGGGAGAAGGCTGAATTATCCACCATCGAAAGAGGCAGTACCTCGCATAGTGGCATGTTTGTGTTCCAGCAGGGCCCGTTTATTGCGGTGATGGGGAGTGTCATGATCGACCTGGTGAGCGCACCGATCGAACCAGGGGAGTACCAGTTGGAGGTGAGTGCCACCATGGCAAGCGTCGAGGTGTTCCTGCCTCACTATGTGCAATACACCGTTGAGGGTGGCGTGTCCATGGGAGGCAGCAACGTTCATGAAGGGCCAGGCGCCTGGGAGATCATCAAGCAGAAACACCGCCAACAAATCCTGCTCCCCGATCAACCACCAGACTTCGCCATCGCTGAAAGCAATCCCGAACGCCCCGTGCGTATTCGCTTTATCACTCATTTCACGACGGGCAGTGTCGAACTCTATCGGTTGTAGTGCTGCTCCAAGGGGTCTATCCATATTCCTCTGACACCGTATGGTTTCACGGAAAGACGACTCGCTTGAGGAGATCGTCCTGACCGACGGCCAGAGCCGTACGAAAAGTGCTCGGAGGAAACACGGTGTTGTACGTCTGAAGCTTCATGCTCCTGAAGGTTGCGCTTCAGCGTGACCTTCACCAAGGAGGTACCCGTTATGTTCAAAAGGATTGGGATAGGACTGGCAGCGGTGGCAACGGCAGCCGCTGCCACAGGAGCCTATATGCGCTTCATCCGCCCATGGATGCTGATGTGGGGGTCCACCAAGGAAGAGTGCACACGGCCCTTGCCGGGCGACGATCTAGTCCCGAACCCGACGCACATCACGACGCGTGCTAGCACGATCCACGCGCCCCCTCGTGAGATCTGGTCCTGGCTGGTGCAGATGGGGCAGAACCGGGCCGGATTCTATACCCATAACTGGGTCGAGGGTACAGCTTTTGGATAAGGTGGATAATTCGCCCAGGCTCTGCACACGTCTTTTTGGCTGGTTTTTCGTCATGTCGCTGGACAGGTAAGGCCGTTTCCATCCTCAAGCTGACCCACTTCTGCCTTGCTTGCCGCTTTCCTCAGCCATTTCAGCGCCTTATTGTGGGACGATTCCCGGCTTCTCCAGCTCTCAAGCAGGGACAGGTGGAAGCGGGCAACAGAGCACCTCCCTAGCTGTCCATCTGCGCGTGGTGCGCCCGGCTGCCATCGCAGGTGTCCGTTGCCAATACCGTTGTGCTCTCAGCTTGCCTTCGCGCTCCAGTGGCTGACCCAACGTCACGCGCAGCGAGGCATGAGGACGAACGAAGTGATAATAGGCTTGCCACCAGTGCAGATGAGCCTGCAAGTGGGGAGTTTGTAAGGCGGTAGCCCAGGTGCGTCGTGCCAGTGCCGCTACGCCCCGTCGCATCGTCAGGTTGACCCGCTCAATAAACGCCGTGTTGACTCGGCCAGAAAAGCCCAAAGCCTGTAAGGCTTCTGTGAACGCTGGCGGTGTCCCCAGCTGGATGATGTGCTTGACTCGCACCAGCTTACGCCGCTGGTAGCTCTTTTTCACTTGGCCATACATCAGACCAGCTGCTACTTGCTATTGGCATGTTTTCCGCTTCCTGCACCCAGCTGCCTTGATCCAGTCCCCAAAATGAGCTGTTAAGGCATAGAAATAGGCAGTGAGGCCATCGCTGGTCAAGAGTGGCAGGCAACCAGGAACCAACTGCTCTCGCAACCGGTGGATGAGCAGCTGAGCCATCTGATGCGTCCGCGGACCCAGTGGCACCACAGGAATGCACTTGCTGAGCGGATCGATGGCCACCCAGAGCCAGAGGACCTGGGTGTGGCTGCGCAAGCGCGTTCGCAGCTCATCTAGCTGCGCATGCGCAAGCATGAGATCGCGGAAGGAGCGCTCATGCAAGGTCTGGGCATGCGCTCCTGCCCTCAGCAACCAGCTCGTGATCGTCGCATGCCCAATCCCAAAAACTCGCTCCGCTTCAGCCGATACAACGGCGTGTGCAGACGTGCGCTGAAGGTCGTCCGACACGCCTGAGAGCGCCACCTTTGGATCCGCTCAGCTTGGCCGCGCACACCATCGCCAACCAGCGCGTGGATGTTCGCATCGCTGATCTCATAGTATTGGCAGGCTTGGTTGGGACAGGCAAACCCTTCGGTCTGCATGCGTTTGGGCGCTCCCCGCCGGCTTTTGATCTCCTTCCAAGGTCGCACAGGAGCAGGAGCTGGTTCCCCACCCGATGAGGGGGAAGAAGCAAGGCAGCACGCAGGACAATCCAGCGGGGATCGTGGCTTGAGACGGCGGGGGAGGAGGAGAGAGCGTCGCGCCGCTAGTGAAGTGAAAGGACCACGATGGGACCTGGAGTACTGATACAGCCATACTTTAGCAAGCATGAGTAAGGACACGAGCAGTGACAAGAAGTCTTGTGAGATCATCCGCATTCTCCGTACGCTTGCAATCATGAGAGTGAGAAGCTAATTGCAAGCGTACGGAGAATCAAGGGCCCTGTCGAGGGCTTGACAGAGCAGACTGAATTATCCACCACCAAGAGGAGGAGTACCGAGCGGCTGGCTTCTGTGGCCATTCGTCGGCTGCGGCGACTCCGTCAGCGCGAATTAGGAAGCGCTCCGGCGGTGCTCTCTGTTGCTGGCTGCGACGCGCGTCTTCCCCTTGGAAGAGTTGTTCGATGTGCTGGGTTCTGCCCCACGAGAGAGTCTCCTGTCTGCCTTAGCCAAGTCGTCTTCTCCTGACTCTCCCACCTCATTCCTTCTCTCCAAATATCTGAGTCGTTGTCGTTTTCGCCTTGCTTGACAGTCTTCATTCGCTTCGCTATACTGTTGTTAGTAAAATAAGGCATTTCATGTATGGTACCCGACGCCCCGAATCGCGCCGAGGCCTATGGTGAGCCAAGCAGCAGCGGGTGGTCGAGGTGGGTGAGTTTCACGCCTTTCCTGACGCTCTGCGCTGGCGGTCAAGTTCACTTGCCTCAAGCTGGCGGCGGCCTCCTCGTTGAAAAACGCCGACGAATTCCTGAAGCGCAACCCGCTCGATGTCTTCGCGGCTGGGTGGGGTTTGACGTACGACTTCATTCAAGAGGGAATGACCCTACTGAACCTGTTCGATGCGGACTTCTCCGGCTGCGACTTTCGAGCACGGCAAGCCCCACCCCATGATCTTTCTGACCGCACCGCAGGAGCTTGGCTTCCCGCCCGAGCACTGTTTTGTGGTCGAAGATGCCTCCTCTGGGGTGCATGCGGCCAGGGCATCAGGTGGATGCGACTCGCAAAGGGAGGTAAGCACCTATGACGAGGCAGATTAGCGATCTACCGCACGCGCTCAGCGAGAGCGAGGCGCTGGCTCAGCGCTTCGCCAGCAAGCAGCTGGTCGTGTTCCTCGACTACGACGGAACCCTGACCCCGATCCGCGACCGACCGGAGGACGCCGTGATCTCGGACAACATGCGTGAGGCGGTGCGGAGGCTGGCCGAACGAGTCCCCGTGGTCGTGGTCAGCGGCCGCGACCGCAAGGTCGTGCAGAAGCTCATGGGCCTCGACAACCTGATCGTGGCTGGCGACCACGGTTTCGACATCTGGAGCCCAGCCGAAGGGTCCATACAGCGTGAGGAGGGCACGTCATTCGAGGGCCTGCTGCAAGAGGTGGAGGCAATGATTCGCGCCGAGCTGGTCAACATCCCGGGAGCCCTGGTCGAGCCCAAGAAGAGTTCGGTGGCCGTTCATTTCCGCCTGGTACCGGAAGATCAGCGACCCCGCGTCAAGGAGATAGTTGACGCCATCCTCAGTGAGCACCCGGAGGAGCTCAAGGTTACGCCGGGCAAGATGGTCTTTGAGATCCAGCCCAAACTGGACTGGAACAAGGGCAAGGCGGTGCTCTACCTGCTCAAGGCGCTGGGCTTGGATCGAGACGACGTGGTCCCCGTCTATCTGGGCGACGACATCACTGACGAGGACGCCTTTCGAGCCCTGGCGGGGCGCGGCATTGGCGTCTTCGTGGGTAGCGCCGACGACCCTGAGGCCGCCGGCCACACCACCGCCGCGGACTACGTGCTGAACACGATTGGGGAGGTGGAGGAGTTCCTCAACAGGCTCGCCGCCCTGTACGACGCAAAGGGGAAACCAACGCGGCCCGGCGGGGGATCGGAGCCCAATCCGAAGGATTGGACGCTCGCCTACGACTCTTTCGAGCCCGAGCAGGAGAGGCTGCGGGAGGTGCTGACCTCGACCGGCAACGGCTATTTCTGCACGCGTGGCAGCGCCGAGTGGGCCGACGTGGACGAC
>Ga0207684_10003498_pt1 | contig 15327 bp, 14 predicted proteins | sample KBSK5501metaG_FD_184342 | JGI IMG/M metagenome (GOLD analysis project Ga0207684, IMG submission 184342) | Corn, switchgrass and miscanthus rhizosphere microbial communities from Kellogg Biological Station, Michigan, USA - KBS K5-50-1 metaG... | ecosystem: Host-associated > Plants > Roots >...
GTTCAAGTCACAGTCACAGACGTGATCGCAGCCCTCGGAGCGGTGATCAGCCTGCCGAAACAGACTTGTCTCGCGTTCAACGCGACAGTAACTGGCTAGGCCACCTGATGCAACGCGCCTTCGCTGGGTGAACTGAAACGTTGCGCCCCGTCCGGGGTTGGGGCTGGCCCACAAGCGGCCGCCGTGCGATTCGATGATGGAGCGGCTGATGGGAGTCCCATGCCGGTACCTTGAGGTTTGGTGGTAAAGAATGCATCGAAGATTTGCCCGGTCTGTTCCGGCTGTAGTCCAATGCCGGTATCGCCGACCGAGATCACGAGTTGACGATTGTCGTATTGCGACGTGATCGTAAGTTCACCTCCAGGACCCATGTCCTGAATGATGGGCGATTCTCCGACGTGAGCGGTTGAGGGATGTTGTCAGCAACGGCGAGCCAATTCTAGTGGCGCAGCCGTATCCGGGGATTTACAGTTAGAATCATTCCTCATGAACGATAGCAGCGGGATTCTCGAGCGCGAACGCAGCTTTCTGCTGCAGACCTATAACCGTTACCCTGTCGTGCTGGCGCGCGGCAAAGGTATTTTTCTCTACGATCTCGAAGGCCGACGCTATCTGGATTTTGTTGCCGGCTTAGGAGTTAATGCGTTGGGACATGCCCATCCCCGAATCGTGAAGATCATTCGCGAGCAGGCTGCCCGAGCTATCCATCTCTCAAATCTCTATTACAACGAATATCAGGGCCAGCTGGCGGAGAAGCTTTGCGGGCTTTCCGGTCTGCAGCGAGCATTCTTCTCTAACAGCGGTACGGAAGCGATTGAAGGATCCATCAAGCTGGCCCGGCTGGCGGGACATCGGACAGGTGGCGAGAGCAAAAGCCGATTAGTGGCCCTGCAAGGTTCCTATCACGGACGAACTTTTGGCGCTATGTCTCTGACCGGTCAGGAGAAATACCGCAAGGGGTTCGAACCGCTGCTGGACGATGTGAAATTTGTTCCACAAAACAATATTGAAGCGCTACGTGCGGCAGTGGATGAAAATACCTGCGCCATCGTGCTGGAGCCTATTTTCGGAGAAGGCGGTGTATACGAATGCTCGGTGGATTTCTTGCAGGAATGCCGGGCGGCCGCCGACCGTCATCGTGCGGCGCTGATTTTTGATGAGATTCAGTGCGGACTCGGCCGCACCGGAAACATTTTTGCCTTCCAGACCTTCGGAGTCATGCCTGACATTGTGGCTATCGCGAAACCAATCGCCGCCGGTCTTCCCCTGGGAGCATTTCTCGCAAGGGAGGAGTTCGCGTCCGCCATTTCTCCAGGCCAACACGGGACAACCTTCGGAGGCGGGCCGCTGGCCTGCCGAGTTGCTCTGGAATATCTCGCCATCCTGGAGGAGGAAAAGCTCCTGGAGAATGTCGTACGGGTTGGAAACTACCTGAAGGAACAGTTGAAGTTGATAGTTGACCGATATGCCGCCGCACAGGAAGTTCGAGGCCGGGGTTTGATTCAAGGCCTCCAGTTGGATATCCTGGCCCGCCCGCTCGTGGAAGAGGCGCTCGCCGAGGGAGTTTTATTCAACAGTACTCAGGATTCCGTGTTGCGATTTCTGCCTCCATTCTTGCTCCAGGAGAAGCATGTGGACAAAGGTATGCGAGTCCTGAAGAAGTTACTGGGCAAGAAGCGGCGGAAATCAAGTGAGAATCCGGCAACATCCGAGACCGAAACAGCAGCGCCACAATAGACCGCAATGAAAGGCACATTGGGCCCGGAAACTAATCTGGAAGCAATCCACTCAGTCGAAGAACAGGGGGTCAGTCTGGACGGAATCCGCGTGCGATATCTGCGCAGCGGTTCCGGGCCGCCGCTGCTACTGCTGCATGGGTTGCTGGGATATTCCTTCTCCTGGCGATTTGCTATGCCCGTGCTGGCACACCAAGCTACAGTCTATGCCGTTGACATGCCGGGAGCAGGATTCTCCGAGCGACCGGCCGATCTCGATTGTTGCCTGAAGGCAAGCGCCGAACGTTTGTTGCGATTTCTCGATGTCGTGGGACTGGAATCGTGCGATTTGCTGGGAACATCTCAAGGCGGCGCTGTAGCAATGATGGCGGCTGCGATTGCGCCTCGGAGAGTGCGTCGTCTGATTCTTGTAAATCCAGTCAATCCCTGGTCGGCGCACGGAAAACGGCGCGCTAATTTCCTGAGTAGTCGGCCAATCACGCCGCTCTTTCTTCGTCTCGCTCCTCGCCTGACGATGACGCACGATTTCATCTTGCGTCGTCTCTTCGGCGACGCGCGGCGCATCCGTCCGGGGACACTCGAGGGCTACTCCGCACCATTTGCCCTCCCCGGTGCATTCATAAACACACTCGCCATGCTGCGATCCTGGAACCGGGATTTGCAGCAACTCGAGAGCATGCTGCCGCGCATCAATCACATTCCGACACTGATGGTTTGGGGTAGTGTGGACAGAGCGGTGACGCCTGAGTCCGCCCACGAATTACTGAAGCATTTCCAAAATTGTCGTGTGGTGATGTTAAAAGGGGTAGGGCACTTGCCCTATGAAGAAGTGCCGGAAGAATTCAATCGAGTGGTGGTGGAGTTTCTCGAGCAATCCTCTTAAGCGTTTGTGGCGACCGACGACAAAGATTTAGCCATCGACGTCCGAAAAAGAATCTTACAAATCGCACATGGGACAGTACCTTTTTGAACTGCTTCGTGAATATCTCGCCCATTACGGCTATTGGGCAGTCGCGGCCGCGCTATTGCTGGAAAACACCGGAGTTCCGGTGCCCGGCGAGACCATGCTGATGTTAGCAAGTTTTTTGGCCTATTCTGAGCATCGTCTCCGCTTGCCTTACATCATCCTGGTCGGAGTCTGTGCTGCGACCATCGGGGACAACCTCGGCTTCCTGCTCGGGCATTACGGTGGCAAACCGCTGCTGGAACGCTACCGGAAGGTTCCCCGCGTTTACCGCACCATCGCGCGTGGGGAAGGCTTGATTCAGCGCTACGGCTCCTTCGCGATTTTTATTGCGCGCTTCATTGCCGGAATGCGCATCATCGCCGGGCCCTTGGCTGGTGTGCTCCGCATGCCCTGGCGCAAGTTTGCGGTTTTCAATTTCCTGGGCGCAGCGGTCTGGGTGACTGTTATTTCCAGTGTCGGATATTTTTTCGGACGGCACTGGGACGAACTCGCCCGGATCATGAAGGGTTTCAACCTCGCAGTGCTGTTGGCGGCAGTTCTGCTCGCGGTGTTCTTCTGGTGGCGACAACGGCGAAAGGGTACTGGAGGCCAACCGGATTAACGCCGATAGGGCATGAATGCTCGAATCAAACGCGTCCTGGTCCTGATTGTGGGCTGGGGCTTCATCCTGCTGGGCATTGTCGGTTTGTTCCTGCCGATCCTGCAGGGTGTATTGTTTCTGCTTATAGGCTTGATCATCCTTTCTTCGGAATATGTCTGGGCTCACCATCTTCTCGCCAAGCTTCGTCAACATTTTCCGAAGATAAGCGGCACCGCGGAGGAAGCCACGGCCAGAGCTGGCAGGTGGTTGCGGCACCTTTCCCGCCAACGCGAGCGTGATTGATGCCCTGCCATAGCGGTGCTAACCTCGCAGTAAGCGAATTCGGCCGATGTCCCATCCCATGACTCTTCAGGACTCAATGTTTCTTTCGAAAAGCCAGCGACTTGCTCGCTATTTCCATCAAGGAGTTCCGGAAATCTGGGTACGGTTCCTGCTTGCAATCGCCGGACTGATTCTGGCTTTCGCAGCCGCCATTTTCTCCAGCGTGGCGCGCGAGTCTGGGAACCTGTGGGCGATGCTCATTCTTGCTTCGGCGGCATTGCTGTTGGCAACGATCGTTGGCTTGACTACCGTGCCTTACCTGGCTCGGCGGATTGGTGCAGTTCGTATTCGAGAAGCATTCGATTACGACGTGACCCGCGCGGGAATCATTTACGTTGTCACTGTGTTGCTGATCGGGATTGCGGCTTTGAACACCGGCAACAACCTTTTGTACATCGTTGTGGCCGTCATGCTGGCCGCAATTGTTGTGTCCGGGTTTGCCTCGGCCCTGGTCTTGCGCAATCTCGAACTGGATGTCCGGTTACCCGAACATGTTTTCGCGGGCCGCTCGATATTGGCGAGAATTCTTTTGCGCAATTCACGAAAGTGGCTGCCGTCGTTTTCTGTAAATGTGGTTTCGCTCGAAAAGGCCAAGTCCACTCGGCACTGGCGTTGGCTGCCTTCTACCTTTACGGTCCCCCGAGGCCGTCCCCCAGAGAAGCAATGGATCCGACTTCCGGACCGTCAATTGCGTCGCTTGATCGATAAGGCGGCGTCGCCAAACATCTTCAATGGCTCGGCTTACTTTCCTTATCTCCCTGCTCGGGCATCGCTTATCTCAGAGCTCGAACTCAAGTTTGAGCGCCGTGGGCGCTATCAGCAGGAAAGATTTGGCCTGGCCACGCGTTTTCCTTTTGCTTTCCTTACTAAGACGCGCCGGGTGCCACTGGCCCGCGAAGTGATTGTCTATCCTTCGGTGGAACCCACGGACGAATTCTTTGAAGTGCTTCCCCTCATCACCGGAGAGTTTGCATCCTTCATGCGAGGGCGTGGCAACGATCTATACCGCATTCGGGAATACATGCCGGAAGATTCAGCGCGCCATGTGGACTGGAAGGCTTCCGCTAAATCGGGGTCGCTCAAGGTACGCGAATTCAGCCGGGAAGACGAGCGCAAGCTGCGGATCGTTTTCGACAATCCCCAGGTGGAGGCGATTTCAGCAGAAGCCTACGAAGGCGCGGTAGCGCTGGCTGCATCGTTGGGCTGGCACTTCACCGGAGAAAATACCGATATCTCCTTCGTGACACAGGGATACAGAGGCGCTGATATATATCAATTTCTGGAGTACCTTGCCGTGGTGCAATCACAATCCCTGCCCTCGGTGATCGATGAAATTGAGGTTGCTGATGACTACAACATAATTCTGACAGCGCGTGCACGAGGCACGATTCCTACAGCTCTGTGGGCCTGTTCCTATTTTGTTTTCCTTGGGAACAGGCAGTGAGGTTTTGAGGCGACCGGATGCAGCCAGGAGAATAGGCGTTTGCATCCGATCTAACAGAAGCAACTTTGCTAGCTGAGAAATTCCAATGAGTGAGGTCCATGATGTTCCGCAACTATCGTTCGTTGATGATGGCCGGTTTATTTACAATTGTCTTAGCTCTGCCTGGGTTGGGAGACGAGGTCAGGGATATCCCTCCCGGAACCTCGATCAAGGTCCGCATCATTGACCAGCTGAGCAGTGAAGAGAGCGAGGCAGGAGACATCTTCCACGGAACCCTCGATGAACCAATCCAAGCCAATGGAAAGGAGCTCTATCCCAGGGGAGCTGATGTAAGCGGTCGCGTCAGCGACGTGCATCGTTCCGGCCGGCTCACCGAACCGGGAGAATTGGACCTGGTCCTGACCACCGTGAGTTCGGGTAGGGTTGCCTTCTCTGTCGCAGTACAGCCGCTGGTGATCAAAGGCGAATCTCATGCCAAAAGCAACGTGGGGAAGATTGGCGGAGGCGCCGCTCTGGGAGCCGTTATTGGCGCAATTGCTGGAGGTGGGAAGGGAGCCGCCATTGGCGCGGGTGCTGGCGGCGCAGCCGGGGCTGGCGCGGCCGCAGCCACAGGCAAACGTGCCGCAATCGTTAAACCAGAGACTGTGCTCACATTCACCAGTACGACTGGATCTGCTGCAACAATTACAGAAAACTCTGCGGAGCAAACGCCGTCTCAACCCGATCAGGACTCGACGCAAGTCCCGATGCAAGCTCCAAGCCGGAACTCCAATCAAACGGGCGCGACACGGCAGCCTGAGGATTCTACTCCGTTATTCACTCTGCGCGATCGTAGAGTGATCCGAGATTGCGTGAATGAGAACAGCGCGGCATTTCCAGCTGGCGTCACGGAACGTCCTGAACTGCCGCCAGGTTTGGATCGGCAGGTTCGCAGAGGCGAGACGTTGCCCGCCGAACTCCAAGATAAGGTCTATCCTCTTCCGCTAGTGTGCGAAGAAAAACTTGCGAGGCTGCCGAGCGACCTTGAGCGAGTCGTTTATAGCGGTCGCGTGCTGCTGCTCGATCGGGGACACCGTATCTTCGACCTTTTCTATCTCGATGATAATGAGTGATTTGGCGATCCGGTTCTGTCCTTCGCCCGGATCAATCCGGTGGGCGGCGTACTCTTCTCCCCTGTCCGTTTTCGTCCTATACTCGCGCTTGTATACAGTTGCACGTTGGCTCGAAACTTGTGCTTGGGTGGTGTATGCATATCTGTGATCTCATCAGGAATCAAGAAACCTATCGCGCGGATGCGGGTCAGACAGTGCTGGATGTGGCAAAAGCAATGGTCGCGCGCAATATTGGGGCGGTGCCTGTACTTCGCGACGGCGTGTTAGTAGGAATTTTTTCTGAGCGCGATCTCATGAAACGAGTAGTGGTGGAGGGACGTCAAGCCGACAGTACCCGGGTAGCCGAAGTCATGACCAGCGACCCGCTCGTCGTGTCCGGAGGAGACTCCGGAGAATTGCATGCTCCTGATGCGGCGCCACGGCTTTCGCCATCTACCCATCTGCGATGGCAAACAACTACGCGGACTGGTTTCGCTGCGTGATCTCATGTTGCACGATCTCAATGAAAAGGATCACGAAGTCCGAATGATGCGTGCCTACATCCAGGCCTCGCCAGACGTGTAAATCACGGTGACCCTCCAACCTGGGCGTGTGTGCCCTCTCTCCAACCTACCTTTGCTGACCCGCTCGGACAATGGGCTTGGGTTTGCCTGGTAACCATTACCTATAGTTACTTCCGGTCATTGACCGTAGGACGGGAACTGGTAAGGTTTACATAGGAGGAGAGTGCCCGGTGTAGTCTGTCCGCCTTGCCATCAGAGGTGACAGTAGAGCAGCCCGATGAACCCCAAAATCCAGCTGGCTTTATGGATCGCTCACCCACTACTGCAACTGTCAGTTGCGGCGGTCATGTTTTATCGCAAGCTGCATAAGATTTTTCCTGTGTTTTTTGCCTACATTGTTTCGCAGATTTTGATCTTTGCGGTTTTGTTTCCTACGTTCCAGTTGGGCTATGCGCGCTATTACGTCTGCATGTATTGGACTTGCGCCGCGATCAGCCTGGCGGTGGGCTTCAAGGTTATTCACGAAATTTTTCTGGACATTTTCCGGCCCTACCACACGCTTAAAGACCTCGGGTCCGTATTGTTTAAGTGGGCCGCTTTGGTCATGTTGTTGGTCGCCGGGGTTGTGGCGGCTGCGAGTCCCGCAGCCGAGCAGGGTTCAGTAATACAGGCGCTGGTTACGGTGCAGCGGTGCTTGCGAGTAATTCAGTGCGGCTTAATTTTGTTTCTGCTCGTCTTTTCCAATTATCTGGGAGTGACTTGGCGACAACACAGCTTTGGCATTGCTCTCGGCTTCGGCAGCTTTGCTGGAGTGGAATTGGCTCTGCTGGCCTTGTATTCCAGTAATCACGTGTCCGAAACGACGATAAGCCTGGTTAATATGTTGGCATACAACGGCGCCATCGTGATTTGGCTGGTCTATGCCTGGATGAAGAGCCCAGCCCGGGACGCCTCCGCCAGCCTTCTTAAGTCGCATCGCTGGGAGCAGGGCCTTACCGACTTACAGCATCCGGTGTCGAGCGATTCCTTGATACCGTTGTTTGAGAGTATGGTTGACCGCGCTTTTTCACGAACCAACGGAGATACAGCCTCGGATCCTACCGCAATCGAAGAATTGACTCAGATTTCTTCTTCGCGTTCCTCTCCTAGCCCTTCTGGAAAAGTTAATTCATAGATTCCTGAAAACTCGGCGTCATTCTGGAAGTCGGTTTTTGCAAATACCAAAATCAAGCAAAAGAACACGGCACACCCTTCTAGCAAAATCTATTTCGGAACTAGCTCCCGTAATGGGTCCATGCCTCTATCCCATTGAATTACAAGGATAAAAACTAACCATCCCGGGCTCCTGCAAATCCACTTAACCGAACTGGTAAACCGGTTTTCCGAGGTAGCTGCACCAGAAAAGTTGCATACAGGGGGTATAATTCCCGGCCGTGGGGGTTTCCGCTCCCAGGGAACCTGCACGCAAGGAGAAACAACCCATGCAACGTGCAATCAGGATGTTAATCCTGGTGGTAGGTTTGGCTTGCACATGTTTGGCGGCCTCTGCTCCAATGGCTACATCATTCGACGGTGGACCGCTGTGCTCGTTTCATTCCTGCGGAAAATAAAATGGGCAAGGTCACGAGCGTGACCTGCCCGCAACCGGGAGCCGCGTGTTGCGGCCCTTAGAATTCACTAGGCTGAATGAATGTGAAAAACATCTTCAGCCTTTTTTTACTGGCGCATGGTAATCGGGTCGGGATAATGCGAGGTGAAGATCGCGCTTCAACTGCTCGACGCCGGAGATCGGCGGGCGGCAGCTGAAATCGGAACAGATTACCGCAACTGTTTTTCCTTCCTTGACCGCGGGCAAAGCAGGAATCGTCGTCGCCAACGCAGCTGGCAGATACTGCGGGACGACCTTGTTCGAAGCGAACTTCAGCACCGCTTGGTTGAGCGCAGGAATCGTTCCCGCAGTGGAATAAAGTTGATCCGCTAGTTCATCCTCCCCAACGATCACAACCTGGATGTGCGCCTGCGAAACATAGATTGCGGCAATGCCGTACGTCGCAGCAAAAATTCCATACTGTCCCGCCAACCCGGCGAGCACTTCCATGGTCTGCTCTGCTTTGTCGCGATAGCTTTGCTCGTTGGTGTAGCCATAAAGCCGCTGCAGCACGATGGCAGCGACAGAATTGCCGGCAGGAGTCGGCGAGTCCTGAAATGGTTTGCGTCGTGTTCCTAGCACGCCAAGGAACTTTTGTTCTCCGCTCGCTCGCTTCTCCGTGTCAAAAAAGCCGCCCGAGACCGGATCGAAGAAACGATCTACCATCGCATCAGCGATGCGCCGCGCGAAATTGAAATAGCTGAGGTCCGAAGTGGTCTCGTACGCATCCAGGCAAGCGATTGCCGTAAACGCATAATCGTCGAGCAAGCCTGCTACCCGTCGGGACTGCGCGGCAGGGTCCGAATAGGCTATGACATGGACCAACCCATTTTCGGCTGACCAACCTTCGGCCAGCAATCGGTCCAGAGAACGCAGTGCAAAATGTTGAGTAGTGTCCAACTTGAGTGCCCGGGCTGCCTGCAAGTAGGCGGATACGCACATTGCATTCCAGCCCACATAGACCGTCTTGTCCACGTACGGAGTGGGCCGTTTCAGCCGGGCAGCGTACATCTTCTCCTTAGCCGAGCGTAGCAGTGTCTCCACCCGCTCCAAGGGCATGCTCAGTCTTTTGGCGATTTCTTCAACGGGAGCTCGTACGTACAACACGTTCTTGGCGGGATTGTGATGCATCTCGCCGATTTCGTTAATGTCAAAGTGTAGGCTGGCAACCCTGGCTTCCTCTTCAGTGAGAACGGCGCGGGTCTCTTCCAACGTCCAGCTGAAATAATCTCCGTCATCGTCCATCGAATAGTCTGCGTCCTGAGAAGCGTAGAAGCCTCCTTGCTCACGATCGGAGAGCCATTCGTCCATCCAGCGAATGGTGTCGCGAGCTACGTCGGCGAAGAACTCTGAGCCGGTGGCCTGATGGGCGTGCACATAATTCTTCAGCAGTTCCGAATTGTCGTAGCACATTTTCTCGAAGTGCGGCACCACCCAGCGCTCGTCCACCGAGTAGCGATGGAATCCACCAGCGAGCTGATCGTAAACCCCGCCTCGCGCCATCTTTTCAAGCGTAGTAACGAAAACATTACGTAGATGCTCATCTCCGGATCGCGCGTATTGATCAATCAAAAGATCAAGAGCCGCCGGATGCGGAAACTTGGGCGCATTACCAAAGCCGCCGTTGCTTGGATCAAACATCCCTAAGATAGATTTGGCGATGGCGTCGATCACCCCCGCAGAAAATTCTCCGCTGCTACCGGCAAAGGATTCCGAGTGAGAAAGAGCGCTCTCCACCATTTTTGCCTGTTCTACTACCTCGCCATTTTTTTGATGGTATGCATCCGAGATAGCCAGCAGCACCCGTTTGAAGCTGGGACGTCCATACTGATCGCTCGGGGGGAAATAAGTGCCGCCATAGAATGGCTTGCCATCAGGCGTAAGAAAGGCGGTGAGCGGCCATCCACCCTGTCCACTGATTGCGCTGACGGCGGCCTGATAGCGGCTATCGATGTCGGGACGTTCATCGCGATCCACCTTCACTGCAATAAAACGCTCATTGACGATTTGCGCGAGTTCAGCGTCGTCATAGGATTCGCGATCCATCACATGGCACCAATGGCACCACACTGCGCCAATGTCCAGCAGGATAGGTTTGTTCTCCCGCTGCGCCGTAGCAAAAGCTTCTTCTCCCCACTCGTGCCATTGCACCGGCTGATGCATAGCCGAGCGCAGGTACGCTGAAGACGCCGTGGAAAGGGAGTTGGACGTCTGGGTGGTCATGAACTAAGTGTAAATGGTTTGGGAGATGGAAGGGGGAAGTGGAAGGCCAGACTCTCATCTGTATTCGACTTCCGAGAACTGAGATCTGACATCTGAGACCTGAAATCCGAAAGCTGATTATCCCAATCCATCTGCGCACAGTCTTTTTGCCATCGAACAATACAACTCCACTGCCTGGTTCAGTTCTTTTTTCTCCACATACTCCTGTTCAGTGTGGGCTACATGGATGGAGCCAGGACCCATCAACAGTGGCTCTCCCCAATTATTGAGCGCTGGGATATCGGTGGTGAATGCTGCCACCATGGTTGGCATGCCATCCAGAGTGCGCAATCGAACGAAGGGAATCTCGAGAGTGAATTTGATTTCTGCCAGATCACCCACCCTGTCGACAATGTCTTCACGCAATTGCTGCGATGGGCCGACTAACCGGTAGAGCAAGTGAGCCCGAGCCCGGTCGGCAACGACGTTGGGAGCGCGGCCGCCTTCGATCAAACCAATATTTAGAGTGGATGGTCCAAACTCTTTATCCTCGGGTAATTTCATCGCGCGAAGGCGATGGAGCGCTTCTATCAATTTATCGATCGCCGACTCACCCAACTCGGGATACGCCGAGTGCGCCATTCGTCCATGAGCGTTCAATTCCACTCGCAACGTGCCCTTGGAGGCAATTGCAATCCGGTTCTCGGTGGGCTCACCGTTCACCAGAAATTTGCTGCCTGCCGACTGTTTATTCGCTACCTTCGCTCCCAGGCTGTCGCGCTCTTCGCCGACCAGAAAAAGAAGCCCTACATGAATGCCATCCTGGCGCAGGCGTTCGGCGGCGGCGATTTGTGACGCGATGATCCCTTTTGCATCGCACGAGCCACGGCCGTAGATGCGAGTTGCGTCTTCCGATGAGGGAATGAACGGCGGCACTGTGTCCATGTGGGTGGAAAAGACGATGGCAGGCCGCGACTCTTGCGGCGCAGTTGCGAACACGTTGTTGCGTGCGTCTTCCACGGTCATTTTCTTTGCCTGGTACCCCAGACGGCAGAGCTCAAAGTGCAAGAAATCTCCGACCTGTCCTTCATTGCCGGAGATGGACTCGATGTCTACCAGTTGGCGCGTAAAAGCGGCGACGTCCATGGTCAGAGAATAAACCATACGTCCATGGGAAGGGCTTTGATACCTGACGCCTTAGGGTGTGCCTCACTCTGCTAGATTATTCTTGCTCTCAAATGCACATGACCGCACCAACGAGCAGCACAATCCGTTCATTTTTTCTCGATGGTCCCGCCGGACGTCTCGAGGCACTGCTCAATGCAGGCGCGGCGGATGCAACTCATGCCGCTCTGGTCTGTCATCCTCATCCTTCATTTGGCGGAACGCTTCACAACAAAGTTGTGTTTCATACCATGAAGGCCCTGAACACTTTCGGATTTCCCGTGCTACGGTTTAATTTCCGCAGCGCCGGATTGAGCCAGGGCGAACACGACCATGGGCGGGGCGAAGTCGACGATGTCCGCACCGCTCTCGACTGGCTGGACAAGGAGTTCCGACTGCCCATGATCTTCGCCGGATTCTCGTTTGGCGCTGCTGTCGGATTACAGGCAGCGTGTCCGGATACGCGAGCAAAGGCAATGATCGCTGTGGGCACTCCGGTCGCGGCGATTGATAATCGCAGTTACGATTTCGAGTTTCTCCAGTCCTGTACCAAACCCAAGCTATTTGTGAGCGGCGCTCGCGATCAGTTTGGCCCGAGGGCAGAGTTACAACGACTCGCGACGTCAGTTCCCGAACCGCGCAAACTAGTGCTCATCGAGGGTGCAGATCATTTTTTTGAAGGAAGGTTGAGAGAGCTGCGGGAAACGATTGAGAGTTGGATCAGGGAAGTGGCACTCCCTAGATGACCCTGGAAAATACTTCTCAGCTTCTATAATCCTCCACCATGCCTTCCCCCGCAGACCGCCAGCGTGCAGCCGTCGAGATGCGTGTCACCGCCCGCCAGCTTTTCGAGCACGCTCTCGCGGAAGCCAGCATTGATAAAGCCTTTCAGCGGAATGTGGATTGTGAGCGCGGAGTCCTCCGCATCTGCGAGGATCTCTACGATCTGGATTCCTTTCGCAATATCTTTGTCGTTTCGATCGGCAAAGCTGCGCACAGTTTGCTTAATTCGCTTGAAATGCAGGCTGGCCGCCGTTTTGAAGGCATCGTCAGCAGTTCGGTCGAGCCCGCGTCTCAGGTTCGCGGGTTCCGCTATTTTCGTGGCGGACATCCTACACCTAACGCGGAATCTTTTCGCGCGGCGGAGGCGATGATCAAATCATTGAGCGGACAAAATCCGGAATCGCTGGTAATTTTTTTGCTCAGCGGCGGAGGGTCATCGATGGTAGAAAAGCCCATCGATGATGAAGTTTCGCTGGACGATCTAATTGCCACCTACCGGGCGCTCATATTTTCCGGTGCAAACATCGTTGAAATAAATGCCATTCGCAAGCACCTGTCGGCGATCAAGGGTGGACGACTAGCCCGTATAGCTCATCGGGCGCAGCAGGTTTCGCTACTAGTTTCAGACGTTCCTGACAACATGCCAGATGCATTGGCTTCCGGTCCCACCATGCCCGATCCCAGTACCGTGGAGGATTGCTACCAGATTGCGACGCGCTATGAGCTGCTCGCACAATTTCCTGAGTCGGTTCGTGAACTCTTCCAACGGCACGCGTTGGAAGAGACTCCGAAGGTAGGTGATGAAGTTTTTCATCGCTCACGCTGGTGGCCGATTTTGTCCAATGTTTCCGTGGTGGAAGCCAGCAAGCCAGACGCGGAGCGTCTAGGGTTCAAGGTCCAAGTGGATAATAGCTGCGATGACTGGGACTATTTGCGTGCGGCCAATTACCTTGTCGAACGAGTCCATGAGTTACGCAAGAAATCGGAGCGTGTTTGCCTTATTTCAGGCGGAGAAATAACGGTGAAAGTCGCGAATGGCGGTATTGGCGGCCGCAATCAGCAGTTTGCCCTGGCTTGCGCGTCAAAAATCGCCGGAGAAAAGATCACCGTGCTCAGCGCAGGGACAGATGGTATTGACGGCAACAGTCCGGCCGCGGGGGCAATCGTAGACGGCACCACCATGGAGCGCGCCAAGGCCCGCGGGTTGGCTCCGGAGACCTATCTGTCTGAATTTAATGCCTATGCCTTTTTCGACAAGCTGGGCGACACAATCATCACCGGGCCCACGGGCAACAATCTGCGTGATCTCCGAATCCTGCTCGCTTACTAAGCCGACTTCTTCGTCCCGCGCCCGAACATATCCTGGGAGGCCTTGTCGAGCTCATCTTTGGATACATCCCTAACCTTGCTAGCCAGGGACCACGTATGTCCGAACGGATCCACGACGGCGCCGTAGCGGTCGCCCCAGAACGCATCGCCGAGCGGCATCTTTACGGTCGCGCCGGCAGAAACCACACGCTGGAACGCGGCGTCCACATTTTCCAGATACATATGAATGATCACGCCGCTGGGTCCTGTGGAAGGCGGACCCAACGCACCCCACTCAGGAAACTCATCGTTCAGCATGAGCATGGAATCGCCGATCTTGAGAGTAGCGTGCATGATCTTTCCTTCGGGACCATCATGGATGCCAAGCACTTCGGCACCAAATGCCTTCTGGTAGAAATCGATCGCCCGACGAGCATCCCGAACAGTGATGTGCGGAGTTAAGGTGTGGAATCCTTCCGGAACGGCTTTCACTTTGTCTGGCATAGGTACCTCATTAGCAAAAATCTGAGCGTACAACTTTATACCTGAACGCAAGCGCAGCGGGGCAGCTTGCTTTTTCACAGCCTTCAGAACACTGAAATTACTTGGCTGAAATTAAAAAAACTTGGTCACGCCCTCTTCCATTACCAGCACTCGATCTTGAATGCCGGCGGCTGCAGCCTCTTTTTCCAGGAGAGCGAGCGGTTCCTCCATGGGTTCGTGAGAGAGGCGGAAGGTTCCGTAGTGCATGGGAACCATCCAACGCGAATTGAGGTCAAGAAAGGCGCGGGTAGCGTCGGCGGGGCTGGTATGCACATTGCGGAAAGACGGCGGATTGTAAGCTCCGATCGGCAATAGCGCTAGTTCAGGCGCCAGTCTCTGACCGATCTCGCGGAAGCCGGAAAAATAGGCCGTGTCGCCGGCGTGGTAGATGGAGTGCTTGTTGTCCCGCAAGACATAGCCTCCGTAGCCGCGATGAGAATCTCTGATTACCCTGGCGCCCCAATGACGTGAGGGCACATGGGTGACGGTCAGTCCGCGATGACGATAACTATTCCACCAGTCGAGCTCGACTACATCATCGAATCCGAGGTCGGAAACCAAATCGAAGACGTGGTGAGGTATCACGATCGTCGGCGGCGTTCCGCGGCGATTTCGAGCGTGCTGGACGATCGCGCGCAACGATGGCCGGTGCAGGTGGTCGAAGTGGGCATGGGTAACCAGCACCAGATCGATAGCAGGAAGGTCGCGCAGACGGACACCGGGCTGGCGCAGACGTTTGAGCAGGAACAGCCAGCGCGCAAAGTTGGGATCGATGATCACGTTCTGACCACCCATCTGTACGAAAAAGCTGGCGTGTCCGATGAACGTCACACCCAGTTCGCCGTTCGAGACCAGTCTGGGCTTATGGGTTTCCCCAGTGCGGGGAGTGACCGCCGAATGGCGCACCAGACGCCCAAATTGGCGGGCTCGCTTGCGCAACGCGGAATTTTTAATCGTCGCTTTTAACATCCAATGACGAAGCCGGATCCAAAATT
>Ga0207684_10003501_pt1 | contig 15318 bp, 14 predicted proteins | sample KBSK5501metaG_FD_184342 | JGI IMG/M metagenome (GOLD analysis project Ga0207684, IMG submission 184342) | Corn, switchgrass and miscanthus rhizosphere microbial communities from Kellogg Biological Station, Michigan, USA - KBS K5-50-1 metaG... | ecosystem: Host-associated > Plants > Roots >...
CGGGCGCCTGGGTCGCGTGCCGGATCGCCGGGTCCATCGTCCCGCGATACGTGTCGGAGATGTAGTTCAGGTCGGCGAAGAAGACCATGTCGAACTTGCCGCGCTCGCAGACCCGCGCGATGTGCTGGTAGAGCTCCGGCCTCGCCCAGTCGAACCCGGCCTCCGCGGTGCGGGGATGCCGCCACATGGCGAGGCTGTGATAGGTCGGGCCATGGCAGAGGAACTGCGCCAGGTGCATCTTTCGCTTGCCCACGACGCGTCCTTCTGGCCCCCGCTACCGGCGCCGGTTCAGCACGTAGAACGGCTCCGCCGCCTCCGGCGTGAGCCAGGCGTTGTACCACGCCTGGTAGTGGGGCTTGAGCCGCTGGAGCATCTCGGCGTGGCGACGCTGCCGGGGCGGGATGTGCCGCGCCGCCTTGCGAATCTCGCGATAGAGCGAGTCGACGTCGAGCGTCGTCATCCGCCGGTCCTCCATCACCACCCGCCCGCCGACGATCGCGGTGGACACGTCCTGGCCCATCGCCCGGTGGATGAACGCCTCCGCGATGGGCAGCTCCTCGGTGAGCCACGGGTCGCGCAGGACCCGATCGAGGTCGACCAGGATCATGTCCGCCTTCATGCCGGGCACGAGCGCGCCGATCTGACCGCCGAAACCAATGGCGCGGGCTCCGTTCAGAGTTCCCATGCGCAGCACGTCGTAGGCGGTGAGAGCCGGGGTGCGCAGGTCGTAGTCGGGCACGCGGTGGAGCTTGTGCAGCATGCGCAGCTCCATCACCGCGTCCTCGTCGTCGTTGATCGTCTTGTCGTCGAGCCCCATCGCCACGTTGACGCCCCGCCGGTGCATCGCGTAGATCGGCGCCAGGCCGTTGCGCATGCCGAGGTTGCAGCTCGGATGGCTCGTGACGGAGGCCCGCCGCGTCGCGAGCCGGTCGATGTCGTCCTCGCTCACCCAGATGGCGTGGCCCAGCGCGAGGTTCTCGTCCACGAGGCCCAGCTCGTCGAGCCAGGCTATTGCGCTTTTACCGTACTTTCGGAAAGAAAACGCCCGCTGGATCGGCGTCTGCACGCAGTGCATGTGGATGGGCACCTTGCCGAGCCGGTCCGCCGTCGCCTTGGCGCGGAGGAGGAAGCTCTCGGTGCACGCCTGCGCCCAGCTCGGCGAGAGCAGCACGCGCGTGTCCTCGGACGCGAAGCGCCCGTGCAGGTGCGCGAACAGCGCGAAGTACTCCTCCTCCATGCGTTGCGCGTCGACGTTGACCAGGGGACCGGCGAAGGCCTGGAGATCCGGCGGCAGCGTCTCGAGGAACGCGGCGGAGTCCAGCACCAGCTTGTCCACGTTCCGGACCCCGGGCGCGAAAGCGAGCCGGATCCCGCTGCGCAGGTAGGTGCGGATGGCCTTCTCCGACCGGCCGCGGGCCTGCGGACCCTCCGTGTCGAACCCCATGTGGTGGATCGTCGTGCACCCGCTCCGGAGGTGACGCCAGGCGGCCAGGGCGGCCATCAGCTCCGGGTCGAAGACCGGCATGAAGGCCCAGTCGAGCAGGTTGTTCTCCAGGTAGTCGTTGAGCACGCCCTTCTGGATCGGGCTCAGCGCCCGCCCGTGACTGTGGGCGTCGACCAGCCCCGGCATCAGCAGCTGCCGGCCGTTGCCCACCACCCGCGCGCGGGGATGCCGCCGGCGGAGCGCGGCCCAGGCCCCGACCGCCGCGATCCGGGAGCCCGAGACTAAAACCGCGGCGTCATCGAGCACGCCCGGGTCCCCGACGGCGGGGTCCGTGATCACGTGCCGTCCACGCACCAGCATGTCCATGCGCGCACCTCCGTGGGGGAGCTCCCGGCCGCGCGGCCGGCTTCGACCGGGCTATCCTACTCGTCAGCTGGTTCTAGAAGAAGCCCCGGCGTGAGCACGTGGCCCCTTGCGCAATGCGCTCCGCGGCGGTACAAAAGCCGGGCCTGGCCATCCCAGAGGAGGATCCGATCCGATGACCGTACGGGTAGCGCTCGCCCAGTTCAGTGGACACATCGACAAGAACATCAACATCGAGAAAGCCGAGAGCCTTGCCCGGCAGGCCGCTGGAAACGGGGCCAAGGTGGTGTGCTTCCCGGAGCTCTGCACGACCATCTACTTCTGCTTCGACCGCGACAAGAAGTGGTTCGAGACCGCCGAACCCGTCCCCGGCCCCGCCGTCGACCGCCTGCGCCGCGTCGCGAAGGAGACGGGGACCGTCATCGTTTACCCACTCTACGAGAACGACGGCGGCGTCCTGTACAACACCGCCGTGGTGATCGGTCCCGATGGCGAGATCATCGGCAAGTACCGCAAGATGTCCATCCCGCAGATTCTCCGCACCGTGAAGGCGGGAGAGACGCCCGGCGACGAGCGCTTCTTCTTTCAGCCCGGCAACCTCGGCTTCCCGGTCTTCGATACGCCCTTCGGGCTCAAGATCGGCATCCTCATATGCTACGACCGCCACTTCCCGGAGGCCGCCCGGACGCTCGGCCTGCGGGGCGCCCATCTGCTCCTGGTGCCGACCGCGACCTATCGCGAGTGGATCCGCGACGTCTGGGAGGTCGAGCTGCGCGGCCACGCCATCGCCAACATGTTCTACGTGGGCGGCGTCAACAAGGTGGGCAAGGATGTCGGCGGCCCCCCCGATCGTCACTACTTCGGCTCGGCGCTCTTCATCGATCCGAAAGGCGGGGTGATGGCCCGCGCGGGTGACAAGGAGGACGAGATCCTCTACGCCGACATCGACCCCAAGACCTGCGACGACGTGCGCGATCTCTGGGGCTTCATGAAGTTCCGTCGCCCGGACGCCTACGGCGACGTGGTACAGGTCACGCGCTGAGCCGATGGACGCCGACCTCTTCGTCCGAAACTGCCGCGTCGTCAAGCCCGACGGCGTCGTCGACTGCGGGCTCGCCATCCGCGGCGGGTCGATCGCCGCCGTGCTCCGCCCCGGGGAGACCGTCACCGCCCGCCGCACCATCGACGCGGACGGGCGCTTCGTCGTCCCCGGGCTCATCGACACGCACCTGCACCTCGGCAACGCGGCCCAGGCCTTCGCCTCGGACTGCGCGACGGAGAGCCGGCACGCCGTCACCGGCGGCGTGACCACGCTCATGCCCTTCGTGATCACCCGGGGCTCCTATCTGGACGCGCTCGGCGAGATGCGGCGCGCGGTGGCGGAGCAGAGCGCGGTCGACATGCTCTTTCACGCCATCATCGTCCGCGAGGCCCAGATCGACGAGATCCCGCGCATAGCCTCGGAGTTCGGCGTGCGCTCCTTCAAGGCGTTCATGGCCTACAAGGGGCGCGAGATCTCGCCGAGCGGGATCCAGGGCATGGGCGATGACCAGATCTTCTCGATGTTCCAGCGCGTGAAGGACGTGCCGGGCGGCGTGGCCATCGTGCACTGCGAGAACATGGAGATCATCGAGCTGCACCAGAAGCCGCTCATGGCCGCCGGGCGGCAGGACACCGCGGCCTGGTCCGACGGGCGGCCGGCGTGGGGCGAGCTCGAGGCGATCCGGCGCATGTGCCAGTTCGCCGAGGCCGCCGCCGTCCAGCTGCTGATCCCCCACATGGGCGTGGGCCTCGGCTCGGAGTTCCTGCGCCAGAAGGCCTGGGGGCCCGGCCGCGTCGCCACCGAGAGCTGCCCGCACTACCTGGCCTTCGACAAGGACACCGACCGCGGCGTGCAGGGGAAGGTGAACCCACCGCTCCGCGGGCGCGACCACATCGACGGGCTCTGGCAGCGCCTGACCGACGGCACCGTCGACGTGATGGGCTCCGATCACTGCCCTTACACGAAGGCGGTGAAGGGCGACGAGCTCTGGGCCGCGCGGGCCGGGATCACCGCGGGAAGCGCCATGATCCTCCCGGTGCTGCTGACCGAGGGGGTCAACCGCGGGCGCCTCACCATGCCGGACGTGGTGCGCCTCACCTCGTACAACGCGGCGCGGCTCTTCGGGCTCTATCCGACGAAGGGCGCGCTCGAGGTGGGGTCGGACGCCGACCTCGTCATCGTCGACACCGATCGCGAGGTCAAGGTGGATCTCCCCGCGCTCCACTCCGCGGTCGACTTCAGCCCGTACGAGGGATACGTGGCGCGAGGCTGGGCGGCCACGACCATCGCGGGTGGCCGGATCGCCTACGACGCGGGAGAGGTCGTCGCCGATGGCGCCCGCGGGCGCTACCTCGCCCGAAGCTAGGATGCTCAAGTTCGGCGTCATGCTGCGCCCCGGCCACTTCCCCTTCCCGCACATGCTCACCTGCATGCGGGTGGCGGAGGAGGTGGGATTCGAGTTCATGTGGTTCGGCGACTCGCACCTCATCTGGCAGGAGGTCAGCCCCTACCTGGCCGCCGCCGCCTCGGGCAGCCGCCGCCTCACCGTCGGCCCGCTCGTCTCCAATCCGGTGACTCGCCACCCGACGGTGATGGCGAGCATGATCGCGACCATCGCTCAGCTCTACGAGGGCCGCGCCGTCCTGGGCGTGGGCCGCGGCGACAGCGCGGTGCGCACCCTCGGCCTGCCGCCGATGCCCGTCAAGCAGTTCCGCGAGACCCTGCGGACGATCCGCGCGCTCTGCCGCGGCGACGAGGTGGACTACGGGGGCACCGCGATCCATTTCCCGTGGCTCACCCACAAGGTTCCGGTCTGGGTGGCCGCCTACGGCCCCCGGGTGCTCGAGCTCGCCGGCGCCGAAGGGGACGGCGCCATCCTCCAGCTCGCCTCGCCCAGCGTGGTGGAGTGGTCGGTGGGCCACGTCCGGCGCGGACGCGAGCAGGCCGGCCTGCCCTGGGCGGGCTTCGAGGTGCTGGCGGGCGCTCCGACGTACGTCTCCGACGATCGCGCGCACGCCCTTTCGCGAGTGCGCGGGTTTCCCGCCACGGTGTCGAACCACGTCCGGGACCTGCTGCGCCACCACGCGCCGTCGGAGCTACCCGCCGAGCTCGTGGAGGGCATGGAGCAGGTCGCCGGATACGACTACCAGCAGCACGGGCAGCCCGATGCGCCTCACGTCCGCGCCGTCACCGACGCGATGGCCGAGCGGCTCACCCTCATCGGGACGGCCGCCGAGGTGCGCGACAAGATCAAGAAGCTCGAGGCCGCGGGCGTGACGCAGGTGTGCCTCTACCTGTCGATCGTGGAGCCCGAGCGGCACTTCTCGACGCTGGAGACGTACGGTCGCGAGATTATCCCGGCGTTCCGCTGATGGCCGCCGCCAAACCCGCCACCCCGCACTCAGGAGGAGCTGTCATGACTCTCCGGCTGCTCGTGTTGCTCGCCGTCGCCGTCATCTCCGCCGTCCTCCCGACGGCGGCGCCGGCCCAGGACAACGTACTCAACGTCGGCAAGTACGGCCAGCTCGCCACCTACGATCCGCACGCCGGCGGGCTCGACAGCATGTGGTGGACCCTCAACAACTTCTACGAGTCGCTCGTCGACCTGAACGACGACATCAACGGGCTCCGGCCGGTGCTGGCGACGGCGTGGCAGATGTCGCCCGACGGCAAGACATGGACGTTCACCCTGCGCAGCGGCGTGAAGTTCAACGACGGGACCCCGTTCGACGCCGCCGCCGTCAAGTTCTCGGTGGAACGGGCCCAGGCCTTGAAGAAGGCCGCCTCGCTCTACGTCAAGCCGATCGCCAAGGTGGAGACGCCGAAGCCGACGACGGTGGTCTTCCAGCTGGACAAGCCCAACAACGCCTTCCTCGCGGGCTTACGCTTCCTGCTCATCGTGAGTCCCACCGCCGTGCGCGCCAACGACAAGGGCGGCGACAGCGCCGAGGGCTGGCTGCGCGACCACACCGCGGGCACGGGCCCGTACACGCTCGAGCGGTGGGAGCCCAACATCATCCACGTGGCCAAGAAGAACCCCCAGTACTGGCGCGGCTGGCCGGCGGGCAAGTTCACCACGCTGAACCTCCGGCACATCTACGAGCCGGAGACCCAGCGGCTGATGATCGAGAAGGGCGAGCTCGACATCGCGGAGAACGTGACCAACGACACGCTGCCCGCGCTCAAGCGCAATACCGACCTGACCGTGTACGAGAAGGCCGGCACGACGCTGATGGTGACGTTCCTCAACACCCAGGGCGGCCCCACGAAGGATATCCGCGTGCGCCAGGCCCTCCACCACCTCTGGAACCAGGAGGCGTTCAACGCCATCACCGGCAACGCCGCCAACCCCGGTCCGCTCTACGCCCCGCTGCTCGGACGGGCCTGGAAGATGGAGAATCCCTATCCGTACAACCCGGCGCGGGCCAAGCAGCTCCTCGCCGAGGCGGGCTACCCGAATGGGGGGTTCCAGCTGCGGTACCAGTCGCAGAAGGGCGACGCCGACAAGCGGGCGATCTTCGAGATCTTCCAGGCGGAGCTGTCCAAGCTTAACATCGGGCTCGAGCTGTTCGACGACACGTGGCCGGCGCTGGTCAAGCGCGCCACCGACTGGGGGGCGACGCGCGACGCCGGCACCGTGGTGCACATGTTCGGGTACTTCCGGCCGATGTTCATCCCGACGCCCTACGACTTCCTGTTCTCCATGTACCACTCCGACGCGTATCCCACGAAGGGCGGCCGCAACTTCACCTACTACACGAACCCCGAGTACGACCGGCTCGTCAACGAGTCGATGGTGACCCTCGACGCGGCCCGCGAGCAGCGTCAGCTGCGCCAGGCCGCGGAGCTCCTCTGGAAGGACGCCGCGGTGGTGGTCAACGGCCGCATCGTCGACAAGATCGTCACCCGGAAGGACGTCAAGGGCTTCATCTACGAGGGCGACCGCATCTCCTATCGTTACTGGGACATGTCCCGAGAGCGCTGAGCGCCACCGGGCGGCGCCTCCTCGCCGGGGGGCGCCGCCGGCTCCCATGCGCCTGCCCCGTGTCCTTCGCGGCGGCCCCTTCGCCGTCGGCTCGGTCGCCGTCCTGCTCGTCCTCGCGGCCATGATGGCCGTCCCGAGCGCGTTCACCCGCCGGGATCCCAACGCCATCGACTTTCTCGCGCGGCTCAAGCCGCCGAGCCTCGCCCACCCCTTCGGCACCGACGAGAACGGGCGCGACCTCTGGGCACGGGTGGTCTACGGCGCGCGCCCCACCCTCGCCGCCGCGGTCCTGCTCATCGCCGCCGCCGCCACGGTGGGGGGCCTCGCGGGGCTCGCGATCGGCGCCGCGGGCCGGCGCGCCGACGAGTGGCTGATGCGCGTGACCGAGTTCTTCCTCGCGTTTCCCCAGATCATCTGGGCGCTGGCCTTCGCCACCGTGATGGGCCGCGGGATGGTCAACTGCGCGATCGCCCTCGTCATCACCTGGTGGGCGCAGTACGCGCGGCTCATGCGCGGCCAGGTCCTCGTGCAGCGCGAGAAGGAGTTCATCCTCACCGCCCGGGCGCTGGGCCAGCGGCAGTGGCGCATCCTCCTCTTCCACCTGCTGCCGAACTGCCTGTCGCCCGTGCTCGTCAAGGCCACCATCGACGTGAGCCTCGCCATCCTGCTCCTCGCCGCCCTGTCCTTTTTGGGAGTGGGCGCGCAGCCGCCGCTGCCCGAGTGGGGCGCCATGGTGACGATCGGCCGCAAGTACCTGCTCGACTATCCCTGGTACGCGACGTTCCCCGGTCTCGCCATCTTCATCACCGTGCTCGCCTTCAACGTGCTGGGCGAGCGGGTGCGCGACGTCCTCGATCCGCAGAGCCGCGCGAGCGCGAGGCCCTGACGTGCTGCTCGTCCTCCGACGCCTGCCGCTCCTGGTGGCGCTGCTCGCCGCCATCTCCGCCGCCGTGTTCGCGCTCACCCAGTATCTGCCCGGCGACCCGGCGTTCGTGGCCGCCGGGGGCGGAGACGCGACCCCCGAGATGGTCGCCGCCGCCCGCGCACGCCTCGGCCTCGACCGGCCGCTGTGGGTCCGCTACCTCTACTACATGCGCAACGTCGCCGGCGGCGACTTCGGCAACTCCATCGTCAACCGGCGGCCCGTCATCGACGACCTCAAGAAGTTCTGGCCGGCCTCGATGGAGCTGGCGCTGGCCGCCATCGCGATCAGCGCGCTGGTCGGCATCCCGCTCGGCGTCGTCTCGGCGGCGTGGGGCGGCCGCTGGCCGGACCGGCTCATCACGCCGGCCTCGGTGTTCCTCGGCTCCATGCCGGTCTTTTGGCTCGGCCTGATGGCCGTGTTCCTCTTCTACCGGCAGCTCGACCTCCTGCCCGCGGGCGGGCGCCTCACCGTCGGCCTCACGCCGCCGCCCGTGGCCACCGGCATGCTCGTCGTCGACGCGGCCGTCGCGGGCCAGTGGCGCGTCTTCGCCGACGCCGTGCGCCACCTGATCCTCCCCTCGGTGATCCTCAGCGTGATCTCGCTGGCCATGATCACGCGCGTGACCCGCGCCGCCCTCCTCGACGTGCTCCACGAGGACTACCTGCGCACCGCGCGCGCCAAGGGCCTCGGCGAGGGCCGCATCCTGCTGAAGCACGCCCTGCGCAACGCCTCCGTCCCCATCCTGACCATCGTCGGGCTCCAGCTCGGCCAGCTCATCGGCGGCGTGGTGGTGACGGAGACGATCTTCTCCTGGCCGGGGCTCGGCCTCTACGCGGTGACCGCGGTGGAGAACCAGGACTACCCGGCGCTCCTGGCCTTCACGCTCATCACGACGGGGGTGTACGTCACCATCAACCTCACCGTCGATCTCCTGTATCCCCTGCTGAGCCCCCAGACCCGCCACTGAGGCGCCCAAGGTGACGCGATGGACCTGATCATCCGGAACGCGCGGCTTCGCCACCGCGACGACCTCGCCGACATCGGCATCGCCGGCGGCCGCATCGCCGCGATCGCCCCGCGCATCACCGGCGGGGCCGGCGAGGAGCTCGACGCCGCCGGGCGCCTGACCACGCCGTCGTTCGTCGAGCCCCACATCCATCTCGACAAGGCCCTCACCGCGGAGCGCGCGCGTGAGAATCCGACCAACGTCTTCGAAGAGTCCATCGCCATCATGCGCGAGGTCAAGCGTGCCTACACGGTGGAGGACGTGGCCGACCGGGCCACGCGGGTGATCCACGGGCTGGTCGGGTACGGGGTGACGCTGGTCCGCTCGTACGTCGACGTCGACACCATCGTCGGGCTCCGGGCGCTTGACGGGGTCCTGGCCGCCCGGGAGCGCTGCCGGCATCTCGCCCGGATCGAGCTCATCGCCTTCCCCCAGGAGGGCATCTGGTGCGACCCCGGAACCGACGAGCTGATGCGGAGCGCCATCGAGCGCGGGGCCGACGTCGTGGGCGGCATGCCGTACGCGGAGATGATCGAGCAAGACTCCGACCGCCACATCGATTTCGCCTTCGAGCTGGCCCGTCGCTTCGATCGCGACGTGCAGATGCACGTCGACGAGACCGACGACCCCGGGGCGCGCACCCTGCACGCCTATGCGGTCAAGGCCATCCAGGCGGGCTGGCACGGGCGCGTGACCGCCGATCACGCGACGGCGCTCGCCGCCTACGACGACAGCTACGCGGCGAAGGTGATCGCGCTGGTGGCCCGCGCCCGGATGAGCATGGTGGTGCTCCCCACCAAGCTGATGCGCGGGGGCGTCCGCGACAAGGAGCCGCGCCGCCGGGGCCTCACGCGCGTGCGCGAGCTGCTCGCCGCGGGGGTCAACGTCGCCTACGGGCAGGACGTGATCCAGGACGGGTTCCTCCCCGTCTTCGGCACCGGCGATCCGCTCCAGGTGGGCTTCCTGCTGGCCTTCGGTGCGCAGTTCTCCTCGCGGGCCAGCATCGAGACGCTCTACGACATGGCGACGGTGAACGGCGCACGGATCATGCGGCGCCCCGACTACGGCCTCGAGATAGGCGCGCCCGCCGACCTCGTGGTCGTGGACGCCCCGTCGGTGCAGGAGGCGTATCGGACCCAGCCCCCGCGCCTCGCCGTCATTCACGACGGGCGCGTGGTGGCCCGGAACGGTCGCGTCGTCGTCTAGCTCTCCCCAGAGGGGAGAGGGAGAGATGACCAGCCCTCGCCGGCGACTATCTCAGGATGCGACGACCGGGTGCGCGGCCGGGTGGATCGCGCCCGCCGGCTCCGCGACCACCGGGCCGTACTTGTCGGGGCGGCGATCCCGGTAGTAGCCCCAGAGCTTGCGCAGCGACGGCAGCGCTGCCAGGTCCAGGTCGGCCAGCGCGATGTCGTCCTCGGTGGCGCTGGCCTCGGCCATCACCTCGCCCTTCGGGCTCAGGATCATGCTGTTGCCGTGGTGATCGCGCTTGGAGCCGCCGACGTCGACGCCGACCTTGTTGACCCCGCAGACGTAGAAGACGTTGGCGATGGCGTGGGCCCGGAGCTCCACGTCCCAGAGGTATCGGGTCATGCGCGTGGTGGCGGTGGGCACGAACAGGATCTCCGCTCCGCCGAGGCCCAGCACCCGCGCCGCCTCGGGGAAGTGGCGGTCGTAGCAGATGAGGATGCCGATGCGGGCGAACGGCGTGTCGAAGGTGGGGAAGCCGAGATCTCCCGGGGTGAAGTAGAACTTCTCGTTGCCGCGCGGCTCCGAGCTCTGCGCCGCGTCCATGAAGGGAATGCTCGACTTCCGGTACTTGCCGATCATCCGGCCGTTGGGTCCCAGCACCGCCGCGGTGTTGAAGTAGCGCCCGTCGGGTGCGCGCTCGAACACCGGCGCGATCAGGACGATGCCCAGCTCCCGGGCCAGCGCGCCCATGCGCTCGGTGGTCGGGCCGGGCACCGGCTCCGCCCACTCGAAGTACTCCGGCTTCATCTCCACACAGAAGTACATCGTGTTGAAGAGCTCGGGCAGACACGCGATCTTGGCTCCCCGCGCGGCCGCCTGGCGCACCATTCGCTCGGCGCTCTCGATGTTGACGGCCTTGTCGGCGTGCCCGACGAACTGCACCCCTGCGATCCGAACCATGATGTCGTCTCCCTCTAGCGAAATGCGGGCATGACCCGCTCGGCGAAGTCGCGCAGCAAGCGGAACTTGTCGTCGAAGTGAATGCTCATCCAGAACTGCCGTGCCCCCGCGTCGATCGCGCGCTCGAGCTTCTTCACGCAGTCGGCACGCGTCCCCACGATGGCGAAGCGGTCGGCGAGATAGTCGACCAACCCGAGCTCGGTGATGAGCCGGCAGTTGGCGCTGCCCGGCCGCGCGTGCTCGCCGAACACGTAGCGCTCGGCCAGGATCGCCACCTTCGGCAGGAGGTCCGGCGGCACGTGCTTGCCTTCCGTGGTGAAGCGCGTCAGGTGGTTGCCCGCCATGGCCAGCGAGGTCTTGATCTCCTCGACGGCCTCCCCATAGCTCTCCCCCACGTTGACGTCCGGCCACCACCAGAGATCGATCTCGGCGGGATCGCGCCCCGCCTCCCTCGCCCCCGCGTGCACCTGGGCAATCGAGTCCCGCACGATCTCCGGGGTGAGCCCGGTGCGGACCACCGCGCCGTCGGCGATCTGGCCGGCGAGGCGCAGGGTCTTGGGGCCGGACGCGGCGAGATAGATGGGTACCCGCGCGCGCGACCACGTGAGCGTCGCCGTGCGCCCGTGGTACTCGGCCCGGCCGGTGGTCATGAGACCGCGGATGGCCAGCGCGTATTCCCGAAGCTCGGTAAGAGACGCGGCCTTGGCGCCGATGTTGTAGGCCGCACTATCGCCCGAGCCGAGGCCGATCATCGTGCGCCCGGGGGCCAGCTCCTCGAGCGTCGCCGCCGCCGAGGCCGCCACGGCCGGATGGCGCGTCACCGGGGTTATCACCCGAGAGCCGAACCGGATGCGCTCCGTGGCGGTCGCGCAGTGACCGAGCGTCACGTACACGTCGCGGCTGATCGATTGCGAGTCGGCGATCCCGAGGATGTCATAGCCGTGGCGCTCGACCGCCCGGGCCCATTCCACGACCTCGGGCACCGGCGCGCTCGGCATGAAGTTGACGCCGAATCCGATTCGCATCACGCTCTCCGATCGGGCGCGCCGCCGCGCGGCAGGTAACGGCCCCACCCCGGCTTCTCGAGAGTCTCGAACTCGTCCATCATCACGCGGCCCCGCACGATCGTGGTGCGCGCCATGCCGCGGAAGCGCTGGCCGTGGTAGACGCTCGTCTCGGCCAGGCAGTGGTAGAAGTGGCCGTCGACCACGGCCTCGCGGTCGGGATCGACGATGACCAGGTCGGCGTCGGCGCCGGGAACGAGCGCGCCTTTCCGCGGGTAGAGCCCGAACACCTTCGCCGTGTTCAGGGCGCCGACGCGCGCGACGTCCTCGATGGAGATGCGGCCGGCGTGGACCCCGAACGTCATCAGAACCGGCAGGAAGTGCTCGAGCCCGCCGCGGTTGCCCGAGCGCGCCTTCCAGATGTTGCCGTGCTTGGGCCCGCCCTTGGCCTTGGTGGCGTGGGTGCGCCCGCCGGTGCCGTGATCCGACCCAAGGCACGTGATGCCGCCGTCGTGGAACGCCCGCCAGAGCCGCTCGATGTCGGCGGCGGCCCGGAGCGGCGGGTTCACCTTGCCCCAGCAGCCGACCTCGTCCTCCATCGACCCGGTGTGCGTGAGGTGATGCGGGGTCACCTCGGCCCAGACCGGCCAGCCCTCACGCCGGGCGGCGGCGACCCGGTCGGCGCCCTCGCGCGTCGACATGTGCGCGATGTAGATGGGCGCGCCCGCCGTCCGGGCCAGGTCGATGGCCTGGGCGATGCGCGAGTACTCGGCCACGTTGGGCCGGGCGTCGCTCCACGCCCCGAGGTCGGCGCGCCCCCCGGCCGTCAGCTCCGTCTCGAGCACGTCGATGATGTCGATGTCCTCGCAGTGGACGATGCAGATGCCCGGCGCCCCGCGCTCCGCGCAGAACCGCAGCGAGCGCAGCACCATCCCCGCATCGGACGGGCCCCCGAGCCAGGAGAGCCCCTCGGTCGGCCGGGGCTTGTACGCGTTGAAGAAGTGCTTGAACGAGGTGACGCCCCGATCCCACACCGCCGGCAGCTCGGCGTAGTGCGCTTCCGTCGACACGATGGCGTGGAAGAAGTACTCCGTGTGCGACCACCGATTGCCCTCGCGAATGGTCGTCTCGATGTTCGGCACCAGCGGCTCGTTCCGCTGGCCGACGAAGTGCGCGAAGGTGGTCACCCCGCCGTGCAGGGCGCCGTCCGTCTCCCCCGGCATGTTCTGGGCCAGCCCCTCCACGATGGACGCGTCCTCCTCGCTGCCCATGTGGACGTGGGCATCGATGAGGCCGGGGAGCACGTACTGCTCGCGCGCGTCGATCGTGCGGCGGGCCGGCGGCAGCGTGGCGTCGGCGCCGACGGCCACGATGCGATCGCCGTCGATGGCGACGCCGCCCCCGATCACGCCCGCCGGCGTCACGACGCGGCCGTTCCGGATCACCAGATCCACCGTCATCGCTCTGGAGCGTACTCGGCCGGCCGCATCCGGACAAGAGTGTTCACGATGTGCTGTCACTCCGATGGTTTGCATGAGACCATCAGGGCCGCCGAGCCGCAAATAGCCCACACCTTGGAGGATGACGGCCTCATGGCTGAAAGCGCGACGATCCTGCTTCCGGATATCAGCGGCTACACGGAGTTCCTGACCAAGACCGAGCTCTCACACAGCTCCCACATCATCAACGAGCTGCTGGATGCGATCCTCGCGGCAAACAGCGGCGACTTCGTGCTGTCCGAGGTCGAAGGCGACGCCCTCCTGCTCTACCAGAAGGGCAAGCCGGTCGAGGCCGACGCTCTCGTCCGCCAGTGCCTGAGCATGTTCGAAAGCTTCCACACGCAGCTCAAGATCATCGAGCGCGACTCGATATGCCCTTGCGGCGCTTGCAAGACCGCGTCGAACCTGACCCTGAAGTTCATCGCCCATCACGGCGTGGTCCAGGAAATCAAGATCAGGCAGTTCACGAAGGCCTCGGGGATCGACATGGTTGTCGCCCACCGCTTGATGAAGAACGGGATCGCGTCGGACGAGTATGTTCTCGCCACGACCACCTGCTTCGATTTCTCGAGCCTCCCCCAAGCCCCGGGCGCCCTCGCGTGGCAGCGATCGAACGATGAGTACCCGGCCATCGGCAAGATCGAGTATCAGTACGCCCCGCTCGCCGGGGTCAGAGGCACCATCGCGGATCCACCCCCGCGAATCAGCCCGGTGGTCGAGCTCGGGGACGACGCCGTGGCGGTGGAGATCGACGCCCCGATGCTGGAGGTCTATCAGCTGGTGATCGATCTCGACCAGCGACCCCGGTGGCTGTCGGCCGTGGAGCGCCTCGACCGGCCGGCGACCACGGAGCGGATCGGTCTCCGGCACACCTGCATATTCCACGGCCTGACCGTCGAGTGGGTCGCGGTCAAGAGCGACATCGGCGACGACGACATCACCTATGTCGAGGAAGGACGGATCGTGGAAAAGGACCTGCCGGCCCGGGCCTCGTTCGTCCTGAAGCGTCTCGGAGCGCGAAAAACGTCCCTGGAGTTCCACGCGAAGTGGCTGTCCAACCCCGGGCCGCCGCGAGAAATGACCAACGCGGTCCTCGCGGATTACAAGCAGGGGCTCGAGACGATCAAGATGCTTTGCGAGAAAGCCGCAGGCGTTCAGGCTTGAAAGGAACGGCCGGCACCAGCTTGTCCACGTTCCGCACCCCGGGCGCGAAGGCGAGCCGGATCCCGCTACGCAGGTAGGTGCGGATGGCCTTCTCCGACCGGCCGCGCGCCTGCGGGCCTTCCGTGTCGAACCCCATGTGGTGGATCGTCGTGCACCGGCTCCGCAGATGTCGCCAGGCGGCGAGGGCGACCATCAGCTCCGGGTCGAAGACCGGCATGAAGACCCAGTCGAGCAGGTTGTTCTCCAGGTAGTCGTTGAGCACGCCCTTCTGGATCGGGCTCAGCGCCCGCCCGTGACTGCGGGCGTCGACCAGCCCCGGCATCAGCAGCTGCCGGCCGTTGCCCACCACCCGCGCGCGGGGGTGCCGCCGCCGGAGCGCGGTCCAGCCGCCGACCGCCGCGAGCCCGAGACCAGGACCGCCGCGTCATCGAGCACGCCCGGGTCCCCGACGGCGGGGTCCGTGATCACGTGCCGTCCACGCACCAGCATGTCCATGCGCACACCTCCTGGCCCGCTTCGACCGGGGGTTATCCTGCGCTCGCGACCCGTCCGGGGCAAGGACGAGCCGGGCGGCGCCGAGCCCACCTGCATCCCGGTGGCCCGGCCCTCCCCCGTGTCACCTTCCGCCAGCGGGCAGCACGGCAGTGCGGGTGTCACGTCGCCCGCTCGCCAGGGTGAAATGTGGGAGAAGATGGGTCCAAATCGCAAATCCCGGCTCAAACCACGCCAAGCCAA
>Ga0207684_10003503_pt1 | contig 15312 bp, 15 predicted proteins | sample KBSK5501metaG_FD_184342 | JGI IMG/M metagenome (GOLD analysis project Ga0207684, IMG submission 184342) | Corn, switchgrass and miscanthus rhizosphere microbial communities from Kellogg Biological Station, Michigan, USA - KBS K5-50-1 metaG... | ecosystem: Host-associated > Plants > Roots >...
ACGATGAACATGAGAAGGGAGACAGCCATGAACCACAACGACGACCAGGAGACACAGACGGCCACCCCCACGGGCGTAGAGGCTCGCCTCGCGAGACCTGGGGGCCTCTCCTACCTGCACATACCCGCAGTCGACGTCCATCAGTCGGCCGCCTTCTACGAGCAGGTCTTCGGCTGGAAGATACACGGGCGCGACACCGACCACCCTGGTTTCGATGGCGGGACCGGCCACGTCAGCGGCGCGTGGGTAACCGATCAAGCGATCTCACGCGAGCTCGGTCTGCTGCCCTACATCTATGTTGACCACATTGACGACGCCATCGAGCAGGTCGAGGCACAGGGGGGCGAGGTCGTCAAGGCTCCCTACCCCGAAGGAACCTTGTGGGTGGCGACGTTCCGCGACCCCGCCGGCAACGTGCTCGGTCTCTGGCAGGAAGGTCCCCGCTGAACAGGGTTTCACGGTAATCATGGAGACCTGCGCATCTGGACAGCAACAGGAGATGGATGGTACACTGAAAAAAAGCCCATGTGGAGAGCATTCCCATTGGGGGCTGGTAGACCCTCCGTTTTCTCCCCCAGAGCAAACGCGAAACAGAGCAAGTACCCGCATGGGAATGCTCTCGACTATGAGTTGAGAGTCAAGGAGAACGAAACATGGGAACAGGAAGTGATCGACCAGAGGCTTCATCGGCTGAAGTCCATGTGCTCTTTGCTGGGTATGTGCACGAAAGTACCACAGCAGCGGTGAGCCGCATTGCCTCAACGGTGACCTTCGTGCGGGATGGCGAGGTGCGTGCGATTATTGATCCGGGCATGGTGCCTGATCCCAAGAGCATCCTTGAGCCACTCGCGGCCTTAGGGGAGTCACCTGCTAGCATCACTGATGTGATCTTCTCCCATCATCATCCCGACCATACCCTGCATGCGGCCCTCTTTCCGCGTGCTCGTTTCCACGACTACTGGGCCATCTATCAGGGCGACAGATGGGAGAGTCACCCTGCGGAAGGGTATGAGGTTTCCCCTTCCATTCGCCTGATCGAAACGCCTGGACATACCCCGCAAGATATCACGACCCTGGTTGGCACACGCGATGGGATCATGGCGTTCACGCACCTGTGGTGGTCTGCTTCAGGGCCTGCTGAGGACCCGTCCGCGAACGATGTAGCTGCGCTGCATCAGAATCGAGAGCGCGTGTTACAGGTGGCAAAGCTGATTGTACCAGGTCATGGGGTTCCTTTTCTTCCAGATGAGTCGACGCCTCGCTAAGCCTCAGACGTTGCTCTCCCATGAATGTGCAAAATGCCAGCACGGTACACGTTGAACTGCGTCCTTTCAATGATCGCGCGCTCAATCGCGATCTGGCAGTGCTCTGTGAACGGGTCAATTTGGCTGCTCCTCAGCTCCCTGATGGACGCTTGCTCTCTTTTACCATCCATTCTTCACGTTGCATTCTTCCTGCGCAAAAATCTCAAGTAACGTGACTCCCTGTTCTGGCCCTGGAACCCGCATGTTTCCCGCTGCGAGAAGATCGAGTTGATACCTCATATGAGCATACTTCCTTTGTTCTACGAACGATGGAAAACCAGCGTCGGGTCAGATTCCCATCAGACAATCAACGCGCCGCCATCAACGGATAATACGATACCTGTCACGAATGAAGACTCATCCGACACAAGATAGAGCACACCATTGGCATAGTCTTGCGGTGTGCCTTCTCCAAGTGGAATGAAACGGTGGATAGGGCCAACACCGCTCTGTTCCCAGGCTTGGTTCTGTTCTTCCATATTGGCGTTGATCGCGGTGGAAGCGCCGGCGGGTGCTACTGCATTGACGCGAATGCCATACGGGGCGAGAGAGACCGCTAAGGCTCTGGTCAGGGCGTCCACACCCCCTTTCGAGGCGATATAATGCACCTGGTGTGGGCTACAAAGGTGGGTTGACACTGTGGAAATATTCACGATGGCGCCACGCTGCTGCTTCATCATGATCGGAGCGACCGCCCGAACCAGGTAAAACATCCCGGTGAGATTCACATTGAGTGTCTTTTCCCAAATCTCATCAGTAATCGAGAGCAAGTCTCTGAATGGACAGATCTCGGCGTTGTTGACAAGCATATCGATCCGCCCGCACGCCGCAAAAACTGCCTCGACGGCCTGATTGACCTCCGCTGAAGAAGAAACGTTCGTTCGCAGGGCCATTGCCCGGACCCATTGCACCTGAGCCATCTCAATCACGCTTTGCACGCCATCCAGGTTCCAATCAAGAATCGCTATATCCGCGCCATGTTCAGCCAGGACTTGGGCAATACTCGCACCGATTCCCCTGGCGCCTCCGGTCACAATGGCGACGCGGCCATCCAGTGAATGCATGCCCTCCACCTTTTTATACCAGAACATCGTCATTCAATTGCATGCCCAGACCCGGCTGATCGCTCGGCCGAATGCGACCATGTTCCAGGTCAGGAATCCCGAGTATCCCAGGTTTCGGCCGGCCCTTTGCGCGATCCCAGGTGCGGACCCATTCGGCAAACGGGCAGTTCACCTGGCTTTTCATGAGATGCAGGGCCGGGGCCTGAAGAGCGCCGCCATGTGGGACAACGGTTAAACCCCAGGCCGAGGCCATCGCACAAATACGCCTTGCCTCGGTGATGCCACCTACCCAGGCGACATCTGGCTGCAGGATGGCGATCGCTCCGGTGTTGATCAAGTCCCGGTGTCCCCAGCGGGTGTATTCGTGCTCGCCGGTTGCCAACGCGATCGGACCCGTATAGTGTGCGAGCTTCTCGTACCCCTTGAGATTATCTGGCGGTAACGCCTCTTCGATCCAGCGCACGCCATAGGGTTCCACGGCGTCAATCATACGAATGGTGAACTCCACATCCCAGGCCATATAGCAGTCTAACATGATATCGCGTGTGTCTCCAATGTGTTCTCGGCATGCTTTCACCAAATCGCGGTTTTTCAAGATCCCCTCACGACCGTCAGCGGGACCATAGGGCATCGCCAGTTTGACCCCAAAAAAGGCGTCGTCTTCCCAATCCGTTCGATCATTGGTAGTCTCGTAGACTGGCAGCTCGTCTTTGGTTGCTCCGCCTAATAAGCGATAAACAGGTTGCTGCAATGCCTTGCCCAGAATATCCCATAACGCGTTATCAACCGCGCTGATGGCTATGGTCGCTAAGCCTTTGCGATCATAGGGCAAAGCAGCCCGAAACAACTGATCCCACAACCGCTCGATGTCAAAGGGGTCCTCTCCTATAAGCAGCCGAGCAAAATGCTCTTCCACAATAAGCTGGGCCGCACCACTGCAATCAACCCCCAGACCCTGAATACCTTCGTCGGTATCGATGATGACCACCATTGATGAGAATTGCGCCATCCATGATGACCGTTTTTGCGCATAGGCTGGGTAGATCGACATGGGATTGGCAATGACTGTTTCTGACAGCCAGGAGGGTTGCGAGTTCATCTCTTTTTTGCGAATCAACGGGTTACAGCGTACCTGTGTGATCTTCATGTTGCCCACCTTTCAAAGATTCCCTAACGTGTAACAGAATTTTCGGAAAAGTGGCTGGCCCATCGATTTGCTCATCAAAGGCCTGCTTCCCCTCTTCTAACGGACGGATATCCAGCCATGAGGCATCAGGCACAACACGCTCGTTTTCTAACAGGTGGAGTGCTTGCTGGAAATTATCGTCGGTATAACAAAACGAGCCGCGAATTTCTATTTCCTGGCGGACGATGTGATTCCCAGGTATGGTGGTTTCATCCAGGTGTAAGCCAATGAATACCACGCACCCGCCAGGTCTCAGCACCGCGATGCTGTCCTGCCGGGTTTGGGGCAAGCCGACTGCGTCAATCACGCTATCCACTCCTTCCGGGCACAAGCGCCGTACTTCGTCTGTCACCTTGTCGTGTGTTGGATCTAGCATATCGGTTGCTCCCCACCACTGTGCTTTTTCCAAGCGGACCGGGTTGGGATCCACCACAATGCGTCGCGAGGCCCCCATCTCTTGCGCGACCCGCAGGGACATGAGGCCGATGATGCCAGCGCCAAAGACGAGCAGTGTCTCAGTCGATTGGATTTTCGCCTGTATATTCGCTCTGACTGCACATGCCAGCGGCTCGACCAGGGCCCCCTGAATGGCGTTCCTCACGGGATGGCAAGCGCTAGCGGGCACAGTTAGATACTCTGCGAAGGCACCTGGCCGGTGAATACCGACAATGGACCTGTTCGCACATAACTGTCTCATTCCCTGACGGCAGAACTGACAGCGATTGCAGGAAAGCAACGGGTTGACCGTCACCACCTGCCCCGATTTCCATGCCTTGACATCGCCTGCTGTAGCGACAACCATCCCGGTAAACTCATGTCCCATAATAAGCGGTGGTCGACACAAACTGTTCTCTCCCAGATATCCTGAAAGGTCTGAGCCACAGATACCGACAACTGCTACCTGGAGTAACACTTCACCCTTCGCAAGCTCTGGCTCAGGGCGTTCCTGGATTTCTAGCCGGCGTGGTCCCATCCAGACGAGACTTTTCACGCTTTGAGACCCTTCTTCTTTGCTATGGTGGTTCTTCTTTTCATGCTCGTTCTGTTCTCGTCTCCAATGAAGCTTCTTTTTGTCGCCTCATTTCTTCCGGTAGTGCGGAGGGAGAGTGCGCTTGCGCTCCCCCTCTGTGAACGTGATAGGGCACGATATCGAGAAGGTCTAGTGCGCCCAACTCTCGCTCTGCCAGCTCGGGTTTTGTTGGAGCTGATAGGCTACAGCCGCTTGCCATGACGTCTCCAGCTTGGCTTCTGTGGCTGCCAGATCGGTCGAGCCGAGCAGATACCCCTGGACGATTTGGACGGCATCCTGGGTTGCTTGCGGACTGAGGCTAACTACCAGGGCATAGCCGTTCGATTTGGGGGTCGTTCCCCACGCACCCGCTGAGAAGCCGGCAATACTCGGGGCTGCGGTGACATCCTGAACGGAGGGAACCCCGGTGGTCGCGGTAATCCACGGCTGCGCATACTGGGGCGCCGTCATGAATTGCAGGAAGCGGACAGCATACTTGAGCTGCTCGCCTTTCGTTGTCGAGGGGATCATATAGCTCGTCCCTCCAGCCTGCACCCCAAACTGTGCAGGTTGATTGACGGAGAGCGGGGTCGTTGCGTCGGTGATGGTGGGGAAGCCCATGCTGCCTACCTTAAACGGTGCGCTGGCGACCTGCGCTGCGCCAAAGTTGGCGCCCCAGGCCATGGCAGCGCGCCCGGCCAGGAAGTCGTTCAGATCCACACCGGCGCCCGAGAGCCCCTTGATCCCAGACCAGTTGGGCGTAGCACCCAGGCTGTAGAGTTCCTTGTCGAGTTGGAGAGACTCGCCAACTTTGGGCGACTCTGCCGTCAACTGGCCGGTTTTAATCGCGCGGACAAAGTCCTTGACTGTCAAGGAGGAATTGGAGCCCGGGGTACCCGTGGCAGTAAAGTAGTTGAACGTGCTGTAGTCCTTGGTCATCAGCATGTTCAGGATGGCCCCGAGCGGCCAGGCTGTGCCACTCACCGAATTGTCCATCGCCATCGGGGCCATCCCTGCGGCCTTAAACTTCTGGATGGCCGTCAGCAGATCCTGGAAGGTGGCAATCGGTGCGGTCACTCCCACTTTGGCAAACAGGTCCTCGTTGATGAAGAGGCCAACGTCGAACAGATTGAGCGGCACCCAATCGAGGTGCCCCTGAGCGTCGACAGCGCCTGGATTGTTGAACCCGTAGGCGTTCGGATTAAACCAATCGATCCACTTGGGCCGTCCTGGCGCATAGGGGTTCGGCTGGTTGAGATACTGGTCGAGAGGCACCACCTGGTAGGGCTTGTAACTGGTCTGGTTAAAAATGAGATCGGGAGCCGCTCCCGACGCCAGATCGGTCGCTTCGATCTGGCCGAAGTTCGCCAGGGGTAAGACGTTAATTTTGACGGTCACCCCTGGATTGAGCTTCTCGAATTGAGCCACGGCCGCATCCCAGCCCGACCCGAAGCTGGTACCGCTACTGTTCCATTGATTGGGGCCCGCCAGCGTGATGGTCACATGGCCATTACTCTGCGTGGGAGAGCTCCCGCTGCAGGCGGCCAGGAACGCAGTACACATTACCAGCAGCAGAAGGGCGCGAATCGCGCGCAAAGAGCTAAAGGTCGTGTTCATGAGGAACATCCTTTCGTGGAGAAATACTATTGATGAGACGCACAACGATCGTGTGAAGTTGAAGAGTGTGCGAAGGACCTATTTCACCATGTCCGCACCTCCTACTGCTCCGCCCAACCCGGCAATAAAATAGCGGGAGGCGAGGGAAAAGATGACCAGCAGGGGAATGCTTGCCACGACATAGCCGGCGAAGAGCGGTCCCCACAGGGTGATGTACTGCCCCTGCAGAAAGGCGAGCCCTGTGGTGACGGTGCGCAGGCTGTCATCGGTAATGGTCACCAGGGGCCAGAAATAGTCATTCCAGATGTTGATGAGTGTGAGCAACGCGATGGTCCCGATAATGGGCCCGGACAATGGGAGGGTAATCCGCCAGTACATCTGCACTCCTGAGGCCCCGTCGATATGCGCTGCCTCGAAGAGCTCGTCGGGGATCTGCTGGAAGAAAGTGCGCATCAAGAAGGTCGCCAGCACGATACCGCCCGCAACGTATGGCAGGATCAGGGCAAAGCGCGTATTGACCAGTCCCAGGGTGCGAATCAAGATGAAGAGCGGGACGAGACTGCTGATCGAGGGCACCATGAGCAGGCACACAATCAGCGTGAACAAGAACTCGCGACCGGGAAAGCGGTAGCGGGCAAAGACGAAGGCTGAGATCGAACCCAAGAGCAGGACCCCGAGTAAACTGGCCCCGGCGGCAATCAGCGAGTTGAGCATGTATCCCTTGATGGAATTCCAGGCCAGCACGTAGTTCTCCCAATGAAAGGGGAGGGCGAGCGACCAGTACGAGTGATAAAACTGGGTGTTATCCTTGAGCGAGCCAATCAGCATGAAGAGATACGGAAACAAACTCACCACCACCAGCACGCTCAAAATACTTCCCGCGAGCAGATCCCTGCGCCATCGACGAGCCTTCATAGTGCTCCTCCTTTCCTAGACTGCGGCTGCTTGCCGGCGCTGGACGCGCAGGACGATGAAACTGAAAGCCAGCGTGATCACGAACAAGACGGTGGAGATAGCAGCGGCGTAGCCCCAATTGCCATCGAAGAAGGCGGTATTGATCATATACAGAGCTGGAGTCATCGTCGCATAGGCCGGGCCGCCATTGGTCAAGAGCGCCATGGGCACAGCCAGCTGGATGAATGAGATAATCGCCAGCACCAGGAGTAAGCGAAACTGCCCAAGGAGCAAGGGCACATCAATGAAGATAATGCGGCGCAGCCAGCCCACCCCATCGATGGCGGCGGCATCATAAATTTCTTTCGGAATACTTTGCAGCCCGGCCAGAAAAATCAGAAAAGGCGTGCTGGCAATCCAGGGGATCCCCAGCAACATCAGTGAATACAAGGCGATCGAGGGATTGCCCAGCCAGTTCTGCGCGAGCGCCCCCAGCCCGAGGGCATGTAAGAAACTGTTGAGCAAGCCGACCTGTGGATCGTAAATAAAGCCCCACAGCTCGTAGACGACCACCAGCGGAAAGGCCAGCGGAAGGATGAGCAGCGTGCGAAAGAGGAACTGCCAGCGTTTGCTGGAGAGGGTCAAGACCAGTTCAGCCGCCAGCAGTGGAAGGAGCCAGGCCAGGGTGATCCCGAACAGGAAAAACTGCACGATGTTGCCGAACGACTGGAGAAAGACCGAGTCACTGAGCATGGCTTTGAAATTCTCCAGGCCCGTGAACGGGGAGTCATAGCCGGGTTGCCACAAGAAAAAGGAGTGATAAAGCCCGTTAATGGCCGGGTAATAGCTCAAGAGCCCAAGGATGAGCAAGGTGGGTAACAGCGCCAGATAGAGTTTCCAGGATGCCAGCAGACGCGAGAGGAAACTCCGACGGCGCCTAGGCCTGACAAGCGATGGACTCGTCTCTGGGCGAGGCTGCTCGACAGCCCGATACAGGGTTTCCATAGGGCACTCCTTTATCAACCTTGATGCAGTCAACGGAGACCGAGATGAGCGTGTCACGCTCTTTTCGACGCTCCGCCCGGTTTGCCATAGACCGGAGAAAGCACTCTGCTCAGAGTGAAGCGAATCTTTCTGTGTCCATCTGCTGGTGACACGAGTCAATTTTATTCCCGTCCTCCCTGGGTTCTTCCCGAGAATGCAACAGCCCTGCTTCAATTCACTGGGTGTCTTGACAGGTGTTGCTAGATTGATTATAATGATTATAACAATATATTCTTTTGTTGTCAAGAGGGAACAAACCATAGGGGAGGGAAACGCCAGACGATGATCAAACGTGCCACTGCCTTACCGCTCTACGCGCAGGTCAAAGAGGCGTTACAACGCGACATCGAAGCAAAGATGAAGCCAGGGGACGCCTTACCCATTGAACCTGAACTTGAAAAACACTTTGGGGTGAGCCGGATTACGGTTCGCCGAGCACTTGATGAACTGGAGGCTGAGGGTCTTATCGTTCGGATCCAGGGACGCGGTACCTTTGTTCGCGAGCCGCAGATTATCCAGGAGTTGACCCAGTTGCACTCCTGGACCTTGTCTATGCGTCAGATGGGATACGAGCCGCAGACCATCAATTGTCAGATCGATATAGTCGAGCCAACACGAGACCTGAGTTCACGCTTACACCTTGGTTTAGGCCAGCACGTCGTCCGTATCCAGCGCTTGCGCTATGCCAGCGGCGAACCCATGTGCTTGATGACCAATTATCTGCCCGAGGGGTTGCTTCCCGATCTCACGGAGCAGGGACTCATCGACGACTCCCTGCATGTCACGTTGCTGGAGCATCACCTGATCCCAGTACGAGCGGCTGACAAGGTCGAAGCGCGGGCAGCTACCAGCTGGGAAGCAGAACAACTCCAGGTACCGGTCGGCTCTCCCCTTCTGCAAGTGACGCGTGTTTCGTATGATGCCGCGGGCTTGGCACTCTCCGTCGCGGTCGTGAGTAGCCGGGCCGATCGCTACAGTTATACCGTTGAGATCGCTCCGGGAGTTTCTCAGGAACCCCTCCCTCGCTGAGCGATCCTTCTCTGTTTTCTTCTCGAATAATGAGCAAGGAGATTACCTCTATGAGTCAACTTCGATTCCTCCAGAAGGCGAGGATCATCCTCGACCAGATCGAGCAAACGCAGGCAGAAAACCTCCACCGGGCAGCAGAACAGTATGCGCAGACCATCAGTGCAGGTGGGCTCGTCCATCTGTATGGAGGAGGACATTCGGGAATCGGCGTGCAAGAAACGTTTCCCCGCATTGGCTCCATCGTCGGCTTTCATCCCATGCTGGAGCTGGCACTCACCAACTACACGAGTGTGGTGGGCGCGAATGGGTTGCGGCAGGCACTCTTTCTGGAGCGGGTCGATGGGTATGGCGAAATGATCCTACAAAATTATGACTTCGGTTCCCACGATTGTATGACCATTTTCTCTTCTACAGGCATCAATAACGTGGTCATTGAGATCGCGCTGGGTGCGAAAAAGCGCGGGTTGCCGGTTATTGCCGTCACCCCGGTCGCGCATCAGATGGCAACCCAATCGCGGCACCCCTCAGGCAAGAGGCTGGCTGAAATCGCCGATATTGTCATTGATAACTGCACTCCTCCTGGCGATGCCACCGTCCTCGTCGAAGGCTGTGATTACCCGGTGGGTTCGGGGTCGAATCTGGGAGTCATCACCATCGTCCAAACGCTGAATGTCCTCACTGCCGAAAAGCTGGTTGCTCGCGAGTACAAACCACTCATTCTAGGCAGCCCCCATTTTGTCGGGGATACCGAGTCCGAGCGCAATCTCGAAGCCTACTACGCAGAGACCAAGCAGCGCTATCGCCAGGTGTAAATGCAGATGAGACAGTTCTTCGTTGGTCTTGATATCGGGACCACCAGCGCGAAAGGAACGCTCCTGCACGCCTCGGGACAGGTCATCGCGGAAGCTTGCAGTGCCCCCTATCAGACTGCCCAGCCACAGCGCGGCTGGTGTGAGCAGCAGCCAGAGGATTGGTGGCAAGCGGCCTGTTCAGTCCTCACCCAACTCTGCCAGCACGTGAGGGGCAGTGAGGAGATTGCCGGCGTGGCCGTCAGTGGACAGGGCTGTGCCTGTACGCTCGTCGATGAACAGGGGAAGGTGTTACGGCCAGCCATCATCTGGATGGACACGCGTGCCAAGCAGGAGACTGATCTCCTGGCAACGCGGTATGCAGAAGAAATCGTGCGCTTAAATGGCAACGCTGCGGGGGCGTATAACCTGGAACCGAAGCTCCTCTGGCTCCGTGACCAGGAGGCGCAACTGTATCGGCGAGCACGTTATACCCTTACCACAACCGCGTATGTCACCTTTCGCCTGACCCGGCAGATCGTGATGAACCAGGCTGATGGTGGTCTTTTTTTGGGCTATAACGCTGCGACTGGAGATTGGAGCCGCGCTTTCCTGGAACAAGTAGGACTGCGTCCTGAACTCTATCCTCCGCTTGCCTCCTGTACGTCTGTCATTGGTGAGGTGACAACCCGGGCAGCGCAAGAGACTGGCCTCGACGCCGGCATTCCAGTCGTTGCGGGCGGGGAAGATAGTCCCGCGGCGGCGCTTTCCGTCGGTGTCAGTGAGTCGGGAGATGCCTTCCTCTCGCTTGGGACCGCCGCGGTGGTCGGGATCTGCCACGAGTCTGACCGTGGCCTCAAAGAGCCACGGTTGCTGACATATCCTCATGTCTTACCTGGACGCATGATCACCAGCGGTTCGATGAGTTCCGCAGGGGCCGCAGTCGAATGGCTGCTCCGTGAATTTGGACCAGCCTATGGGCACCCCCCATCCGGGTACGCGGGACTCAATCGAGCCATTGAGTCGAGCGCGCCGGGGGCAGGTAATCTCATTTTTCTGCCCTATCGTGCGGGGAACTCCATCCTCTTTTGAACGCCGACGCGCGCGGCGTTTTCTTTGGCCTTTCGCTGAGTACCACCAGGGCTGACATCGCTCGTGCCATTGTGGAAGGTTCTGCGCTGGCCATCCGACATAATCTCGACGTCGCCAGAGCGGCTGGGGCCACCTTCAAACGGCTGTACGCCTCTGGCGGGCCAACGCGGAGTGCCGTGTGGTGCCAGATTATCGCTTCGATCACTGGCGTGCCGATCACGGTTGTCAAGAGCGGCGGGGCTCCTTTAGGCGATGCGCTCATCGCGGGCCTGGGCACAGGGTTGATCGACGACGCAGGCACAATGGCACGCCAACTGGCTGTGTTTCAGCAGGAATACCTTCCTGTAGCTGAGCAGCAGGCGCGCTATAACCGCCTGTACGCAGCCTATCTGCAGATCTATACCCACTTGCTGACGGATTTTACCTTGCTGGCGGCATTCTCATAAGCAGAAGAGCCAAAGGGTGCTTGATGTATCGAGAAAAAAGACGGGAGAGCTATGCAGCACGCTTTTATTTCTGATCTGCCTCAACTTGCTGAGGTTGATGTCCTGGTGGTGGGGGCTGGTTCGGCTGGCAGCACAGCGGCCATCGCCGCTGCCCGCACCGGGGCACGCACGCTGTTGGTCGAACGGTATGGCTATATGGGAGGCACGAGCACCGGCGTCCTGGACACGTTCTATGGTTTCTATACGCCGGGTGTCGTCAAAAAGGTGGTAGGGGGGATTCCCGATGCGGTGGTGGCCAGCCTCATGGAGCGTCAGGCGGCCTTTCTGCGACCGAATACCTTCGGCGCCGGCACCGGCGTGACGTATAACCCGGAAACGCTCAAAAGTGTCTGGGAAGATCTGGCCATAGAGGCCGGTGCACAACTCCTCTACCATTCGTTCTGCACCGATGTCATCCTGGCGGAGAATGGGAAGAGAGTGGCTGGTGTCGTCGTGGATGGGAAGCGTGGATTACTGCGCATCATGGCCAAACAGATCGTGGACGCGACCGGCGATGCGGACCTCTGCTTTCGGGCGGGCGTGCCTTTTGAAAAGGCGGGAGAACTCACGTCTGCCCAAACGCTGACCACCACGTTTCGGTTGGCGAATGTGAACACGGAGAAGGCCAGCAGGGTTCCGAAAGAAGAGCTTCATGCGTTGATGCGCGCCGCCAATGCCAGTGGGGACTACCAGCTTCCACGCGAAGAGGGCAGTATTCATCGCACCCCGGTTTCGGGTGTGATGCTGGCGATCATGACGCGGTTGGATGGCTATGACCCCACGGACCCGGTTTCGCTCACCGCAGCGGAAATCGCGGGCCGCAAGCAGGCCGGCGAATACATCCGCTTCCTGATCAACTGTGTGCCGGGCTACGAAAACGCCCAACTGGTAGCGCTGAGTACCCAAATCGGCATTCGCGAGACGCGACGCGTGTATGGTGAGTACCGCCTGACTGGAGAAGATGTTCTGGGCGCGCGCGCGTTTGCGGATACCATTGGGCAGTGTGGGGCGCCCATTGAGGATCACCACGGGGGGAAAGATACGACCTGGGTCTACATCCCGGCGACCTTCAAGCAAGCTGGCGGACAAACCCTTGTCGATATGATGCCACTTGATGCGGGACGCCAACCAGCCGATCTGGTGACGCTCAGTGAGATCGCGCAGGTGCATGTGATTGCCGCAACCGGCTTTCATAAAAGTCTGTATTACGATGATGAACATTGGGTTCATACATACAGTGTCGGGCAAATCGCGGATCTGCTTATTCGCGAACTGACCGAGGGGATGGACAGGAGAAGCTATAACGGGCCGCTTGTTGAGCGCCTGAACGCACGCGCCGGAGTGATCAAACTTGCAACAGAATATCAGTATGCCACGAAGACGCAGCGGAAACTGATTGAGGCGTATGGAGAGGCATACGCGGCAACCGGGTTTCCCATTAGCACTCACACCGAGCATGGCACCCTGGGTCTGGAACAAATTCAATGGTTAGACGCAGCAGGTATTCCCCCTCAGAGTATCCTGCTGGGGCATCTCGATCGGCTCGTTGACCTTGATTACCACAAAGAGATTGCCAGTACAGGCGCGTATCTGATCTACGATGGACCATCGCGTGCCAAATACAGCCCTGATAGCCAGATCATCGAACTCATGCTTGGCCTGATCGAGGCGGGATATGCCGAACAGCTCTTGCTTGGCAGTGATATGGCTCGGCCCTCGTACCTGCGAGCTTATGGAGGAGGACCCGGGCTAGACTACATTCTGACCCGATTCTTGCCACGTTTGCACCAGGAAGGTGTTTCTCAAGAGATCATCGACACGATCATGATCCATAACCCGGCGCGGGCTTTTGGCAGAAGAAGCGTGGTCGGTGAAAAATGATAGACAGGATGCAACAACATCACAGTGGATTGCTCGAAGCAGGCAGCCCGATGGCAATCTTGCGCTTACGTCATCTTGAGCACGCGGTTGCCATGAGCTGTGCCTTGCGGGACGGAGGCATTACCGCCCTGGAGTTTCCTTTAACCAATGCAAAGGCCACAGACGCTATCACCCAGGTACGGCAAGCCTTACTAGACGAAGTGTGGGTCGGCGCAGGAACCGTGCTGGACGCCGAAAGCGCGTCCAGGGCAATCGGGGCCGGGGCGCAATTTCTGGTGACCCCGGCATTCTTGCCCGGTGTGATCGATGTCGGACTGAGCCGGGGTATACCGGTCATTTGCGGGGCCTATACCCCGACAGAGATCCTGGCTGCCTGGCAGGCAGGCAGGAGCAACATTTGTGAAAGTTTTCCCAGCAGGGAGCGCAGGACCATCCTATATCCGGGATCTCCTGGGTCCGTTTCCTGATATCCTCCTCATTCCAACAGGAGGTGTGACGCTGGAGAACTGCGCTGCGTTCCTCGCTGCAGGTGCCTATACCGTGGCAGTTGGCAGCCATCTGGTGAACGAAGCGCTGGCACAACAGCAGGACTGGAAGGCCTTGACAAGAAGAGCTCGTCACTATGTCGAAGCCTGCACTGTTCAACCATGAATCGTTTTCTCATTCCTTTGCAACGTCGAAAACGTTCTGCAGAGACAAGAAACTCAAGGAGTCAAGCACTATGCAGCTTATGGGAAAGGTAGCCCTGGTCACTGGTGCAGGCAGCGGGATTGGGCGAGCTGTTGCTCAATCTTTCGCACGAGAGGGAGCGAGCGTCGTTGCCCTCTCGCGAACTTCAGGCCCACTTGAAGAAACCGTTGCGGCCATTACAGCGCAAGGAGGAACGGTTATCGCTCTTCCTACCGATGTGACAAACAGCGAGCAAGTTCAGCACGCTATTCATACGGCGGTTACCCATTATGGTGGCCTGCATATTCTCTTTAATGGTGCTGGGGGGAGTGGGCACGCCTTTGGAGACGGGCCGATCGATGAATGTAGCGAAGCGGGATGGGATGCAACACTTGAGATGAACCTGAAAGGGATTTTTCTCTGTTGTAAATATGGAATTGCCGCTTTGAAAGCGACAAAGGCAGGAGGATCGGTGATTAATCTTTCTTCGGTCCTTGGTCTCCTGGGGGATGCCCATTTCGCGACCCACGCCTATGCAGCCTCCAAGGCTGCTGTGGTTGGACTCACGCGGGCCATGGCTGTGTACTATGCCCCGGAGAATATCAGATGCAATGTCCTTTGCCCGGGACTCATTGAGACAAAGATGAGCCAGCGAGCCCAGCAGGATCCTGCGGTGCTTGCTTCTCTTGGGCAATGGCAGCCGCTTGGCGCAAGACTGGGAACGCCCGAGGAAGTCGCCGACGTGGCACTCTTCCTTGCCTCTGATGCTTCACGCTTTCTGACAGGCGTGACCGTCCCCGTTGATGGTGGCTGGACAGCCCAATAAGCAAGAAAAGAGACTGGAGAACAGAGATGAAAATTGTGACGATTGGTGCGGGATCAATCGTGTGGGGGCCAACCATCAATACCGACTTCTTAGTGAATCCGGAACTCGATGGGGCCGAATTAGTGTTGATGGATATCAATGCCGAAACCCTCGACCTCGTGCAACGATTCCTCGAGCGACTGATTCGGGAGAACGGCTTCAAGAAGACCATTACCGCTACGACGGATCTCGAAGAGGCCTTGCGCGACGCCGACTATGTGCTGACCGCGATCTCGGTCGGGGGGGACCGTCTCTGGCGCTATGATGCCATCTTTCCGCAGGTCTATGGGATCTTCCAACCCGTGGGGGATACGATTGGACCAGGCGGGATGATGCGGGCATTGCGCCATATCCCGGCCTTGCTCAAGGTCGGGCGCACCATGCA
>Ga0207684_10003504_pt1 | contig 15312 bp, 9 predicted proteins | sample KBSK5501metaG_FD_184342 | JGI IMG/M metagenome (GOLD analysis project Ga0207684, IMG submission 184342) | Corn, switchgrass and miscanthus rhizosphere microbial communities from Kellogg Biological Station, Michigan, USA - KBS K5-50-1 metaG... | ecosystem: Host-associated > Plants > Roots >...
AGGGAGGGCTTGAGTGGCTCGAATAGCCTCAACTGCCACATCCCAATCGCGCGCGCAGTCTACACGAACACAGAGCCGCTGGCTGATTCGCCCGGCGCAGGTACGTACGCTCTTCTGGCTGAGCGCGAAGCTGCGCCTACGTGGCTACACGCGTAACTGGCAGCAGGCCGTGGGTCTCATCGTGCTGCTCGTGATACTCCTCCCGCTCGCCGTTGCCGCCAGTTTCGGAACCTGGCTTGGCTATACCCAGCTCGAGCGTCCCTACGCGGTCGAACTGCTCTTCGTCGTCCTCTTCGGCCTCTACGTCCTGTGGGCGCTCCTGCCGTTGCTGCAATACACCCTGAACGAGGGGCTGGACGTCACGCGGTTGCAGACGTATCCGGTGACACGCGCCGAGCAGATGGTTACGCTGGTGCTGGTCACGCTGATGGATGTCAGCGCGCTCTTCATCGCGGGCCTCTTCATCGCCATCCTGGTGGGCTGGTGGAGCGCCGATGCCGTGGCCGTCGCACTCATTGTGGCAGCGCTGGCCCTCGCCTACGTGCATATCGTGAGCCTGAGCCAGTTTGTGCTTGCCGCCCTAATGGGTCTCCTGCGCAGCCGGCGCTATCGCGACCTCTCGATCATCCTCTTCGCCTTCTTCGGCGCGGCGTGCTCGTTCTCCGGCCAGATCATCAGCTATCTGCTACGCGGATCCGATCTCACCTCCCTGAGCAGCCTGCCGATCGTCGACTATCTGCAATGGACGCCGCCAGGCATGGCCGCGCAGGCGATCATTCGGGCGAGCGAGGGCGCCTACGGTGAGGCGGCGCTCTGGCTGGTAGCGCTGGTGGCGCTCGCGCCGTTCGTCGTCGCGCTCTGGGCTATCGCGCTGGACCGCGGCATCACGACCGCCGAAGCTGGCGGAGCCGCTCGTGGAGGCAGACGCGCCGCTTCCACGCCAGTCGCCGCGCCGATACCCGCCGCCAGGTCCACACACGCGCGTCGCTCCCTGATTCCTGCGCCGGTGTTGGCCGTCGCCGGGAAGGATTTACGCTATTTCTGGCGCGACCCACAATTGAAAGCTATGACGCTCAGCTCGCTGCTGATCCTCGTCTTCATCTTCCTGCCGCGCCTGACCGCCGGGCCGGAGGCGTTCCGCTCCGGCTCCGGGTTCCTCGGCTCGTACCTCGTGCTCGTCGCCCCCATTCCCTCGATCTTCCTGGCGCTCAATCTCTCGCTGAACGCCTTCGGGCTGGAGCGGCAGGCGGCGCAGACGCTCTTCCTCTTCCCTGTGCGCCCGCTCTACGTCCTCTGGGGCAAGAACTTCGCCGTCGCATTCGTCGCGGTCATGGCGCTGCTGGTCTCGACCTTTGGTCTTGCCGCGCTCTCTGGCAAGTGGGAGGACGCGCCAGTCGCGCTCGCCGTTGGCGTCGCGGGCATGCTGGTGACGATGGGCTGTGGGAACGTGGTGTCGATTCTGCTGCCTACGCGCGTGCGCCAGATGCGCGCCGGAGAGAACCGCATCGCGAGCGAGAACGGCTGCCTGCGCGCGCTGCTCTCAGGTGTGGCGCTCACGGTGGTGTGGATCTTGCTGGCGCCGGTCGCCGCCGCGGTCGCGCTGCCACTGCTGCTTGACCGCGGTGAGCTGCTACCGTTCACGTTGGTCGCGAGCGTTGTCTACGCCACTACGCTGTATCAACTGGCGACCTGGCTGATCGCGCCAGCTATGCTCCGGCGCGCGCCAGAAATCCTGGAGGTGGTCGCGCGCGAGGCCTGAGTCCCTGCTAGCGGGTGGGCGTCGCGCTCGGCCGGATGAGTGGCGTGGACGTGGCGCTGGCTGGTGTCTCGGTCGCCTGGCTCGACGCCGGCATGGGAATGACGCCCATCTTGATCTTCATCAGCAGCACCCGCTGCACCGATTGGTCCAGCCGCTGCTGCGTCAGTTTGCCAGAGTCCAGCGCCTGGTGAAAAGCGTCCTTGGTCAGCTTGACGGTCTGTGGGCCGTCTGGCCCGATGATAAGGTCGGCGCCAGCGATCACCGCTAGGACGGCAGCCTGTGGCACCGACCAGTGCGCGTTGAGCGCGCCCATGTAAAGGCTATCGGTGACGACGACACCCTGATACCCCAGCTCGTCGCGCAGCACCCCCGTTACAGTCGCTGGCGAGAGTGAGCTGGGATAATTTTTGTCGACGGCGGGAATCATCTCGTGCGAGACCATGATCGCGCGGACGTCGTGCTGGTCGAGCAGTTCGCGGTATGGCTCCAGGTCAATGCGCTCCCAATCGGCGCGCGAACGGTTCAGCACGGGCAGACCAAAGTGCGGATCGGTGGAGGTCGCGCCGAGGCCGGGGTAATGCTTCAACGTCGCGGTGACGTGATTCTCCTGCTGCAAGCCGTCCAGATATGCGCCGGCGTAGGTCGCCACGCGCGCTGGATCGCTGCCAAAGGTGCGCCCTGCCAGCTCTGGATTGGAGACGCCCACATCGGCGATTGGCGCCAGATTCAGGTTGAAGCCGAGATCATGTAGATAGCGCGCATCGTTCACGCCACGTGTGTGCGCCTCGTCGGGCGATGTCAGGCTGCTGGCGGAGGGGAGATCGCCGACGATGCGCTGGAAGCGATTGACCGGCCCGCCCTCCTGATCGACGGCGATGAGCAGCGGGATGGAGGCGACGCCCTGAAGCTGCGCCGTCAGCGCCTTCACCTGACTCGCGGTGTCGATGTTCAAGCCGAAGAACAGCACCCCGCCCGCGCCCTGCTGGTTGATCATGCGAATCGCGTCGGGCGTCGCGGTGTGCCCAACGAACTGCACCAGCATGAGTTGGCCGAGCTTGTCGTCGAGCGACATGTTGTTTGTCAGGAGGGTTGCATAATCAGCCTGTGTCAGCGGCTTCTGCCCGACAACCGTTGGGACGCAGAGCTTGCAGACGGTAGGCGGCAGTTTGGTCCAGCCCGGTATCTCGCCGCCCGGCAGGATGAACGCCGTGCTGGCGAAGGCCGCCCGGACGCCGATCAAGATCAGCGCCAGCGCCAGCATCATAGCCGAAAGCCAACGCGGTCGCGCTCGACTGACACGACCGGAGAGCGTTGACGCAGGCGGCCGTGTGGCGCGTCGCCTGGCAGGACTAGGCAGATACTGTGTCTCGATCTCCGAGACGGCGGGCGCGGACGACATCCGGCGTGTAGGCAGGTCTTCGATATCGGGGGACGCGGATGAGCGAGCGTTTGAGGGTGGCGCTTGTGGGTGAGGCTCGAGGCGCGGGGGGCCGAACATGCCAGGCGCTGGCCCACGTGAGCTTCGCGTTGGGGGTACGCCGCTGTTCGGCCTCTGGGAGTCGCGCGGCGAACGGCGCAGCGGATTCTCTGGCGCGCGGTCATCCTGACCATCCCTCCAGGGCGGTGGCTCTCTCATGCGCGCGTAGCTTCCGCGCGCTCGCGCAGGATGAGGCGGGCCGCCCAGGCGGCCAGCCAGCCAAGCGCGCCAAGCGCCGCGAACAGTTCCAGTAGCCCGACAGCGCCAGCCGCATGCGGGTCCTGCGCGATGTAGAATGGACTGAGGCGTTCCGCGGCGGCGACGGAAAAGATGCCGAGATCGAGCCAGGCCGGGAAAGTGGCGAGGACGATGGCGATCTGCCAGCGGCGAGAGAGCGTGCCAATGATCGCGGGCAGCGCAAAGAACAGCCCCCCAACAACTGGAGTGAGTGAGAGCGGAATCGGCCCATCGGGCAGATCCAACCCGGCCCAGGTGGTCTGTGGCACGAGGGAGATGAGCAGGAGCGCGCATTGGAGCGCGACGCACACACCAAGCGCGCCGAGTCGCACGATATGTCCTGGTGACAGGCTGTCTGAACGCGCCCGCTTCGTCGGGCCATATCCGGAAGCCGCCGCATAGCCGGGATTCGGTGCGCGACCGCGGTCATCATACGCGTTCGCCGGCGCGCCACGCGACATACCCACCTCCAGCTTCCCCACACACGCGACTGGCGCGTAGATGATCGCTCGTCGATTCCGATAGCCATCGCTCGTCCCGAGGTCGGCGTCATTATCTCATGTCTCGGCCCATCCGTCACGCGCAAAATCGGATCGTTCTTCGGCGCGCCAGAGAGAGGACGCGCGTCCGATGGTACCAGTTCCCCTACCAGCCGATGAATACCAAGAGGCAAGCCGTTCGTCCTAGCATAGGTCCACGCCAGAGCGGCGCCCACCAGTTGGGCGCCAAATTGACCGCTATGCGACACTGGGATAGACACGGACGTGGAACAATGACAGGTGGTGGGGCGGTATGGCGGCGACCCGCGAAGAGGTGGTGACCGAGGAGACCGTGGGGCAGGCGGAGGACCTGATCCGGCGCGCGCCCAGCGGCTATCTGTGGAACCAGGCGTTTAATTTCTGGACCTTCGCGACCCTCTTTCTCCACCAGATCATCATCACCAACAACCTCTCGCTCAGAGAGCGTGGGATATTTGAGCCTGTCAAGACGTTCGCGGTTCTCGCTGTCTATGTCGCGGCCCTCGGCCTGGATAGCGCCGGGTCGGTCTATCTGCCGCGCGCCTTCGCCGAGGGTGGGCATGCGCATGCCGCCGCTGTCGCCTTGCGCCTGATCCTCGTCCGCGCCCTCGCGCTCGGTGCGATCGCGGCTCTTATCATTTGGGGTCTACCGGCGCTTGGCCAGTTGCTCCTGGCGTTCCCGGAGACCACCGACCTGGCGCGCGCGATCAACGATCCACAGGTGCTCTCGCACCGCGCGCCGATGGCGTTTTATGTCGTCGCGGTCGGCATGTCTACGCTGCTAGCCTCGCTGCTCACGGCCCTACTGCGCACCCGTCTCATCTTTATCGTCGGCGGGCTGGCGCAGCTTTTGATCGTCGCCTTCGCCTATGTTTTCGTCGTGGTGGCAGGTGGTGGTGCGGACGCTGCATTGAACGCGCTCAGCGTGCCAAGCGCGCTGGCTGGCCTCGTCTACGCCGTGGCCCTGATCCGCTTACTGGGGACGCGCCTCGCGCCGCTACGATTAGGCATGACCGGGCGCATGCTGGCGCTTGGCGGTGGGGCCTGGCTGACCGATCTGGCCAGTGGCTCGTTGCTAAAGTCCATAGCGCTCGTGCAACTCGGCGTCGCGCTCGCCCCCACAGGCAAAGCGGAACAGGTCGCGTTCTTTGGTGTCGCCTATGAAATGGGTCATGCGGCGACATTCCTGTTCATCAACGGCATCAGTGGGGTCGGTCTGGCTGTCATGTCCGCCGCCTACGTCAATCGCCGGCTGCCCTATCTGGCCATCGCCTGGCGCACCATCAGCAAGCTCCAGGTGCTGCTTGGCGTACCGTTGCTGGTTTTCTGCGTTCCAAATGCCACCGCGATCATGGTGCGGCTGTTTGGCGCAGACTACGCGCGGGCAGGACCGCTCCTCGCGCTCTTCCTTGGGTTGAATGCGCTGACCCGCATCGCCGGCGGCGGCGCGCATGAGGCGGCGCTCTACGTGCTGGGCCGCGCGCGCTGGGCGGTGTTCTCACGCTGGTTCGCGCTCGGCGTGCTCTTCGTCCTGGATCTTGCGCTGATCCCCCGCTACGGAGTGGCTGGCTGCCTCCTCGCGGTCGGCGTGGCGCAGATGACCGCCGAGATGATCCAGTTCGCCATTGCCCGGTACCGCCTGCGGCGGCCATTCCCGGTGGCCTTCATGTTCCGTATCCTGCTTGCGCTGGTACCTGGGCTGATCTTCTCCTATCTGTGGCGGCCCACCGACTGGGTAGGCCTGATCGCGGCAGGGCTGATCTTCGCCGCGCTCTTCGTCATCATGCTGCGAACCTTGCGCCCATTCGACGCCGAGGACGGCGCGCTGCTGCAAAACACCAATCACGTCTTGCGGCGACTGCTGAGTCCCTTCGTCAAGGGCGGCGCCAACCTTCCCCCTTCTACTAAAGGGGCGACAGCGTGAGAGCGGCTCACGCGATTCGCGTGGCCTGGACTCGCTTCGGGCCGGCGCTAGCGGTCTGCGCGCAGGCCATCGCTACAACCACGGCGCGGCCTGCTCGTAAGTATCAGTGAGGGTGGCAGAGCGGCCAACATTCGCAGCGGGGCGCCTAGTCGAGTGTGGCATACCAGGCCATCCGGAGGATTTATATGGATCAGCGATTGTCGAACACGCCTGAGGACGAGGCCGAACGCGCCGCAAATGCGTCGACGCCCCCGCCTCCCAAGCGGACCAGACGGAAGAAGAGCGCATCGTCTGCGTCCCCACGAGCCGCAAAACCAAGCGTTGCGGGCGAGAGCCCCGCGCCGGCAAAGCCAGCGACGAAGCGGCCCCGCGCTAAGCGCGCGAAGCCACAAACGAATGTGCGGGAGGAGTCGGTGGCCAGTCTCATGGCGCAGGGCTTCTCGGATGGTGAGGCCGCTCGACTTCTGGAAGTCTCCGCGCGGGCAGTGTTTTCCACCGAGGCGCGCGAGTCAGAGGCTGTCATGAATCGCCTGCGTTTCACGCGCTGGCTGATCGAGCGTGGCGTCATCAATGAATTCGCGGTTTAATAGCAATCATCGTCGCTGAAGGGCGTTGTCGGGATTCCGATGACGCCCTTTGTGTATGTTGTCCTACGCTCGCCGTTTTGACCGCGTCGCTATGCGCCGACGCGCGCATGCTGAATACGCGCTTCGGCGCGGGCGATGACGGCGGGTGAGATATCAGCAGGGCAGATCTTGCCGATATATCCCGATCGCAATTTAGCGCCCTCGCGCCAGTAGGCGTACCAGTACGGGCCATGCCCGGGGCCGCGCTTGCAGGTGCCGCAGCTGGGCTTACCGCACTTCCGATACTGTAACTGGTACGTGATGTGCAATCCTGTTGGCGGTTTCGCCATCGTCTGTGACCTTCCCTTCCCTACCTCCACCTCAACCCCAAAGAATGCAAGACGCCTCGTGGCTCCCGCGCGTGCGCGCGGCGCGATGTGAGCGCCATGAGGGTTTGAACGGATCGCCGTCCGGTCGGGCTTCGTCGTGGGACTTCTTGCCTGCCGCGAGCCGTCGATGCGGCGACCGGCGCGCGTGGCAGGATCCGACACGTACTGGACGGGTCGCGCCTGCCTCCGGCTACGCTCCTTCACCATAACGCGAGCAGGCGCAGGCGACTCTGTCCCCAGAGCTAGAATCGGCCTCGACGGCGTGTTACAATGCGCTCCTGTCGGGCAAAGGCGTGGCGGCGCGCCAATGAAGAAGCAGGTTGACCATGGCACAGGAACTCTCGGTCGCGTTCCTGGTCATCTGCGCCAAGGTGGATCCTCCCACACCTGAAGCCGTAAGACGCGCCTTCACCGCCGCTGGATTAGGCGCTGCCGAGTATGCGCCCGCTGGCGCGCGCTCTCCGCTGGAGCCGGTGACCCGCCAACGCCTGGGCGCCTACCTCCTCGATGCGCAGAGCCTCCCAGCACAGGCGCGTATTACTGTCTACCGCTCCGATGATCCTGTCACAGAAGGAATGAGCGAGAGCGCGTTCGCTCGCCTGACACGTGGTCTCAGCGTCGCCGACGGCGCCACTATGCGTGACGGGCCGCTCTTGTTCGACGCGCGGCTTACCGCGGACGCCAGGGCCATTGCGCCTGCGCTCGCCTGGATGATGCAGACCCTGCGCTTCTTTGCCGACACAACTGGCGGAGTGGCCGTCGATCCCGCCTGCCAGCGCTGTTTCGGCCGCGCGGATCTGGCGCAGTTTCAGGGCGGGACCCCGTGGGCGCATGTCGTCTTCCATAACGAATTCATGGGTGGCGAAGATCGCTGGGTGCACACGCACGGCCTCCAGAAATTTGGCCGTCCGGAGCTGGAGTTTGTCATGGCGCCACAGGCCCTTGAGGACGAGGCGCTCGCTTTTCTGCGCGAGATGACGGTGAACTTCGCGCGTGGGGCGACGCTCGTGTCAGGACAGGAGCTTCACGACGATGAGGTGGGCGCGCTGCTTGCCGTCGGTTCGAATCTGGACCTCGATCACCAGGCGCCGTATGGCCGGCTGCGGCTGATTGACCTGCCCGCGCCAGGCGAGCGTGAATCGCAGAGCGCACGGCGGTTTCTCGCGCGCATGGCGTTGGGGGAGGCGGCTCGCCACGCTCGCGCGGGCGACATGGCCCAATCCTATGCTATTCTCGACCGTATCTTGAGCGCCAATCCCGACGATAGCTCCGCGTTGCTGCTCAAGGCGCAGATCAATCTGCGCGAAGGTCGTCCGCTCGATGCGCTGGAGCTTGGCGAGATCCTGTGCATGCGTGTGCCGTCAGACTTCCGCGGCTATCTGATGGTCGGCTTCGCGCTCTCGGCGCTCGGGCGCCAGCGCGAGGCGCTCAACGCGCTCAACACTGCAATCCGGCGCGAGCCAGAGTCCGCAGAGGTGTTTGCCAAACGCGCCGAGATCTATGACCATCTGGGGGAGCGCAAACTGGCCGCTTACGACCGCGCGCACGCCGCGCACCTGCGCGCCTGAACTGGGCCGCCAACCACGAGGATGGGGACCCCGCGCGAACACATGCTATCCTCCTGATGCATGTAGCGAAGGAAAGCGCCGTCCTGCGCGGCGGCGAAAGCGAGCGACGATACCATGAGAGCCATGCGCCGGATCGCCGTCCTCACGAGTGGAGGAGACGCGCCGGGCATGAACGCCGCGATTCGTTCCGTTGTACGGGCGGCCTCAGCGCACGGCGTCGAGACGGTTGGTATCGCGCTTGCTCGCGTCCTGACCTGGTGAACTGCGGCGCACGGCCAGGGAGATATAGCCCAGCCGGGTCATGCGCGGCTCAGATTACCTGGCGCTCCACCACCAGGTGGTATGCTTTCTGGTAAGCGGGCAGCGCCATCCGCCGCGCCTCGCGCTAGTAGACATCCAGGGAGAGTCCACCGCGTGTACTTGAAACGCCTCGCGCTGCACGGCTTCAAGAGTTTCGCCAACCGCACGACGCTGGAGTTCAGCCCAGGCATCACCGCTATTGTTGGCCCAAATGGCGCCGGTAAGTGCCTCGAAGGTTCAAGCCGTGTGACGCTTGCCAACGGCCGCGAGGCGCCAATCCGTGATTTTGTTCAGGAGGCGCTGGCTTCATCATCGCAGGTGTCATATCTCGACGACGGTCTCCTCACAAGGCAGAACCCACACGAAGTAGTGGTTCTTTCACTTGATCCCCAGACACTGCGGCTCGAACCCCGCCCTGTGACAGCGTTTGTCAAAAGGACTGCCCCAGACTTCTTGTTGCGGATTCGCACGCGCGCGGGCAGAGAAGTAACGGCGACCCCATATCACCCACTGTTTACCCTCGAAGATGGACGCCTACGCGCATTGAAGGCGGAGGAACTAGAGCCTGGCGTTCGCATCGCTGTACCGCGAGCCTTGCCAGTCGTGAGTCGTGATATCGCGATCAATCCTCTGGAAACGGCGCAGCAGTTTGTCGAAGGCGATGGTGTGTATATCGCTCCATCTCCCGCTTTACAGGCTTGGGCAGATGAGGGTCGCGCAACATTCGGCACATATAGACGGTGGCGCGAGCGTGCGAACGCGCCTGCGGCGCAGATGTCAGGTTTTCTGGATGGTCAGGCGGTTAATGCGGCTGTCCTCACGCGACTGGCCTATGGCACTGATGCACCCCCTCCGCTTGACGGAACGCTCCAATCTCACGCTGCGAAGGCGATACGCCTTCCAACTACATTCACGCCTGACCTCGCGCGATTCCTCGGGCTGCTGGTGGCGGAAGGGCGCACCACCGCAGAGGGCAATGTGTGGTTCGTTAATTCTGATTCAGCAATCAACGACGAGTTCGTTCGCCTAGCCACCACCGTCTTTGGAGTCAATGTTTTCCGCAGGCGCTACAAACAGACGGCGGATGATTGCATCATTTTTTCAAGGGCACTGGGGATGCTTCTGGAGCGCATCTTCGAGTACAAAATTGAGATGCGGTCAGCCACCAAACGTGTTCCGGCTCAACTCTTTGAGGCGCCAGCCGAGGCGCAGTGGGCGTTCCTATCGGGTTTGTTCGAGGGTGACGCCCATATCTGTGTGAAGAACGTGAAGGGGCGAGTCACCACCTACATCGAATATATGACGGCAAGTCCGCTTCTCGCTCGCCAGGTGGTTGGCTTACTCACGCGGCGAGGCGTGTTCGCCATCATCCGTCCAAAGCAAAAGCACGCCACTAACACAGAACAGAAGCGCCAACGAACGTACTACGCAGTCTATATCTATGGCGCAGACCAACTCCGTCTTTGCGCTCGTCATTTATCTTTTGTCGGCGCGAAGCGTGAAAGCCTGAACGCGCTGGCGAAGCTCCCGGTGAGAAGCAATCCCAATCTGGACCTTGTTCCCGGAGTCACGCCGCTTGTGAAGGATGCGGCGCGGCGTGCAGGTGTCAAGGTGAAGGTTCATCGTGTGGGGCGTGGAAAACTTGCGGCGTATGTCGAAGGACGATGCGAGGCGAGCCGGCAGGGACTGCTGGAGGTCATCCGTAATATTGAAGACGTGGGCGAGCGCCTCTTGGAGGCGCAGTCCTGTCTCGACACGTTGCGCGCTCTGGCAACCTCGGATGTGTATTGGGATGAGATTGTCGAGATTGAACGTGTCGCTCCGCGAGACCCATGGGTCTACGATTTATGTGTAGATGAGACGCACAACTTCGTCGCTGAAAACATCATCGTTCACAACAGCAACGTGGCAGACGCCATTCGCTGGGTGCTGGGCGAGCAGAGCATGCGCCAGTTGCGGGGCAAGCGCAGCGACGACGTGATCTTCGCGGGTGGGGCCGGGCGCAACGCGATGCAGATGGCCGAGGTCGGCCTGGTGCTGGACAACAGCGCGGGCTGGCTGCCCTCCGAGTACGCCGAGGTGACCGTCTCGCGGCGCAGCTTCCGCTCCGGTGAGACTGAGTACCTCATGAACGGCCAGCGCGGGCGGCTGCGCGATGTGTTGCTGCTGCTGGCGCAGGCCCGCATTGGCCACGATTCCTATACCGTCATCGGGCAGGGGCTGGTTGATCAGGCGCTGAGCGCGCGAGCGGAGGAGCGGCGCGCGCTCTTCGAAGACGCGGCAGGTATCCGGCAGTTTCAGGCGCAGCGCGCCGACGCCGAGCAGAAACTGGCGCTCACACAGTCGAACCTCGCGCGCCTGCAGGATATCCTGGGCGAGATCGCGCCGCGTCTCGGACCACTTGCGGATCAGGCGCGGCGCGCACAGGACTTTATTGGCGCACAGGATGAACTGGAGCGGCTGCTGCGCCTGTGGTATCGCCACCAATGGAAATTGCTGCGTGAGGGCCATCAGCGCGCCCAGGAGCAGGAACGACACGCGCAGACACAGATCGAGACGCTGGTGGCGTCGCTTGCCGAGGAGGAGCAGGAGCTCGCGGTTCTCCAAAAGGAGCGTGAAGAGACGCTCGCGGAGACGAATCTCCTGCGGCGTGAGCGCGGTGAGGTCGGTGGGCGCCTACAGGGCAGCGAGCGCGACCTGGCGGTGGAACGTGAGCGCATGACCAGCCTTGATCGTCAGCGGGAAGAGATCGCGGCTGAGCAAGGGAGCCAGGAGGCGGCGATCCACGCCGCCCAAGAGCGCGGCGCCGCGCTCGAAGAACGACTCGCGCGCGCGGAGGAGCAGACGGCGCAGATGCAGACGGCGCTCGACGAGTTGGAGCGCGCGCAGCATGCCGCCCGGCAGGAGCAGGAGCGCGAGGAAGCGCGCTTGCGGGCGGCGCACCGGGATGTAATCCAGGCCCAGGCGCGGCTCGGCGCGGCGCAGACGGAGCTTGGCCGGCTCCAGCGGCAACTAGGTGACCGCAACCGTGCGCTGGCCGCCAGACGAGACACCGCCGCGCAGGCGCAGCGACGCTTCGAGCAGATCGAGGCGCAGGTCACTCAGCGCAGGCGCGCTTACGAAGAGGCGCGTGACGCGCTGGAGGCGCTGACCGCCGACCGCGAGCGGAATGCGGCCGCCCTGAACGTGGCGACGGCGGAGGTTGAGCGGCTGCGAATCGAGATCGCCGACACGGAGCGCGAGCGTCGCGCGCTGGTGGAGCGACTGGCCTTGCTGGAAGAGTGGCGTCGTAGCCTCGAAGGGTTCAACGGCGGCGTCCACGCGCTCCTGGAGGCCACGGAGGAGACGCGCCCGCCAGTCATCGGCGTGGTGGGCCAACTGATACATGTTGCGTCGGGCCTGGAGGCGGCGGTTGAAGCCGCGCTCGGCGTCTTCCTGCGTGCGGTCGTCGTAGCCTCGCGTGAGGATGCGCTGCTCGCGGCGGACTGGCTGCGGTCGCGGGGCGCGGAGCGCGCGCTCTTTCTCTGGCTGGAGGATGCGCCAATGGTTGGCCAGCGCAGCGCGCCAGCGCTACCGCCGCCCGATGGCGCGCAGTTCTTCGGCTACGCGCGCGACGCCGTCACCTGTCGTGAGGAGCTACGCGCGGTGTTGGACGTATGCCTGGGCGACGCCTATATCGTGAGCGACCTTGCGGTAGCCGAGGCGCGCTGGGGAGCGGCGATTCCGGTCCCAATTGTCACGCTCGGTGGCGAGATGCTGCACCCAATTGGCTGGTTATGCGGAGGAGGCGCCATTCGGTCTGCTGAGGGAACCGACCGCGACGCCGGTGTGCTGGCGAAGGAGCGCGCGCTGCGTCAACTCCCGGCGCAGATCGACACGGTGACTGCCCAGACACAGGAACTTGCCGCACAGCGCGAGCGCGCCCAGGAGGCGCAGGCCGAGTTGAAGCGGCAGGACGAGCAGGCGCGTACGCAACTCCAGCGGCAAGAAGCGACAGCGCAGGAGGCGGCGCGTGGGGTCACTGCGCTGCAACGTGACCACGAGCGCGCCGCGAGCGAGGCGCAGACCTACGCCGCCCTGGCCGAGCAGCTCGCCGCCGAGATTGAGGGCGTTGAGCAGGAGGTCGCGGGGGCGGAGGCGCGTGTCGCCGAGTTGGAGCAGACGCAGCGCGATTCTACCGTACGTGTCGAGGAGATCCAGGCCGAGACCGATGACCTGCTGGCGCGTGGACGCGCGCAACAGGAGGAGGTGGCGCGCAGCCGGACAGCGCTTGCGGTGCAGCGGCAGGAATGTAAGGCGCTGGAGCAGCGGGCCGATCAGGCGAACGCGCAGGCGACCGAACTCGAAGCGCAATATACCCGCCGAGGCGAACGACTACTGGCGATAGCGGCGCAGCGCGAGGAGTTGGGCGCGCAGATCGAAGGTAATGAGGCGGCGCTCGGCGAGATGCGCGCGCGCATGCGCGAGCTTGGTGAGCGATTGCGCGAGTTGGAGACGCAACAAGGCGTTCAAGAGCGGCGCATCGGCGAGATCGAGAAGCGCGCGAACACGCGGCGGCAGGACCTTGCGCGGCTGGAGGTCGAGTATCGCGGCCTGCTGGTCGAGACGCAGCGCGCCTCAGATGCGCTGGACGCGCTCATCGCCCAAGTGCGCGAGGAGTTCGAGGGTGAGGAGGGCGCGGAGCTCGCCGACGCGCTCGTGACCGAGGCGCCGGAGATGGAGAGCGAGCAGAATCTTGCTCCGGAGGAAGCGACACGCATCCGGCGGCAGATCGATCAACTACGCGCTCGCCTGAAGAACCTCGGCGGCTTCGATCCAGGCGCGCCTGCCGCCTACGAGGAGTTGAAAACCCGCCACGACTTCCTCAAGGCGCAGATGGCCGACATGGAGCAGGCGTCGAACAACCTGCGCGCCATTATCGCTGAACTGGACGTGACGATGCGCCGACAGTTCGAGGAGACCTTTCGCGCGGTGAATGAGCGCTTCCAGCGCCATTTCACGGCGCTCTTCTCCGGTGGGTCGGCGCGTCTGGAGTTGACCGCGCCACGGCGCGAGGCGAGCGAAGATGAGGACGATGACACGGCAGGGGCTGGACCGCCACGACGCGCCAGCTTCGGCGGTGTCGAGGTCTATGTGCAGATTCCCGGCAAGAAGGTGCAGGACCTCACGCTCCTCTCTGGCGGCGAGCGCGCGTTGGTCTCGGCGGCGCTGCTCTTCGCGCTGCTGGAGACAAATCCGCCCCCCTTCTGCCTGCTAGATGAGGTGGACGCCGCGCTGGACGCCTCAAATGTCGTGCGCTTCTGTGAGATACTCAAGGCGCTCTCGGAGCAGACACAGTTCATTACCATCACCCATAATCAGGTGGCGATGACGTACGCGGACGCGGTCTATGGCATCTCGATGCAGGCGGATAGCGTCTCACGAATTGTGTCGATGAACCTCGCTGAGATTGCCGGCGCGCGGTAGGATACGTTATAGGATTGCTTGTGGGCGCAGGCGCTGTACGGTCTGAATGCTGACGTAGAGGAGGCGTGGGTGCGGGGAAGCGCGACGCGCGGAGCGATTTCTTGGAGCGCCGTTTTTCAGGTAGCGCTCGCATTTCTGGCGCTATTGACTAGCCTTGGCGCCTACCCGCCTATCGCGCGCGCCGCCAGCCCGACATTGCTCTACACGCAGCCGCCGTGCGCGCCGGTCTATTCCGCGCCGTCGCAACAGTCGCTACTCATCACGCAACTACTTGGCGGGACGGACGTCACCGCGACCGGCGCGGGCGATGTCGGCGGCTGGACGCACGTGCGCATCTGGAGCGGCATTGACGGCTACATTCCATCCTCGCTCCTGGGGACGCAGCAGCCAGAACATCTACGTGAGGGCTCTTGCAACTATCCTGGACTGCCCGACGCCGCTGCTGAGGACCCGACGACCGATACGGGACCGGCGGCTCTCACCGCCAGCGGCGTCACGTTGGTCACCACACCACTCTACGCGCAGCCGGACGCAGGCGCTCAGCAGGTGGCGACGCTGGGGCAGGGCCAATCTCTCGCCGTGAGTCACTGGGCGGCGGGGCCGGGTGGGAAGGCATGGTATCAGGTGACCTCCGATGGGCGCAGCGGCTGGCTCTGGTCCGCGCAGGCGCGGCTCACTATCGCCGATCCGGCGAAGCGCCAGGTGAAGGGGCAGCCGATCTGGCGTCCGGTCGCCGGGAAGGGCATGTGGTTCACCAACTACCTGCCGCACCACTCGGACGTGGACCAGATGATGCGCGCGGCGAAGCTCGCCGGGATCACACACGTCTACGCTGAGGTGGCGATCACCACATATGGCTTCTACGGCCGCAACACACTCGACCGCCTGCTCCCCGCCGCGCATAAACAGGGTATCGCCGTCACCGCCTGGGTCTATCCCTACCTGCGCGATGTCAGCCTGGATGTGCGCCTGACGAAACTCGTCGCCGATTACGTCACGCCGAGTGGCGAGCGCGCCGATGGCCTCGCCGTCGACATCGAGGAGATCATCAACCGCGCCAGCGTCTACTCGTATGGCCAGCTGACTCGCGCGCTGCTGGGCGACGATA
>Ga0207684_10003505_pt1 | contig 15308 bp, 11 predicted proteins | sample KBSK5501metaG_FD_184342 | JGI IMG/M metagenome (GOLD analysis project Ga0207684, IMG submission 184342) | Corn, switchgrass and miscanthus rhizosphere microbial communities from Kellogg Biological Station, Michigan, USA - KBS K5-50-1 metaG... | ecosystem: Host-associated > Plants > Roots >...
CAGAAGTGGCGGTCACGCCCAGCGCTGCCAGTGCATAAACATACGGCCCAGACGCCTGCCGCCCGGCCGTGGGCTGATTGTCAGCGGTGCTGAGAGCCCCTTGATAACCGCACGCTGATCCGCCGCTATGGTTGGCTCCCAAGCCGGTCAAAGTGCTGCCTGCGAGCATGCAGAACGGATAATCGGGATTGCCTAGGTGGCGGCTCGCATGTCGATGGCTTCGGTCACGTTGGCGGCGGGGACTCCGGCTATCTCGTTGACGGTAGTCACGTCGGCGGCTGACCTGGCGTGGAAGATGCAGATAGCCTGGCCGGTTGCGGGGAGGAGGAACCCTCCGTCGTAGGTGACATAGCAGCCGTCCGCGGTGGCCCGGCGGGCGGCGTCGGCGGCGGCGCGCTGGGCGGCGGCGTACTGGTCGCGGGTCACACCGGGCAGGTCGCGGAACACAAGGAATGAGGTCACCAGGCCACGGTAGGCTGCGGCGGCTGGTTCACGGATCGGGGAAAGGGCGTACCGGGGGTACGTATTCTGGCCTGTCTCGGCTACCCGGCAGCCCTGCCGCCGGTGCCGCGCGGCTGGCTGGTGGTGGCCGCCGTGGTGGCGGTGATGATTGCGGCGGCCTGAGAGCGGCTGGCGCAGCCGAGCTTGGCCAGGATCCGCCCGACGTGAGTGTCGACGGTCCGCTCGGCGATGAACAGTCTCGCGCCGATCTGCCGGTTGGTCAGCCCGGCCGCGATTAGGCTGGCCACCTCGCGTTCCCGGTGGGTCAGCGGCAGGCCGCCGCCGTTGCCGCGGTCAGGGCCGACGGCCGCGGGTGGCCACAGGGCGGTGGTGATCTCGTCGCCGCGGCCGAGTGTCCGTCCTGCCTGCCTGGCCGGCTCCCATGCGGGGCCGAACTCGACCGGGCCCCGGGCGGCTACCTGATCGAGGCCGGCCTGTGTGAAGGCGTAGGGTCGGCCTCCGGTGCGTTCACTGAGTGTGTCGACGACGCCGAGCAGCATGGCGGCGAGGGGCCAGTCACCGTGGGCGGCGCATGCCTCGGCGAGCAGGCTGGACGCGCGCAGCATCCCCCACCGTTCCGGGACCGCCTCGAACAGGCCGAGGGCCTCGCGGAGTACCGCGATCGCCTTGGCCGGGTGTCCCTGCCGCGTGAGACAGTCCCCGACGGTGATCAGCGCATAGGCGCGGTGGTGGCTGTCTTGTGTTCTTGCGAACAGTTCGGCACCGGCCACGGACGCGGCCTGGGCCCGGGCGACATCGCCGGCCAGGGCCAACGCGAAACCGGAGCGCCACAGCGCGACTGCCTCGATCCAAGCGTCTCCGGTGCTGCGGGCCAGGGCGAAGGCCCGGTCGCTGGCCTCGGCCGCGCCGACTGCATCGCCGCACAGCGCGCGGGCGGAAGCCAGGTTGGCCCAGGCCTTGCCCTCGCCGCGCCGGTCCGGCGACCGCTGGAAGCACTCGGCGCTCGCGGCGAACAGAACCGTGCCCCGTTCGGGCTCTCCGCGGATACAGGCGACCATCCCGAGCCCGTTCAGCGCCACGGCCCGGGCCTGCTCCGGCCCTCCTTCATCCGCTACCGCCTCCTCCAGCCAGGCGGCGGCCTCAGCGAAGGTGTCCCAGTACCCATATATCCCAGCTGCCAGCCGCAGGCCGATGCCGGCCCGGGCCGGGTCCTGCCTGCACCAGCCGCGGGCCGCCCGCAGGTTCCCGGCTTCCTGGCCCATCCGCCGCATCCAGCCTGTCAGGCCGGGTCCCCACAGTTCGGCCGAGGCCTGCTCGGCCAGATCCGTGAAGTAGCTGGCGTGCCGTGCCCGGACCTGCTCAAGCTCACCAGCCTCGCTAAGCCGCTGGGCGGCGAACGCCCGGATCACTTCCAGGAGCCGGTGCCGGCTCCCGGCCGGCGTGTGGTCCGCCTGTACCAGTGACTTGTCCACCAGTGACGCCAGTAGCCCCGCGACGTCCTCCGGCTCGACCGGGAGCCCATCACATACCGCCTCGGCAGCCTCCAGCGTCCAGCCGCCGACGAACACCGCCAGCCGCCTGAACACCGCCCGCTCCGGTGAGGACAGCAACTGATAGCTCCACTCCACCGAGGCCTGCAACGTCTGCTGCCTGGTTGGGCCTGCCCCCACTCGGGTAAGCAGTGCCATGCAGCCCGTCAGCCGGGCGGCGATCTCCGCCAAGCTCAGTGCCCCGGCCCGGGCCGCCGCGAGCTCCAGGGCCAGCGGGATGCCGTCCAGCCGGTAGCAGATCGCCGTGACCGCCGCCACCTCCGCCGGGCCGACCCGCAGGCCGGGTCGGGCGGCCCGTGCCCGGGCCAGGAACAAGGCAGCTGCCTCGAACCCCTCTAGGTCCGCCGCTGCAGGCGGGTGCTCCGGCCACGGAAAAGACAGCGACGGCACCCGCCAGGTCACCTCACCGGGCACCGCTAGGGGCTCGCGGCTGGTCACCAGGGCCACGACGCCCGCGCACTGGCTCAGCACCGCGGTCACCAAATTGGCGCACGCGGCACGCAGATGTTCACAGTTATCGATAACCAGCAGTCGGTGCTGGCCGCGCAGCACCCGTACCAACCGCTCGCCAAGGTCGGCGCCGGCCCGGTCCTCCACGCCCAGACCCCGGGCCACCGCGGCGGACAGCAGCCTTGGATGCATTACCGCGCTCAGATCAATGAAATTGGCCCCGTCATCGAAGCCCGGCGCCACCGCGGCCGCGGCCTCGATCGCCAGCCGTGTCTTGCCGACCCCGCCCGCCCCGGTCAAGGTCACCAGCCGGCCGGCCGCCACCAACCGCGCGACCTCCGCCAATTCGCGCTCCCGGCCCACGAACCCGGTCAGCGGAACGGGCAGCCCTGGCGGCCAGGCCCTCCAGACCGCCGTCACTGACGCCTCGCTGCCGACCGGGGTCATGATCCACCCCCGTCCATAAAGCAACCATTTCCGCGCCGTCCGGGTCAAGAGCCGACGCCATCCGGCGACCGGGGGGCGACATAGGCCGCGCCAAGAAATACGTACCTGATGTACGCCTTTCCCCCGATGCCTGCCTGGCGGCGGGCGTCTACGGTCACGCCGATGGCTGGTGCGCCGTGATGCCAGCCCGCACCTGAGGGAGCAACAGATGAGACAACGACGCTGGCGCCGGGCAGCGGGCGGTCCCCTAACGCCGCCGGCCGGGAGAGCCACTGCGGGTGCCGCGTTCCGCCGCAGCGCTCCCCGGGCGTGCGCTATCGCCACCGCCGCGCTGGCCGCCGCCGCCATGTCACCGGCGGCCGTCGCGCACGCGGCCGGGCTGCCCGCGCTGACCTGCGCCGCCTACACGCTGCCGGTGCGCATCGCCGATCCCGGGCCAGCTGACCAGAGCCTGTGGGGGCAGCTGTGCTACCGGGGGAGCCAGGAGCCGTCGACGGTGCAGCTCCTGGTGCATGGCGCCACCTACAACCACCTGTACTGGGACTTCCCGTACGGGGACGGCTACTACTCCTACGTCGGCGCGGCCACCGCGGCCGGGTATGCCACCTTCAACATCGACCGGATCGGCGACGGCAACAGCTCGCACCCGCCCAGCGCCGAACTCGACCTGGCCGCCGGTGCCGTCGCCCTGCACGACGCGGTCACCGCGCTGCGCACCGGGGCCGTCGACGGCCACCCCTTCCACCACGTGATCATGGTCGGGCACTCGCTCGGCTCGATCGAAGCCTGGCTCGAAGACGCCCGCTACCACGACGTCAACGCCATCATCGTGACCGGCGCCCTGCACGCCCTGACCCCCAACGCCCCCGCTATCGCCGGAACCGACTTCTACCCCGCCATCGACGACCCGAAATTCGCCGGATCGGGCCTAGACCCCGGTTACCTGACCACCGTGCCCGGCACCCGCGAAGCGCTGTTCTACAACCCGGCCACCGCCAACCCCGCCGTGGTCGCCATCGACGAAGCGAACAAAGACACCAACACCCTCGCCGAACTCGGCGGAACCCTGTCGCTGCTCGCCCTGCCACCCGCCCAGCAGCCCTCCTACCAGATCAACGTGCCCGTGCTGGTAGCGGTCGGCGCCGACGACAACCTCTTCTGCGCCGGCGTAACCCAGTACAACTGCGCCCAGCCCGAGACGGTGCAAAGCTTCGAATCCCAGTACTACTCCCCCCAAGCACACCTGAAAGTGGCCGTGATCCCCGGCACCGGGCACGACCTCGCCCTGTCCACCACCGCCCCCATCACCGACGCGATCATGATCAGTTGGTCACTGTCGATCATCACCCCGTGAACGCCCCCGCCATGTGCCGCGGCTTGCCTCCTAGCGCCGGACGACAGCCGCATAGGGTACCCCATTCGGCGACGCCATCAGCCAGGGCGACCAGGGCACCAGGCAGAGCACGGAATGGGCAATATGCGCGGCCGGAATCACGAATGCCTATTGAATCAGTAGGCATCCATACTCGGCGTTTAGCGCGGGCAGCAGAGCCCTCGGCATCACTCAGATTGATCATGTAAAGGGCTTATGAGTATGCACGGGCGAGAATTACGATGCATCGGCCATACTCGCTCACATCGGCAGATCCGGACGTCTCAAGGGTTCCCGGCGCGAGATGCAGCAAGACGCCTGAACCGCGTCTTGCCGAGCGCTGAGCCCAGTCGCCCGCCCGGTCACCCCCGGCGCCGTCTCCACCACCAGACTGCCCGCACTGCCAAGGATCTCTTGCTACTGGCCATCCGCGACGAGAAGGCCGCCGCGGATGGGGGCTTCCAGCCGTGGGTCGTCACTACGTTCGATCGTTCGAACATTAGCGAGGCTAAGGAGATGCCAGGGAGCCACCCGGGGAGCCACCAGCCACAGATGCCTGGTGACGCCGAGCCACAGCTAGCGTCCATAAGCCCAGTTAGATGGCGCATTAGGCGACCCTGGGCGACGTACTGCCACCTCCTGAAGGTGCCTTCTAACTGCCGATCTTGAATACGTTGTCCATCACTTCCGCCCCTGTGGAGATGACCGGGCGCAGTTCCGGGCGGTACACAGCCTCCGTAGTGGCCGACGTGCTGTGTCCGACTAGCCTTGCGATCTCCTCGACGGGGACACCCTGCTCGCTCATGATCGAGACGAACGTATGCCGTAGCTCCCGCGGGCTCCAGTTCGTGCCGATCCCGGCATCCTCACAAGCCCTGCGGAACCCGCGCCGGACATGGGACGGGTCGAGCGGCGTGCCTACCGCGGAGGCGAACACCAATCCGTGGTCTTGCCACACCTCACCGGCCAGCAGCCTCTCTTGGGCTTGCTTCGCCTTGTGTGCCCTCAAGGCTTCCACAACGCCCAAGGGCAGCCGGAGGGTACGCCGGGACTTCTGGGTCTTCACATCACCGTGCGAGCGGACGGAGCGCCGCACGGCCAGGTGCGGTGGGACCGGAGGGTCGGCATTCGGATCACCGTCGAGATCCACGTGATCCCAGCGCAGGGCGCGGGCCTCCTCGGACCTGCAGCCAGTCAAGAGGCAGAGCACGATGTATGCGTGAAGCCGTGACTGCTCCGAAGCCTCGATCAGGGCCTGGGCCTGCTGCAAGGTCAGCGACTTGGACGGCCGTCCCTCCAGCCCTGTGGGAGGTGTCACCAGCGCGGCGACGTTCCGGCGCACCAGGTCAGCCGTCTCGGCGTGCCGGATCGCCCGGACAAGCCCGTTGCGCGCTATCGCCACGGTCCGGGTTGACCGGGTGGCAGCCAGCTTCGTAAGCGCTGCCCGGACTTGGGTCGCAGTCAGCTCGTACAGCGGCACCTTCCCGATCAAGGGCAGCAGCGGGGCGAGCACCTCTCGGTTGGTGCTGACCGTCTTGGCGGAGCGCCCGTCGAAGCCTTGTTCCAGCCAGTCCGTGACGGCCTTTTCCACGGTGTACGAGGCCGAGGTCTTGATGCCGTGATCAAGTTCCTCGCGCAACTGCTTGAGCTTGTCCTTGACATCGGTCCTGGTGCGCCCGTAGACCTTCTTGCGGATCCGCTTGCCATCCAGGTCGAAGCCCAGCGAGACCACACCGAGCCAGCGGCCAGGGCAGGCCCGGTGCTTGAGCGCATCCCGGCAGGCTCCCCTGTGGTCGAAGTAGATCGCGTCCTCACCGAGCGCGCGGCGTTTGGTTTCCGCCATGTCCAGGAAGCCTACCAGGTGGCTCCCCTAGTGGCTCCCCTTACGCTCACGTTCAAGATCGAAATGTGCTCTGACCTGGTCGGGATGGCCGGATTCGAACCGGCGGCCTCCTGCTCCCAAAGCAGGCGCGCTAACCAAGCTGCGCCACATCCCGCTGAACCGATCCGTAGCCTACCGCTCAGCGTGCTCTACCTGCCGCGTCGCGATCCTCGCGTTGGCCGATCGGCAATGTGCCCGCTCCCCCGGCCGTCTTGTGTCAACGACATCTCGCAGCAGGCCTCGCGGCGGTTCGGCCTGACGGTCACATTGCCGGTACGCTGGCGGTGCTCACCCCGGCGGCGAAACAGGCTTCGCGCCGGGCGCGCGGGCGTAGCTCAATGGCAGAGCCCCAGCCTTCCAAGCTGGTCATGAGGGTTCGATTCCCTTCGCCCGCTCCATCCCAAAACCCCAGGTCAAGGGGCATGCCTGCCAGTCGGCTCCCGCCGTCAAGACGCCTTCGCCCTTCCTCCGTGCCCGCCGCCGTCTTTTGCACTGACAAGATCGCTGTCCTGAGCCCGAGAGACGCTTGTCCTTGTTAGGGCCGCCAGCACCGTGAGTGCCTAGAGCGCGAGCATCGCCGCCGCGACCTCATCGGCGGCCGCATCCGGGATCGCCGTCGCGGCGCGTTCGAGCACGAGCAGCCGCGCACCGGGGATCTCGCGCGTGAGCGCTTCGCCGTTGCCGACAGGAAAGAACGGGTCGCGGCGACCGTGCACCACCAGCGCCGGGATCGCCAGCTCGGACAGGCGCTCGCGCCAGCGCGGCGTGCAGTCGAGCTTGGCGAACACCATGCCCAGCTGGTTGGCCATCTGCACCGCGGGCTCCGTACCCGGCGTGCGGTCCCACTTGCGCTCGGCGGTCGCGCGCGCGGCGGCGGGGTCGTCGCCGAGGATCTCCGCGCCCCGGGCGGCAAACTCCGCCACCGCGGCGCGGTCGGACCAGTCGGGCATCGAGCGCGCGAACAGCCGGTCCATCGTCGCCGTGTCATGGTCGGGCAGGTCATCGTCGACCGGGCCCGGAGCCACAGGCCGCGTTCCGACGAGGGTGACCGCCGAGAACGCGTCCGGGTAGTCGAGCGCGGCGATCTGGGCGACCATCCCGCCGACGCCGATGCCCGCCAGGTGCGCCGGCCGGTCGTCGAGGTCCCGGGCGAGCGCCGCGGCGTCGGCTGCAAGATCGCGCAGCGTGTACGCCGGAGCCTGGGGATCGACGCTGGCCGACGCGCCGGAATCGCGCAGGTCGTACCGCACGACGTGGCGCCCACCGCGCGCGAGCGCCTCGCAGAGCGTGTCGGGCCAAGAGAGCATGGTCGTGCCGAGCGGTGGACTGGCAGCATCTGGACGATCCAGTCCACCCCCAACCCCTCCGGGCATTCACGGTCACTCAAGGCTTCCCGGCTGCCGCGCTAGCCTTGTGATAGATCGTCCTCGTGCGGAGGTAGCGGCGATGGCAGGGTCCGGAGACGAGATAGCAGCAGGTGCGGGTGGCCGCACCCACATGCGGGCGTCGCATGCCGACCGCGAGCAGGTGATCGACGTGCTCAAGACCGCGTTCGTGCAGGGTCGGCTGGCCAAGGATGAGTTTGACCTGCGGGTCGGCCAGGTGTTCGCGTCACGGACCTATGCCGACCTCAGCGCCCTCACCGCCGACATCCCCACCGGGTCGATATGCGCCCGATCGCCGAACCCGGCCCGCGAACCGGCCGGTGTTCCCACGCCCAAGGCGGTGCGGGACGCCGTCTGGCACATGCGCCTGGGTGCGGTGCTTACGCTGGCCGTCTCGGTCACCGTCCTGCTGACCCTCGGCAGCATCAAGTCGGGCTTCATCCACGACCCTGCTGCCGGGCAGTGGCACACTTTCATGCTCACGCGGATTGTCCCCGGGCTAGCCAGCGCGCCGATCGTTGCTGGCGTGTGGCTGTGGCTGGCTTGGGCGAACGGCCGGGGTTATCCCTGGGCGCGGCCCGCTTTCACAGCGCTGTTCGGTCTCCTCACTGCTGGGCTGTTCTTCGGCCTCAGCGAGGGCGGCGCCAGCCATTACGCCTTGTCGTATACCTGGCCCGATGTGATCGCCACGACGGCGCTCTGGCTGGTCGGGCTGGCGGCGATGTTCCTCATCTTCGGCGAGACGGCCAGGCCGTACTACCAGAGCCGAGCACCAATGCGAGCAGCAACACCGGCGAACGGAACCGGACGGTAACCGGCCAGCCCGGCAGCAAGTGTCTGCTCACGCCGAAGGACTGGGCGGATTCGGACGGCTCTGGCCATGGCTGAGTCTGTCTCTTGATCCGCGGGTTCGGTCGGCGTTGTGCAGCCAAGAGTGCAGCCAAGCCGCTGGACGCGTCCCGCGTGGATGCGTTCGGAAGCCGTGATCCCCGGGCTGGTCCCAGCCGAAGTGATGATCGTCCGCACCCGGTTATTCCGGTGGCGCCTGGCCGCTTTCGCCGGCGCCCGGCGCGGCCGGCGCCTGGCTACTTCCGGCTTGGGCCGGATCGCCCACCGCCGCCTCGTAGGCATTGAGGGCCTGCTGGAACTGACGCCTCTTGGCCTCCGGCCAGACCTGGACGAACACCACCACGACGGCACCTGTCCACAGTGCCCAGCCGAACGTATAGATCAGGTCGCCCACCAGCAACAGCGGCTCCGTCGTAACCGAGGTTTTGAGCAGGAACCCGCCGACATGAGCGGCCAGGCCCACCACGAAGACGGTACCGAGGACCCAGTACATGGGCCGCTGCCCGGAAGCCGACCGGCGCACCAGCGTCAGGTTCTCACCCACCCAGGCGAGCAGATAGTCACGTTCCCGCTCCCCGAGACCAAGCACGCCCTGCCCGTCAGCGGACGGGCCTGCCGCTCCCGGTTCTTCGGTCATGGCCGAACCTCCTGACACGCATGACGAACTTTCTTTTCTCAACGATGAACCCGTGGCACCCTGGCCGCCGGACCGCAGGGGTGGGCCTTCGTACGCCGGATGAGGGCCTAGCCCGGCCCCGTTCCTGTGCGCTCGACGCGGCTGATCAGGGCTGGTAGCGATTGGGTCCTGGCGTCCCTTCGAGAAGGGTGAAGACCAGGAGAACGATCGGGCCCACGAAGGGCACCAGCCCGATGAGTATCCACCAACCGGACTTGTCGATGTCGTGGAGCCGGCGGACCAGCAGCGAGAACGCGATCAGTGCCAGGCAGATGACCACGATGCCGCTGATGGCGAGGACGGAGACTATGACGAAGAAGGACCCGCTCCTAAGGCCGAGCGGGATGAAGATGAGCAAGTCCAGGGCAACGGAGACGATCACCTCGAACAAGGCGAACCACCAGTATGCCGATCGAGAGGCGCGGCCGCGGTAGTCGAATGCGTTTGCGAAGGCCTGCTTGATGGCTTCACCGAAGCCCACCGGCCCGCCCTGGAGGTAGCCAGGGGCAATGGCTCCATAGCCCCCGGGCGGATACGGGCCGGGCTGGCCCGGGTATGCCGCGGCGGGGCCGGCAGCGCCCATCGCGGGCCACGGAGTTTCCGCTGGCCGCGTGAACTGCCCGGGAGGGCGCCGGGCGCGGTGACGCCGGTAGGCGGTCACCCCGCCGACCAGGAGCCCGGCCGGGAGGAAGACCAGGACCGCGACCAGGATGAGCAGGAAGGGGATGAGCAGGGCATGCCCGATGCCGCGCCCCACGGCGATGTCGGTGACCGAGCGCGGGCTCACATTCGAGGCGCCCAGCAGGTACCGGCCAGCGCGTGTGATGGTGACGGACATCGCCGCCTGGCCCTGATGCCCGCTGACAGCGTAGCTCTCCGGCGAACTCCCCCAGCTGCTGATCGAGGCCCGCGGGCCACCAGCCACCGATACCAGCTCCACGTTCATCGACCAGTTGGGAAACGGCGCCGAGTTCCCCGTGCCGACGGCGACAGAACAGCACTGGCCCGGCTGCTCAACGTAAAGGACGTAGCCACCCGGCTGCGCGAAGGTGACCTCACCCTGGCCGGGCACCCGGACCCGCTGAAAATCATGGATCTGCCGGTTCAGGGCGAAGAACCCGGCCACCGCCAGCGCAACACAGATGGCCGCGCCCGCCAGCAGACAGCCGGCAACCAAGTACCACCGCCGCGACGGCCGGATGGGCACTGCCCCGGCGTCGCCTACCTGCCCGCCCGTAAGAGTCATCGCGCCGACCTGCTTCTGCGGCCCAGATAGCAGCCTCCTGGGCTTACTTGTCCCGCGTACCCGAAATGGTAATCCGGCCAGGACATTTCCGCAGCGGTGGCGTGCCGTGCGCGGCGTGTTCCGAAAGAGCGCGGAAGCGTACGATTGAGCACACGCAGCGCGGAACAACCGGTTCCGGAGCACTGAGCCGCAGCCACCCATGCTTGAAATGCGCCCCACCTGCGAACGCTGCCACAGGGCTCTCCCTCTCGAGGGCGACGCCCGCATCTGCAGCTACGAATGCACCTTCTGCGCCAGCTGCGCCGAAGAGATGAGCAGCACCTGCCCCAACTGCGGTGGCGAACTTGTCGCGCGGCCACGTCGGCCCTTACCGGTCCGGCGGGGTCCTGGGGCCGCCGCAGCCTCGGCAGTTACGCTCCAGTTATGAGTACCTCGCCGCTGTGCCCGTCGGCCAGCGCCTGACTAGGACACCACCGGCGCGGGGAAATCGCGGGTGTGGTGGGCATCCGTCGCATGCGTGAGGCTCGCCGCGTTGCCGCTGGCGATGAGGCGCCCGTAACCGTCCTGCCAGTCCGGCAGATCCGCATCGGCTTCTTCCCAGTCAACGAAGGTCGCCTCGTCGCACCAGTCGTCTATGCGGTCCATCGTGCTCAGATGCGGTTCGCTCCCCACGAACGCGTCCATCAGGTCGCGCCCCTGCCAGGCTGTCCGGGTCCAGTAGGTGTTGTTCGCATCGGCCAGGACGTCCGCGCCGAGGTTGCCCGCCGAGTTCGTCGCCTGTTCCACCACCGCCACGGCGCTGGTGAAGAACTCGTCGAAGAACGCGGGGTCTCTGAGCCGAAGCCGTGTAACCACGATGACTGGCATCGTTACCTCCCGGGCCGGCGCGCAAGGACCCGCCGGTGCCGATGGTGTGACCGGGTTTCCTCGGCGCCAGTATGCCCGAGACGGCCGGGGCAGCAACGAGACCGCGTCACGCCGCCGCGGTGAGGTGCCAAACGGCTGGCGCGGGGCAGTGCGGTCACCATGCGCCAGCCGTTCTGCCAATTATCGGGCCGGCCCGGGGTCCTCGGCCGGCCGGGCGTGACCGCGGGCCCATCGATTCGCCATGCGTTGCTGGGCCTCGGCCGCGATCTGGGCGGTGGCCACCGGCATGGCGGACAGCTCCGCAGCGCAGTCGTCCCGGGCCGAGGCGCTGAACAACTCGCGGTCGACCCGGATGGGCGCGCCCGCCACGAGGGCCAGGTTCACCGCGTCGCTCGGCCGGGCGTCGACCTCACGCGGCCCGTCCGGGCCACGCACGATCACGGACGCGTAGAACACCTCGGCGACCAGCCGGGTGATCCTCACCTCGGAGATCGCCGAACCCGCGGCGTCCACGAGGCTGGCCGCCATCTTGTAGGTGAACGGGCGCGGGGTTTCGACCGACTCCAGGGTCAGGGCCAGCGCGATCGCCTCGACCAGCCCGATCCAGACCGGTAGCCGGCCGTCGCCGCCGCGCTCGGCGAGCACCATCACGTACTTGCCCATCAGGATGTCCTCGGTCTCAGCCCGGCGGACCTCGGTCACCGACACGTCGACCCACTCCACCGCACCGGTCGCGGGCATGGTCTCCTCCTTGGGAACGTCGATGACCTGGGCGAGCCGGGGCGCCAGCGCCGCCCGCGCCTGGTGCAGCCGGGACTTGACCGCCCCGATCGAGATGCCAAGCTCCTCGGCCACCTCGGTGTGGCTGAGTCCCTGCAGGTAGAACAGCCTGACCGCGTCGCGCTGGCCGTCGGCGAGCGCGGCGATCGCGCCGCGGACCCGCGCCGAGACGTCGGCCGCCTCGGCAACCTCAGCCGGGTCAGGAGCGGCCGAGGCGTGGTCGGCCGGCAAGCCCGGCAGCTCCGGCCGGGACTGGCGCAGCCACCGCCGGGCGACGTTGAGCGCGATGCCGCAGAACCAGGCGCCGAACCGTTCCGGAGAGCGCAGCCGGTCCAGCTCGGTCATCGCCGCGATCGCTGCTTCCTGCGCGGCGTCGCGGCCGAGTTCCGGTGAGCCAAGGACCCGCGCGGCCAGGAAGACCGCGGTGTCCCAGTGCCGCGCCAGCAGCTCGGCAAGCGGCGCCCTGGCTCCGCCCAGCGCCTCGCGCACCAGGTCACCGTCGGGCTTCCGCGCGGACGACGTCACGGTTCATAGTGCCGCCAGACCGGTGGCGGGTTAGCCCGACGCTCGCGGCAATCGCTTAATTGGCCGTTCCGCCATCTCGTTTGGCTACGGAACGCAATGGGGACATCACCGGTTGTCCATTTCGGAGCTGATCACGCAATGGGTGCCGGCCCGGCATCCGGGACCTCGCCGGGCGGCGCCGGGGGGCTCATGCGACCTGTGATTCGCATGGCTGGCCTGGTTCCAGCCATCGCTCTGATCGTGCTGACTGCCGGGCTCGCCCCCGCCTCGGGCGCCGCACGCGACGCCGCCAGCCCCGCCCGGGCGGCGCGTGCCGCCCAGGACTCCCTGGGTTCGCTGGGCTCGCGGCGGATCCGCCACGTCATCGAGATCATGCTGGAGAACCACACCTTCGCCAACCTGTTCCCTCCGCCCGGTCACCGGCGGGCCGGTGCCCGTGTCGCCTCGGTGCTGGCGCCCGCCAACGAGGGCGACGTGCAGGGCGGCGTCGACAACGGCCGGGCGGCGGAGAGACGCGCCATGGACTACCGGCCGGGCCGCGGCTACCGCATGGACGGATACACCCGGCCGCCGTACGGCAAGTCCGCGATCACCACGTTCGGTCCGGGTTTTGACCCGAACCTGCAGTACCTGGCGCACGCGTACGAGTACGCGGACCGCAACTTCCAGCCCGTGATCGGGCCCACCCGGCCCAACATCATGATGGCCCTGAACGGGACCGCCCACGGCTGGTACTTCAACCGGCGGAACCCGCACCCGAGGCCGTGGCACTCGATCTTCGACGAGCTCACCAAGTACCGGCACAGCTGGAAGATCTACCTGGGGCTGCCCACATGGCTGCACCCCCGCCAGTCCTGGTATCAGCTCATCCCGCGCGGGCACCGGGCGGACGTCACCACGGCCAGCCGGTTCTACACCGATCTGTCCAGGGGCCACCTGCCGCGCTTCTCCTTCATCCGGCCCGGGTTCGGGTACAGCGAGGAACCCCGGGAGGACATCTCCGAGGGCGACGCCTGGCTCGGCCAGCTGGTGAATGCGGTGGGCCACAGCCGTTACTGGCGGTCCACTGCGCTCTTCATCACCTACGACGAAGGCGGCGGGTTCTGGGACCCGGTGCCCCCGCCGGTGGCCAGCGGCTACGGCACCCGCACCCCGTTCGTGATCGTCAGCCCATGGGCCAGGCAGGGGGTCTTCCAGCAGCGGTTGACCAACGTCTCGATCCTGTCCTTCATGCAGCATCTCTGGCACATGCCGCCACTGACCAGGCTCAACGCCCAGCAGAACGACCTGGCGGGCGCGTTCGACTTCCGCCGGCGGCGCCTGCCCCGGCCGCATCTCCCGATGGCCCCGTCCGCCACGATCGGCTTCCACGGCCGCAACATCGCCTCGGAGGTCCGTGCCGTGCTCCCGGATCGCTGGCTGCGGATCTACCTGGACGCCGAGACCGCTGGATTGTCTCTGTCCGCCTCGATGTCCGGCCCGCTGTTGCTGACGGTGCTGCCGCCGAAGGGGGTTCGGCTGGGCGCCGGCTTCACCAAGCGGACGGCGCTGGTGGCGGGGCGGGCCATGATCAGGGTGCGCTTTCCCGCGCCCGGCTACTACCGGATCGAGGCGTCGGGGCCGGACGCCAGCGTGGGCTGGACCACTGTGGTGGTGCTGGGGCCGAACCAGCGTGCCTATGCGGGCACGTCTGGCTTCTCCCGCAGCGGTTTCTAGTATGGCGCCGCTCGGCGGCATCGCCGGAAACTCTCAGTTCACCTTTTGGAACTCATTATCCAAACATAATGCTTTTGAAGAGGGGATAAGCGTGTTTCTTCAGGATCTCGAACCGGTTTTATGTGGTGGCTTTAGCGGGACCGCGCTTCCAGCGTGCTAAGCTCTGCCGCAATATCTGGGCTTACACGCTCCGAGTGCAGTCCGGTTAAATGCCACAGACCTTACCCAGGGGGACATTTCATGCGCGCAACATTTGCGAGAGCCGCGCTGGCTATCGCAGCGACTGGGGCCATGGGGGTGGCTGGCCTCGCCGCGGCCCAGCCGGCTCTGGCCTCCCTCAATCAGGTGCCGTGCAGCACCACCGCCCTGGCCACCGCGATCTCCGGCGCCAGCAACGGTGACGTCCTGCAACTGGCCACGGCCTGCACCTACCTGCTGACCAGCGCCCTGCCCAACGTGACCACCAGCATCACCATCACCGGCCACGGCAGCGAGCTGCAGCGCAGCTTCGCCGGCGGCACGCCCCACTTCAGCCTCCTTGAGGTGACGTCGGGCGCGGACGTGACGGTCAGCAACGTGAACTTCACCAACGGCTGGGCCCCCACCTTCGGCGGCGGCATCTACGTCAACAGCGGCTCGGTCACCGTCAACGGCGGCACCTTCGCCGGCAACCACTCCGGTTTCGCCGGCGGCGCCATCGACAACCAGGGTGGCTTCCTCACCGTCAACGGCGCCACGTTCACCAACAACTCAGCGAACAGCTACGGTGGCGCCATCAGGGTCTGGGATGGCGGTTCGATAACCTTCTCGACCTTCACCGGTAACGGGGCCGGCAGCGACGGCGGCGCGATAGCAATCGCCAGCGATACGACCGTGAGCGCCTCTAAGTTCGCCTTTAACTCGACCGATGGCTCAGGCGGCGCCATCCGTCTCTTTTTTGGCGCGACCGCCACGGTGAACCAGGACACCTTCACCCACAACTCGGCGTCCGAAGGCGGCGCGATCGACAACCCCTGGGGCACCCTGCACGTGACCTACGGGCAGTTCGCGCAGAACACGGCCGGCGACTGCGGCGGCGCCATCTACACCGACGACGTCACG
>Ga0207684_10003506_pt1 | contig 15307 bp, 13 predicted proteins | sample KBSK5501metaG_FD_184342 | JGI IMG/M metagenome (GOLD analysis project Ga0207684, IMG submission 184342) | Corn, switchgrass and miscanthus rhizosphere microbial communities from Kellogg Biological Station, Michigan, USA - KBS K5-50-1 metaG... | ecosystem: Host-associated > Plants > Roots >...
TGATCCCGCTCGGGCTCGGTGGGCATCCCACGTCGGCCAACAATCTCTGGCTCCAGAACTGGTCGGAGGCGGCGATCAAGGACCGGGATGAGTTACGGCTGCATCGAGAAGTTTGCGCGGGGCGGAGAACCTTGAAGCAGGCGCAGCACGAGATGCTGGCGACGTGGGGGCCGCGGTGATGACCTCGCAACACACCGCGAGCGCCCCATCCTTTAACTAGTGTCTTCCGAGTGTTACACAGACCGAGATAGTCCGGATGCAGGCTGTTCGGGTCTTCGCAGTCTCAGCGTTACGTTCGTGCCGGTCGATGGTTGCGAGTTGCAGTGCCTCTTAGGTCGGAAGCGGCAATCTGGTTTTACGCCACCTTCTTAACATCTCTGGCTTTGGCTCTACGTGTTAGCTGGAACAACAATCAAGGTCGCCAACAATCTGGGCCTGGTTGTTCGCCGCTTTCTGCCTCCGCTTGACCGAGGGAGAGCCCTGGCGGTAGGCTCCGCGGTGTGAGAGTAGGCATCGCGCTGGTCTTCCTGCTTCTTGCCTGCCTTGGCAGCGTTACTCCGCTGGCCTACGCGAGTCCGCCCGATCCGACGTGGATCGACGGAATCTACGACGACGACGGCGATGACGTCGTCGTCTCCCTGACATCGGCGACGTGGGCCGTCGAACTGGGCCAGGACGCCTGCTCTACACCACGCTTAGTCGCCGTTCCCCTCGACCTGCCAGGCGCGCCGCGGCTCCTCTCGGTGGCCGTGCGGCGGGCCTTCCTGGGCCGGGCGCCACCCCGCGTCTAGGCCTCACCATCGCTCGCTGAACCGGACGCCTGGGGTCGGTTCCAGGTGCTCTGGCAATCGGCCGTCACCGCCCGGGCGTCGCACGGGGGGTTCATGTCCCCTCGCGGGCTGGGAAGCCGGCTCATGACACGATCAGGGCCATACCACGCGCACGGACCGTCAGGGGAGACTACCGGTGATCGCCGCACGGACAAGACAAGTCCCGTGAAGCTTCTCCGCGTCATCGCGGTCAATCTGGCCGTGCTGCTGGGGCTTGCTCTCGCGGCAGAGCTGGCTTTCGGAGAGTGGACCGGCGCACACCCACTGGGGCAACTTGCCATTCTGCGTAGCGTCAAGGTCACTATATCGGCCGCTCCGTTGTATCCGAGAGGAGGAGAGTTCATCTATCAGCGCGACGCCTTTGGCTTCCGTGGATCCGGCGTCGATCCGGCGCGCATCACCATCTTGACCCTCGGCGGCAGCACGACGAACCAGCTGTACCTTCCGGAAGAGGCGACGTGGCAGGCTGTGTTGGAGCGGTCCCTGCGCCAGACCGGCCGTGACGCCGTCGTGGCCAATGCCGGCCTTGATGGCCAAAGCACCATCGGGATGATCGCGGATCTCGAGCTCTGGATCCCCGATGTTCCTCATCTCAAGCCGCGCCTGGTGCTGGTCTACGTCGGGATAAACGACGTGTACATCAGGGACACGTGGAGAGATAGCCTCCACGTTGTCAGGTTCGGTCGAGAGTTCGAGCAACGAAGCGCCCTCGTTCGGCTGTGGACCACCGTGGCCGGATCGATTCGAGCCAGCCGAGCCGAATTGCGTCACCGCGCGGTCGATTTTGCCGGTGCGAAATGGACCGACCAGCCCGCGCAGCCCGGCTGGCAGGCGGATCGGTTGGAGACCAACCTCGGCGTCTACAAGACGCGGCTAGTCCGCATCGCGGAATTGATCGAGCGCCTGGGGGCGGTGCCGGTCTTCATCACCCAGACTCGCTCTGACTACCGGCTGGAGAACGGCCGACTGATCGGCATCGCGAAGACCGAGGGCCCCAACGGCGTAGATGAGGGCCGCGCGCTCGCCCGCGTCAACGCGGCCACGCTGGAGACCTGTCCGGAGCGGCACGTGGTCTGCTTCGACCTCGCAACCGAGCTGCACTTCGCCGATGGCGATTTTTACGACTTCGAGCACAACACGCCACAAGGGGCCGAGAAGATCGGCCATTGGCTGGCCGGCAAGCTGGCCGGGCTGATTTAAGCCCAATGGCCATCGCGGTGCCAAATGGCCTATGGCCGGCCGCTCATCAGGGTGACTCGAGGGCGTTATCCCTGTGAGGGCAGTCTATGCCACAATGTCGACTGGCGGTCAGCCGCTTTCAATCCCGACGCACGCGCCGGCACACTTGGGGCTCCGTTGGCCGGCCGTGATCGCGTACATTTACGGCATGAAGCCAGCGGCGGCCGTCCACGAGGACTTCTCGCGCGAAGAGAAGGTCAAAGGCTCCTCCGACCGCACGTTCGGACTCACCTTCGCTGCCGCGTTCGCTCTGCTCGCCCTGTGGCCGATCGTGCGGCACCGGCCGATGCGCTCCTGGGCCGTCGCCGCGGCGGTCGTGTTCTCGGTGGTGGCCCTTCTCCGGCCCCGGCTTCTGGGACCTGGCAATCGCGCCTGGCTTCGGCTCGGGCTGCTCCTGCAACGCGTCGTCACTCCGGGGGTCATGGCGCTGCTCTTCTACAGCACGGTGACCCCAACGGCCCTGGTGCTGCGGCTGCTCGGAAAGGATCTGCTCAGGCTGAGGATCGACCGTTCGGCGCAAACGTATTGGATCGCCCGCAGGCCGCCGGGGCCGGCGCCGGACACGATGCGGCGCCAGTTCTGAGGCATTCGTGATCAGCGTTCTTTGCGAGCTGTGGCTCTTCATGCGGGCGCGGAAGAAATACTGGCTCCTGCCGGTCGTGATCATGCTGGTCGTCTTCGGTGCACTCATCGTGCTCACGCAGGGCAGCGTGGTGGCACCGTTCATCTACACGCTGTTCTAGGCAAGGAACCGCGATCCGTGCGCATCCTGGGGATCTCCGCGTTCTATCACGACAGCGCGGCCGCGCTCGTCGACACCGGGCGGATCGTCGCCGCCGCCCAGGAGGAGCGCTTCACCAGGAAGAAGCATGACGCCCGCTTCCCAACGCGTGCCATCGAGTATTGCCTCCGCGAAGGCAGGATCACCATCGACCAGCTGGACCATGTCGTCTTCTATGACAAGCCGTTCCTGAAATTCGAGCGGCTCCTGGAGACATACCTCGCCTTCGCTCCGCGCGGGTTCACGTCCTTCTCCATGGCCGTGCCCCTCTGGGTCAAGGAGAAGCTCTTCCAGAAGCTCCTGCTCAAGCGACAGCTCGCGGCGTTGGGCCTGAGCGCCGGCCTCGAGGCGAAACTGTTGTTCGCCGAGCACCATCAGAGTCATGCGGCCAGCGCGTTCTTTCCCTCGCCCTTTACCAGGCGGCCGTCCTGACCATGGACGGCGTGGGCGAGTGGGCGACGACGTCCATGGGGATCGGCCGGGGGAACTCCCTGGAGATCCTGAAGGAGATCCACTTCCCGCATTCGCTCGGGCTCCTGTACTCAGCCTTCACCTACTACGCCGGCTTCAAGGTGAACTCCGGCGAGTATAAGCTCATGGGCCTCGCCCCCTACGGCGAGCCGAAGTTCGTCGACCGCATCCTCGACGAGCTCATTGACCTGAAACCCGACGGCTCCTTCCGCCTGAATCTCGCCTACTTCGACTACTGCGCCGGGCTTCGCATGACCAACGCCCGCTTCGACGACCTGTTCGGCGGGCCGCCCCGCAAGCTGGACGAGCTCCTGACCCGGCATCATATGGACATCGCCGCCTCAATTCAGGCGGTCACGGACGAGGCCGTGCTGCGGCTCACGCGGACGATCGCTGCGGAGACGCGCCTGCCCAACCTGTGCCTCGCCGGCGGCGTCGCCCTGAACTGCGTGGCCAACGGCAAGGTCCTCCGCGATCGCCGGTTCGAGCGGCTGTGGATCCAGCCCGCCGCGGGCGACGCGGGCGGCGCCCTGGGCGCCGCCCTCTCCGCGTACCACCTCTTCGCAGCCCAGCCGCGCGTTCCCCAGAACCGCCTTGACGCCATGCAGGGCTCCTACCTGGGCCCCTCGTTCGCCCAGGAGGACATCGAGGGGCGGCTGAAGAAGCTCGGCGCCGCCTTCTCCGTCCTGCACGACCCGGAGTTGGTCGCGGCAACGGTCGGGGCCCTCGTGGACGGCCAGGCAGTCGGCTGGTTCCAGGGGCGCATGGAGTTCGGCCCGCGCGCCTTGGGAGCGCGCTCGATTCTCGGTGACCCCCGCTCCACCACGATGCAGTCGGTCCTGAATCTTAAGGTAAAGCATCGCGAGTCGTTTCGGCCCTTCGCGCCATCAGTGCTGGCGGAGGAGGCCGGCGAGTGGTTTGACCTCGACGCCGAAAGTCCCTATATGCTCATCGTCGCTGACGTGGCGCATCGCCACCGCCGAGTCATGACCCCGGCCGAGCAGCAACTCTTCGGCATCGAGAAGCTGAACGTTCCTCGCTCCAGCGTCCCCGCCGTGACGCACGTGGACTATTCCGCCCGCATCCAGACCGTGCATCGCGAGACCAACCCGCGGTATCACGCGCTCCTCACGGGCTTCCAGCGACGCACCGGGTGCCCGGTTCTGGTCAACACCAGTTTCAACGTACGCGGCGAGCCTATCGTGGCTACACCCGAGGACGCCTTCCACTGCTTCATGGGCACGGAGATCGAGGTCCTTGCTATCGGCAACTGCTTCCTACGGAAGGAAGATCAGGACCCGCGGTTGAAGCTCGCCTACGTGGACCGCTTCACCCCTGACTGAAGGTTCGGTGCTCAACCACAGTTGCGAACCACGGTGCTAGCCGCGAGGACACAGGAGGGCAAGTAGTTGCAGGCCAGCGCAACCATCCCTACGCCATTCATCCAGGTAGGCGGTATCTGCGGCGCTATCGACGCCGCTGACCCGACCTCCCGGTGCGAGCCCGGCTGTGGCGTTTTGTTCGTCTCCCCCGCGGTCACGAGCCGCGTCGGGGGCATCTTCTCGTTCACTCTTCGTGAGACGTCCAACCGTAGAGCAAACGTGTAAGGTCTTGGCGGCAGTCAGCGGTGGACGGGGAAAGATCATTCAGATACCGGCGCTGGTTCAAGCTCTCCGACTTGAGACAGGGTGCTCGCGGGCGACTGGATACAGGGCCGTAGTAGACGCTATCAAGGCCGGTGCGATCAGGAGGGCTCCGTTTCCTGGCGGGGTCCCTCGAGACGCGTCTCAGGATCCGACAAACGCCGAAGTGAACGCGACTCTTCGGCGGCCGCCGTCCGTGGTTCCGGTGTGCCTGTGGCCGGCGTGCGGCAAAGCTCTATGCGGGGAATGATCCCTTGCTGTTTAGATCAGCAAAGGAACGACCGCCGTCGCTAGAGCACGAGGCCGCCCCTTTCCGCCGGGGGTCTCAGGGAACCCCGGAGGCCGACCGCCCGGAGTGAAGGAGGAGACCGCCCGGGGTCTAATTCGGCGCCTTGTCCTCGAGGTCGTCCAAGAGGGTGAGGCCGCAGTTAGGGCCACCATTCGGCGCTTGTTGAAGGACGCGCGGACTGCGGTTCATGTGCTCGAGCTCGCGGCTAAGCTGAATGGAGAAATCGGGCGCAGCACGGACTTCCCGCAACAACGCCCCGTCAGCATTAACGTGATCACGAACGTCGATCTCAATAAGTTGAGGGGGGCGGCGATAGGGCGGCGGGTTCAGTCGAGTCCCGTTCGGGACGGCTCACGCTCTGGAGATGGTCGAGCGGTCGGACAAGTTCCAGGGCCTGCGTCGGCTTGGTTGGGTCGAAGGCCAGAACATCGTTGTGGAGCGGCTAGATCTACAGTTTGGGGACACAAGTAGCGCCCCCGGACAGTCCCGATGGTCGCGCTGTCGATCAGCGGGCCGCCCCGGTACGGTAGACTCGGCAGGATGCGTCGGGCGACGAAACGCCGGGTCCAGCTCTTCCTACGGCTCTTGCTCGTGGGGACGCTGATCGGGGTGGCCTACGGCGGCCTCATCGGCCTCACCTTCCGGGGCACCGCGCTCATCAACAGCCTAATCGGGGCGATCGATGGTGCGACGATCACGGCCGTCATCGCCGCCGTGGAGATCTTCCTCTTACGCACCCGCTGGGGCCGTCCCCTCCAGCAGGCCCCGTTTCTGGTGACCTTCGGCGTGAAGTGGCTCGTCTACGGGGTGGTGATCCTGGTGGTCAATGCGGGCAGCCTCGGCCAGCGGGTACTGGGCCTGGCGCTCAGCGCGGCCCCGCTCGATGAGTCACTCGAGCTGCTGGGGGTATTCTTTTCCTTCGTCGCTGCCTTCGTCGTCCTTCTCGGGTTCGAGATCGGCCAGATCGTGGGACCACGCAACCTGCGCAATATCGTGCTCGGGCGCTATCACCGACCGCGCGCCGAGGAACGATTCTTTCTCTTCGTCGACGTCGAGGGCTCGACATCCTTAGCCGAACGGATCGGGCCGACCGCCGTCCACCGCTTCCTGGACGACGTGTTTCGCCTCGCCTCAGATCCGATCGGCGACCACGGCGGCGAGATCTACCAGTACGTCGGCGACGAGATGGTGGTGACGTGGACGGCGACCGAAGCGCGGGGCGATGCGCGTCCAATCGCCTGTTTCTTCGCAATCGTGGCGGCTCTCGAGGATGTGGCGCCGGCGTTCGAGCGGGAGTTTGGCGTAGCGCCGCGCCTGCGAGCGGCCCTCCACGCAGGGCCGGTGATCAGCGGCGAGATCGGGGACAGCAAACGCGACATCGTCTTCCACGGCGACGTGATGAACACCGCCGCCCGTTTGGAGCAGGCCACACGCGACCTCGATCGCCGCTTCCTGGTCTCGAGCGACGCCCTGAGCCGACTCGCGGCCACCGACCGGTACGCCCTCGAGCCCCTCGGGCCCCTGGCGTTGCGCGGCCGGGCGGCGCCGGTCGACATCTACGCTGTGGGCGCCACGCGATAGTTGCCTCGCGAGGGCAATCGCGACGGAAACCCGTGTTTCGTCGTATTCACGCTTTCGCCAATTGTATAGCGGTCTTCCGTCTTACGGGCTCAGGAAAAGGGCGACGTACCTAAAACACCAGCGGACCTTGGCAGGCAGGAAGTAAGACAGACCCTCCCTGATGCATGAGAAGGCCGGCGACGCGCCGGGTGCATCGGCGGCAACCACCTGCTTCTGGCGGAGCATCTCGGCGTAGGAACCGCCGACCTCTCCCGCGTCGAGGTGCTCGGCTCGTCTATCGCGCCGGCGCGCTACTCGTACACGCTGTAACTTGGCGGACTTCGCCTCAAAGCAGCTTGTTGCGTTCTGTCAGTTATTTCGGTATAAACTGAACTATCGGAGGGAACGCTCATGATCCGGCTCTCACCGGTGATGCAGAAGTTCATCCTCCACTGGGGCGAGATGGGCACCCGCTGGGGGATCAACCGCACGGTCGCCCAGGTGTACGCGCTGCTCTACCTCTCGCCAGAGCCGCTCAACGCCGAGGACATCGCGAAGACCCTCTCGGTGGCGCGCTCGAACGTGAGCACGAGCCTTCGCGAGCTGCAGGGGTGGGGGATCATCAGGGTCGCCCACGTGCTCGGCGACCGGCGCGACCACTTCACCGCGACGACGGACGTGTGGCAGACCTTCCAGAGGATCCTGGACGAGCGCAAGCGTCGCGAGGTCGATCCGACTCTCGAGGTCCTGAACGCGTGCGTGGCGGAGGTCGACGAGAAGGACTCGCGGGACGAATACGTTCGGCAGCACCTGCTCGACCTGCTCGACTTCTTCGCGACCATGGTCTCGCTTTACGACGAGGTTCGGAGACTCCCGAGCGACCGCCTGCGCCAGATCGTCAAGCTCCGCGGAAAGATGCGGAAGCTGCTCACCATGGGCCGATCGGATTGAGTGACACATCACGGAGGGCTCCAATGACAACGACCTTTCTTAGCGTGGTGGCTCTGGCTGCCATTCCTCTCGCAACGCCGGCGGGCGCGGAACCGGATCGCGTCGAGCGAGCCCTGCGAAAGCTCCGGCAGGAAACTGTGTCGGCGGTTAACGCGGGAGATCTGGAGCGCGCGCTGGCGTGCTGGTCCGCGGATGCACGCATCATGATCGAGGGACGGCCGCCCATCGAGGGTTCCGCGGCCCTGGAGTCCGCGCGACAGAGGCTCGCCTCGAGCCGGCTTGTGCGCTTCGCGATGGAAACGGAGCGGATCGATCATTCCGGGAACCTGGCGTACGAGCTCGGCCGGATCACGATGACGCTCCGCGGCCCCGACGACAAGCTGGTCGAGAAGCGCGGCAAGTATCTCGACGTGTGGAAGAAGCACGGCCGCTCGGACTGGAGGATCATCGTGCACTCGCCGTCGGGCGACGGAGATTCGCGCTAGACGAGACGTGCCTCCGAAATCGTTCTTCAGGCGGAAGGGTCGTTTGCGTGCCGCGCGGAATCCGCCGGGGGCAAAGGCGGCTGCTCTTGCGGTGGGGGCGAACGGTAAACGGGGGGTTCAGTGCTACACTGTCTCCAGTGATTCTTCACCCGCTCCGATTTCCGAGTACCTCGCCCGACGTGCTGCCTCCCTTTCCGCATCTACTCAAGGACGCTAAGGTTCCGGTCCATCACCTCGCTGGAGGTCTGACCGTACGGAGGAGATCAGCGCATAGACCCGTGTTTCGTCGTGGTCACGTTTTCGCCATATCGCTCAACCGCTTCAACGGCACCACTCCCCGACACATGCGACGCGACTAAAACACGCGTCCGTGCGGCGCGACGACGCGCCGCCCGGTTACGGCCGTGGCGGGAACGCGGTCGATCTCGGTCCGGGCTAACTAAGCGCGTGGGGCGCTACTCCGCCAGCCAGACCGTGTCGAGCTGATTGTTGAGATAGTGGCTGGGCGTGATCGTCCAGTCGCGGACGCGGGAGCTGTGCGTCACGATACGGTGCCACTGGAGCGTGTGGATGTAGTGGGCCTCCTCGTCGAGGAGGCGCCGTTCGAAGGTGCGGATGTATCGCCGGCGTTGCTCGGGATCGACCGTGCGACTCTGGCGGAGGTAGAGGTCGTCCAGCACCGGATCGCTGTACCGGCCATAGTTGGCGTCGCTCGAGGTCCGTGACTGGAACTTGTAGAGGTCCAGGTCCGGATCGACCACGTAACCGCACTGAAAGTCGGTGCTGACCTCGAAGTTCCCGGACCGAAGGTCCTTGAAGTACTGGCTCGACTCCTGGACTTCCTGACGCACTCTGAGCCCGATCTGACGCCACTCGTCGACGAGCCATGTGCCGATGTGCTGATAGGGCATCGGGATGTCACGGTTCTTGAGGACGAAAGCGAATCCATCGGGAACGCCGGCCTCGGCCAGCAAGCGCCGGGCCTGCGACCGTGATTCGTGGATGTCCCGCCCGTAGCCGGCCAGCTTCGTCAGCTCTGCCGGCTCGGTGGCGAATGGCGAGCCCGGCACCTGCACGCCCGCGACCTCCCGGACGATCGCGCTCTTCGACAGCGCGCTGGCGGCCCCGTATCGGTCGAGCGCCAGCGACAGGGCGCGGCGCACCCCCCGATCGTGAAACGGCTCCCTCTCATGGTTGATGGCGACGACCAGTCCGCAGTTCCACGGGCTCTCCTGTACGGTGACCTTGTCGCCGAGAGCCCGGACGATCTCGTCCCGCTGCGCCGGGGAGAACCCGCGGAACTGGATGTGGGCACGCCCGGAGCTGATGGCGGATGCCTGCGCGGCGTCGTCCCGGATGAAAAGCGCGCGGTAGCCGTCGAGGTACGGCTTGCCGCGGTCCCAGTACTCCGGGTTCCGTCGGCCCACCCAGTGCGAGCCCTTGACGTGTTCGACGAAGACGAATGGCCCCGTCCCCATGATGTTCTTCTCATACCAGCGGACATCGCGCTCGAGGATGTCGGCCTTATAGATCCAGTTCCACGGCGACGCCAGCGAGTGGATGAACGAGGGCGACGGCCATCTGAGCTTGAACGCGACGACGTACGGCTCGGGCGCCTGGACGGTCTCGATCTGCAGATACTCGCCCTTGCGGGCCGACGTGATCCCCGCGGGCGGATTGATGATCTTCTCGTAGGTGGCGCGCACGTCCCGCGACGTCAGCTCGCTGCCGTCGTGGAACTTCACCCCTCGCCGGAGCTTCAGGACGTACGTCCGCCGGTCCGATGAGACGGTCCACGACGTGGCCAGGTCTCCGACGACGCGCGTACCCGTGCGGTCGAACGGGTCGACCCGGAGCAACGTGTTGTAGTGCGGCGCCGCGGGGTGTATGAGCGCGAACGTCTCTTCCCGGTGGGCATCATAGGAGGGAGGTTCGTCGGGGACGACGAACGTCAACTCGCCGCCGACCCGCGGGTGAGCCGGCGCGGCGGGCGGCGACTTCTCCGGGGCGGTCGGGGCCGGCGAGCGCTCGGACGGATCCGGCGGCGCGGTCATGGCGGGAGTGCTCGAACTCGCCGCCACGCGCTGGGCGATCGCCGCGGATCTGCCGCCATCGCCCGGCGTGGCAATGGTGTCCGGGTTCGTCGCATCGACCACCACGTGCCGCTGCGCGCTCCGGACAAGGGCGCCGACAAACAACCCGATCACGACGCTGGCGCTTATGGTCCCGAGCCCGAGCCATACCCACGCCAGTCGTCGCCGACGCCGACGTCGCTGAACGAATCCCCTGATCTCGTTGCAACGCTCGGAGCCCTCGCCTAGGTCCGGCGCCCGCTCCTTCCCGCTCAGGCTACTCGCGCTCGGTGTCGCCCGGCCGTCGTCCGTCGCGGTCTTCGGCAGTCCCGATGATTTGGCGCGCAGATCGATCCCGCAATGGCTGCAGAAGTTCGCCTGTCGGCGGATCTGCGTGGCGCAGCGAGGACATCGCATCGGCAGCTCGACGCCACAGGTCTCACAAAAGTGAGCGCTCGGTGCATTGGCGTGCCCACAGGGCAAGACGCGACTGGTTGGAACGCCGCTATCCTCCTCGCGCATGACCACATCTCCCTGCTAGTGCGGCTTCACGAGAAAGCGCGATCGACGGTTCCAGCTCCAGCACCGTTCGCTCTCCTCGGAACACTGTGGCCGCTCTTCCCCATAGCTCAGGGTGGTGATGCGGCTCGGGTGAACACCCTGTCCGACGAGATGATTCTTCGCAGCCTGCGCCCGCTGCTCGCCAAGATCCATGTTGAACTCGTTCTTCCTGCTCGTCGCGCCCCGATTGTCGGAATGGCCCTCGATCAGGACGAGGTGGCGTGGATTGGCGAGCAGCCACGCTGCGTTTGCGTCCAGGACCTTCACGGCGTCCGGCCTGATCACGGCCGAACCAAAGTTGAAGTGGACGTCCCGCAACTCCGGGGTCGGCTCGTAATCCCTCACTCGCGGCAGGCCGATGGGCTGGCCGGGAGCGGCCGTGGGAGCCACCGAGGTTGCCGGTGCCGGGTGCGCCTGCGTCAGCAGCAACGGGGATGCCGTCGTCTGGGCCAGGGCCGGGTGTGAACCGGCAAGGATCGAGCCGGAGGCAAGCGTCGCGAATGCGATGACGCGCAACGCATGGATTCTCATGGTGGCACTATGTCAACGGGGGTAGGGTGGGTGGCTAGTAGTTTGTTGCCGAATCGTTGCTACTTGTTGCTGGAGCGAGGGCTCGACGAACGATAGGCGGAGGGGGTGACGCCAGTGTAGCGCTTGAACATCTTGTCGAAGCGCGGCAGGTCGCCAAAGCCGACATCGTGGGCGACCTCGGTGATGGAATGGTGGCCGGCCGCCAGAAGTGCCTTGGCGCGCTCGAGACGCACCTGCAGCAGGTAACCGCGGAAGGTAACACCCAGCACCTCCCGGAACCGATGCGAGAGGCGGTGTCTGCTCATCCCGACGTGACGCGCCAGCTCGCCGAGAGACAGCTGGTCCCAGTAGCGCTGCTGGATCAGGCTCATGGCCCGCTGGATAGGAAGACAGAGTCGAGCGGGCAAATCTCTCGTTGCGTCATTGTCGCTTTCGGAGTTCCTTCGGTCGACGCCGGGCGAGAGGATCCGCTGAACGGCTGAGACGAGGTCGACGGCGCTCACGGGCTTCTGCAGATAGTCCTTCACGCCCGCCCTGAACGCCTCGGCACAGACCCACTCCGAGCCGTATCCAGTCAGCATGACCACCGGCAGCGCAGGCCGAATGGATCTGAGCTCGATCAACACGTCGAGTCCCGTGCGGTCGGGAAGCCGATGGTCGAGCATGACCAGGTCGATTCGGTCACGGCGCACCCTGTCGAGGGCATCGGCGCCAGTGGTCGCGGTCCTGACGTCGTACGTTTGGCCCAGGAAGAACGTGAGGAGCTCCGCGATGATCGCGTCGTCGTCGACCGCCAGGACTTGTCGGCGCATGGTGAGCGCCCGGCCATCAGCGCGATTCGGATAGGTTTCCGGCAAGCGCACGGCTGTTCAGGCGAAGTTCAGAGACGTTTCGGACAGTCGCGAAACATCGCTCCCCCCGACACTCGAAGGCCTCAGTGAGCGCGGTAGGAGTGTAGGCACCACGTAAAAACCTCGTCAAGCCCCTTCCTGCTGGATGGGCGGCGACGCAATCTGCATCGACAGATCGACCGCTTCCACAAGGGCGCGGGCTTCACGATCGGCGACCTAAAGCGGTGGTGGCCCCAACGGGATTCGAACCCGTGTTTCAGTCGGACGTACAAGGGAGGCTAACGCACATCCATGAAGTTGTCCCCGATGTCACCGCCCAGGCGGCCCCAGAGCGAGGTATCGCGGGACCAGCCTGCCTCGTCATCGACGACAACATTATCCCATCCTCCGTAGGGCTCGCGCTCCGGACGGAAGCCGATAGTGCGGATGAAGGCGCGCTCCTGGCGCGCCATCTCGGCCAGATCCGCATCGGTGAGCGGCGGGGCACTCGGGGGCTCGTCCAACGCCGCGATGCAGGCCATGCTCAAGGCCACGATCAGGTCGATCTTCCTTCCGGCCTTCTCCTTCGCGAGCCGGAAGCCTCGCGGCGATTCCACCGCGACCGTCGAGAGCGCTTGGGCGCGCAACTCATCGTCGGCATAGAGACACAAATTGCGCCCGCGCAGCAGGTCCAGGAGTGTCTGGCCCATGCGCGTCAGGTTCTGCGGTGTCTGTGGGAATTCCTGGACCGGCAGCCCGGCCTGCTGCAAGGTCGTCATCGAGCGGTGCATCTGGAACGGGTCCACGTAGATCGCCTGGACGGCATAGCCCTGGGCGCACTCCCAGAGCGCCTGCTCGACCGTCGCTTCAAGGTTCAAGGGCGTCGAGGCCGAGGGCTTCCAGAGCCAATGGCGGACCAGTAGCACCTCGCCCTCGGCCGTGCGCGTCACCGAGACGATGGCGCTGTAGTCGTGCTTCAGGGCCACGTCCACCCCCACCCAGATGGGCAGCCGGGGTTCGCCCGCCATCGCCGGAAGCCAGGGGCGGGCGTCCCGATCGACATTGCGGTCCCAGAGGTCGGGCGTGATGAAGATGCTCTCCGCCGTGACCCATTCGTTACGATGAAGCCGAGCGAAGGTCGCGGGCCGGAGACTGCGCTGCTGCTCGGCGTAGTACTGCTCCGTCTGCCAGGGCATCCGAGGCGTGTGCGACCAGAACATGAACAGATCGTCGGCCGCGTAGCACTCCAAGTCGTCGTCGAGACGGGTACCCGCGCGGCCGCGCTGATAAATCCTCTCCAGCAGGGTGGACTCGCCCGTCCACCCGGCCGTCGTCACCATCAAGCCCCAGGCGCCGGGCTCCGTGGGCGGCGGCGTCAGTTCTTCCACGAGTCGGACCGCGCGCTCCTCCATGATGCCCCACGGCTCATCGATAATGTAGAGGGAGTGCCGAGAGCCGGCGGCTCCTTTATAATCGGCGGCGATCGCAGTTACGAGGGTCCCGTTGAAGAAGAGCAACCTACTCACCTGCACTTTCACCAGTTTGGCGAGCGCCGGGTTGCGCCGGATCAACGCCATCGCCGTTTGGAACACGCGGCTCTGCGCCTGCTCGAAATCGTTCGCGGCCACGATGATCTCGGTGTTGGCATGCGTGAACGCCCACCAGATCAAGAGAACGGCCGCGAGGAACGTCTTGCCGCTCTTCTTCATCTCGCCCCACACCCGCAGACGATACGTCCGCTTGAACATGTGGACGAGCACGCGCCGCTGGTGCCGATTCAGTTGCCAGGGCTTGCCCTTCTCGTTGTTCGGTAGAAACGTGTCGGCGAACAAGGCCGGGTCCAGCCGCAGTCGCTCGAGCGTCACCCGCCTCGGGTTAAGGGGCCGCTTGACCGACGCCGTAGGCATGCTCACCGGGCGACGCGGCGAGCCTCGACGAGCGATCGTCTTCCTCTTGGCCGGCGCCTTACCCTTGCTCATCGAACGAGCCCTCCTCTCTGACGGTGATAACGATGCCGCGGCTTGTTCGCGCGCTTCGGAGCAAGATGCGCGTGTCAAGCAGACACGTTTGAGCTGCTTCCGGAGGTTGTGCTGGCGACCAGCCCCCGCAACCGATCGATCCAGCAAGATGCAGCGATCACTCGTTCATCGCCTTCCGGATCTGACCGATATTGACGACCCACGCTTCGTGAGCCCCTTCAAGGATCCAACAATCTGTAGAATCATTCGGGAAGCGCGGCTGCCAGCCCGATTGAAAGCGAGCGTGGACGAACTCGCAATCGGGACCCGCGGCCTGGACCACCGCCGCTGCCCATGAGATCGGTGGCGTGATGCGGAGGTCCGGGGTGCAGAGCTGCCAGCGCTCGACCGCCGGCCACTCGGGTGCGCCTCGGACGAGGAGCAGCCCGTCGTGTCCCGACGGGCGCTCGGGATCCCACCAATCCTTCCTGCCCGCTTCCTTGGCCGCGAAGAGGTGGCGAGTCTCGTCTTCAGGAAGGCCTGCCTCCCGAAGCAGGAAAGCGACGCGCAGCTGCACGAGGTTCCGCCGGCTAAAGCGCTTGGCGGTCCCTTGCCCGGCGTCGGCGATCTCGGGTTTGATGAAGCGGCCGTAGCCCTCGCGACCCCACTTCCCCCCGTAATAGCTCACCGTATGCGGGGGCAGGTCCGTCCGCCGGGCCGCCTCACGGACGGTGAAGCCTTCCTGGCGAGATCGCGGAGAGTTTGCATTGCGCGCCATGGCTGCATTATAATCGTTTTGTAGTTCGCCGCAACTCTTGGCCGCTCGAAAGCGAGCGCCTTGGGTGGCTAGGTGACGTCGTGAGAGTAGAACCTGTGGCGCTGAATCGGTTAGGGAGGCCAAGATGGCGTTTGAACGAGGGCACAAGAAGGTAGGCGGCCGACGGGCGGGCACCCCGAACCGGCTCACCGGAGCGGCCCAAGAGGTCGCCCACCGCCTGCTCGCCGATCCGGAATATCAGCAAAGCTTGGTGAAACGTCTCCGCCGGGGCGTGGCTCCTCGGTTGGAGTTGCACTTGTGGGAATTGGCCTTCGGGAGGCCCCGTGTG
>Ga0207684_10003507_pt1 | contig 15305 bp, 19 predicted proteins | sample KBSK5501metaG_FD_184342 | JGI IMG/M metagenome (GOLD analysis project Ga0207684, IMG submission 184342) | Corn, switchgrass and miscanthus rhizosphere microbial communities from Kellogg Biological Station, Michigan, USA - KBS K5-50-1 metaG... | ecosystem: Host-associated > Plants > Roots >...
GACCGCCACCATGAGCGCGACGAGGACTTCACGGGGGACGCGAGGGAAGCGTAGGCGCATTGACCGACCTCCTGTGGTCTTCATTGCTTCAGGCCCGGCTGTTCGGCCCAGGAATCCCCGCGCTCGCGCACGAACGTTTGCTCGCTCATCTTCGTCCCGCGGATCACGGCCACCGGGTACTTTTCCACCACGGGGAGCGGGAGAGGCGCGCTGCGCGCGAGGACGGTCGGCGTTGCCTCCGGCTTGGGCGCCGGGGCGATGTCGCTGAGCAGCGAGGCAGGCGTCGCGCCCGGCGTGCGGACAAACTGCGTGTCGCGAAGATTGCGCTGGACGAGCATCAGACGACCCTCTGACTGAGCCACGGCCAGCCGCTCCACCTGCTGCGGCGTGAGGGCGAGCGTGACGGTCGTGTTCGTGACCGGCTTGTTGTCCTTCATCTCGACGGTCTGGCCCGCAGCCAGCACCGTCACGTCCTGGAGAATCACCTTGGCGATCTTCTCGCTCGACCCGCCTTTGGCCATGCTCACGAGGACGTCCACCCGGCTATTGGGCAGAACGAACCCGCTTTCGCGCATGGCGTCGTCGACCCTGATCGTCACCCCTCGCTGACCTTCCGGGATCAGCATCGGCATGATGCCGCCCCGGCCCGCGAGCTGAGGAGCCAGCTTTCCCTCGATCAGCGGCTCGCCCGCCACGATGGAGCTTCGCACAACGCGGCCTTCGGCTTCCGCGGCAGTCCGGAGGACACCGGGCTGGACCGAGGCCTTGGGCCAGTTGACCAGCCTGATGTGCTGGCTCGTCACGGTATCCGCGAGGCCCAGGTCCACCGCTGCGACCACGATCTGCTCCGATTGGTCGCTCCGCGCGTGCGCCACCTGGCTGACGACCCGGTAGACGAGGAAGCTCGCCAGGAAGCCGATAACGGAAGCACAGATGAGAATCAGCAAGAATCGCCGCCGCATGGTGTGTCCCTACCTTCCTATTCGCGCCGCATGATGGTGGTTTCGGTCATGACGAGGGGGTTGCTCGGAGTCCCGAGCACTGGGAGAAAGTTCGGCACGACGGTGACAAAGTTAAGCGTGACGGCGGCCGTGACCGTGGAATCTGGGATGCACCCGCTCAGCCCGGGCGGGGGCGCCGCAGGCGGCGTGCAGGTGACGCCGCGGCTGGCCGCCGGATAAAGGTTTGCCGCCTTCAGGATGTCGTCGATCCTCGCGAGGGCCGCGCTGTCGTCGAAGATGGGAGCGTTGGGGTTGGTGCCGAGCGCGGGCGTCACCACGCCGACGCGAGCCCCTTCGCGGGCCGCACTTGTGGCGATGTTGACGGCGAGCCATGCCCGGCTCAGCTCGAGCCCAGCCAGGAAGATGAAGAGGAGCGTGGGCAGGACGACGATGAACTCCAGTGTCGACGTGCCGCGCTGATTTCCCGATCGCCAGATCCGCATTGTTGCTTATCTCTCCCGCCAGGTGTACCCTGGCCGCTCTACGCTCGGCCTACGCTACGTATTGATCTTGCTAACGATCTTGTCGATGACGCTCTGTAACCCAGGCTGGAGCGTGCCGGGGTAGATCACCAGTGCCACGGCGATGATCAGCGCACCGACCGCAATCCACTCCAGGGTCTCGATACCCTGCTCGTCTCTCAGGTACTCGGGGATCCTCTTCATTCGCGCGCGCTCTCTCTTTCCGCGTGGCCCCGGAGGCTAATCAGCCCCCGGGGCTCGCCAGGTGAATGGTGATCGTTTTACGCTCGGCCTACGCTACGTATTGATCTTGCTAACGATCTTGTTGATGACGCTCTGCAACCCAGGCTGGAGCGTGCCGGGGTAGATCACCAGCGCGACGGCAATGATCAGCGCGCCCACCGCGATCCACTCCAGCGTCTCGATGCCCTGCTCGTCCTTCAGGTACCCGAGGATCTTCTTCATTCCGTCTTCCTCCTGTGCTCACCGCGTCTTGTGCGGGGAGGCTGTGATGGGACTACACTCGACTTCACGTTTGATCTCTCATCTCTACTGTTGAGTCTCGAATCGTGTGGCTTGCCTCCCCCCCCTCATGCGGACGTCTCACGGCTCGGCTGCACCTCGTACGCCCTCACGTCTGCGAACCCGTTGCACTCCAGGGCCAGCACCACGGCTGCCATCCGATCCCTCGGGACCCGGAACCCAACGGCTCCCGACTCCACCATCTCGAGCTCGTTCTCGGAGACCTCTCCGAGGAGCCCTGCCTGCTCGAGCACCTCGAAGACCAGCGGAGCCTGGCTACCGTTGTGGTCGAGCTTCACGACCACGAGCGACTCCGTGACGCTCACGTGCAATCCCTTTCGAACCTCCGGGAAGCACCGGAGGAGATGCCCGAGTCTGAATCGCTGCTCGTTTGCTGCTCGTTCCCCGAATCGCGTTGGCGACCGGCAGGAGTGCAGGCGGTGTGCCAAGATCCAGCAACGGTGGATGGAGACGAGAAGACGCTCAGACTTCTCGAGTACTTGAGGCTACTTGGACTCAGAACACGAGTCCTCGCTGGCGGACGGCATATTCATGCGTGAGTGCATGAGGGCGGCACTCAACACAATAGGAGCATCCGTTCTCCGGATGGAGCCTCGGCCCATTCTGTCGCTGGGTTAGGGCGCCGTCGCTCCACCTATGCGCGACTGCATATCCAGTTTGAAGCCGGCCTTCCGCGCGAGCCTTGCGTAGATATCGAGAGGGACAAGGGTCCCAGTTTTTATCCAGAATGGGATAAAGCTTTACCTCCGTGGCTGGTCCCCGGATTCTATCCGGCTGGACGATCCGAGCTAAGTGTCCGCTTCGATTGGCTGCGCGCTCCTGAGCTCCGACTTGGCATCGATCATGCGATCTGCTCGCGCGATTATTCGATCACCCATACGCCCGTGGAGGGCAACGGTGTCGCTTGACTTGAAGAACCCGCCGGTGGAGATCAGCTCAACGCCCGCCCCCACGCTTCAGTTCGAGATGCTGGAGGCCATGGTCGACGGGGCCCGTGAAGGACTGTGCATCATGAACGCCCAGTCGATCATGCTCCACAGCAACCAGGTTGCCGGGGATCTCCTGGGGTTCCAGCCGAAGCAGGCTGCGGGCCGGCCGGTTCAGGAGCTTGGTGTGGACCGTGACTTCGACTGGGCCCTCGCCGGAGAAGTGGCGGCCGGCCGCGTTACGGTGTCGACCATCCAGACGCTTCGGACGGGCCGGAAGCTGCTGGTCTCCGCGGTTCCCATCCTGTCAGCCGACGGGGAGCTGGCCTACATCGTGGTCACGATCCGCGAGATCACCGGCATGGGGCAGGTGATGCGCCGACTGCGGGATGCCGTCCAGCAGGCCGAGCAGTCGCGCTCCATGCTGGTTCTCACCGCCGACCGCGATCTGTCGCTCGAGGACGTCGTCGCCCAGAGTCCCTCGCTGGCCGCAGTGCGCGAAACGGCCCTGCAGTACGCGGCGGTGGATTCCACGGTGCTCCTGCTCGGCGAGACGGGCGCCGGCAAGGGGCTGTTTGCGCGCCTGATTCATCAGGCCTCGGCGCGCAGTGCAGGGCCGTTCCTCGAGGTGAACTGCGGCGCGATCCCCGAAGGGTTGATGGAGGCCGAGCTGTTCGGCTACGCCAAGGGCGCCTTCACGGGTGCCGACTCCAAGGGAAAGATCGGGCTGGTCGAGCTGGCCCACAAGGGCACGCTGTTGCTCAACGAGATCGGCGACTTGCCCCTCAGCCTGCAGGTCAAGCTACTGCGCTTCTTGGAGGATGGCGAGGTATGGGCGGTCGGCGCGGTCAAGGCGAAGAGACCAGACGTGCGCATCATCGCCTCGACCAACCGGGATCTGAAGGAAATGATCGCCGCGGGGACATTCCGCGGGGATCTCTTCTACCGGCTCGACGTGCTGTGCCTGGAGATTCCACCGCTCCGCGACCATGCCGAGGACATTCCACGCCTGGTGGAGCTGACCCTCTCGCGGCTGGAGCGCAAGGTCAAGCGTCGGCGGGCCATCACGCCCGCGGCCTTGCGTGCGCTCTCGCACTACCCGTTCCCTGGTAATGTCCGGGAGCTGCTGAACCTCGTCGAGCGCCTCATGGTGACCAGCACGAGCGACACGATCGATGTCGCCGACCTGCCTCGGGCACTGCTTCGCTTGGCGGGCGAAGCGCCGGGAGCCGCGGCCAAGGCCGAGCCCACGCTGCGCAAGGCGCTCCAGAAGGTTGAGAGCCAGCTCTTGAGGGACGCGCTGGCCCGCTACAAGACGCAGGCGCTCGCCGCGAAGCACCTCGGCGTTACCCAATCCACGGTGGCACGCAAAGCGAAGCAGTATGGCATCGAGGGCGAGAGCCGCGTGTCGTAGCCCTCGGTCCGCTCGCTAGTATGACTTCGCCGGCTTGATATCCTCGCGCGTCAGCACCCACTGACCGCCGCAGGCACCCTTCACGAAGTCGGCCGCTTCCTGATAGAGAGTGCCGAATGTCAAGGCCATCGTGGCGACCCACAGCACGCCGCTCACGCCGCAGACGATCGCCTTGCCGGGTACGTAGAAGACGTCGCTGGCCACGGCAGCGGCCGTCGCTCCTGCGCCCGGCGCTTCCGTGGCCCGTGGCGTGTCTTCAGCCCAGCTCGGCGGCACGCAGGCCCCGATCAGGAGGAGAACCAACAAGACGGCGATCCATCGGGTCGATGTCATGGCGGCCTCCGCTATGCAAGTCTGCATAAACGACGCGCTCGAGCGCAGCGCCCGGTGGCGCGCGCGCGACGCACTCTAGTCGGCGCTAACGCAACTGTCAAGAGGAACCGACGATGTGGAACTGCCAGGGGAATCCTGGTGAGGAATTGCCAGGATGGAGATACAGGGTTCCCTTGCCGGATGTCGCCCGCCGGTCTCGAAGATCCCGGGGCGTGTCCCAAGGGCAGGTTTTCAGAATGTGCTCACCGGGAGCCATGAACCACACATCCGTACTGATCGGGCTTGTCGTGCTAGCCTTGATGGGTTTTCCACTGGGCGCATGGGCGGTACCGGTCGCCCTCACGCCGGATAGCGGAGCGTTCCAGCAGATGCAGAACAATCCGTGCGTGATTGGCAACCCTCGTGCAACAACCCGGTTGGGTTCGGGTTCACGGTGCTGCCGGTCAACCCGACATCGCCCCAGGTCACGGTATCGCCGACGTACACGGTGGACCAGATCTGGACGCTGCTCGGCGGGGACAATGTCTTCTTCATCGGCGTCGACATAAGCCAGGCTCAGGGGCAGGGGCGGGCGGCATACACGCTGAAGAGCTTCACCCTCAAACTAGGCGGCACCGACGCCTTTCAGCTGGTGGCCTTCGTGATGCGTGGGGCAGGCGGCGGAGGAGAACTCGGGCCGCGTGGCCTGTGATTTTCGGCAGGCGATTCGCGATGGAGTCAGATCTAGCGGGCGTATCCGAACTGGCTGGTTGCGGCCGCGGAACACCGCGTGCCCAGCCGCCCGGGCGGCCGGTCGCTTGGCCTCCTCGCTCCCGCCTCGCCCGGCGGAAGGCCGAGTTTACCTATCAGATGCCTTTGTTGGGTAAATGTTTCCAGGACAGTCCTGGGTAAGTACCCAAAAATTAACGCTTCAGCCACAGGGCACGGAGTTTGCCTCGGGCTTGTCTGCCCCGGGAGGGGCACTCTGTCGTCGAGGAGGAACGCTTCGTGAGAGAAATCGCTGGCATGAGAGGACTCGTGGCTCTGACGGCCGCGGTGCTGAGCGTCGTGCTGCTGCTGGGCCCGGGCCAGGTGCATGCGACCAGCATTCAGTTCGATTTCACCGGGACGCCCAGTTGCGGGTCCTGCAATCCCTTGCCCGTATCGGTTGCAGCGACATTCGTCACCCTGACTGGCGAAGTTCAAATCTCGCTCGTCAACAACACTGTCAACCCCACGAGCGTCATCCAGAACCTCAGCGATCTGGTGTTCGTCCTAAGCACCGGGCAAACCTCCGGTACGCTCTCTCCGAGTTCCGGGAGTTCCGGGATTGCGCGCACCGTGGCCTCCAACGGGACGTTCACCGACGGGGGGACGGTCGCGGCGGGATGGGTGCCCTCGTCGACCGGAACCGGCCTGAAGCTCGATGACTTGGCCGCCGGCGGCGCGGGCCCGCAGCATACCCTGATCGGTCTGCCCAATGGCAGCAACGTGTATAGCAATGCGAACGGCTCCATCGCGGGAAACGGTCCGCACAATCCCTTCCTCTTTGGCCCGGTCACCTTTGACCTGCTCGTGCCTGGCGTCACGGCCGATTCCTCGATCAGTAGCGTGACCTTCTCGTTCGGCACCGACTCGACCGACCTCGGTCTCGCACCAGGAGCCCCGGTCCCGGAGCCGACCACGCTCCTGCTCTTCGGCACGACGGCGGTCGCGCTGGGTGCCGCAGCTCGCAAGAAGCTCCACTTGAAATAGTCTTCCGCCCCGCGCTCGGAGGAGGAACGGTTTCTCGCGCGTCGCGCGCAGCATGCCCCGGTGGCCATCTCGGCGGGCAGCCCGTGGATCGCAGAACCAGAGGCCTTCGGGAGGGCGTTCAGGCGCCTGTGGTGCGAGTGCATGAGTCGTAGCTGGACTCGGCGCGACGTTGCCGCGGACGCGACTAGGCCGTCGTGAGCCGGAATAGTGTTGACACTTGTGACCAGAAACAACGAGGGGCATCTGGCCTATCGTTCCCAAAGCGAACCACCCCGTGGCAGGGGAACCACTTTGGGAGGATCGACCGATGACCCTCGACGAGAAGGTACACGGACTGCGTCTGCATGTCATCCAGCGGGCCGAGACGCTGGGCAATGTCAGCCGGGCGTGCCGGGAGGCGGGCATTTCCCGTGCCCTGTTCTATCGCTGGCGACAGCGGCTGGAGCGTTATGGCCAGGACGGCGTGCATCCGCGTTCAGTTCACGGGACCGCAGGACTTCACCAGCGCCGGGAACGGTTTCCCCGATTCCGTTCTCAAGACTGTCGATCTGACCCGCTTTGCGGGTTCCGCGAGCGCCACCTTCACCGTGAACTTTTCCAACGACACAGGCGCCAGCGAGCAGTTCTTCCTCATCTCGGCCGAGACTTCGCCGGCCCCCGTGCCGGAGCCCGCGACGCTGGTGCTCTTGGGTAGCACGCTGGCCGGGCTCGGGCGCGTCCGTCGTCGATACGCGAAGCGCGAACGCGCGATCGCAGGGAGCTAAGCCTCCCCCTACTCGCCGGCGGTAGTCACGGCCGCGGCCTCGGAAGTCGTGACCCACTTCGTCCCGCCGCCTCGAGGCACTGGAGCACTCAGTCGCGCTCGTCCAGGGCGACCCACGTGAAGCGGATGCACCCGTCGGTGTCCACTCGCTCGAGCTTGACGTCGCGCAGCCCCTCGGCGCACTGCCGCCAGCGCCGGTCGGCCAGCTCCTGCTCCGGCGTATCGCGGAAGTACTCGCAGCCCGTCTCCGCCACTGCAACGAGGACGACGGCCAGGGCGAGCCGCGAGGCGCCGCTCACCGCCGAAGGAGATCGCGGATCTCGCCGAGCAGGCGCACCTCGGGGCTGGGCGCGGGGGGCGCGGCGGGGGCCGCCGCTTCCTGCCGCCGCATTTGGTTGATCCCCTTCACGAGGAAGAAGACGGCGATCGCCACGCCTAGGAAGGCGATGATCGTGTTCAGGAAGAGACCGAAGGCCAGGACCACCGCGCCCGCATCGCGGGCGGCCTTGACGGACGTGAAGGCGGCACCCGTCCGGTTGCGCAAGACCAGGAACAGGTTGCTGAAGTCCGGCGTGCCGATGATGCCCGAGATCACCGGCATTAGGACGTCGTTGACGAGCGAGGTCACCACCGTGCCGAAGGCAGCGCCGATGATGATGCCAACCGCCATGTCCAGCATGTTGCCTTTGATCGCGAACTCCTTGAACTCCTTGAGCATGCGTCGTCCCTCCTGTCGAAGCTCAGTTTCCGACCTGAACGGAGGCGCCCATCTCCCGTAGCATCGCGATCGCGGAGAGGTAGGAGAGCCGGCCCGTTCGCGGGTTCTCCGACGGCACGTTCTCGACCTCGATGCGGAGCGTTCCGAACTCGCCTTCCACCGTGATGCGATGCTGGTTCCGGGCCTGGCCGGGCACCGCGTAGAGCTTGATCCGGGTGCGCTCGGGGCCGATGCCGGCCAGTGAGAGTGCGGCCACCACGTTGACGTTGGCCGGGAAGGCCTTCACCGCCGCGCTGGCCGGCCCCTCGAAGATCAGAGTCTCCGTGGTGATCGCGTCGAGATCGATCCGCTGCTGCTCGATATAGGGCGCACCCGCCAGCCCCCGGGGAGGCTTGCGCGTCTCCATGGTGACGGCGGTGATGGCCCCCTCGCGCGCCCCCTTCACGCCGTCGAGTCCGGCGATGGCGCCCGAGGGGACGAGGATGCGGCAGCCGTGCTTCTCGGCCAAGCGGGCCCACTCGTCCAGCACCCCGACCAGGGCGCCCACCGAAAGGACCATCAGGTGCCGGCCCGCGGAGAGCACCGCGGGGCCGAGCTCGCGCAGCGCCGCCTGGGTGGCCGCCTCCACGATCAGGTCGGAGCGCTCGACGAGCGCGTCGAGTGGCAGCACCGGAAAGCCGGCCGCGGTCTCCGGCTTGCGCACGCTGGCGCCCACGAGCGTGGTACCGGGGACGCCGCGGGACACCGCCTCCGCGACGCGACGGCCGATCACCCCCATCCCGACGATGCCGATCTTCAGCAAGAAGCGGGTCCCTTTCCGGTGCCGGAGTGCAGCGATGATATCAGCGCGCCGCGTGGTGCGACAAGGGACCATGCTAGAATCAGCGGCGGAGATTCGTGGATGCCCTCACCGCTCCGGCTCCAGGAGCCGCTCGACCGGCTCTACCGCGAGTTCGACTGGGCCGCCCGTGCCGACCAGGACGCCATCCGTTTCCCGGGCCGCTACTCCGACCCGGCCGACCGCGAGGTCGTGGCGTTGCTGGCCGCCTGCATGGCGTACGGGCGGGTCGATCTGTTCGGACCCTGGGTGGACTGGGCGCTCGCGCGCATGGGAGACTCGCCGGCGCGCTTCGTGCTGGGCTTCGATCCGGCCAAGCCCGCGGCCCACTTCGATGGCTTCCGCTATCGCTTCAACCGGCCGCGTGACCTCGCCGCGTTCTGCCTCACGACCCAGCGGATCCTGATCCGCCACGGCTCCCTCGGCGCCTTCTTCCGCGCGGGCTACTCGGCGGCCGACCCCCACGTGGGCCCGGCCCTCGAGCGCTTCGTGGCGGGCTTCCTGACCCAGGATCTCTCGGCGGTGTTCCCCCGCAACCGGCTCTCGTACGGATTCCGCCACTGGTTCCCGCGCCCGTCCACCGGCGGGGCGTGCAAGCGCCTGCACCTCTTCCTGCGCTGGATGGTCCGCCGGGAGCCGCCCGACTTCGGGCTCTGGACCGAGATCCCACCCGCGGCGCTGCTGATCCCGGTCGACACGCACATCGAGAACATGGCGCGCGCGGTGGGCCTCACGCGCCGGCGCAGCCGGAACTGGAAGATGGCCGAGGAGATCACGGCCAGGCTCCGCTTGCTCGATCCCGCCGATCCGGTGAAGTACGACTTCTCCCTCTGCCACACGCGGATGTCGGGGCAGTGCCTGGACCGGCGCGATCAGGTCGTGTGCGGGCCCTGCCGGCTGCGGCCGGTGTGTCGCCACTGGCGCGGCCGCCGGGGAGTCCCCGCGTGACGGCCACCTGGCTCTGGGTAGTGGTGGCCGCGCTCGGGCTGCTGCTCTCGCTCGCCGCGCTCGCCCTGTGGCGCGCGGTGGCGCGCTTGGGCGCGCTCGAGGCGGCCCGCCAGCAGCCCGACCAGGCGATGCTGCTCCTGCAGCGGGACATCCAGACCGCGCGCACGGAAGCCCATCAGGTGCGGAGCGAGACCCTCGCCACTGTCAAAGAGGAGCTGCACCAGTTCGCGAGCCGCATGACCGCGCAGATGGGCCAGGTGGGCAGCGGCGTCCAGCAGCAGCTCCAGCACGTGGGGCAGGTGGTGGGCGCGGTGCAGGGCAGCCTCGGCAAGCTCGGCGAGGTCACCCAGCGGGTTTTCGACGTTGGCCGCGACATCGCCGGGCTCGAGCAGCTGCTCAAGTCGCCCAAGATCCGGGGCGGGGTGGGAGAGACGCTGCTCGAGAACCTCCTGGCCCAGATGCTGCCCAGGGAGCAGTACGCGCTGCAGCATGCCTTCGCCACCGGCGATCGAGTGGACGCGGCCATCCGCATCGGAGACCGGCTCGTCCCGGTGGACGCCAAGTTCCCGCTCGAGGGCTTCCGTCGCATCCTGGAGGAGACCGACGAGGAGCGCCGTCCCGCTCTTCGCCGCGCCTTTCTTCGAGACGTCAAGAACCGGGTGGACGAGATCGCCAAGAAGTACATCCTGCCCGATGAGTCCACCTTCGACTTCGCCCTGATGTACATCCCGGCCGAGAACATCTACTACGAGATCATCGTCAAGGAGGACGGCGAGGAGGAGCCCCCCGCCGCCTACGCCCTCGGCCGCCGGGTGGTGCCGGTCTCGCCCAACACCTTCTACGCCTACCTGCGCGTGATCGTGCTGGGGCTCCGGGGCCTGCGGATCGAGCGGGACGCCCAGGAGATCCAGGCGCGGCTCGGCCGGCTGCGCGGGGACCTCGACAAGTTCCGCGAGACCTTCGACGTGGTCGGCCGGCACCTGAGCAATGCGCGGAACAAGTACGATGACGCCGCGTCATCGCTGGGCCGGCTCGAGGGAAAGCTGGAGGGCATCGAGCGCCACGGGGAACAGGAGGCTTTGCCGGGGGTGGGGGCCTGATCCGGCCGCGGCTTCACCCCGGCCGGCTCGGGACCCAGCGGCTGTGGTAGTATCGAAGAAATCCACCATCAGAGGGTCCCATGCCTGATATCCAGTTCCAGGTGTACGGCATCAACCTCCTCGTCCGGCTCATGGCGGAGCCCCCGGCGGATGTGCGCGTGCACTGCCCCAAGGGCTCGCCGATCCGCTACGGCGAAGTGGTGGGCCGTGGCGACGGCTTCGACGAGGGCGCGAATGCCTTCCGGGACATGCCGCCGGTGCGCTCCGTGGTGGCCTTCGAGGAGAACCCCGAGGAAGTGGAAGGGCACTACTTCTATATCGCAGGGGAAGAGCACCGCGTGATCCGGCTCGACGCGATCATCCTCTCGTTTCCGCTGGAATAGCCTCCGCGCTCTCGCTGTGACCGCGCTGTCGCAGGTCCTCCGCAAGATCGACGCGGACGAGGTGGTGGAGCTGACGCGCGCCCTCGTGCGCATCCCCAGCGTGTACCGGCCCGGAGACGCCTCGGCCACCGAAGCGCAGGTGGCCGCCTTCGTCGAGGCGTGGCTCCGGCGCGAGGGCTTTCAGGTCGAGGTGCAGCAGGTCGCGCCCGGGCGGCCCAACGTCATCGGGTGGCTCGGCGAGAAGGGCCCGGGCCGGAAGAGCCTGCTCCTCGAAGGCCACACCGACGTGGTGACGGAAGGCGATCCGGCCGAGTGGTCGCATCCGCCGTTCGGCGCCGATCTCGCGGACGGCCGGATCTACGGCCGCGGCACCGCGGACATGAAGAGCGGGCTGGCCGCCGCGATGGTGGCCGCGGCCGCGTTCAGGCGGGCGGGAGTGGCGCTCCGCGGCAAGCTGGTGCTGGGCGCGCTCGTGGACGAGGAGGACGGCATGATCGGCGTGCGCCACCTCTGCGGCACCGCCGTCGGCCGCGAGCTGGACGCCGCCATCATCTGCGAGCCGGAGCAGAACGAGCTGTGTCTCGAGCAGCGCGGCGTGGTCTGGGCGCGCTTCCGCGTGCGCGGCAAGATGGCCCACGGGGCCATGCCGGAGGCGGGCGTCAATCCGATCGCATGTCTCGGCCGCCTGCTGGCGGCGGCCCCGGGGCTCGAGCGCCGGCTCCGGAAAGCGTGCGAGAAGAGCCGCTACCTGCGGCCCCCGACGGTGACGCCGACGATCGTGCAGGGGCCGCCGCCCGGGGTCGGTGTCCCGCAGTCCAACGTCATCCCGGCGGTGGCCGAGACGACGTTCGATATCCGGCTGACCCCGGGCGTCGGCGACGACGCCATCCGCGCCGAGCTCGAAGCCATCTGTCGGGATGTCGCCGCCGCCCAGCCCGGAATCAAGGTGGAGTGGGAGCCGGTCAACGCCTTCCGCCTCGCCACCCGGGTGGATCGCTCGGAGGCCCTCGTGCAGGCGATGATCCGGGGCGTCAAGCAGGCCACCCGCCGGGCACCCAAGTACGGCGGCGTGCCCGGCTCCACCGATGGCACCATCCTCCGGATGGAGCTGGGTATCCCGATCGTCACGTGCGGGCCCGGCGACCGGCTGATCCCTCATCAGGTCGACGAGTTCGTCTCGACCGACCAGGTGGCCGAAGCGGCACGGATTTACGCCGCATCAGCTCTGAACTATCTCGAAGCCGAGTGACCCCCGCCGACACCCCGAGGCTCCGGACGCTCGAGGCGTTCCCGGTCGAGCACGAGGGGCAGCGGTGCGTCGCGCTGCGGGACCCGGCCGGCTTCACCGATCAGATCGCGGTGCTCCCGGTCCCGTTGCTGGACCTGGTCTCGCTCTTCGACGGTGTCCACTCGGTCGAGGAGATGCGCCAGATCCTGCGCGAGCGGCACGGTGAGGCGCCGACCATCGAGCAGATCGCCTCCGTCATCGAGCGCTTCGACGAAGCCGGGTTCCTCGACAGCGATCGGTTCCGGGACCGACGCCAGGCGCAGGAGGACGCCTTCCGCCGGAACCCGGTGCGCCCCGCGGCCCACGCGGGCGGCGCGTACGCGGGGGAAGCAGAAGCGCTCGCGCGGCAGATCGACAGCTTTTTCACGCACGCCGACGGACCCGGACGAGTGTCCGTGGACTGGGGGAGTGCCGGGGCCATTTCTGGGCCCACGCAGATCAAGGAACCTGTAAAGGCTCTAAGCGGGTTGCTCGCCCCCCACATCGACTTCCACCGCGGCGGCTCCACCTATGCGTGGGCGTACAAGGAAGTGCTGGAGCGCTCCGACGCCGACCTGTACGTCATCCTCGGCACGTGCCATGCCGGCATGCCCGATCCGTTCGCGATCACGCTCAAGCCGTACGATACTCCGCTCGGCGCCGTCCCGGTGGATCGGGACTTCTACGAGGCCCTGAGCCGGCGCGCCGGGCAGGACCTGCTGGCGTCGGAGCCCGCCCATCGCGCGGAGCACTCGATCGAGTTCCAGGCCGTGATGCTCCAGCACCTGGTGGCCCCTCGCCGAGCGTTCACCATCCTGCCGGTGCTCGCCTCCTACCTGCACGAGGTGGTGTGGACTCGCGGCGATCCGGAGGCCGATCCGCGGGTGCCGCGCTTCGTGGACGCGCTGCGGGACACGCTGGCCGCGTCCGAGCGCCGCGTATGTCTCATCGCGGGCGTGGACCTGGCCCACGTGGGGCCACGCTTCGGCGATCCCGAGCGCAACACGAGCCGGTCGCTGGCCCTGGTCGAGCGCGCCGACCGGGGCATGCTCGACTCGGTGGTGGCGGGCGACGCGCGCGGCTTCTTCGCCTCGGTGGCCTTCGACCGAGACGCGCGCCGCATCTGCGGCCTCTCGCCGATCTACACGCTGCTCCGCCTCGTGCCGGAAGCGCGGGGACGCCTGCTGCGCTACGCGCAGTGGCCGGATCCCGAGGGGGCCGTGACGTTCTGCGCGGTGAGCTTCCCGTGACCCCCGATCCCTCGACCTGGACGCTGCCGCGCCTGCGCATCGACCGCGACGGCGCCTGGTACCACGACGACGCCGAGGTCACGCACGCCGGCATCCTCGCCAACCTTCGCGACAACCTGCAGGTCGACCAGCAGGGGCACTACCTGCAGATCGGGCCAGTGCGCGTGGCGGTGGAGGTGGAGGACGCGCCGTTCGTCGTCGAGCGAGTGGAGATCGACGGGGACCGGCTGGCGGCCACGCTCAACGACGAAAGCCGCGAGCCGCTGGCGCTCGATACCCTGCGCATCGACGAGCGGGCGATCCCGCGTTGCCGCGTCAAGGGCGGCCGGTTCGATGCCCGGCTGAGCCGCGCCGCGGCCCACCAGCTCCTCCAGCACGTCGAGCCCGGTGAAGGCGGCGGCCGGGCCGCCCTCGTGCTGGGCGGTCGGCGACATCCAGTGCCGGGACTTTAGTCGCAGCTCATCGCTCGGACGCGACCTCCTTGAGGGCACCGATGAGCTCCGGATGAATGGCGCCGTTCGTGGCCGCGATGGAGGGCTCGGCGAGGTCGAGCGGGCCGCCCCCCACCGCCGTCACCGTCCCGCCCGCCTCGCGGATCAGCAGCGCGCCCGCCGCAACGTCCCACGCGCCCAGCCGCTGCTCCCAGTAGCCGTCGAGCCGGCCGGCCGCCACCGCGGCCAGCCCGAGCACCGCGGAGCCGATCGATCGCACGCTGCGGCAGCGCCGCATGAGGGCGGCGTGCTCGGCCAGGTTGTCGCGGGGCGCGCCGCGGAGGTCGTTCGGGTAGCTGGTGCCGAGCAGGCTCTCCGCGAGGGCCGGGGTCGCGGACACGTGTACCGCCGCGCCGTTGAGGGTGGCGCCCCGGCCGCGCTCGGCCACGAAGCACTCCTCCCGGCTCGGATCGTAGACCACGCCCAGCGTCACCGTCGAATCGACCTCGAGCGCGATGGAGACCCCGTAGATCGGGAAGCCGTGCGCGTAGTTGGTCGTCCCGTCGAGCGGATCCACGATCCACCGGTAGGTCCCGGCCCCGTGCCCGGCGCTGGGAAGGGCGCCGCTCTCCTCGGCGAGGATGCGGTGATCGGGAAACCGGGATCGGATGGCCTCGAGGATGATGGCCTCCGCGCCCCGGTCCATCTCGGTCACCAGGTTGGTGGGGCTGCCCTTGTAGCTGACGGGCGGCCGCGAGCCGAAGCGGGAGCGGAGGAAGGCGCCGGCGCGGCGTGCCGCGTCGAGGGCGACTTCGCGGAAGCGGTCGCTCATGGAGAGCGAGACTACCACGGCGCCGCTTGACAACCACCGGCCGGCCCTCGCAGCATGGCGCGCATGCGCATCGTGATCATGGGATCGGGTGGGACGGGTGGATACTTCGGCGCGAAGCTCGCGCGCGCCGGGGAAGACGTGACCTTCGTGGCTCGCGGGGCGCATCTGGCTGCGCTCTCCGCCAACGGCCTGCGGATCAAGTCGGCGGTGGAAGGGGACTGGACGGTGCGGGCGGCCGCGGTGGAGCGCCTCGACGGCGCGCCCCCGGCGGACCTCGTGCTCTTCTGCGTGAAATCGTTCGACACCGAGGAGGCCGTGCGGCTGATCCGACCCGTGGTGGGGCCCGCCACCGGCGTGCTCTCC
>Ga0207684_10003508_pt1 | contig 15301 bp, 13 predicted proteins | sample KBSK5501metaG_FD_184342 | JGI IMG/M metagenome (GOLD analysis project Ga0207684, IMG submission 184342) | Corn, switchgrass and miscanthus rhizosphere microbial communities from Kellogg Biological Station, Michigan, USA - KBS K5-50-1 metaG... | ecosystem: Host-associated > Plants > Roots >...
CCCACAGCGATTTGAGGTCGGTAAGTTACACACTATGTGGCCTGGTGTCCCAATAGTATCAACATCTATGCTCACAGGTGAAGGATTGGCGAATCTAGAGGAGACAATTGCTGACCTGGTTCTGGCTGGTAGGACATTGTATGGTGAAAGCGCTCTGATTACCAGTGCCCGGCACCAGGAAGCTTTACGTCGTGCCGCAGAGGATCTGAGCGCTTCCTCAATCTCACTTGAACAAAGGTTGCCTTTAGATTTTGTCTCTATTGACCTACGAGCTGCCTACGAAGCGCTTGGAGAGGTAACTGGAGAAACGGCAAGTGACGATTTGCTGGATAGAATTTTCAGCGAGTTTTGTATAGGGAAATAAATTACCATGCAAGTTTGTTTGAGGATTGGGTATATGATTAATAATCCGAATTTCGATTTTTATCATTTTACAAAAATCTTGTCAAAAACCCTTGACATGGGATAGGTAGTATGCCATAATAGCTTTGTCGCCAACAACGATGGATAAGTAACTTCTAGTAAGCAAACCTCCTTAAGGGTTTCTCCTTAGAAAATTGATCCCAGGATCTTCTATCTTTTATGAAGTGGAGTTATTCCTGGGTTCATCTGTCTCCAAAAGGCGACAGAGAAGCAAGCAAGACTTGTTTCCAGTAGCACCTTGACAATTGAAGAGTGGAAAGCAGAACAGCAACTGGGTGGACGCGAATGCGCACACAACAGTTCCTGTCAATAAGAGGCTTTCGTTCTGGAGAGAACGAGAGTATGATTCTGCGAACAGCCAAGTGCAAACAATGACAGCTTGGCCTGGATCGCAACTCAAATACCGAGGATAGCAGCCACCTCTGCACTCTGTGCGTGAGGTGGGATGATAGATCACGGATGGCGAGTTTGATCCTGGCTCAGGATAAACGCTGGCGGCGTGCCTAACACATGCAAGTCGAACGCCCTGTTTGTCGCAAGAGAAGCAGGGAGTGGCGGACGGGTGAGTAACACATGGGTGACCTACCCCGCAGTGAGGGATACCGGCGAGAAATCGCCGACAAGCCCGCATGGGGTCTCTTTGGTAGAGCGAAGAGAGCAAAGTCTCGCAAGAGACGCTGGGGGATGGGCCTGTGGCCGATTAGCTGGTTGGGGGGGTAAGAGCCTCCCAAGGCGACGATCGGTAGCTGGTCTGAGAGGACGATCAGCCACACTGGGATTGAGAACGGCCCAGACTCCTACGGGGGGCAGCAGTGAGGAATTTTCCGCAATGGACGCAAGTCTGACGGAGCAACGCCGCGTGCAGGAAGACGCTTTTCGGAGTGTAAACTGCTTTTCTGTGGGACGAGAATGGACGGTACCACAGGAAGAAGCCCCGGCTAACTACGTGCCAGCAGCCGCGGTAATACGTAGGGGGCGAGCGTTGTCCGGAGTTACTGGGCGTAAAGGGCATGCAGGCGGTCGGACGCGTTTCGGGTGACAGCGGGTGGCTTAACTACCCGAGTGGTCGAAAGACGGTTTGACTTGAGGACGCGAGAGGGACACGGAATTCCGGGTGGAGTGGTGAAATGCGTAGAGATCCGGAGGAACACCGAAGGCGAAGGCAGTGTCCTGGCGCGTGACTGACGCTGAGGTGCGAAAGCCAGGGGAGCGAACGGGATTAGATACCCCGGTAGTCCTGGCCGTAAACGATGACCACCAGGTGTGGGAGGTATCGACCCCTTCCGTGCCGGAGTAAACACACTAAGTGGTCCGCCTGGGGAGTACGGTCGCAAGATTAAAACTCAAAGGAATTGACGGGGACCCGCACAAGCAGCGGAGCGTGTGGTTTAATTCGATGCGACGCGAAGAACCTTACCAGGGTTTGACATGCACGTGCAGCTCCTGGAGACAGGAGTCCCTTCGGGGCGCGTGCACAGGTGCTGCATGGCTGTCGTCAGCTCGTGCCGTGAGGTGTTGGGTTAAGTCCCGCAACGAGCGCAACCCCTGTGGTCGGTTAGGCTGTCCGACCAGACTGCCACGCTAAACGTGGAGGAAGGTGGGGATGACGTCAAGTCAGCACGGCCCTTACGTCCTGGGCGACACACACGCTACAATGGGCGCGACAACGGGTCGCCAACCCGCGAGGGGGAGCCAATCCCAGCAAACGCGCTCTCAGTTCGGATGGCAGGCTGCAACCCGCCTGCCTGAAGCCGGAGTTGCTAGTAACCGTGGGTCAGCACACCACGGTGAATACGTTCCCGGGTCTTGTACACACCGCCCGTCACACCACGAAAGTCGGCAACACCTGAAGCCGCTGGGCTAACCTTCCGAGGAGGCAGGCGTCGAGGGTGGGGTTGGTGATTGGGGTGAAGTCGTAACAAGGTAGCCGTACCGGAAGGTGCGGCTGGATCACCTCCTTTCTAGGGAGCATAGGCCTCACTTCTGAAGTGAGGCCCACTTCCAGGTCGATCTTCTTCTCACAAGAAGAGGAAACTTGAAAGCAAAATTGAGTTTGTTGCTGACAGGTATGAAATCTAGTGGACTTGTTTGAAGCCTTACCACTCTTGAGTTGTCCGGGTACAAATGGCCGGGTGGGGGCAAGCCCCACCCCTACATTTTTGAAATGTAGGGGCGACCCTTGCGGTCGCCTGGTGATTTTTTGCCATTGATGTTTCTGCTTTCTGGGCTTTTAGCTCAGGTGGTTAGAGCGCAGTCCTGATAAGACTGAGGTCCCTGGTTCGAGTCCAGGAAGGCCCACTCTCTGCCGTGTTTTATGTTCGATCTGCGTGAGGATACTGCAATTGTAGTGAGAGAGGGGATGTAGCTTAGCTGGAAGAGCGCTGCCCTTGCACGGCAGAGGTCAGGGGTTCGAATCCCCTCATCTCCACCAATCAGGAAAGAATAAAGAATAAGTCCACCCGCCTGTACATGCGGGTGGGGTGGTGACTATAGCGAAAGGGAAACACCCGTTTCCATCCCGAACACGGCCGTTAAGCCTTTCAGCCCCGACGATACTTGGGGGGCAGCCCCCCGGGAAAATAGGACGTTGCCACTCCACCCGCCTGCACAGGCGGGTGTTTTTATATCCTACTCATTTCGTGGTGGTCCCTGCTCAATCCGTCTCCTCACATCGTCCATCGTCACATCGCTTTCCCACATCGCCTCCAACCACCAGTTTATGCCCGCATTCTCCCACTCTTGCACAATGAAAGCGGCCTTTTCACGATTTTCTCCTGGCGTCCTGCCCTCCCATACAATAGCAAAGGGTGTTTCTAAGGTGCGATGTTCTTCGATATATGTCTTCATTGCGCGAATATCATCAGGTGTGATCTCTACAAGTCTCCCGTCTTCGTCTAACTTGTTCGGCAGCAAGCCATCATAGCGCAGCGCGCGCTGCATTGATTTCATGCGAGGCCATGCGCCAACTACCCAGATAGGAATTCTGGGAGTCTGTATAGGAGCAGGTAACAGCGTCATTCCGTCTACGTGATAATGCTCACCTACATAATGCAGTGGCTGACCGCTCCAAAGGCCGGTGATGATCTCAAGGCTTTCATCAAGGAGCTCCGCCCTGGTTTTGCGATCCATCGCCTCGCCTACTTTATAGAATCCAGCGTCATCCCCTGCTGCGCCTAAACCCACGGGTAGGATCAACCTGCCATTGGAAAGGTGGTCGAGCGTAACCGTTTCACGCGCGATTTTCCAGGGTCTCCTCCGTGAAGGCGGAGTTAACATCGTGCCAATATGTACTCGTCGCGTGCGCACCGCGATCACCGCAAGCACAATCCATGGATCAAAGCCTTCTGTCGCCGGGTACTGTTCGGTCTCAATCGAAATACAATCGGGAATAAAAACGGCGTCCCATCCCGCCGCCTCCACCTTCTCCGCGAGTTCAGGAATTGTATGTACATCACCACGCGGAATGATGAAACCATATTTCATAGCTTGCTCCTTTCCCTTAGATTAGAGGGTTGTTTCAACAGTAATTACTTTTATCTGATATATACTATTATCCAATATAATGAGTGTAGAGGATAATTCCTGAGTTTCTCAGGCCGAAGCAGAGGGTACGCGCCACAATCGAGCGGAGGGCCGCTATGCGTATTATAGCAGGCATTGCATTGCCTCCGTATAAGAGGAAAAGCAGATGGATATGCAACCAATGACTCAATCAGCTTCATCGCAGGCAACATCCAGGGCGAAAGTCGTCGCCTGCATGGCTTTGCGCTCTTCAGCGTACTTACAGCCGTGATGCTCACCCTTTTGCTTGAAGCGCTGGATCAAACCGTCGTGGGAGTCAGAATGCTTGTACACCTTCTTCTCAGGGTACTGGTAGTTAATTTATAATTCAGGCCAGATTCAGGAAACTTTTATATTCACTTCAGTTCCCCACTCTATAATATAGACAGTTCTAAATGCATGTAAGGATGATGCAGCGAGCATTCGCTCGGAGGAGTCACTATGAAGAAGCGAGCATTCGTCTGGCCTGGCTTGATATTGAGCCTTCTGATTCCGCTTGTGACTGCCTGCGCAGGTGGATTGCCGCAGAAAGGCAGCACCTCCAACCCGGCAGTGCGTCCGGCAGGCGAAGAGCTTTATGTCCTCGACAGCTACACGAGGGCAGGATCCAAGGAGGTTGCCCAACACATCATTGCTCTGCCTGTGGGGGCAACGAACCCAAAAGCCCGGCTCATGCTCCCCGCAGGGCTTACAGATCTCAAACATCAGCGGTTATACCTTGCTAACTCTCTTTCTGACAGTAATGGAAGTGTGCACACCACCATCTCCGTTATCGACACAAGCTTTGGCGCTACTGTACGCACATTGAACATTCCAGGAAGCTACTCGACAGCCGATCGGGGTTACGCGGACTCAATGCTCTCAGGAGATGGACGCTGGCTGGCGCTGCGGGCGCAGAATACGCACGAGGGAGCAACCAGCATTGCACTGGTCGATACTCAAGCCGGAAAGCTTGTGAAGAGTATCCATCTGAATGGCGACTTCACGCTGGATGCGGTCTCGCCAAAGGGCACAATGCTCTACTTGCTAGAGTACTATCAGACCGGGACGAGTCACTATAACGTGCGTGCCTTTGACGTCAATGCTAACCAGTTGTTACAGGATAGCATAGTTGATAAGAATGAACTGGGTGAGAAGATGCAGGGTGCGGCCCTGGCCCGCCAGGTATCCGAGGATGGCGACATGGCCTACACGCTCTATATCAACCCAGTAACGAACAAGGCCTTCATCCACATTCTCTGGCTTACAGATACTGCATACAGTACCATAAACAGCTCTATCCCTTTCCCGGCTATTGCGCGCTGCATCGACCTGCCGGTGGGCAACTCTTCCGCGTTGTTGCACTACTATACGCTGACCCTCTCGCAGGACGGCAAAACGCTCTATGCGGCAAACGCCGCTCTAGGTACGATTGCGAAGGTCAACCTCGACCTCGGCCTGAACACATATCAGCTCTGGTTGATCGGCAATGGGAGGATAGATCACTTTAATGCAAGCAATAGTGTGTTGACAGCAACTGACAAGGCACGCGAGCTACACAATGGAGCAGCGTTTTCGCGGGATCAGAAGCTGCTGTATGTGGCGGGACTACACGGCATCTGGGTGATCAATACAAATACACTTCAGCTGCAGGGCGAGTATCTGAAACAGCAGGCCTTCACCGGGCTGGCCATGAGCAGCGATGGGCATACGCTCTACGGGGTTGACCCCACGAACGGCATTACCCTGCTCGACTCTAGCAGTGGAGAAACGCGCACAGTGATCAAGGGTGTAGTCCAGGCGCCTTGGGGTATCGAGTGGGCGACTGAAAAGGCTGCCCAATAATAGATCAGGAGATCTTTTTTAAGCGTTACACCATCCAATGTCCCGTCAAAAATTGCAGGAGGAGGAAGGAGAGCAGGGTGACGGAGAGCGTGAGATAGTAGAGATTGGGTTGTCGCTTCCTGCCGATGGCTGCCAGCACGATGAAGGCGGGAAACACTTCGAGCATAAAGCGGGAGTAGGATACTAAGGGCGTGTTCCCGAGCGTGGGAAACAACAATAACCAGCCATAGAGGCCAGCCGCATAGATGCTGTATGCCCGCTGCTCTCGGGAAAATTTCCACGGTCCAACCCAGCAGAGCACTAACAACACGAAGATAAAAAGGCAGGCGCTCAAGTCCAGCACGTTATGGATCGAGATGAAGGACAACAGACGATTCAGTTGGATCTGGTGGAGTGCCTCAAGGAAGGCGTACCAGGGCACTTGTAACCGGCGGTTCCAGAGTGATTGGGCATGGGAGAAAGCCAGGGCGTCATGGAACTGGTAGAAACAATACAGGGCATAGATCCCAAGACCGGCAGGGATGAGAGCACCAGCGAGCAGATCGAAACGCAGTGCTCTCAGGTGGAACCGGTGCTGGCGCAGGTATTCGTAGCAAAAAGGCAAGAACAAAAGCAGTCCTACCGAGCGGGTCAGAGCAGCGAGAAACCCACAAAGGCCAGCCAGCCACCAGTTGGCTTGGCGCATAGAATAGAAGCTGAGCACGGTGAGCAACAGAAAGAGCGACTCGTTGTACGCAGCAGCAAAGAAGAAAGCGGTGGGAAAGACCGCCAGATAGAGGGCTGTGCGCCAGGCATGCTCGGCATCAAAGTCGTGCTCGACCAGGCGGTAGAGAACGACCAGCAGCCCAAGCCCTGCGAGATTGGAAATGAGAAGCCCCGCGACAAAGGGATCATGGGTCAGGAACGTTCCCCCTTTTTCCAGCAGCGGATAGAGTGGAAAGAAGGCGAATGTCCAGGACTGGTCATAGCCAAAGGTGGCGATATGGATATACCGTCCAGTATCCCAACGATACCACGAGTCTAATAAGGTATGGACGCGAAGTATTTTCGACGAGAAATTGCCCAGGGTAAATAAGGTGGCACAATAGGTCAAGAGAAGAAAAGCCAGGTGCGTGGCGAGATAGATGGGAAAGACTTGTTTCAGCGCAGTATACCATTGCACCCAGAAGCTTTTTTGTATTGAGAATTCTTCGTTCGTTATCGCGGGCGGCTGCTTATCGAGAATAGCAGCGCTTGCCGATCCGTCTATGGTCGATTGCTCGCAGGTCGGCAGTTGTTTTTCACGCGGTATTTCAAATTGACGCTTATCGATACTGTTTGACTGCGTATGAGTATCCATACTACCTCTCCACCACAAATAATTGTTCTAATGACAGCATAATAGTTTTTTTCAGGCCTCAGTGCTTTAAAAACCATGTATCTATCATATAAAAGCGATACAACTCTGCTAAAGTAACGAGCTTGTACCGGATTCCAATCTATTCTACCGCATCTTTACTTCTCTTCCGATCTCAGTAAACAATGAGACGAAATGTTATAATCCATTTAATTTGCAACAAATAAGGCAGGTATTCTTCATACCTGCCTACGTGTAGTGGCTTCGAACTGGTCAAGCTCTTGCCTGCTATACACACCTTCACTGAAGTTGAGACCAGGCACGGCAAACGAACAAACTCATGTTAATGCTGGCCTGCCTGGAAGCACGCTACGTCGTACTGGGACACACTGTTGGGATTGTTCGAGTTCTGCGGCTGACTGCCAGCATAGTGGGCCTCCGCGGTAGCGAAGCCGCCGGTATTGAACCCGTTAGGGACAAGCGGCGTCCCTGGGCCAAAGAAATCCTGGCAACTCTGACTCGGCTGCCCCTGTGTTCCGGGGTCCGCAGCAAAAGCCCTTGTGAATGAAGAAACGGCCAGGCCAGCCACCAGAATGACGAGGATAGCGCTGATGACAATGAAACGCTTCATAACTTAGCTCCTTTCTAAACCCTGTTTTCAATAGTTCTCTATCAGAGAAATTTGCTCGATGTTCTGACCCTTGATTGACGGTAGCCTCCTCACTGCGGCTTATGAGGCAAGCAACCGCAGTATAATAGCCAGGGTCGGCAAAAGTATAGATGGTAGGGGTGGCAACCCGGTAGAGAAGAGGTGGTGATTTGGTGAAGTTCGGGAAGTGCTGGTTACAGACATGTAATCGCAGGTGTAGTTATCTCTTACAGTTCGGGATAAAATGTGAGCGAGGCACTTCGAAGTGCCTCGCTCACATCGAACGATGAGGCGAACTCCCAGGTTGCAAGTTCTCTACCTGTACCTCCCGAAATTTACCAGACCTTTACTTCCTTATTACCAGATTGCCACCTCCACCATCTACTCTCTAGTTGTCTTCAGTTATTATAGGGCGTTTGTCAGCTAGTCACAGATTGTTTCTTCGTCTGGAAAGGAGGCGCATACTCCACTCAGCAGCCTCTATTTGCTCGCGGTTGCGTGGCCAGGCACTGAAAACACCCTGTACAAGTAGGCCAGATTGCCTCAATCGTGGTCGGCCCAGAATCAACCCCTGAACTTAGACACCACATAAAAACAGGCAGTGCTCAACCCCATTGTCTAGACAATGGGGGGATAGTTTGAGCTATAATATCCGCTGGGACTGGTTTCGAAGAGGTAACCTTTAATCTTATTTTCAAGGAGGAAATAATGTTTTTTGCATTTTTACGGTCGGCGATGTGCCGGCTCGCGCTATTGGCGCTTGGCGCGGCCCTCGTGCCGATGGCGCTGAGCACCACAGCCATCGCCGCCGGTCCAGTTGTTAATCCGCTCATAAGCGACTGGCAATTCCTGGCGAGCGGTAATTTTCCGCCTAGCCAGTCAGCGTGCAACGCCGTGGGCCGCCGCTGCTTTAACCCGGCGGCGATGAGCAACTCCTACAACTACGCTTCCTTACTGGCCGCTAAAAACGATGGCCGGGGTAAGACTATTGCAATCGTTGACTCCTTCGGCAGCGATACCATCAGCAACGACCTGGGCGTCTTTGACAATGCCTTCAGCCTCCAGCATATGTGTGGGGAGACCGGTACTTTCGCCCAGCCTTGCACGTCCGGGATGCCAAGCTTTAAGATTCTCGAAGTCCAGGGGTCGCCACCTCCTGTACCACCTCCACCGAACAATGGCACCGGCCTGGAGAATCACAACCTCTGGGCCCTGGAAGTCTCCCTAGATGTCGAGTGGGCGCATGCCACCGCACCAATGGCGAACATCCTGCTGGTCACCACGCCCACCGCTGAAACCCTGGGGGTGCAGGGCTTCCAGCAAATGATGAATGCCGAGCAGTATGTCGTTGATAATCACCTGGCCGATGTCATCACCCAGAGCTTCGGTGCCGGGGAGGGCTCGTTCCACAATGGACTGGCCGCCCTCACCAACCTGCGCCATGCCTTCGTCGATGCACAGGCCAACAACATCACCGTTCTTGCCTCCTCGGGGGATGGCGGTACGACGAACACCTATAAGGAACCAGTCAAGAACCCGAAAGTGATTCCCTATCCGAGCATCATCTGGCCAGCTGCTGACCCATTGGTTACAGCGGTCGGCGGGACGTACCTCTGCACAAATGCTGTGACCGGTACATCTGTGGATAGCGTGTCGCCGCCAGCTACCTGCCAGAATAACCCGGGCGTCCGCGAGGTCGGCTGGATCGACTCAGGCGGCGGCTACAGCATTCTTTTCCCACGGCCTGCCTTCCAGAACACCTTGCCGGCTGGTAGCACCTTTGTCGGTAGTTCCGTAGGCGCTCCCGGGCCGAATACAAACATGCGCGGCATCCCCGATATCGCCTACCAGGCCAGTTCCCGCACGGGCGTGCTGGTCTACATGTCGTTACCGGCTACGACGGCTTCGGGCACGGGCTGCGGCGGGGCCAATCCCTGCAGCATCGGCTGGTATGTCGTGGGTGGTACCAGCTCTGGCTCACCGCAGTGGGCCGGGCTGATCGCGATTGCCGATCAGATGGCCGGGCATGACCTGGGCTACATCAATCCGAAGCTCTACCAGATCGCAAGCAATCCCGCGCAGTACGCCGCCGATTACTTCGATGTCACCACCGGCGGCAACCAGACCACCTCGATCCCTGGCTATTTAGCCAGGACGGGCTGGGATGAGGTCACGGGACTGGGGACGCCCAACGCGGCGAACTTGCTTCTTGACCTGGGGCACTGAGTACCTATTCCGCTCTATGAAGGTGCGCGTTGGGTAGCGCCTTTCTGGCAGGCGCTACCCAACGCGGCCAGAGACGGTCGGTAGCAGGCTTGATCTGCCGCTCGCTATAGTAGCTTGCCTCGCAAACCGCTGTTGGGAAGGCACTCGCCATACAATAACTATGGTTCTTGCTGCCTCTTGTTTCAGCGTGAGCAGGCCTGCTCAACGCTTTGCTCTGCACGGGCGAGAGACGTGTGTTCAATTGAATAGAATAACAAAGTGAGGGTTTTCTATGCATCACACTCAACGCTCCAAACGTAGTCTCATCCTCTCCCTGCTCAGCCTGGTTGCCCTGGTGGGGGCTGTGGCATTCAGCATCAGTTTTCAGGGGCATCCGAGCCAGGCCCATGCGGCTATGGCCAGCAGGCAATTACGGCTCGCCTCGGTGCCGGCGAACATCGACGTCAGCCAGCAGCTGCACAACGAGTCCGAGGAGACGGTGGCGGTCAATCCGACCAACCCGAACAATATCGTGATCGTCACGAACGTGGACTTTCCGGCAGCCGGGCTGTTCGAGGGCGTGAGCTTCGATGGCGGCAAGAACTGGAGCACAAGCCTGATCGGGGACAACGACAACCTGGGAGCCGCGTGTTGCGACCCCAGCCTGTCGTTCGACAACTACGGCAACCTCTTTATGACCTACCTCTTCAATGTAGGGAATGTGGTCCCCATCGCCCTCAGTACCGATGGCGGTCTCAGCTTCAACGTGATCGCGAACATAGCGAAGCCCCCAAAGCAGAGCACGCCGGCGGGTGGCGAGCGACGCGGCCTGTTCCGGTTCGTTGACCAGCCAACGATCACGACCGGCGAGGGCGAGGTCTGGGTGGTATTCAACGGCGGAGGTCCGATCGTGGCCACGGGAGCGCCAGTAACGGGGCTTGGGAATGTCGGCAAATTTATCACTCCTGAGGTTGTCCCCGGCACGAACAATTGCACGTACGGTGATGTTGCGATCGGCCCGGCAGGTCAGGTCATGCAGGTCTGCACGCTTACCGAGAGCGGGCAGGGCGGCGGCAAGCTCTTTGTGAACGTGGATCCCGACGGGCTGGGTCCCGCCGGCTTCGGTACGCGGGTGTTTGTGACCGAAACGCACGTCGGCGGGTTCGACTTCATCCCGGCGCAGCCCGACCGTTCGGTTGACGCGGAGCCTGGGCTTGCCTGGGACCGCACGGGTGGCTCCCACAACGGGCGCGTGTACCTGGTGTACACGCTCGAGCACCCCAACGAGAGCAACAACATGGACATCTACGTCCGCTTCTCGGATGACAAAGGCGCCACGTGGAGCGGTCCGGTGCGGGTGAACGACGATCATACGACAAACAGCCAGTTCCTGCCGAAGATCTCACTCGATCCGACCAGCGGGAACCTTGCAGTGGTGTGGTACGACTCCCGGAATGACCTCGGCAACGGGGGGCCAGGAGACACCGACGGCGTGCCGAATGACGACGCCCAGTTCTGGGGAGCGTTCAGCAAGGACGGTGGGCAGACGTTCACTGCGAACGTCCAGATCAGCGCGGGTACGTCAAACTCGCACGACTCTGGGAACCACATCGACTATGGTGACTACACGGGGCTGTCGTTCTTTGGCGGGATCGCTCACCCGGCCTGGGCCGACAACTCGAACAGCACAGGGAACAACCCGGATGGGCCCTTGCACGAGCTGGACATCTACACGGCCGCGGTTGCGGTGCCCTAGTGCTCAGTTCACCCTTGAGCGGGAAGCATCCCATAGGCGCGGGCTGAAGAGGCCAGGCGACTGCGAGGGCTTACACAAGAAGGTTTTTTAGGAAAGGAGCCAGCGCGGTGGGAGGTGTCATACCTTCGCTTCTCTCAGGGCAGGCTCTAAGCGCGAGCTTTCGATCTCTCGCAGGGCAGCGTGCAGATCCTGAGCGCAGCGAAGGATGACAGCCTCTGGCGACCGACGTATTTCAAAAAACCTGCCCATGTAAGGACCGCGAGGGTCGCTCCTACCAGACGACTGATCGGCCTGCAAAGAACGTAAAGACAGGGCGGGGCAAACCCCGCCCTGTCTTTACGTCTGCTGGGCCTTGTTGTACAGCGCGAACCAGGTATCATCGTAGTAGGGAGAGAACATATGGCCGGGCTGGAGACTGCTGGTGAAGTCGTTATGGCCGTTGAGGTACCAGTTGCCGCGGATTTGAATGAACCAGGGACCACCGCTGGAGCCTCCGGTCATGTTGCAGGGGATGGAGACCACCGTGCCACCCCCATGCCGCCAGCTGGTGCCGGTGGAACTCTCGCAGGACTGTCTCGTCTGGCCATCGAAAGGAGAGCCTGCGGGGTAGCCATAGGCGGAGAAAGGTTGCTTGACTGGCTGATTATAGGCCCAGCCTGCACCACCCACAAGGTCGGTCAAGACACCCTGGTTATTGGGAGCAACAATGATCATGCCAAAGTCATGATGAAGGTCATTTGGCCTGGCGCCTATCCAGTCGGAAGGGACTTCTAGATCGCGAGCGGCCCAGCAGCCATACGGTGTGCTACCGTTCTCATACAGAGGGCAGAAGATTACGTTATGCACCCAGTTACCGTACAGGTAGAGGCAGTGGCCAGCCGTGTCCACCACACTCTGGTTGCTGCTCACGACAGCAGTACCAGAGCAGGCGAGATCCTGACCAGCGGCGTTAGTCAAAAACACTTTCCCAACGGTCGAGAGTGGATATGAAAGGTTCTCACTTTGTGGGGGCTGCCCCTGTTGCTGGGCTGCTTTGCCCTGGTTTGTGTCGTTGCTCCCCTGTGTCAGATCGGAGGCAGGGTCGTTCAGTAGATCGGCGTTGGTGGCAGCGCGCATGCTTGCCGCTGTCCAATGATTGACGACGCCAGTGTTTGTCTCCACCGAGTGTACAATGATCGTCTCCGAAGGAGCTAACAGCGACGTGGACAGCAAACGCCCAAATGCCACCAGGTACACAAGGTACACACTGGCAAGCACGCAAAGAAAGATCTTGCCAGTCAGGGGGTGGAGTATGAGTCGATGCAGGTGTGGCATCATGCCTCTCACTTTCCTCAAGCCTGGTGCTCACCAGAGGTGTGTGGTTGTTGTTTCTCTGGATTGGGAGCAGTGACGTGCGGCAGAGGAGCGGCTTTGGCATTGCGCATTCTGTCTGCTCTCCAGTACCTGAGGGCGTCATCGGCAGGAGTCTCCACCGAATGCTTTATGATAGTGGTCGAAGGAGCTGGTTTCGAAAAACGCTTCCATGCAGCCAGGTACACCCCAATAAGCAAGCCTAGCAGGGTTATGCCAATCAGGGGCAGGTAGATGAGTCTCTGTTGTCGTGACATTATGTCTCTCTCTTTCAGAAAAGATGGTACGAGCACCAAGTGTGCGCAGGATACCATGCCTGTTGTGTTCCTTTCTGCACGTTCCGGAAGCAACACTTTCCCAGGAACAGAACCGCGTTTCCTCTAGAGAGAATTATACCAGCATTTCGTGATTTTAAGAAGATCGGCAAAGTCTCATATCCTAAAGAATAAGCGTAACTCATCCACGTATTTTCTAGCAGGTACGCACTAGTTGCTTGCTCGTCGAGTCAGGGCTTGCGGATTTTTAGGTCCGCAAGCCCTCGTTCGTCCTTTGTCCAACTAAGGAATGCCCCTTCAACCATATCCAGGACCAGAATAGCCAGACGAAAAAAACGATCTGCTAATGCAGAGGAGGCGTTCCTACATGAGTATACCTATCTATATCCCTGAGCGCTTCAAGCGCGTCATTCACCTGCATATCATCAAGAATATGCTAAACCGCTCATCTACCAACCCCGCATTGTTTTTGGGTATTCACGGCCCATCGGGCGATGGAAAAACATTTCAATGTGAGCAAGTGTTAGCTGAAATGGGTGTCAAGGCGTTTTTACTATCAGGGGGACAACTCGAAGATCCCTATGCAGGTGAACCAGCCAGGCTCATCCGCACCACGTATTTGAACGCGGTCGCTATGTTGAAACGGGAGCCGAAAAGGCTGCAGCCATTGTAATGAATGATGTGGATACTGGATTGGGGAAGTGGGAGGGACGTGTGCAGTATACGATCAATAGACAGAATGTCTTCGGGGAGTTGATGCACCTGGCTGACTACCCTCATTCGGTGCAGGGAACTCGCACGCAGCGCATTCCCATCATCTTGACAGGTAACGACTTTACCAAGCTGTATGAGCCGCTGACGCGAGCCGGTAGAATGACGAGCTTCGAATGGAAACCAACACTAGGCGAAAAGGCGCGCATCATCGCTCCCTTTTTTCCCAACCTTCAGGCGACAGAGTGTCGCGGCTTAGTGGAGCATTTCGCAGCAGAGCCACTTGCCTTTTTCGCGGCTTTGCTTTCAGCATTCACCAACGACCAGCTATACGAGGCAGTTCAACAGGTAGGAGTGCGACAAACCATGTCTCAGATCAGGAAAGGACGTGAACCGGCTCTTAGCGTGAAGATCAGCTATGATGAGCTAGTCTATGCAGGGGAAGAGCTGATGGTATCAGGGCAATTTGTCGATCACTTACGCGCGATGTAGTAGCTATTCAAGACATCATCCTCGACATGTTTCACCTCAAATTGTGTGAAACCAGCATCGCGGAGCATCTGGCTGGCGACTTGCTCACCCCACATCGTCCCAAGCCCGGCCCCATCTCCCGCCAACGAGACGGTCATGCAATGATTGCACGAGACCGTGTAGAGAAACGGAGCCAGCGGATGCTCCATATTCTCCTCGAGCTGGCTTGATGCGCGGATGTCAACCATCAGAAAGACGCCCCCAGGTTGTAAAGCTTTCGCAATGGCTCGAAGAACTTCTGCCGGTCTGGCCTGGTCGTGGATCGAGTCAAAGGCGGTGATCAAATCGTAGTGATCTGGGGCATCTAAGCGCGAAACATCTCGCACCTCGAAGCGGGTATTGGTTAAACCCAATCGCCTGGTTTCAGCTTGCGCGGCAGCGATGCCCTCCTGCGAGAAGTCATACCCGGTAAAGCGACTCCTGGGGAAGGCCTGGGCCATGAGATTGAGCGCGTGACCACTGCCGCAGCCGATATCGGCAACATCAATGCCTGCCTGCAACCGCTCTACCAGGCCTGGGATGAGCGGCAAGATCACCTGGAGCAGGCTGCCATCCACCACTTGTGCGCTCTCCTCGGCCATAAGTCGTTGGAAGTCGGGGAAGGATGAATAGGGCACGCCACCGCCGCCGGAGAAGCAGTCGACGATCTCCTCTTGCACATCGGCGAGCATAACGATATA
>Ga0207684_10003509_pt1 | contig 15300 bp, 10 predicted proteins | sample KBSK5501metaG_FD_184342 | JGI IMG/M metagenome (GOLD analysis project Ga0207684, IMG submission 184342) | Corn, switchgrass and miscanthus rhizosphere microbial communities from Kellogg Biological Station, Michigan, USA - KBS K5-50-1 metaG... | ecosystem: Host-associated > Plants > Roots >...
AAGGTGACGATGTGGTCGAGGGTCGGGTCGTTCACCTGGACGTTGACCGCATCGTCGAGGTCATCGCTCTCGTTCTGGGACTCTTCGCCCGCGATCGGGCGGCCCGTTACGCGGGCGCGTCCCGACTGCACGGCCCGCTGCAGGCGCTGCAACATCTGGCCGCCGCTGGAGCGAAGCCCGATCCCGCCTTTGATGGTGGCGTCGCCCACCGCGTCGCCGTCGAACGCCGCGCCGTCGTCGGAGATGGGGATGACCGCGGTGCCGCCCACCACCGTGGTGTCGGCCGGCCTCGCGGCCGGTGGGTACGCGAGGGCGATCAGCCCCGCGAACGAGGAGACCACGAGCCGCGCGAGCTTCGTATGTTGCATGAGGCCCTCCTGGAGATCTATTTTCAGGGGTGACGCGAGCGTATCGTGGCCCCGACGGGGCTGTCAACGGGCGTTCGCGCTAGCCGAGGATCCTCAGGTACGCCCGCCACGGGCCGACGGCGTCCTGGTATCGCTTGGCCATGACGCGCACGACCTGCGAGACGTGCGTCAGATCGTGGGCGACCCAGGTCGCGAGGAGCTGGGAGAGCGTGACCGTCCCCAGCTCGGGGTGGGTGCCGCGAAGCGCCAGCTGCTCCGGCGCGAGGCGAAGGGCTCCGAGCTGGCGCAGGTTGTCCTCGCGCAGCTCGGCAAAGCGGCGGAGCAGCTCGTCGATCGGCCGGCGGCCGTACTTCTCCTTGAAGCCGAAGCGGTCGAAGGGAGTGAACGGCCGGCTCTCGCCGCTCTCCAGGATGATGCGCAGGCGGGGGATCCAGTCGGTCTCCTCGCCGTGGATCAGGTGTCCGATCACGTCCCGCGGAGTGAACGTTTCGGGCCCCTCGTCGGCGGCGAGCCATTCGTCGCCGAGTCCCGACAACAGCGCCCGCAGCGTCGCGGGGGTACGGCTCAGGACCTGAACGGCCTCCGAGAGAGCGATGCTCATGTAAACCCCCACCCCGCCCCTCTCCCTTTCCGGGAGAGGGGGAGGCTCTAACCCGCCAGCATCGTTTCCGCGAGCCGCACCCAATACGCAGCGCCCACGGGCAGGATCGCGTCGTCGAAATCGTAGCGCGGGCTGTGGAGGTTGCGGCCGTTCTCGGCGGGACCGTTGCCGAGCCAGACGTAGCACCCCGGCCTCGCCTGCAGCATGAAGGCGAAGTCCTCCGAAGCCATGCTCGGCGGCACGTCGGGGATGGCCCGGTCGCGGCCCACGACCTCCGCGGCCACTCGCGTGGCGATCGCGGTCGCCGCCGGCTCGTTCACCGTGGCGGGGTACCGGTGCTCGTAGTCGACCTCGGCCGTGGCACCGAACGCGCTCGCGACGCCGGCCGCGATCCGCCGGACGCCGTCCTCCACGACGCGGCCGACGGCGGGCAGGAAGTACCGCGTGGTCCCGCGCAGCCGCACCTCTTCCGGGATGACGTTCCACGTGTCCCCGGCCTGGACCTGCGTCACGCTGACCACCGCCGCCTCCACCGGCGAGACGTTGCGGCTCACGATCGTCTGGAAGGCGCCGATCATCTCCGCCGCCGCCACCACCGGGTCGACCGCGAGGTGGGGCATCGCGCCGTGGGCGCCCCGGCCGCGCAGCCTCACCTCGAACACGTCGAAGGCCGCCATCACCGGTCCCGGCCGCACGGCGAAATGTCCGGCGGGCAGGCCCGGCCAGTTGTGCAGGCCGAAGACGGCGTCGACGGGAAAGCGGTCGAACAGCCCTTGCTCCACCATGACCCGCCCGCCCCCTTCGTTCTCCTCCGCGGGCTGGAAGACGAAATGCACGGTGCCGTCGAGGCGATCCGATTCCGCGAGCTCGCGGGCCGCTCCCAGCAGCATGGCCATGTGCCCGTCGTGGCCGCACGCGTGCATCGCGCCCGCCCGCAGCGAGCGGTAGGGAAGGTCACTCGTCTCCGCCACCGGCAGGCCGTCCATGTCGGCTCGCAGCGCGATCGACTTCCGTCCGCCGCCGCGCCGCAACGAGCCCACGACACCCGTTCCCGCGAGGCCCCGATGGACCTCCATCCCGAGGCCCGAGAGCGCCCCCGCCACCACCTCCGAGGTGCGGTGCTCGCGGAAGGCGGTCTCGGGATGAGCGTGGAGGTCGTGGCGCCAGGCCGTCATCTGCGCGTGCAGACGGGCCAGTCTCCCGATATCATCGTTGGCCACGCACAGAGTCTACGCCGGGAGGAAGGAATGAACATCGCGGTCCGTCTCGTCCTCGCGGGCGCCGTGGCGCTCGCCGTCGCTTCCGCGCGCACCGGGGCCGGGAGCGCCGCCGAGCCCGACGGCCTCAAGGTCGAAGTCGGCGTGAAGATGAAGACGCGCGACGGCATTGCGCTCGTGGCCGACATCTATCGCCCCCAAGCCGACGGGCGCTTCCCCACGCTGCTCCAGCGAACGCCCTACGACCGGAAGGGCGGCATCGGCGAGGCCCGGGCCCTGGCCGCCGCCGGCTACGTGGTGATCCGGCAGGACGTGCGGGGCCGCTTCGACTCCGAAGGCGAGTTCTATCCGTTCCGGCACGAGGCGGAGGACGGATACGACGCGGTCGAGTGGGCGGCCGCGCTGCCGTCCTCCAACGGACAGGTCGGCATGTGGGGCGGCTCCTACGTGGGCGCCACGCAGATGCTGGCCGCATCCGCGCATCCCCCGCACCTGGTCGCGATCTTCCCGTACGTGACCGCCTCCGAGTACTACGAGGGCTGGACGTACCAGCACGGCGCGCTGATGCAGTGGTTCGCCACGTCCTGGTCGTCGGGCCTGGCCATCGACACGCTGCGCCGGCAGGCACAGGAGAGGGAGCAGAAACATCTCCGGGAATGGGAGCGCACCTCGCCCCTTTCCGCCTACCCGCTCCTGGACCTGCCCGCGCCCACCGACGTCGCGCCCTATTTCCGCGACTGGATCGCCCACGAGACGAGCGACGACTACTGGCGCAAGGTGAAGGTCTCCGACCACTACTCCGAGATGACCGTGAAGGGTCTGCACGGCGGCGGCTGGCACGATCTCTTCCTGCGTGGCTCGATCGAGAACTACCTCGGCCTGAAGGCGAAGGCGGCCACTCCCGAGGCCCGCGACGGACAGCGGCTGCTCCTCGGGCCGTGGGCCCACGCGGCGACGTCGCCGGAAGGGAAGATCGGGGACGTCACCTTCGGCCGCGACGCGGTTCTCGACTCGACGGAAATGCTCCGGAGCTGGATGGATTACGCGCTCAAGGGCATCGCCAACGAGTTCGCGACGAAGCCCCCGGTGCGCGTGTTCGTGATGGGCGAGAACGCCTGGCGCGACGAGACGGAGTTCCCGCCCGCTCGCGCCCGGGCCACGCGGTACTACCTGCAGCCCGGGTCGGGCCGCGAGGAGGGGCGGCTGGCGGAGAAGCCTTCCGGCGCGGCGCCGCCGCAGAGCTACGACTACGATCCGGAGGATCCCGCGCCCACCCTGGGCGGCCGGCTGTGCTGCGGCGATATCGTCCCGCCCGGGCCCGCCGACCAGAGGGCGCTCGGCTCGCGCCCCGACGTGCTCGTCTTCTCGACGCCGCCGCTGGCGCGTGACGTGGAGGCCACCGGCTGGCTGACCCTGGAGCTGTTCGCTTCGACCTCCGCCGTGGACACCGACTTCACCGCCGTGCTCGCCGACGTCGACGAGGCCGGCTACGCGCGCTTCCTCACCGACGGCGTCGTGCGCGGGCGCTACCGCGATTCGACCGCGTCGGCGACGCTGCTCGATCCGGGCAAGGTCTACAAGCTGCCCATCGACCTGTGGGCGACGAGCAACCTGTTCAAGGCGGGCCACCGTATCCGGCTCTACGTCTCGAGCAGCAACTTTCCGCGCTTCGATCGCAACCGCAACACGGGCGAGCCGATCCTGGGGGCCACCCGCTCGGTGAAGGCCCACCAGACGATCTACGCCGACAAGGACCACCCCTCGGCGCTGGTGCTCCCGGTGGTGCCGCGGTGAGGCCTAGAACTTCCAGCCGACGTTGAAGGTGAACAGGCCGAAGGTCTGGTTGCGGCCGTCACCCATCACCATCATGAGCCGAGCGTCGGGACGCGCGTAGAACCGGAGACCCAGGTCCAGGCGAACGCCGCCGCCGAGGCTCAGGGCGGGATCGGTCGAGCGGAATCTCTCGAAGCTCGACGCCGGGGTCGTCCGGGGCTCGGCGCTCCGCGGGCCGGCCCCCCCCGGCTCGTGCCGGCCGCCGGTGGGCCGGATGTCCGCGGGCGTGACGAACCGGTCCCGGGACTCCTGGTGGTACACGCCCCCGCCGGCCGAGAGATATGGCACGGCCTTCCCGCCGTCGATGAGCGTCACGAGGAGCTGACCCATCGCGCTCACGCCGTGGCTGGCGCCACGATCGAGGTACGCGCCCGAAGCCTCGAAGGCCACCCGGTCGCTCAGGTCACGCAGCAGCGTCCCGCCGAGCACCCCGCCGGTCGAGCCCCGTCCGAACCTTCCCCGGCCGTCGAATCCGCCGCGAAAATCACGGCCGGCGCCGTCGGAGCCGGAGGCGAGGCCGACGCTGAACGAGATCGCGTTGTGGAACGGGGACGACTCTTCGGCGTGGGCGAAGCTGCCGGCGGCGGCGAGGACGCCGAGCGCCGCCAGGAAGCGGTGATGGACCATTGGGTGAGCCTCCTCGATTGGGCGAGTGAGCGGCATCCGGAGCGCCCGACGGTTCGACGACACAAGCAAGAGGGGTGCCGCCGCAATCCCTTGTGAACACGGCCCCGGCGCGGAGAAACCGTCACAACCGCGGGACAGCGCTGTCCAGGGCGGTGGACGGCCTAGCGCACGTAGGCGCCCCCGGGCAGCAGCTCGTGGATGGGCCAGCTCTCCTGCAGGCCCTCCACCCGGCGCGACCAGTCGAGGGCGGTGGGATCGGTCCCCGGTCCGGCTTCGATCCCGGGGACCGCGCGCGCGACCGCCGCGGCCCAAGTGCGCGCGGGCCCGCGACCCGAGGCGGCCACGCGGGAGGCGCCGAGCTTTTCGCGGGCGAAACGGCCGGCGATCTCGGCGTCCTCTATCAGCTCGAGGAAGTACGGCCGGCCCGTGAGCAGCGCGTTGTAGGTGTGGTTGGCGAGGACGCCGGAGAGGGCGCTGGTGTAGGCGGCGTCCTCGGCGAGGGCGGCCAGCTCGGGATCGTCGATGGAGACCGCCTTGTAGCGCATCCGGTTCTCGCCGAGGGCGCGCGCGTCGAAGGAAACGACCTCCCAGCCGTCGGCAAGGAGCGGTTCCACGAGCGGCCCGCCCTCGGTCCCCGCCTTGCCGTCGTAGGAAAGATCGAGGAGGACTCGGGCCCGCGGCGCACCCGCGCGGCGCAGGTGGACGAGCGGCATCACGAGGCCGCCGCTGTGACGCAGGCGATAGCGATCGATGACGACGTCGCCCACGCGCTCGCCGCCCGCGGCCTGCCAGGCAATGGCCCCGGCCGGCGCGACCCCGTCATCCGGCACCACCGGCCAGCTCGCGATACCGGGGTACTGCTCTCCGTGATACAGCGCGGCGAGGTCCACGCTTCGCGTGGCCCGATTCTCCCGGAAGTAGTCGCGGATCATCTCCATCAGCGAGCGCCCCGGCAGATCCACCCGCACCTGCCCCGTGGGCGTGCAGCGCAGCTCCTCCGGGGCCCAGGTCTTCTCGGGGGCGAGGCCCTCGCGGGCCGGCTGGCCGTTGAGCCGGTCCAGGAAAGCAAAGGCCGCCTCCTGGTTCTCGAGCGAGTAGCGATGCTCGTGGTAGCCCTCGGTCATCCCCACGCGGTCTCCGTGCCCGAAGCGCCGGTAGATCTGCGCCACCTCGCGGAACGTCTTGCGCGCGCCTTCGATGGGCACGAAGTCCTTCACGGCGGAGGCGACGAACAGCGCGCGCGGGTAGACGAGCAGGAGCAGGCCGGGATGGTCGATGCCCGCCGAGACCAGCCGATCGGGGTCCTGCTCGGGATCGGTGTCGGGATCCTCGAAGATGCGGTTGGCCATCCGCATCGGTAGCGACGTGACGTAGCAGGACGGGATCACGACCGCGATGCGCGGATCGAGGGCGCCGATCCACGCCGCCTGCAAGCCGCCCCCGCTGGTGCCCGTGATCGAGATGCGGCGTGCGTCGACCTCGCTCCGCGCGAGGAGGTAGTCGACCGCCCGCATGCCGTCCCCGACCTCCCACCGCAGCAGGCTCGCTCCCGCGAGGACGGCGAGGTTGCCGAGCACCGCGTGCTCCCCGCACACGAGGTTGTAGCGGCTGCGGCCCCGCGACGCGTCCCAGAACTGGCTGCGTTCGCCCTGGCCCACCGGGTCCCAGCACAGGACCACGTAGCCCCGCCGGGCGAGCCGGATCGCGATCTCCTGGTAGGGCGGGTGCGCCTTGCCGATGGGCGAGTGGCCGCAGGCGAGGAGTACGGCGGGCTTCGGCCCGGCGGGGGCGTCGGGCACGTAGAGCAGCGCCGTGACGTGGAAGCCGGGCAGGCTCTCGAAGACGATCTTCTCGATCCGGTAGCCGTCACCGGCAAGCCGTCCCGTGACGCGCGCGTTGAGCGGTGTGCGCGGGGCCGGCAGGCCGCCGATGAGGTCGAGGACCTTGCCGCGGAGCTCGCCCTGGAGCGAGACCAGCTCCGCTTCGCCGTGCACGGCGGCGAAGCGCTCGCGCCGCGCGTCGTCCTGCGCCCAGGCCCGGTCGAGCTGGTGGCGCAGGTAGGGGGTGATGCGCGGGCCCTCGGGAGCCGCGCCCAGGACGAGGAGCGCCGCGGCGAGAGCCGCGGCTAGCCTCTCCACGCCCGGCCCCCCGGGTACTCGTACTCGTCCAGGGAGGCGGGCTTCATCGCGATGCTGTAGCCCGGCGCCTCGGGGGCGAGGTAGCGGGCGTTGCGGATCCGCACCGGGTCCACGAAGTGCTCGTGGAGATGGTCCACGTACTCCAGGACATGGTCCTTCAGCGTGCCGCTGATGGCGATGTAGTTGAAGAGCGCGAGGTGCTGGACGTACTCGCACAGCCCGACGCCGCCCGCGTGGGGGCACACCGGGACGCCGAACTTGGCGGCCATGAGAAGGATCGAGAGGACCTCGTTCACGCCGCCGACCCGGCAGCTGTCGATCTGGCAGAACTTGATCGCCTTCGCCTGGAGGAGCTGCTTGAAGATCACGCGGTTCGCGCACGCTTCGCCGGTGGCGACCCCGATCGGCGCGATCGCCTTCGCGATCGCCGCGTGCCCGAGCACGTCGTCGGGGCTGGTGGGCTCCTCGATCCACCACGGGTCGAACCGGGCCAGGACCTTCATCTGGCGGATGGCCTCGCCCACGTCCCAGCACTGGTTGGCGTCCATCATCAGCGTGCGCGACGGTCCCAGCTCCTCCTTCATGAGCGCGGCCCGGCGCTCGTTGCCGGCCAGGTCCTGGCCGACCTTCATCTTGAAGTGCGTCCACCCCTGCGCGATCGCCTCCCGGCAGAGCCGCCGGACCTTGTCGTCGGGATAGCCGAGCCATCCGGTGGACGTGGTGTACGCCGGGTAGCCGTCGCGGCGCATCTCTGCTTCGCGGGCCGCGCGCGTCGGCGCCTGGCGGCGGAGGACGTCGAGCGCCTCGCCGGGGGTGATCGCGTCGGTGATGTAGCTGAAGTCGACGAGCTCCACCATCTGCTCGGGCGGCATGTCGACGAGCAGCTTCCAGACCGGCTTGCCCTCGCGCCTCGCCCACAGGTCCCATACCGCGTTCACGAGGGCGCCCGTCGCCATGTGGATGACGCCCTTCTCCGGTCCCAGCCACCGCAGCTGCGGGTCCTGGGTCAGGGACCGGAAGAACGTGCGCATGTCGGAGGTGATCGACTCCAGCGTGCGGCCCTTGACGTGGGGAGCGAGCGCGCGGGCCGCTCCCACGGTCAGCTCGTTGCCGCGTCCGTTCGTGAACGTGAGCCCGTGGCCTTCGAGCCGCGGATCCCCGGTGCGGAGCACGACGTAGGTCGCCGAGTAGTCGCCGACGTTCATCGAGTCGGAACCGTCCAGCTCGCGCGAGGTGGGGAACCGGATGTCGCGGACGATGACATCGGTGATGGCAGGGGTCAAAGGTCCTCCTTCAGCCTTCTCCGAGGAGCGCGGCCGAGTGTACATCGAGGTACACCGTCGTGGCCGGGTGGCGCTGGAGGGCGGAGGCGGGCCGCCACGGGCTGACCTCTCGCGTCAGCGTATCGCGCACCGCCGGGGCCTTGCGGGCGTCGGGCACCACGCACAGGATCCGGCGCGCCTTCATGATCTGGCGGATCGACATCGAGATCGCCCGCGCCGGCACGTCCTCCAGGCTCGGGAACCAGCCTTCGCCGAGCTGCTGCCGGCGGCAAGCCTCGTCGAGCCGCACCACGATGTACGGCTCCTCGGTCGCGAAATTGGCGGGGGGGTCGTTGAAGGCGAGGTGGCCGTTCTCGCCGATGCCGACGAAGGCCATGTCGATCTCGCAGCCGCGGATCAGCTCGCCGACGCGCCGTGCTTCCGCCTCCGGATCCGGCCGGTCGCCCTCGATGAAGTGGAAGGCGCCCGGCTGGACGCGGTCGACGATGCGCTCCTTCAGGTAGCGCCGGAAGCTGGCGGGGTGGGAGGCGGGCAGGCCCACGTACTCGTCCAGATGGAAGAAGACGGTGCGCCGCCAGTCGACGTCGGGAGCGCGCACCAGCGCCTCCAGGAACTCGAACTGCGACGCCCCCGTGGCCGCGACCACGCACGCGCGGCCCTGGCGGGCGATCGTGTCGCGCAGCGCGGAGGCCGCCTCGGCCGCCGCCGCCTCGCCGAGCGCGGCCTTGTCGGGGAAGACGCGGGTCTGCAACGGGCGCTAGCCTACGAGCTTCGGCCCGCGAACGCCAGCCAGGAGCTTCAGCCACTTCTTGGCCATCAGGCGGTGATAGGGCTCGGTCATGTGGATGCCGTCGAGGCACCGGAACCGCTCGTGGTCGGGGGAGGCGGCGAGCAAGGGTGCGACCTCGACGAGCGTTCCGCCCGCCCGGCGGACGGCCTCCTGCTGATGGGCGAGCCGCGCCGCCTCTTCGGGGTCGCGCACCGAGTCGAACATGTAGACCTTCGCACCCGCCTGCGTGAAGCCGCGAACCATCGGTAACACGCGGGATCGCCCCGGCCCGACTGCCGGGCGAGCAGGATCTGGTACGCGTGGACGCCGCGGATGTTGGCCTCGACGAGCTTCTCCAGCCGCGCCGCCGGCGTCTCCGGAGCGGGCTCCGCCGCCGGCACGCGGACGGCGTCCTCCGGCGCCTGCGGGTCGCCCGCCGCCGGCCCGTGCCACACGCTGCCCCCGAAGGTCGTGACGTAGACGCTCGACGCGTCGTTCGCGTCGGGGATCACGCGGTGGCCCCACTTGAAGTTGAAGCCGCGGATCCGGGTCCACGTCTCGCCCCGGTCGGTCGACCGCCACGCGGCCTGGTCGAAGCCGCAGGCGTAGAGCGTGTCGGGCCGAGCGGGATCGACCGTCGTGTCGTAGACGTGCTGCGAGCGCGGCAGGACATTGCGCCAGGTGGCGCCGGCATCGGTGCTCGAGAAGATGCCGCCTCCGGTGTCGTCCACGTCTCCCGCCACCCCCCACGCCGACAGGTAGAGCCGCCGGGGGTCGCGCGGGTCCGCCGTCAGCGCATTGGGGCCGTTGGTGCCCCGCGGCAGCGTCACCGGGGTCCAGTGCGCGGCTCCGTCCGTGGAGCGGTAGAGCGCGCCGTCGCCCTCGTCCCCGATCTTGCCCCGCTCGCTCCGCCGGGCCACGACGAGATAGAGCGTGCCGTCGCCGGCGCGGCTGATGCGCCACGCGAACGGCGGGCGCTGCGTGACGCCGTCGTTCTTGAGCGACCACGTCTTGCCGTCGTCGGTCGACTTGTAGAGGCCGCGGCCGAAGGCGCACGCGTAGAGCGTCCGCGCTCCCTTCGGGCTCGTCGGATCGAGCAGGACGTGCGTCACGGCCGACTCCGCCATGCCCGTGTTCGACAGCGTCCAGCTCCGCCCGCCGTCGCTCGAGACGCCCACGCCGCCCTTGTACGTCTCGGGATCGGTCCGCCGCCACATCTTCGGGCGGGGCAGGTCGTGCGTCCCGCTGAAGGCGCCCCACATCCGTCCCTTGACGTCGGGGTCGAAGGCGACCCAGTAGGTCGTGTTCCTCCACGCGTTGGGGATCCCGACCGTCGACCCGATCCACGAATCGCCGCCGTCCTCGCTGCGGAACAGGCCGATGTCCGTGTAGGTGATGAAGAGCCGCTTCGGGTCGAAGGGGTCGAAGTGGACGCCGTAGCTGCTGGTGACGTCCAGCCCGCGCGAGGTCCAGCCCGCCGGTCCGCGCGGCGCCGAGTGCACCTGGTTCCAGGTCTTTCCGCCGTCGAGCGTGCGGTAGGTACGGAAGAGGTCGGTGACGTAGCAGATGTCGGGGTCGTTCGGCGCGGCCGCGATGTCGTAGGGAGCGTCGTACCAGATGTCGCGTCCCATCTGCCGCGCCCGCTCCTCGATCCACGAGCCGTTCATGTTCTCCGCGGGGCCGTTGGACTCGCGGTGGACGATGCGCCAGCTCTGGCCGCCGTCCGTCGTCTTCGCGACGCCGTTGAAGAGGCCGGCCGGCCCCTGGCCCAACCGTAGGCGGCGGAAGCCGACGTAGGCCGTCAGGCCGTGACGCGCGGAGGCGGAGATCGCGTGCAGCTCGGGGGCCTCTCCCTCCCCCGCCGCGACGAGGTTCTCCACCAGGCCGGTATTGGCGGTCCGCCATGTCCGCCCGCCGTCGCTCGAGACGTGGATCCCGCCCCTCACCTCCGGACCGCGACCGCTCGCCTTCGTCGTGCCGTAGAGGATGGGACCGTCGGGACCATGGCCGATGCTGCCGGAATCGAAGCGGCCCGCGGCCGGTCCGTCGAAGTGATGCCACTCGGTGCCCGCGCCCTCCCACGCGCCCGTCTCGGCCAGGGTCAGCAGGCGATCGCCCTCCACCGACAGCGCGAACACGCGCTCGGGGGCGAGCGTGCCGAGGCGCGACCAGGTCCGGCCGCGATCCGTCGAGCCGATCACGACCGACCCGTCGCGCAGCGCGGTGGGCGGCCCCACGGCGCCGAGGGCGAACGCAGCGTAGATCCGGGTCGAGTCCGCCGGGTCGACCGCGATGGCGTGGATGGTCACGCCGCGGTTGCTCGGGTAGGACGGATCGTCGGTGCTGAAGGCCTGGTCGGCATGGTCGGTGCGGCCATGCTCCACGGTGTTCTTCGCGGGGTCGGGCCAGACCATGCGCCAGCTCCGCCCCGCATCCTCGCTGCGCCACAAGGCCCCGGTGCCCGCATAGACGACCTTCGGGTCCTTCGGATCGAACGCGTACGCGCTGACGACGTCGCCGAGGTTGAACATGCGCCAGGACGCGCCGGCGTCGCTGGTGATGTAGGCCCCGGTCATGTCGCAGCCCTCGACGACGAGGCTCGGATCGTGAGGGCTGATGGTGGGCCGCAGCATCGTTCCGCCGCCGCCCGGGCCGACGACCCGCCAGGCGTCGAGGCGTGGCGCCGACGCGGGCGCCGCGGCCACGGCCAGGCTCAACCCCGCCGCCGCCGTCACCGCGCGCCCCCACCGTGTCATGGATCGATTCTCCTCATGCGTGGTACTCCGGCCGACGCTCTCGGATGCAATCGGCGACCGCGACGGACTGCCGGGCCTCCTTCAGGCTCGGCGAAGGCGCCTGGCCCGCGCGGAGCGAATCGAGGAACGCCACGTACTCGCCGTAGAAGCCCCCATGGACGAAGGCCTGGTCCAATTCGGCCAGCTCGTGCCCCAGGACGTCGCGCCGCAGCTCGCCTCTCTCGAGGTGCTGCAGTCGTCCCGGCGCGTCGAACGCGTCCCACATCGGCACGTGGGCGTAGAACGTGTGATCGCGGGCGTGCACGGCGGCGCGCTCGATCACCACTCCCGCGACCGGACAGAACGCGAGGTGGGCGGTGGCGCCCGAGGCCATCACGGCGTCGAGGAAGATGTTGGCGACACCCGCGCCGGCTCCGGGCAGCGGCTGGTAGCGGAAGCTTATCTGGGCGTAGTCACTCGCGGCGAGGTACCGCACCGCGTCGATGCCGTGGATGGCGGTGGTCGAGAAGTCGGGGTCCCGCCGCCCGACACGGGTCATCTCGTAACGGACGTGATGAAGCTCGGCGGGGGCGACGCGCGCGTGCAGCTCCCGCTTCAGCTCTCGCAGCAGCGGCGCGAAGCGGCGGTTGAAGGCCACCTGGTGGGCGATGCCGCCGGCGGCCACGATCATCTGGTCCACCTCCGCTACCGTGCGGCCCGGGGGCTTCTCCAGCAACAGCGGGAAACCCCAATCGAGGATCGAACACGCCAGCTCGCAGGTGCGCTCGACCGGTGCCACGAGGCTCACGGCGTCGGGGCGCTCGGTGTCGAGCATCCGGCGCAGGTCGGTGTAGGCGCGCGCGAAGCCGAACCGCGCGCGGTAGCGCTCGGCCTTCCCGGGATCGAGGTCGCAGCAGGCCTGGAGCTCCGTGCCCGGATGGCGCGCGGCGTAGAGGGCGAGGGCAGGCCCGTGGCTGCCGGTGGCGTGCTCGCCGCAGCCGATGGTGGCCAATTTGGTCATTGACCCCCCACCCTGTCCCTCCTCAATGCCTTCGTGGACCCTCGTTCGGGCCCGTGGTCTGCACCACCTCGAAGTCGCGGCCCTTCACCCGCGACAGCGTCTCCAGGCCCTTCAGGTCGAGCCGGCGATCGGGCGCGATCGACATGAGCCAGTCGCTTCCGTTGTCGGCCATGAACATGCCGTAGGTCTTCAGCCCCTTCAGGATGGCCTGCGTGTGGGGCGGGAAGCCCGACACGTCGAAGTCCCTGCGCAGCCGGAACCGCTCGCCCATGCGCGGCAGGTCGGGATCCTCGAGCTTGCTCGCCCAGTGCGTGGCCGGGTAGACGTAGGCGCGCCGCGTGCGCCGGACCGTGAACCGCATCGCGTGCCGCACCACGCCGCGCGCGATCTCGTCGTAGCGCGCGATCGCGGGGAAGATGGGCAGGCCCGCGGCGTCCGAGGACGTCCACCTCTCCGGCCGCAGCTTGTTGCGGTTGAGGTCGAAGGTCGAGGCCTGCGACGCCTCCCAGCCCGCGCCGGTCTTGCGCGCCTGCCAGAACTCGTGGAGCAGGCCGTGGACGGGATCGACGATGATGAGGTGGCGGTCGCCGGTCCCGTGGCGCTGGATGTCGTCCAGGCCCTGGCCCGGCTTCGGCAGCGCCTTCAGGTCCTCGTTCTTGTGCAGCGGCCAGTTCTCGATGGGCGCGTTGTCGGGAACGGGGAAGGGGCCCGCGTCCGACTCCTCGGGGTACTCGATGACCTTGACCGGCACCTTCTTCTGGTCCGGCGGCACGATCACGTAGTTCATGTCGAGGTTGAAGCCCAGCGGCTTGTCGGCGCCGACGGAGGCGATGATCGCGTCGGAGTTCGGCAGCGTCGGGAGGGCCGAGACGTCCTCGTTCCACGGGTTGTCGGCCGGGAAGATCTGCATGGCCCGAACGATGCGGTCGGCTTCCGGCGTGTCGAACAGGACCGGCTTCGTGATCGGCGGCAGGGCCGCCACGACCGTCGTCGCCGCCGCCGCCAGCATCCTCTTCATCACCTCTCCTCTCGGATCTTCCGCAACCTCAGCCGCGCGTTCCGGTGGCCGTCCCACGGCAGGTGCGCGAGGCCCGACTCGTCGGCCTCCACCGCCTGCCGCCACATCGGCGCTCCGGGATTGGAATTCGGCGTGAGCTGCAGCTCGTAGCGGGCGCCGGGCGCCAGCCGAGTCAGCAGCAGCGTCTTCGCGGCCACGTCGGGCAGCGTCACCTCGCCCTCGGCCAGCGGGTCGTCCCCGGCGTCGAACAGCGCGAGGACGCCGCCCTCCACGAGCGCGCCATCGAGACGACGACCTTGCACTCTCTCCACGCGCCGAGCGAGGGTGTCGCCCGCGTCGCCGATCTCGAGGACGTGCAGGAAGTGGTCCTCCTTCGCCGGCGTGGTGGGCGACACCTCGATGCGCCACGCGCCGGGCACGACGTTGCGGGCGTTGCTCGGCGAGAGCCGCTCCAGGTCCTCGCCCCAGAACGTCTTCCACATGTGGCGCAGGTCCGGGGCGTCGGGGAGCGGCCCGCCCTCGAACGGCGGCGGCGGCCAGTTCCGGCCGCTGCCCCACGCCCCGCCCTTCTCGTCGCCGGGGCACCAGAACTCCTGGCCGGGTCCGCCGCGGGCCAGCACCTCCGCCTTCTCGGGCAGGAGCGAGTGCACGCGCAAGCGGCCCTGGCGCTCCTCGAACGTGAACACGGAGCCCTCGACCTTCGGCGCGTTCACGCCATGGAGCAGCCACGCCTTGTGGAAGGAGGGGTCGGTGGCGCGGACGCGGTCGTAGACGACCAGCACGTTGTCCGCGGGCGTGTACACGAGCTCGCGTGTGAAGCGCTCCATCTTGGACGGGTGGTAGGCGCGCGTGATGTCGCCCCGCGCGTAGTCGAAGGCGCCCGGCACGTGGACGGCCGCCTCCATCCGCGCCACGTCCCAGAGATCGCGCGTGCGCCGGAAATCCTCGCGGCTGCGGACGGTGTTCCAGTAGCGGGACGAGTCCATGCGCTGGCCGCCGTCGTTCGCCGCCGGCAGCAGGTTCTCGCCCCAGAAGAACGTCTCGCCGGGCTCGTAGACGAGCACGGAGTTGTGGGCGACCGTGCGCCGGTAGTAGTTCAGGTAGTGCGGGCTCTCCGTGTCCGTGTAGTCCATCCCGCTGTCGATGGCCAGGTCGCCCTTGTGGTGGATGACGAAGTGGCCCTGGTCCAGGTGGTCGTGCTTGGCGAAGAAGGGCCCGGCGTCGAACTCGATCCACGTCGCGTCCGGGCCCCACCCGTCCCGCATGACGAAGTGGCCGATGCCGCGGAAGAGCTTCGCCCGCGGCAGCTCGGCATCGGTGGCGGCGGCGGGATCACGCGGCGCGACCGTCGCGTCGCTCCACAGGAACTGGAGGACCGGGATCGTCCACTCCTTCGGCACCCAGCCGCTGTCGCGCTGGATCCAGGCCGCGTAGGGATCCTTGAAGCGGTGGATCGCGTAGGCGAGGACGACGTTGTCCAGCGCCTGCAGGTGCGGCCATTCGTTGTCGTCGTCCCGGGAGGTGGTCCCGTCGGGCTCTACCTTATATAAGTACGTGTCGCCGCCCATGTGGGAGAAGACCGGGTAGCGCCGGGCGGGATCGTCGCCTCCCATCGTCCTGCGCATCTCGGCGAGCAGGGCCAGCGGCGCGAACGTGATCCGCATGTAGTCCATCGACTCGTGGTAGCCGC
>Ga0207684_10003511_pt1 | contig 15297 bp, 12 predicted proteins | sample KBSK5501metaG_FD_184342 | JGI IMG/M metagenome (GOLD analysis project Ga0207684, IMG submission 184342) | Corn, switchgrass and miscanthus rhizosphere microbial communities from Kellogg Biological Station, Michigan, USA - KBS K5-50-1 metaG... | ecosystem: Host-associated > Plants > Roots >...
CCAATGGTCACGCCGTGATGATGTTTGTTAAACTTCTGCTCGATTCGCTGTTGAATTTTGTCAGCCAAATCGCCCGACGGCGACACACTCGCCGACACCGCTGGCGTGGGACTGGCGACCGGTGGCACCGTGGGACTTTGGCCAAACACACTCACCGCCACTGCAATTGAGCATACAGAGACAATAAAAGATGTTTTCATAGTGATCCTTTGAGGATGAGATGCGACGGGCGGCTAATTTGGATTCAAAAATTCTTCAGCCGGGATTGTCGCGCACTGGTGGTAGATCGGCCGCTCCGCCCAGGAAATATCGAGCAAGCGAAGGCTGGAGCGGGTGACGAGACTTGAACTCGCGACGTCCTCCTTGGCAAGGAGGTGCTCTACCACTGAGCTACACCCGCGCCTTGAGCGGATAAAAATAATGGCGCGCCGACTCCGTTGCGCAACCTTTTAATTGATCGAGTAGTGGAGTCGTGATTCGCCTTTTTTTCAATGCCCAATACTCCATTACTCCGCCACTCCAGCACGCCGAAACATTTACACATGTCCGATCTTAACCTAACTCCGTCGCGCGAAGAGTTTCGTGCTTTTGCGAAACGCGGTAATCTCATCCCGCTGATTGTCGATCTCGTCGCCGACAGCGAAACGCCAGTCTCGGCTTTTGCCAAGATCGACAATAACGAGCTTTGTTTCCTTTTCGAGTCGGCGGAGAAAAACGAAGAGTCGGGACGTTTCTCATTTATCGGTTTCGCTCCACTCCTGGTTTTCAAAAGCGTTGGATCGACAATTTCGATCACCGAAAACGGCCGAACTCAAACTTTCGAAACGAACAGCGATCCATTGACCGAATTGCAAAAAGTAATGTCGCACTTTCGTTTTGTGGCGCGGCCCGACATTCCACATTTCATTGGCGGCGCGGTTGGCTACATCGGTTACGATGTTGTCCGATTCTTCGAGCCGACTGTGCCGATTCATCCGCGCGACGATCTGCAATTGCCGGAGATGATGTTCGTGATCGCCCGCAAGTTGCTGATTTTCGATCATCGCTTCCGCAAACTGTATGTGGTGACCAACGCGTACATTGACAATGAAATTTCCGACGACGACGCTTATGACCGTGCGCGCGAAGATTTAGAACGTGCGCTTAAAAAACTCACGCGACCCGTCGATCTGCGACCGATTCCCGCGCACGCCATTGCGCAACTTCCCGACGCACAGAGCAACACGACCCGCGACGAATTTGAGGCGATGGTCGCGCAAGCGAAGGAATTGATCGCTGCGGGCGACATTTTTCAGGTCGTTTTGTCGCAGCGTTTCGAGACCGAATTCTTCGCCGATCCTCTTGATCTTTATCGCTCTCTTCGTTTCGGCAATCCCTCACCGTACATGTTCTGTCTCAAGTTCGGGAGCGAATTTTCCGTGGTTGGAAGTTCCCCTGAAGTGCATATACGCGTGCGCAACGGTCTTGCCGAGATTCGTCCGATCGCTGGTACGCGGCCGCGTGGCGAAAATCTCGGGGAAGATCAGCGCCTCGCCCGCGAGTTGATTGCCGATCCCAAAGAGCGCGCCGAACACGTCATGCTAATCGATCTCGGACGCAACGATCTCGGACGCGTCGCGCAATTCGGCAGCGTCAAAGTGACCGAGCAAATGGTGATCGAACGCTACAGCCATGTCATGCACATCGTCTCCCACGTGATCGCGCGATTGCACGAAGACAAAAATACATTCGACGCCGTGCGCGCCACGTTTCCGGCCGGCACGGTTTCCGGTGCGCCGAAGATTCGCGCGATGCAAATCATCGCCCAACTGGAAAAGAGCCGGCGTGGTCTTTATGCCGGCGTCGTCGGCTACTTCGGATTTGACGGTGCCCATGACAGTTGCATCGCAATTCGCTCGATTGTCTTGAAAGACGGACAAGCGTTTTTGCAAACTGGAGCAGGAATCGTCGCCGATTCGGATTCATCGCGCGAATTTGACGAGACGATGAACAAAGCGAAGGCGATGCTCGAGGCGATCGCTCGCGCAAAAAAACTGTAGCGGCTCGCGTGTCGCCTGCGAAACTCTAATTCAATTACAGCCGACACGACTGCCACTACAGATGCTTCTCGTCATCGATAACTACGACTCGTTTACTTACAATCTTGTCCAATACTTTGGCGAGCTTGGTGTGGATCTTGTCGTCAAGCGCAACGACGAAATTTCAATCGCTGAAATCAAAAAACTTCAGCCGAAACGAATTTGTATTTCACCGGGGCCAGGTCGGCCGGAAAACGCGGGGGTTAGCTCGAGAGTGATCCGCGAGTTTGGTCAACGCACTCCGATTCTAGGCGTTTGCCTCGGCCATCAATGCATCGCGCAGGTTTTTGACGGCGAAGTTGTGCGCGCTGCAAAGTTGATGCACGGGAAGACATCGACCATCCGTCACAACGGCCGCGGCGTTTTCGAAAATCTCGCGCAACCGCTCGAAGCGACGCGTTATCATTCTTTGATAGTGCGCCGCGAATCTTTGCCCGATTCGCTTGAGATCACCGCTCAGACCGATGAAAACGAAATCATGGGATTGCAACATCGACAGCTGCCCATCCACGGCGTGCAGTTTCATCCCGAGTCGATCCTTACCGCGGAAGGAAAAAAATTGCTGGCGAATTTTTTGCGAGTTTGATCACCCGTCACGCGATCACTTTGTGGATGGCGCGCACTTCGTTCATCATTTGCTCGTACTCTTCGAGCGTGAGCGATTGCGCGCCATCCGAAAGCGCTTCATCTGGTCGCGCGTGCACTTCGACCATCAAACCATCCGCGCCCACGGCGACGCCCGCACGGGCGAGCGGCGTAACCATGTAGCTTCTGCCAGTTCCGTGCGCTGCATCCACAACCACCGGCAGATGTGAAATGCGACGCACGGCCGGTATCGCCGCAAGATCGAGCGTGTTGCGTGTGTGCTGCGCAAATGTGCGCACTCCGCGTTCGCAAAGAACGATCTGGTAATTTCCCTCCACCATCACGTATTCGGCCGCGAGCAGCCATTCCTCGAGCGTCGCCGCCATCCCGCGCTTGAGCAAAACCGGCAGGCGCGAGCGTCCGACACGCCGCAGCAGCGTGAAATTCTGCATGTTGCGTGCGCCGACCTGAACCATGTCGGCATACTTTTCGACAAGATCGACATTCGATTCGTCGAGCGCTTCACTTACGATCTTCAAATCGAACTCTTCGCGAATCTCGACAAGAATTTTCAATCCTTCTTCGCCAAGCCCAGCGAACGCGTATGGCGAAGTACGCGGCTTGAATGCGCCGCCGCGGAAAAATTTTGCGCCGCTGCGCTGAACGACGTCGGCAACTGTGAAAGCTTGCTTGCGACTCTCGATCGCGCATGGCCCGGCGATGATGGCGAGCGATCCGTCGCCGATCTTTGCGCCGCCAACATCGACAATCGTGCGCTCGGGCCGCAGATCGAGCGTGATCAACTTGTACGGTTTAGTCACCCGGATCGCTTCCGCCACGCCCGGCAGATTTTCGAAATGACTGAGATCGACCGCGCCCTGATTGCCGGTCACGCCAATGGCAGTGCGCGTCGCCCCAGGCATCACGTGCGCACGGAAGCCGAGCGACTCGACCACGCGGACGACACCGTCGATCTCGCCCTGCGCGGCGTTGGCGTTCATTACGATCAGCATAAAATTTGCAGCTTAAATCCCGAGACGATGATTCGACGAAGAAAACCGAGCGATTGTCGAATCATTTTTACGGAAAGGCCGTTATCTTCGTCGGAAATCCTGCCGGTGACAACTGGCGTTGAAAACAGCATGTGAAGCCGAAAGTCATCTACCTCTGGCGGAGATTTGTCGAGCCGGATTGGATCGACATGTGCGAGGAAGCGCTGCGCGAGCGTCTGGGCAATGATCTTGCGGTGATTCAGCAACCGAGCCGGAAGCGTGCACTCCTCGAAGTCGCTTGCCAATCGCGAAAACAGGCGCGCGATCTTGCCAAAGAATTTGGCGGAGGAATCGACAGGTTCCCACGTGACTGGCTGAAGCGTTTCTCACGCGAGCAAAAAGCGAAACCGCTTCGAATTGGAAAGCGATTGGTTATCTCAAATATGGGTGGGACTTCAGTGTCAAGAGGCTGGCGGTCGCCGTCCTCAAGCAGCGGCAAACGCGCGATCCAGCTTATCATACCTGCGGGCTCTGCGTTCGGAACCGGTGAACATGCGACGACGGCGATGTCGTTACGATTGCTCGAGCAAGTAACTCGCGGATGGAAACCGGGCTGGTCGCTTGCCGATCTTGGAACGGGCAGCGGCATTCTCGCGCTCGTGGCAAAACGTTTTGGTGCAAAGCGCGCGGTTGCGATTGATGCCGCGGCAATCGCGATTTCGACGGCGAGAGCAAATGCCCGGTTGAACAAGATTAACAATATCGATTTCAAAGTCGGTGACGCGCTCCGATGGGAAGATCGACATGAAAAGTTCGAGATCATCACGGCGAATCTTTTCAGCGAGTTGCTCATTAAAGCGTTGCCGAAATTGCGCAGGCAATTAAAGCGCAATGGCCGGCTGATTCTCTCAGGTGTCTTGCGTAATCAAGAGAGAGAATTCATTCGCGCGCTCCGCCGTCACGGCTTTCTGTTAGGGACGATACGCCGCTGGGGCAAATGGATTGCCATCCTTTGTAGCGGCGGCTGTGCCAGCCCCGGCGAAAGCTGCAACCATCCTGATTGCTGCGCCACTTTCCCGCTGAGACCGCGGCCTTACAGCAAAAAGCGAGTTGACTCGAGGGAAGGCCGCCAGCTATTTTGCCTTGCCCCTTAGCGGCTTCGGTTTTCTGCATCGAGCGGTTTAATCATAAGCCGCCGGAGCAAATCATGCAGACTGAAGAACTTTCCTACGCCATCGTCACGCCGTATTCGATGCGCAAATCGCGCACTGGCGGGATCATTGCCCGATTGATTTCACGCACCGGGCTCGGTCTGGTCGGCGCGCGGATGTTCGCGCCGAGCGAGGAGCTAACGAAGCGCTACGCGGAGACGATCGTGACGGAAACGGACGCGCGGCATCGCGCGACGCAGGAACTGATTCGCGATTATGTACGGAAAAATTTCAGCAGTGAAGTTAACGGTCAGCGGCCGCGCGTTTTGCTTCTGGTTTTTCGCGGGTCGGATGCCATTGAAAAAATTCACCGCACCGTTGGACACATCGTGCACGAACGCACCAGTGGCGAAACGATCCGCGATACGTTCGGCGACTACATCACCGATCGTTCTGGCAACGTAACTTATTTTGAGCCCGGGGTGCTTGCCGCGTTCGATGCAAAAGCGGTCGAGCGGGATCTAAAATTATGGGCGGACTTTTCCGATGTCGATGGTGGGCTCCTCGATCAGGTGATCACTTTTCCGAAAGAGACAAAGATCGAGAAGACCCTGGTGTTGATTAAGCCGGACAATTTCAAATTCCCGAACCTGCGGCCGGGTGGCGTCATCGAAGTTTTCTCTCGCACCGGGCTCTACATCGTCGGGTTCAAGGTTCATTGCATGAGCGTGTCGCAGGCGGAAGAGTTTTACAGGCCGGTTTTGCCAGTGCTGGAAAAGAAATTGGGCCCGACCAGTGGTCGTGAAAATTGGGAAAGCATCGTCGAGTTCATGGCAGGAATGAAACCGAGCGAATGTCCGCCGGAAAAGCGCAGCGCGCCGGGCACAGAAAAATGCATCGCCATTGTTTATCAAGGCGTGGATGCGGTGCGCAAAATCCGCGACGTGCTCGGCCCGACTGATCCGGCGAAAGCGCCGCCCGGTTCGATTCGAAAGGAATTTGGTCAGACCATTATGATCAACGCCGCGCATGCCTCCGATTCGGTGGAAAACGCCAAGCGCGAGATGGCCATTATGCAGGTGGACGAGAATAACTTCAAACCTTTGATTGAAAACTTTTACCGCCACAAATAGTGTGCGCTCCTGTTTTTTAAAAATCTCACCGAACATAAGATCGAAATGGAAATTTCCGCACGCGCCGCTCAACTAAGTCCCTCGCTCACGCTTTCTATCGACAGCAAAGCCAAGGCAATGAAGGCCGAGGGGATCGACGTTTGTGGCTTCGGCGCAGGTGAACCGGACTTCGATACGCCCGAACACATCAAGGCGGCAGCGATCGAGGCGCTCCAGGCTGGTTTCACAAAATACACGCCGAGCGCCGGGATTCCGGAATTGCGACAGGCAATTGCAGAAAAATTGGCGGCTGATAATCGACTGATTTACCGCGCGAGCCAGGTTGTGGTAAGTAATGGCGCCAAGCATTCGTGTTACAACGCCATCCTGGCGACGTGCCAGCCGGGCGACGAGGTCATCATTCCCGCGCCGTATTGGGTCAGCTACCCCGACATGGTGAAACTGGCCGGCGCGGAGCCGGTGATTGTGCCAACCATGGAGCGCAACTCATGGAAAATGCGCGCCGAAGATTTTGAGAACGCGATGACGCCGCGCACGAAAATGTTGATCCTGAACAGTCCGTGCAATCCAACCGGCTCGGTCTACACAGGCGAAGAGCTGCAAGCGATTGTCGATGTTGCCGCCGAGGAAGACATTTATATTTTGTCCGACGAGATTTACGAGAAGCTCATCTACGACGACGCAAAACATATCAGTGTGGCCTCGCTTTCGAAGGAAGCTTACGACCTCACCATCACGGTGAATGGTTTCAGCAAATCGTACGCGATGACCGGCTGGCGACTCGGTTATCTGGCAGCGCCGGAACCAGTGGCAAAAGCGGTCGAATCAATTCAGAGCCATAGCACATCGCACCCGGCTTCGTTCGCGCAACGCGGCGGGCTTGCCGCCTTGAAGGGCGATCAGCAGCCGATCGCCGATATGCGGGAAGAGTTTGATATGCGGCGCAATTACATGTTCGATCGCGTCTCAAAAATTCCGAATGTGACCGCGGTCAAACCGCAGGGAGCATTTTACGTGCTGGTCAATGTCAGCCAGCTGGGGCTCACTTCGCAAAATTTTGCCGATCGTCTCCTCAGCAAAGCGAATGTTGCAGTCGTGCCGGGAGCTGCATTCGGCGACGATCGCACCGTGCGGCTCAGTTACGCCACGAGCATCGACATCATCAAAAAAGGCCTCGACCGCTTTCAGGATTTTTGCCGGACATTGTAACGAATTGTCATCCCAAGCGAGAGCGAGGGACCTCGTTTCCTGCGCCGCGGGAACTTGCCTCCGAACGGTGTGCGTCTTCGATGAGAGCAAAGCACCTCTTTGATTGCGTGAGCAAATGACCTTGTGAGAGGGTCCTCGGAATGACACGTTTGAACCTTTTAATTTTAGTGTTCTGAATGCCTTTTGGTTATCTCGCGCTCATCCTACACGCGCACTTGCCGTTCGTTAGGCATCCGGAGCACGAGCATTTTCTCGAAGAAGATTGGCTCTTCGAGGCCATTACCGAGACTTACATTCCCCTTTTGCGCATGATGCAGCGCCTAGTGAGTGACGGCGTTCCATTCAAGCTTACGATGTCGCTCACGCCAACGCTCTGTGCGATGTTGCAAGATAAGCTTTTACGCGAGCGTTACGTGCAACATGTTGATCTTTTGCTCGATCTGGCAGAGCGCGAGCGAAAGCGCAATCGCAATGATCTAAAACTTCGAGAGCTTGCCGAATTTTACTTCGACATCTTTTTGCAAAGCCGCCGCTGCTTTGTCGATGAATGGAAATGCGACTTGCTCGCGCAATTTCGCAAACTCCGTGAAACCGGGACGCTCGAAATTATTGCCTCCGCCGCGACTCACGGATTGCTCCCACTGATTCAACAGCAGTCGCGCAAAGCGGCGCGCGCGCAGGTTCTGATCGGTCGAGATATGTATGTGGATCTTTTCGATATCGATCCAACCGGTTTTTGGTTGCCGGAGTGCGGTTACGCGCCCGGTCTCGAAGTAATCTTGCAGGAAGGGAACATTCGCTGGTTTGTTCTCGATGCGCACGGATTGATTTTGGGAAATCCGCGTCCGCGCCGCACAATTTACGCGCCGTGTTACACGCCGGCAGGCCCGGCGGCATTTGCGCGTGATCGTGATTCGAGCCGCCAAGTTTGGAGCGCGCAAGAAGGTTATCCGGGCGATCCGGCGTATCGCGAATTTTATCGCGACCTCGGTTTCGATCTTTCGCTTGAGCATCTCGGCCCGGTCGCGCGCGGAATTCGAAAATTTGCCGGCGTGAAATATCATCGGATTACGGGGCGCGGCCCAGAAAAGGAGTTGTATGATCGCGAGGCGGCGGAAAGAACCACCGACGCACACGCGACTCATTTTCTCGAACAACGACGCTCGCGGTTTCGGCAGATTGCAGCGGCCGATCTCGATCCAATCATTGTCGTTCCCTTCGACGCGGAGTTGTTCGGGCATTGGTGGTTCGAAGGACCACGGTTCCTCGAACTTTTCATTCGCAAGGCCGCGTTCAATCAAAATGATTTTCGCCTAACGAGCCCGAGCGAATTTCTCGAAACGCATCCGACGCAACAAACCATCCTCCCCGCAACATCGACATGGGGCGACAAAGGTCATCTCGATGTTTGGCTCGACCAGAGCAATTCGTGGATTTACCCGTATCTGCACACCGCGGCGCAGCGGATGACTGAAATCGCTCGCGTCCATGAAAAAGATAGGACCTCGCTCGCTGATCGCGTCCTTAAACAACTCGCCCGCGAACTTTTACTCATGCAAGCGAGCGATTGGGCGTTCTTGATGAAAGCCAAGACCGCAAAAGAGTACGCGACCGAGCAGACAGTCGATCACATCGCTCGCTTCAATCGATTGCACGATCAGTTTGCAGCAAATGATGTCGATGAAAAATTTCTCGCCGAGTGCGAGTGGCACGACAACCTTTTCCCGAACCTTAACTGGCGCTATTACATTTAGAGAAATGGAGAATGTAGATTGTAAATTACAAATTGCTCAGAATGCCGCGCTTCTACTTCTTGCCGCGATAACCATTGCTATTGCGCAGGAGTCACCAACGCCAACGCCAATGCCAACGCCAACACCGACTCCAAGCACCACGCCAACACGAAATGTTCGGCTCAGTTTCGTTCCGCCACCGATGCAGGGAACGATCAGCCTGGGCGTTTTCGATACGAACGGAAAACTCGTGCGCATTTTGCATCGCGAAGCGAAGATCGACAGTTTCACCGTCAACGCAGATTCGCTGAACACAACGTGGGACGGAACAAATGACGCAGGCGAAGATTTGCCGCCAGGAAAATATCGCGCACACGGTTATCTCGTTGCGCATCTCAAAGTCGAAGATCTTGGAAAGGCGACAGGTCCGTCACCGAAGGAGACCGCAGATCATGTGTCGGTGAAGCTCGTGATAAATCCGCTCGTAAGTGACACACGGTCTGTTGTCGACCTTGGCGTCGGGATTGATAAGGATGGAAGCTATTTGAAAATGATGGACGGATTGCCGTTATGCGCGGTGAGTGAGACGCCGAACTTGATCCGCGTTCTGATTACAAAGAATGGCGAGAGATCCGTGGATGTTTGGCAGGATGACGGCGCGGTCATCGAGCGATTTCGCGTGTCGAACATCGACAAGATGATGGCGTTCGATTGCGGCGATTTTGAATTGAAATGACTTGTAGCGGGGACTGTGTCCGCCACCGAAACCAGAACAACGGCGCTTGACACAAGCGCAGCTACAACGCAAGCGACTGAAGGGGCCACTGGTCACCACGCGAAATCTTTGTTAGTTACGGCAGCATGGCAGCTGAGGTTCAACATACTCTGGCAAAGGCCGCCGGTTTCACTGGCACGTCGCTGCACACCGGCGAAAAAGTTTCGCTCAAACTGCATCCCGCGCCGGTCGATCACGGGATCAAATTCAAGCGCAAAGATTTGCAGGATGAACCGACGATCGACGCGAACATCGACAATCTAAAAACGGTCGAGCGCGCGACGACCATCGGCGAAGGCTCGGTGCGCGTGCACACGGTCGAACATGTGCTCTCCGCGCTTTCCGCGATGGACGTCGACAACGCGGTCGTCGAAATGGACGCGAACGAACCGCCCATCGGCGACGGCAGCGCGCAGCCTTTTGTCGATGTTATCAGGCGCGCCGGTGTTACCGCGCAGGAAGCACCGCGAAAGTTTTTCGACGTGCGCGAACCGATGCACGTCGAATCGAAAACCGGCGCGCTCCTCGTTTTGCTGCCGGACGACAAATTCCGCATCTCTTGCACGCAAGCCGGACCAAACAACCGGTTCACGCAGTACTTGTCGATGGAAATTACACCGGCGGTTTTCGAGCGCGCGATCGCGCCGGCGCGGACATTTGTTTATTACGAAGAGGTCGAGCCGCTCATGGACAAGAATTTGATTAAGGGCGGCAGCCTGGAAAACGCGGTGGTGGTGCGCGGTGACGCGGTCTTAAGCAAGGAGCCGCTACGTTTCGAAGACGAATTCGTTAGGCACAAAATCCTAGACATCATCGGCGATCTTGCGCTCGTCGGTGCTCGCATTCGGGGTCATCTCGTGGCGGTGAAACCTGGTCACGCTGCCAATGCGGAACTGGCCAGTGCCCTGGCGCGCGAACAGGCTCGAAGAAACGCGCTTGCTTTGCCACGCGACCTTCCGCGTGGAGAGGGCGGGCTCGACACCGAAGAGATAATGCAAATCTTGCCGCATCGTTATCCGTTCTTGATGGTCGATCGCATCATCGGCTTCGAGGGTGAAACGAAATGTATCGGCATGAAATCGGTAACGATGAACGAGCCGTTTTTTCAAGGACATTTTCCCGGTCATCCGGTGATGCCCGGTGTGATGCAAGTGGAAGCAATGGCGCAAGTGGCAAGCCTTCTGTTGTTCAAACTGGCGAAAACGACGAGCCGCATCGGTTATTTCATGAGCGCGGACGATGTGAAGTTTCGCAAACCGGTATTTCCCGGGGACACGATGTTCATTCACGCCGAGCTGACGAAGTCGCGCGGCGAACGCCTGGCGAAGGCGAGATGTCATTGCGTGGTAAACGACGCCGTGGTCTCGGAAGGCGAACTGATGTTCACGTTTCTCGATAAATGAGCGACGTGCAAATTCATCCGACGGCTATTGTCGATGTGCGGGCAGAGATCGGAGCGGGAACAGTGATTGGGCCGTATTGCGTGATCGGAGCCGACGTGATGCTCGCTCAAAACTGCTGGCTGCAACATCACGTCACGCTTTGCGGGCCGATGCGCGCCGGTGCGCGAAATAAATTTTACGCCTCATGCTCGATCGGGCAGCAGACGCAGGACCTGAAATACCAGGGCGAGCCGACTTATTTGGAAATCGGCGATGAAAATACGTTTCGCGAGTTTGTCACGATCAGCCGCAGCACGACGAGCAAGGGGAAAACGCGCGTCGGCAATCGTGGAAGCTTTCTCGCTTACAGTCACATTGGGCACGATTGCACGGTCGGCGACGAAGTGGTCTTTTCCAACAATGGTACGCTCGCGGGTCATGTCCAGGTCGGGGATAACGCTGTAATGGGCGGTTTGACCGCCGTGCATCAGTTTTGCCGCATCGGTCGCTTCGCCATCACGGGCGGTTGTTCCAAGATTGTGCAGGACATTCCGCCGTTCATGATCGCCGATGGCAATCCGGCAGAAATTCGCGGAGTCAATCTCATCGGTTTGGAGCGGAAAAATTTCCCGCCCGAGAGCGTGAAATGGATCAAGGAAGCGTTCCGCCTGATTTATCGCTCAAAATACAACACGCAGCAGGCGATCGAAGCGATCCGTAAAGAATTGCCACAGAACGAAGAAATCGGGGAGATCATCGAGTTCGTCGAAAAAAGCGAACGCGGAATTATTCGTTAGGCGCATGGAGGAGAGGACGGCGTGGGGTCCCGACGCACTCAACGTTTTCGCGCGGGCGTTGTCGATGTTGTTGCCGAAGTCTTCAAATCTTGTTCGATTTTTCTGAGGAGCGTCGCCGCGGGGGCGTCGGAAACGATTCGCAGGGTGCTGCGCACGAGTTCGAGCGCGCGCCTCGGTTTCTTTTGCTTAGTCCAGGCGTCTGCTTCTTCCAGCACCACGCGCAGAATGTCATCGCGCTTGGTGTAACAGGTGCGCGCCTGCTGAAAATAACTTGTGGCCGCGGCAAAATTTCCATCGCTCGCTTCCATCAGTCCGACATCCTCAAGCATTGGACAATTGCGCGCACGCGATGCCGCTTGTCGCGCCAGCGCTCGGTATTGCGATGAGGAATCTGAAAAGTATTTCAGCGCGAAATCGTGATACATTTTCCAGTCAGCCGCGTCTGTCGCGAAATCGCGAGGCGCATCGATTTGCAACCACGCGGCATACGGCCGGTAAAGCGGATCGCCCACCATCACCGACATCCAGGAGAGAGCCTGGATCGACATGTAGGCGCTTTCGGCAAATGTGAAACCGTGGAGCAATCGATCGTTGAAGATATCGAGATGCGTGGTGAGTTGCAGGAATGGCTCATAGACGTTGCCTGCGCTCGCTGCCGCGCCGCGCGAGATGAGCGGCGCCACCCAATTCGCGTCCGGATTGCGCAAGCTATTTGCGCTAAACGAATGGATATGAATCGCGACCGCGCCCGGCGCAAAACGAAAGTCCGGCTGTGTGAACGGGCCCGCCACATTAGCCGCATACCAACCGTAATAAAGCGCGCAGTCGGTCATTGGATAGCCATCGGGAAAAATCGCTGGCGAATCGTCGTAAACCACCGGGATGCCAATTTTGTGAAGTTGTTGCGGAATTTCCGCGAGCCATTGCTCGCCCAGCGCAAAGCCGGGTGCGCTGTTGTGCGCACCATCAACATAAGCGCGTCCCCATAGTCCTTTTTTCTCGGTCGCAATTGCATCCACAATCATACGGCAGACGATCGCAGCGTTTGGCGCGTCCAGCCGGCAGACCAACAACAACGCCGCGTTTTCCAAGTCGCCGATGGGCCGGAAACTTTGAAAATATGGATTCGGCAGAACACCGGAAATCTGTCGCGAAAAAGAACCGAGCACGGCCAGCTCGGAATCGACTGAGGCTTCATTGCGATTGCCAACCGGGCCAGGTCCCGGCTCGTCGCCTGGATAGGCGGCGGTGGTTGACCGGATCTTCAGCGGCATACCTCTGATTACGGCCACGAAACGAATCGAGCTCGTCAGTACGGCCTCTTGGTGTTCGGGCGTTTCGCGCAGCGTCCACCAATGCCGCTTCTTAAAAACTTCCCGAAGCGGATCGGCAATGGTCGCGTCGTACTCTTCGCGACTGATCTCCTCCTCGGTGGAACAGGTCAGGCCGACCAGATGATCGCGCGCAATGCCACGCTGTTGAGCGTAAAACTTCGCGAGCTCGGCTGAATCGGGAGCAGTTTGGTTGTAGACGACAATGGTCGATGCAGTGAGCGGTTGCTCGGCGCGCGCATCCATCACGAGCACGAGTAAGAGCACGAGCACGAGCCTGCGCCGAGGCTCCGACGCGCAGGCGAAGAGAGATCGACAATATTTCATCTACAGCCTGACTCTGAACCCGTCATACGCAATGTGCGTGCCCGCGGGAAGCCGCGATTCGGCCGCTTGGGGCAGCTCATGAGAGATGTGCGTGAAATAAGTCGCGCCTGGTTGCACGCGCGCCGCGACTTCCAGAGCTTGCTCGACGCTCAAATGGGTCGGGTGCGGTTTATCGCGCAGCGCGTCGATGATCAAAACCCTCACCTGCGCGATAAGATCGATAACTGCATCCGGCACACCACTGCAATCGCTCAGGTAAGCGACAAGTTTTTCACCACCGCGCGAAAAGAGGTAGCCGTTCACGGTGGAATCGCCATGCGGCACGGGCAACGGAGTGAGGATTGTTGATCCGAGCTCGAACCGCCCATCAATCACGTGCGGCTCCGGTTTCAAATAGCCGGGGAATGGATTTAATCCCTTGAAGGCGAACTCGAAAACGCGCTCGAGGTCGCGCATGGTTTCGGCGGAGGCGTAAACCGGCATGCAGCCGCGTGCGTGCGAAAAACGCCGAAGATCATCGAAGCCCATGATGTGATCGGTGTGCGAGTGCGTGAAAATCACTGCATCGACATGGCGGATATTCTCACGCAACGCTTGCGTCCGGAAATCGGTGCCCGTGTCCACGACCCATGAGCACTCGGGCGTCTCGACATAAATCGACGAGCGCAGCCGCTGATCGCGCGGATCGGTCGATCGACACACCGCGCAGTCGCAGCCGATCATTGGCACACCCTGCGAGGTGCCGGTTCCGAGGAAAGTGAGCGTGAGCTGACCCCGAGAGCTTTCGGGGTTGAGAGTTGAATCTCGACTTGTTGAGTGTTGAAGGTTTGAAATCTTCAGAAGTCCGCACTCTCAACTCTCAGCCATCAACCATCAACCTTCCGATGCCCGCTGTTCTCAGCTTGCTGCGAATCAAAAATCTCGCCCTCGTGGAAGAGCTCGAGTGGCAGATGGCGCCCGGATTTATCGCCGTCACGGGCGAGACCGGCGCGGGCAAATCAATTATCATCGGTGCGTTGCAATTATTGCTCGGCGAACGTGCGGACAAATCGCTCATCCGTACCGGCGCCGATATTTGCACGGTGGAAGCCGTTTTCACGGGCGACGATTTGCAAAAATTAAATTCGCAGCTTGCCGAAGCCGGTGTGGAGCCTTGCGAAAGTGATCTCATTATCAAGCGCATGCTTTCCACAAGTGGAAGCAATCGCCAGTTCATCAACGGCTCGCCGACCACATTGTCGATCTTGAAACATCTTGGCGATGAACTGGTCGATCTTCACGGGCCGCATGATCACCAATCGTTGCTCTCGTCGGAGAAGCAGTTGGACCTGCTCGATTCCTTCGCGCGCGCTTATGAACAACTCGAGGAATATCGAAGACATTTCCGGCAATTGCAGACGCTGACCGCCGAGCACGCGACGCTCAACACGGCGGAGACCGCGCGCGAACAAGAGCTCGATTTGCTTCGCCACCAGATCACTGAGATCTCCGCAGCGAATCTAGTTGCGGGCGAAGAAGAAGAAATCCAAACGCGCTACAAACTGGCCAGCAACAGCAAGCGGCTGATTGAGCTGGCAAGCGCGGTCGCAACCAAGCTTTCGGAAGCAGACGATTCCGTTCTCTCGCAATTAGCGGAAACGCAGCGTTTGCTGCGCGAACTGGAAAAGATCGACAATTCCATTTCGCAATTTTCCGCCGGGCACGAGACGGCGGTGGTCGAACTTTCCGAAATCGCGCGTTCGCTTTCGCACTACGCCGAAAAACTCGACCTCGATCCGGCGCAGCTCTCCGCGCTCGAGCAACG